>Ga0207427_100542_pt1 | contig 19554 bp, 12 predicted proteins | sample AraplaCL_Cvi_mMS_FD_184268 | JGI IMG/M metagenome (GOLD analysis project Ga0207427, IMG submission 184268) | Arabidopsis root microbial communities from the University of North Carolina, USA - plate scrape CL_Cvi_mMS (SPAdes) (version 2) | ecosystem: Host-associated > Plants > Roots > Endosphere ... | reverse complement strand
AAGGTTCCGCCGTCAGCCGCTGCGAAGCAGCCGGGCCGGTCCGCGGTCGCGCCCGTGAACGCACCTTTGACGTGACCAAACAATTCGCTTTCGAGGAGTTCCGCGGGAATCGCCGCGCAATTCACTGCGACGAACGGCTTGCCGCTGCGCCTCGACGCGTCATGAAGCACGCGCGCGGCGACCTCCTTTCCTGTTCCTGTTTCGCCGGTAAACAGGACGGTTGCTTCGGACGATGCCGCGCGTCCGATCTGTTTCTGCACCTCGCGCAACGTCTCGCTCACTCCGAGTAGCCGGGGCTTCGCGCCCGCCGACTCTGCGCTGAACGGATGCGATGCGTTCGCGGCGGAATCACTCGTGCCCGTGGAGGCGATGATGCGCGCGAGTAGCGACTGGATTGCCTGTCTACCGACCGGCTTGGTCAAGTGGTCGAACGCTCCCAGCGTCATCGCCCCAATCGTGTTATCGCTCGATGCGAAACCCGTGAGCATCACCACCGGCAACGCCTGTCCCTTTGCCGTTTTTCGAAGAGCGTCCAGCACTGCCAGGCCGTCCATGCCAGGCAGGCGGAAATCCAGGAACATGCAGGTGAATGGCGCGCCCGTGCTTTCGAGCATTTCCAGCGCCTGTTCGCCGGAGCGTGCCTCGTCCACGCTATGACCGAGGTCAACCAGCGTTTCGACGAGGCCTTCGCGAAAGCCGTTGTCGTCGTCGACTACGAGTATGTGTGCCATGGAACCTCAATGACGAAACACGCGCCGCTCTCCGTATCGGCTACGTACGCGCGGCCGCCATGCGCCGTAGCCACCTCTCTCGCCACTGCGAGCCCGAGTCCCGAGCCGTCGGGCCGACCCGTGACGAATGGTTCGAAAATGCGTTCGCGGTCGGCTAACGCCACTCCCGGGCCATTATCGACGACAGCAATTCGCATCAGGCTCGTGTCACCGGTTTCGACGCGATTCGCGTTGACGATGACGTTGCCTTGCGGCGGCGCGTGCCGGATTGCATTCAGGATCAGATTATCGACTGCTCTTGCCATCTGCACGGGATCGAACTTCGCCGCCGCGGCGTCAGTACCGGGCTCCGACGGCGCAGGGAGGTCAGCATTGACGCTGAGCGTCACGCCCTTGATTCTTGCCTGCTCCTGATGTGTCGCGGCCGTCGATGTCACCCACTGTGCGGCGTCGACTGTCTGCACCGCGAGGGTGACTGGCTGCGTCAAAGCCAGCAGACTCGTTACCTGAGTTTCTATGCGCTCCACCTGGCCGAGAGCCGACGTCAGCGATTGACGCGGTGTGTCTCCTCCGTGGGCCAGAGCGTTTTCCAGCTTCAGCCTGACGGCCCCAAGCGGATTACGAATTTCATGCGCGACCTGTGCGGCCAGTTTGCCGAGAGAGGCAAACCGCTCGGCTTGCGATAACTTCTCGTGTAAGGCGGAGGCCTGGGCTTGCGATTCCCTCAGGCGCGCAGCGAAGACGTTGACAGCATTGACAATTTTGTCGAGGTCGGGCTCGCCTGGAGACGGAAGCTCGGAACACGACGCTGCCGTCCCGGACGATAAAGACCGCTCGAGTTGCGACAGGTTTTTCCGCCACCGGCGCAAGCCCAAACCCAGAATAAGAGCGAGAAGCAGAATGGCGGTTAGAACGACGACCAGCGATAGCATCAGCATGTGCCCATATTGCCCGAGAGGAGCTTGTGCCCTGGTCAGAGTCCATGCATAGAGCGCGGGGCTACCGGACACGGGACACGCAGAGGCGACGGTTGCGCCTTCTCCTGCGGGAACGGAATCAGAAACGGTCGCACCTGCCGACGCGGCACGGTGCAGCGCGCGAAGTATCAGCGGTGTTTCTGCCTGTGGGATATCGCGCTTAACGCCGGTGCCTTCATATGTTGGGAATGAATAGGCAAGAAAGCCGTTCGCCGTTCGGGACGTGTCTTCAGAGCCATGAGATGGCCCCGCGGCGTCGTTCTTCCAGAAGCCTCCTTCGATTTTCGGCGCCTGAATGAGGACGGTATCGAGTACCGCATGCATCAGGTCGGCATCGTAAGGATTGTTGGCGGCGAGGCGAGACAACGAGTAACGAGACGCCACATGCTCGCAAGCCGCGATGGATTGTTGACTTGCAGCGGAAATCTGCCGGCTCTGGTCCGTCTGGAACAGCAGCCAGATTACGCCGGCGAGCAGTGTGCAGACCACGGCGATCAACGCCCAGAGAAGCACAAGCTGGTTGGCGAAAGAGATTCGTTTCATCGTGCGGTGCTCCGCTGCAGGAGGTTGAATCCAGCCCGCGATTCTAGACCGCGCGTTTTATCCAGCGTTCAACACGCCGCTGAACCACTGTTGTGCCAAACCTCTGCCGGCAAGATATGCTTGCGGCTGGATCCGGGACTTCATTTTTTACCGCCTTTGCCGTAAACCCGGTCATCGGCTAGCCACGACACTCCGGCAGTCCTCTGTTCCACGACAGAACCCGCTTCACCGGGAGGCAATGTTACCGCGCGGGAGGAACATCTTTGAACCGAGTGTACTAACCAGAACGTTACAGTGTTCGTTTCTATTACCACCGGAAAACTAGCTGTTCTCGCAGGCCGGCATCCATTGATCGTCGGTGCGCTAGGGAGTCTGATGGCATTAGGCGTGATGGCTATCAGCCTCGCCACGCTCCTTGCCTCCCGTGACGCCGCGATTCAGCATGCGCATGAGACGTCCCGGAATGTCACCGCGGTTCTAGCCACCAACATCGCTCGAACAATTGAAACGTCTGACAATTCGCTGCGCACGCTGATCGCCGCGCTCGACAAGCCTGCTATCCAGACCATGGATCGGAGCTTGCGCCACGAATTGCTGTTCGACCGGACCGCTGCCGAGTATGTCACCGGCACGGGAATTACCGATGATCGTGGTCGTGTAATCGACGGCTGCTGTTCCAGGTCTCACACCTGGGACTTCAGCGACCGCGACTATTTCATTGCGCACCGCAAGTCCGCGGATGCCGGGCTTTATGTCTCGTCGGTGTATGCGGCGCGGTCGCGGCGGGGTGCCCAATCCATTGCGATGAGCAGAAGGATTAATCGTCCCGACGGGTCGTTCGGCGGAGTGGCGATTGTCGCGATCGACGTCGAATATTTCAGGCAGCTTCTTGCGAAACTGGACGTGGGGTCGCACGGTGTCGCCGCGATCGTTCGTACGGACGGCACGCTCGTGGCGAGGAATCCCCCTCTCACGCAGGCCGGGCTGGTCAACGTAGGCAAGTCACCGACCTTTCCGCGCATGGTGAACCATGACTCCGGGTTCTATAGTGCCCCGTCGATTTCCGACGGAGTACTACGTCTCTACACGTTTCAGCGTGTGCCCGGCACGCCGCTCATTGCCGTTGTCGCGCCAGCGGAAAGCGACGTTCTGGCCTCGTGGAAACGATTGTCGTGGATAGTCGGAGTTTCCGCTTCGTCTGTGAGCGTTGCGTTTTGCACCGTGGTCTGGCTCCTCGCTTTTGCTCTGCGCGACCACGCGAATACGCAAGTGCTGCTTACGGAGCTAACGCAAACCGATCCACTGACAGGGCTCAAGAACCGGCGTGCGCTCGACAATGCGCTCGAAAACGAATGGGAACGACTGCAGCGCAGCGATGGTTCGTTGTCGCTATTGTTTGTCGATGCGGATCACTTCAAACAATACAACGACAGTCACGGTCACGCCCAAGGCGATATTGCGCTGAAACATCTGGCGGAGTGTATCGATCGGCACGTGCGTCGTCGTGGCGATCTCGCCGCGCGATACGGCGGAGAGGAGTTCGTTGTCGTGCTGCCCAATACCGACGAAGCCGGAGCGTTTCAGATCGGTGAAGCTATACGTGGAGAAGTCGAACGCGGGGAGCCGTCAGCGTCGTCCGAGGCGATTCCACCGTTCACGGTCAGCATTGGGTGCGCGACCGGTCGGCGGTCGCATCCGTCGTCACTGGAAGAATTGACGAGTTCCGCCGATCTGGCGCTGTACGCGGCCAAAAGACGGGGAAGGAATGTGGTCGTCTGCGCCGGCGATATCGTTGAACCGGCTCAGCCGCAGGTCTGATTGCCGTCCCGACACGCTAGATGCGACGACCGACGCCTGGGTTCTCGCCCGGCGCTCCCCGTGCAGTGGGCAGAAGAGCCGATGAATTGCCGCGCGTGGCTTCCATGCCGAGCGCCTCGGCCTTTCTGACAAGATCGGGCAAGTTGCGCGACGCCATCTTCTTCATGACCTGTCCGCGATGGATCTTCACGGTGATCTCGCTGAGATTCAACTCATACGCGATCTGCTTGTTCAACATGCCTGTGACGACCCGTTTCATTACTTCCCGCTCACGGACTGTCAATGACTCGAACGAGGAGATCACGCCGGCCAGTGCTCTATCGGAAGCCCGACGCAGGGTATCGCGTTTCAGCGCATCCGCGATTGCGTCCACCATATCCTGCTCGCGAAAAGGCTTCTGAAAGAAGTCGAGCGCACCCGCCTTCATTGCTTTCACGCTCATTTCGATGTCGCCAAACGCGGTCATGAAAACGATCGGCATGCGAAGGCCGTATCGCGCGAGTTCCGCCTGAAACGTGAGACCGCTCGCGCCGCGAAGCCGGACATCGAGGATTAGGCAGCTCGGCGCGTCGTGCTTCGGGAAGGCGAGAAAGTCTGCGGGCGAATCGAACGTCTCGACCCGCAGCCTGACAGAGCGAGCGAGGCTCTGCAGCGTGAAGCGAATGGACTCGTCATCGTCGACGACATACACCACCGGCGTCTCGTTTTCCGCCTTCGTACTGTTCAATGTGGACTGCGATCTAGGCACCATGTCTGCTCCTGCGGGAGTAGGCGACGCACGATCAATGGGCCGTTGAAAAACGGACTTGGCGAAGCTCCGTTCCGACGCGCCGGATGTAGGGGCGGCGCCGCTCGGGCCTCGGGCAGTTGCGTCCGGCGAACGAAGACCGATTCGATGGAAAGTGAGCGAGGGGAAAGACCATCGAAGCGGCCGCGTGGCCGAGCCGGCCTGATGTTTGCGGGCCGGTTTTGCGATTGAAGCGCTGACGTCATTAGGGTTTGCTTCAGCGATGCGGCTAACTCTAGCAGACTTCCATGGGAAAAATCTGTCGAGTTGCAGCCGGGTACGTTGGCGATTGCCGACCAAACAGAATCGTTACAGGTCAATTGTTGCTAGACGCCAAAGGGCAACATTCTGGTGCATTCACAACAGCCGTTCCACCGAACGATGGCACGGCCGCAAGTCACCTGGTCAACGTAGCCCGCGGTCCGCGACCTTGTATAGATCACTATACGTTGGTATGCGCCAGCCGCCCCCGGCGCGAGTTCCATGCCTATAGTTCCTGCACCACGCGACCGCGTGGCACGACGTCATATTCCAACGAGGGTGCGACCATGAAGATATTGATGGTGATGACTTCACATGACCAACTCGGCAACACCGGCAGAAAAACGGGTTTCTGGCTGGAGGAATTTGCAGCGCCTTATTTCACGTTTCTCGACGCGGGCGTCGATGTCACCGTGTGTTCGCCGAAAGGCGGACAGCCGCCCATCGATCCGAAAAGCGACACGCCGGAAGGCAAGACCGAACTCACCGAACGCTTCAAGAGCGACCCCGCCGCACAGCGTGTGCTCGCCAACACCGCGAAGCTCGGCGACATGAAAGCCGACGACTACGACACTGTGTTCTATCCCGGCGGCCACGGACCTTTGTGGGATCTCGCTGAAGATCCGCAGTCGGTGGCGCTAATCGAGCGCTTCTACGACAGCGGTAAGCCTGTCGCCTTTGTCTGCCATTCGCCAGGTGTATTGCGTCATGTCAAGGCGAACGGCGAGCCGCTCGTCAAGGGTAAGCGCGTCTCCGGATTCACCAATTCGGAGGAAGAGGCGGTGCAGCTCACTCATGTCGTGCCTTTCCTCGTGGAAGACGAGTTGAAGCGCCTGGGCGGCCGCTTCGAGAAAGTCGACGACTGGCAGCCGCTGTCGATCATCGATGGACGGCTGATCACCGGACAGAATCCGGCCTCGTCGAAATCGGTTGCGCAGGACCTGTTGAAAGTGCTGCGCGGATAGCCCGCATCATCGAACCGATATAGCCTGCATGGAGAGCGTCATGACCCAGGATAGTCCCAACGCGCAGATCCGAATCGAACGTCCCAGCCCGTCCTACTGGCGTGTCATCTTCGACAATCCGCCCTTCAACATCTTCGGGCCCGATACCACGCCCCAGCTCAACATGGTCGTCAGCGCGATTGAAGCGGACCCGCACGTGAAAGTGGTCGTGTTCGAGAGCGCGGTGCCCGGCTTCTTTCTCACGCACTACGACTTTGTGCCGCCGCTCGACGCGACTACGAGCATGCCGCCGGGGCCAACGGGCATGCCTCCGCTGCCCGACATGCTGGTGCGGATCGGGCGGTCGTCTGTCATCTCGATCGCGAAGATTCGAGGGCGTGCGTCAGGCGTCGGCAGCGAACTCGCATTGGCGAGCGACATGCGCTTTGCCAGCAACGAGCACGCCTTGATGTCGCAGTGGGAAATCGGCGTAGCGCTTGTCCCCGGCGGCGGGCCGATGACGCGTCTTTCGCGGCTGATCGGCCGCGGGCGGGCGCTGGAGGTGCTGACGAGCGGCAACGACTTTCCCGGCGCGCTGGCCGAGCGCTATGGGTACGTCAATCGCTCGATGCCGGACAGCGAACTGGATACGTTCGTCGACGACCTCGCCACCCGTATCAGCCTGTTCGACAGGCAATCCCTTTCGGTCATCAAGCAGCACGTCAACGCGCAGACCCTGCCGCCTGACGCGAGCGTCGCAGCCGAGTGGGACGCCTTCATCGCGTCGGTCGGACGCCCGGTCGCGCAGGAGAAGATTGCCCAACTGATGGATCTCGGCTTGCAGAAGGTGACGGACGTGGAAGCGAGGCTCGCGGATTACACGGGCTCGCTCTGGCGCTAGCCGCCGGATCAGGCGACCCATTCGAGGGGCATTGCGCTCCTCGCGTGCTAGGCTACTTTTCGCTTCGCAGAGCGATACGTGTCCTTCGGGCAGGTATCGCCTTCCTCGGAAGAGAGCAGCGAGAAGGAGCATCTCCATGGATCTCACCGGCTTTTCGCTCGAACCGCTGCACGAAGACGGCGAACTGTTGTTGTGCCGTGCGCAGCGGCCCGGCTCGCATATCTCGATGCTCGCGCGAGTGGCCACGCAGCCTGCGTCGCAGAGCATCATGCGGCTCGAGCACGAATACGGTCTTGCGCCGTTGCTCGAACCGGAGTGGGCCGCGCAGCCACTCGCGCTCGACCTTGGGCGCGTGCCGCCCGTGCTGGTTCTCGACGACAGCGGCGGCGATCCGTTGATCCGGATTCTCGGCAAGCCACTCGAACTGGCGCGGTGCCTGCGCATCGCCGTGAATCTCGCTCAGGCGATCGGACACGCGCACGAGCGCGGAATCATCCACAAGGACATCAAGCCCGCCAATGTCCTTGTCGATGCGAACGACAATGTCCGCCTGACCGGTTTCGGCATTGCGTCGCTACTCCCACACGAACATCAGCCGCCCGCGCCGCCCGAGATAATCGCAGGAACGCTGAGGTATATGGCGCCCGAGCAGACCGGCCGCATGAACCGTTCAATCGATGCGCGCAGCGATCTGTATTCCTTCGGCGTGACGCTCTACGAGATGCTGACGGGTTCGTCCCCTTTCGTCGCGTCCGAAGCGATCGAATGGATTCATTGTCATATCGCTCGCAGGCCGGTGCCCGCGGCGCAACGTGTCGAAGGGCTGCCTGCGCCGGTCGGCGACGTAGTCGAGCGCCTGCTCGCCAAAACGGCGGAGCAGCGTTACCAGACTGCCGGTGGCGTTCGCGCCGATCTGCAACGGTGTTTGTCCGCATGGGAAGCGGATGGTGAAATCTCGCCCTTTGTGCTCGGCAAGCACGATGTGTCTGACCGCTTGATGATTCCTGAAAAGCTCTACGGACGCGAACCGGAGATCGATGCGCTGCTGGGGGCCTTCAATCGCGTCGTGACGTTCGGCGACGCGCAGGTGGTGCTTGTCTCGGGCTATGCGGGGATCGGCAAGACGTCGGTGGTCAACGAGTTGCACAAGGCGCTGGTGCCGTCGCGCGGACGCTTCGCCTCAGGCAAGTTCGACCAGTTCAAGCGCGACACGCCCTACGTGCCGCTGGCCCAGGCGTTCCAGTCGCTCGTCCGCGATCTGCTCAACAAGACCGATACCGAACTGGAGCGCTGGCGGCGTGAGTTGACGGAGGCGCTAGCGCCGAATGGCCAACTGATGGTTGGTCTGATTCCCGAACTCGCTCTCATCATCGGGGAGCAACCCGCGGTTCCGGCGTTGCCGCCTCACGACGCACGCAATCGCTTTCATATCGTATTTCGCCGCCTGCTCGGCGTGTTCGCGCGGCCCGAGCATCCGCTCGCGCTGTTCATCGACGATATGCAGTGGATCGACGCTGCCACGCTCGATCTGATCGGACACCTCGCGACGCTTCCGGACGTGATGCACGTGCTGCTCGTCGGTGCTTATCGCGACAACGAGATCGATCCGGCACATCGCCTCACGCGAATGATCGAAGATATGAGCGGCACGGAAACGGGCCGCGGCACGACGCTGCAGCGCATCGATCTCGCGCCGCTTGGCGCCGGCAGTGTCACGGAAATCGTCGCCGATTCGCTGCGCTGCTCCGCGGCGGCTGCCGAGCCGCTTGCGCAGCTTGTTCATCAGAAGACCGGCGGCAATCCGTTTTTTGTGATCCAGTTCCTGACGACGCTTGCCGACGAGGGCCTGGTTGCGTTCGATCATCGTGCCGCGATCTGGACGTGGGATCTGCCTCGCATCCGCGCCAAGAGATTGACTGAAAACGTGGTCGAACTAATGGCAGCGAAACTGTCCCGCTTGCCGGACGATACACGCGACGCGCTGAGCCGGCTCGCCATTCTCGGCAGCGTCGCGAAGATCGACGCGCTGGAGCTCGTTCACGGGGAGCCTGCGGCATCGATCGATGCGAAGCTCTGGGAGGCCATGAAAGCGGGGCTCGTGCACCGTGTCGACGATGCCTATGTGTTTGCCCACGATCGCGTTCAGGAGGGCGCCTACGCGCTCATTCCCGAGAGCGAACGTGCGGCGACGCACCTGCACATCGGCCGCACGCTGTCCTCCGGACGCGCGGCGGGCGAACTCGACGAGTTCCTCTTCGACATCGTCAATCATCTCAACCGCGGCGCTTCGCTCATGACCGACGCGGACGAGCTTGAGCGTACGGTCGCGCTGAACTATGCAGCGGGACAGCGAGCGATGCACTCGACCGCGTTCGCGTCAGCACGAACTTATCTGGCACAAGGCGTCGCCCTGCTGGGCGCGGACGCGTGGAGCCGTCGGTACGAGCGCACGTTCGAACTCTATCTGGCGTTTTCCGAATGCGAGTATCTGGCCGGTGACTTCGCCGACGCCGATACGCTGTTCGACATGATGCTCGATCGGTCGCGCTCGAACCTGGATCGCGCAAAGGTCTATGGCTTGCGCATGGAGCTATACCAGGTCGCCGGGCGGTATGACGAGAGCTTCGAGGTGGCTCGCCTCGCGCTGCGCGATTTCGGCGTGCTGCTGCCGCTGCACGACGACGCTGCCAGTAGCGAGGTCGAAGCCGAGTTGCGGAAGATACCGCTCAATCTCGCCAGCCGCGCCATCGACACGCTCGTAGATGCGCCGGTCGCATCGGACCCGGTCACCTTGACGATCGTAGACCTGCTGGTTGAATCAATGCCTTGCGCGTTCATCGCCCGGCCGGCGTTTTATCCGCTCATAACGCTTCAGGCGGTGAACCTGTCCTTGCGCGGGGGCAACACCGACAAGTCCAGCTTCGCTTATGGCAATTACGCGTTGATGCTGGTGTCGAGTTTCGGAGACATCGAGTCCGCGGTGCAGTTCTCGGAAATGTCGCTCAGGTTGAACGAGAAGTTCGGCAACCGGCGCTTCAAAGGCAAGTTGCTCCATCTGCACGGCAATCACATCAACTTCTGGCGGCGTCACCTCGTAACCGATCTGCCGATACTCGAAAGAGCAAGCGCCGCGTGTCTCGACGTGGGGGATCTGGCTTTTGCCGGGTACCTCGCGTTCACCACGGTCTGGCAAATGATCGAGAAGGGCACACCGCTTTCCGACGTGCAGCGCAGTTCCGAGCGGCACGCTTCGTTCGCACGCCAGAGTCGCAATGACGCTGTCTACGAAACCATTCGGCTGCAGCAGCATTTTGTCGCGGCGCTGCAAGGTGAGGCAGGCGACGCACTCACGGATGCGGCGGCATTCGACGGCGACGCGTCTTTCGCCGTTATCGCGAAGTCGAATTTCGGCTGCGGCATCGCGTTTCACCACATCATGAATCTGATGCTCGCCTATCTCGAAGGACGATACGACGATGCGCTTCACGCCGCACACTGCGCGCAATCTGTGATCGACGCCGCGATGGCGCTGCCGATAGAGGCGACGTTTTACTTCTTCCACGCGCTGACACTTGCGGCGCTCGACGCATCGGCCGGCGACGAACAACGAGTCACCCGTCGTCGGACGATTCACGCGACGTGTGAAAAGTTCGCTGTCTGGACGAGCCACTGTCCGAGCAATTTCAGGCATCGTCATGCGCTGATTTCGGCGGAGCTCGCGCGTCTCGAAGGCCGCGATTCCGATGCGATGCATCACTATGAGGAGGCCGTGCGCTCGGCCCGCGAGCATGGTTTTATTCAGAACCAGGCGCTCGCGCATGAACTGGCGGCGCGCTTTTACGCAGACCGCGGTCTTGAAACAGTCGCGGATACGTATCTGATGAACGCCCGTTCTTGTTACGAGCGCTGGGGCGCCTGGAGCAAGGTCACCCAGTTGACGCGCAGTCATCCACGAGCGCGTCCCGGTACATCGAAATCCGACGGCACCATTGCCATGTCCAACGAACAGCTCGACCTGGCAACCGTCGTCAACGTGTCGAGCGCGATATTCAGCGATATCGACCTGAACGAGTTGATCCATACGTTAATGGCGTTGTCGCTTGAACACGCCGGCGCCGATCGGTGCGTGCTGGTGCTCAAGCGCCGCAACGAATTGCGCGTGGAAGCAGAAGCGACGACAAGGGCCGATGCCGTCGAGGTGCGTCTGCCCAGACTGCCCATTGAACACGCAGAACTACCGGAATCCGTGTTGCGATACGTGATGCGTACAGGCGACAGTCTGTTACTCGACGATGCATCGTCCACCAGCCCTTACTCATCCGACGAGTACGTGATGCGTCACGATTGCCGCTCGATCCTGTGTCTGCCGCTCATCAAGCGCAGCCGGATGATTGGCGTGCTCTACCTGGAAAACAACCTGGCTTCGAATGTATTCACGCCGCCGCGCACTGTCGTGTTGCGAATGCTCGCGTCTCAGGCTGCAATGTCGCTCGAAACTGCGCGGCTTTATGCCGACCTGCAACACGCCGAAGCGCTGCTCGCCGACGCACAGCGGCTCAGCAACACCGGCAGCTTCGACTGGCATGTGTCGAGCGGCGAGCTGTTCTGGTCGAAGCAAAGCTTTCGCGTCTTCGACTACGATCTCGCCACGCTCCCAACACTCGAATTGATGCTGGCGCGGGTGCATCCCGACGACGCGACGTTCGTGCGTCTCATGTTCGATCGGGCAACGCATGACCGGCAGCCGTTCGATGTCGAGCACCGGCTGCTGATGCCCGACGGCTCTGTGCGGCACTTGCAATTGCTCGCGCACGTGATCGCCGACGCCGACGCGGGCATTCGGGTGCTCGGAGCACTCAAGGACATCACGACGCGCAAGCAGGCCCATGCCGCGTTGCTGCGCAGCGAGCACCGTTATCGCAGTCTGTTTTTCGACATGCCTGTGGGCTTATGGCAGATCGACGCGCAACCGCTGATCGCGTTGCTGTCGTCGCTGCGTGGGCAGGGCGTGGAAGATCTGTCGGAGTACATAGACCATCATCCCGGGTGGCTGGATCGCGCGATGGAGCTGCTCATCGTCGAAGAGGTCAATCATCACGCGGCCAAAATGTTCGGCGCGCACGACCGGAGCATGCTCCTCGGACCGTCGCCGTGGGTATGGAGGGAAAGCCCCGACACGTTCAGGCGCGCGCTGGAAAGCCGTTACGGCGGCGCACCGCTCTTTCAGGAAACCACGAGGCTTCCCACGCTCGACGGGCGCATCATCGACGTGCTGTTGACGGTCGCACGTCCTGGCGCGGCCGAAGATCTCGGCATTGCGCTGATCAGTCTTGTCGATCTGACGGAGCGCGTCCGCGCGCAAGAAATGCTGCAGCGGCTTCAGGCCGACTTCGCGCACGCCGCGCGCATTTCGACGCTCGGAGAGTTGAGCGCGTCCATCGCGCACGAGTTGAAGCAGCCGCTTGCGGCGATCGCGATGAACAGCTCCATTGGCACGCGCTGGCTCGATCGCGAGACGCCCGATGTGGCAGAGGCGCGGCTGATCAATCAGCGCATCAAGATCGATGCGCAGCGAGCGGTCGACATCGTCGATCGCATTCGCACCATGGCGGTGCGCCAGGGCTTGAAGCGCTCGATCGCGCTGCTCGATGAGTTGATAGATGAAGCGTTGGTGTTCCTGCGTCACGATGTGAACGCGCTCGGCGTCACGATCATGCGTAAGCGCGCGCAGCCGGCGGCCGCCGTGCTTGCGGATCGCGTGCAGTTGCAACAGGTGATCGTGAATCTCGTCGTCAATGCGATGCAGGCCATGAAAACGACGTCACGCCCGCACGGCAACATAACGATTCGCACCTATCTGCCCGATGCCACGAGTGTCACCTGTTTCGTGGAAGACAGCGGCCCGGGGCTCGACGAGTCCAACATGCAGCGCGTATTCGAGAGCTTCTTCACGACCAAGGTAAATGGCATGGGCATGGGTCTGCCAATCTGCCGCTCGATCATTGAAATGCACGGTGGAGAAATTAACGCCGACAACGCGTCGGTGCATGGCGGTGCGCGCTTTTTCTTCACGCTGCCGCTAGCTTCCGACGCGGCTTGAGTCGATGTGGAATTCACCGAGTCAATCGTTGTGCCCGTAGTCGCGCTCTCTTTGGTTTATGAAAGGCATACCGGCAGCATGGTTTCACATACCCGATGACGATTGAAACGACGCACGCAGTGTCATGTAATAAAGACTGCTATCCGACGTACCCATGCATCGTGCGTGAACTTATCACCGAAAGGAGTCAGGCATGCAAACCAGAGCAATCATCCTCACCGTGGCGGCGGCAACGGCACTCACGGCGACTTCCCTTATCGGCGTTGGCGCCGCGTGGGCTGCCGACTCATCGGCTGCCAGTGCCGGCGGCGCCAGCAAGAAGCAGATGCGAGCCGAGAATCGCGCGCTAAGCCACGCAGTGCGTCAGTCGCTGACGAAGGTGAAGGGGCTGAACTCTTCGCACATCAACGTGCTGGCGCACGGCAGCACGGTCACGCTTGCGGGCACCGCACCGGATCAGTCGCAGATCGACTCTGCACAAGCGGCTGCTTCGAAGGTTGCAGGTGTCAGCCACGTGAACAATGAGCTCACTGTGTCCGAGCCCGGGAATTGAAGGCCGCATGCGATCGAGTAGTTCTGCGTTCGAAGGAGTTGGCATGTCAGACGATCTTCTTCCGGAAGTCTTTTCGCGCCGCAAGTTCATCAGTGCGGCGGCAGCCGTCGTCGCCGCAGGTTCAGCGCCACGGTTCTCGTTTGCCGATACATCGATTACGAGCACCTCGCAGCCGGGCGGCGGCGACAAGACTGCGCTGCGTCCGTTACGCGTTCACGCGTCGGACGCGCAACTCGCCGACTTGCGACGGCGCATCAAGGCGACGAAGTGGCCCACGCGCGAAACTGTCTCCGACGCCACTCAAGGCGTGCAGCTCGTGACGATGCAGCGCCTCGCGCGCTACTGGACTACTGACTACGACTGGCGGAAGGTGGAAGCAAAACTGAACGCTCAGCCGCAGTTCGTCACCGAAATCGACGGACTCGACATTCATTTCGTCCACGTGCGGTCCAGGCACGCGAACGCGATGCCGATGATCGTCACGCATGGTTGGCCGGGTTCGATCATCGAGCAAATGAAGATCATCGATCCGCTAACGAACCCGACCGCTCATGGTGGCACGGCCGCCGACGCGTTCCATGTCGTGATCCCGTCGTTGCCGGGGTATGGTTTTTCGGGCAAACCGACGACGACCGGTTGGGACCCTGGGCGCATCGCGCGTGCATGGGTCGTGCTTATGCAGCGGCTCGGCTACACACGTTATGTCGCGCAGGGCGGCGACTGGGGCAATGCCGTGACCGAGCAGATGGCGCTGCTGACGCCGCCCGGTTTGCTTGCGATCCATACGAATATGCCAGCCACTGTTCCGGACGACATCGCCGATGCGTTGAAATACGGCAAGCCTGCGCCGGCCAACCTGTCAGACGACGAAAAGCATGCCTTCGACCAACTCGATTTCTTCTACAAGCACGGGCTTGGGTATGCGCTCGAAATGGCGAACCGTCCGCAAACGCTCTACGGTATCGAAGATTCGCCAATCGGCTCTGCTGCATGGATGCTGGATCACGACGCGAGCAGCCAGGCGATGATCGCGCGCGTTTTCGACGGACAACCGGAAGGACTGACACGCGACGACGTTCTGGACAATGTCACGCTTTACTGGCTGACGGGCACGGCGATCTCGTCGGCGCGGCTGTACTGGGAGAACAAGTTGAATTTTTTCGCGCCGAAACATGTACCAATTCCGGTCGCCGTGAGCGTCTTTCCCGACGAGATCTACGCCGCGCCGCGCAGTTGGACGGAACAGGCGTACCCGAAGCTGATGCATTACAACCGCCTTCCCAAGGGCGGCCACTTCGCGGCTTGGGAACAGCCGCAGATCTTCACGCAGGAAATTCGCGCAAGCTTTTCGTCGTTGCGCTGACCTGCCGCCCGCCGATATTTGAATGACCGCAACGCGCGGTCACGGCCGGCCGACGACTACACACCGAGGATCTTGCCGACCGTCTCATTGAATTCGTCGGTAGCGTTCTGGATCGCCTCGTCGGCCTCGTCGTCCAGGTTGTCCGCGTTCTCGTCCAGCACCTCCTGCAGCGTCAGATACGCTGCAATGATGCCGTCCAGCTGGTGGCTGTCGACGCGGGCATAGACGGCCTCGCCCACCGCTTCCATGAAGTCGCCCCGGCTTCCGCCCACCAGGCCGTCAGCGTTATTCTCCAGGTCGTCCTTGAATTGTTCGACGTTTGCCATGTTTTCCTCCGGAAGGTCATGTCAGATTAGCGGTCGGTTTTGTTGCCGTGGTTGCGCCGCGTAACGCGTGCGTCAACAGTACGGCCATATCATGCAACCCGCAACACGATCTGCGGCTACGTGGCCATGCCCAGCGTTCGCACGAGATCGGCCAGCCGATACGGTTTATGGATAAACGCGAAGTCGTCGAGATTGCCGTGCTGTGCCTTGAGGGCGGGCAGAGGATACCCCGATGCAAGCACGATCCTGATCTCGGGATGGCGATCGCGCGTTGAACGCGCGAGTTGGATGCCATCGATTCCCTTGGGCATCACGACGTCGGTGAACAGAACGCGGATATCGTCGCGACGACCCAACGCGTTCATCGCTTCAGCCCCGTTGCTCGCGGTCAGTACTTCGTATCCGAGGCTGCGGAAGAGCGCCGCCGTCGCGTCCAGTAAATCCGGCTCGTCCTCCACGACCAGCACCGTATCGAGCGTCGGGCCGGCTAAAGAGTCCGCGTCGCCCGATGCGCTATTCGCTATCGGCAGATACATGCTGACGACCGTGCCCATGTCCGGTTCGCTGCGAATGAGCACGTCGCCGCCAGACTGCGAGATAAAACCGTACACCTGGCTTAGACCGAGACCGGTGCCCTTGCCGACCTCCTTGGTGGTAAAGAACGGTTCGAACGCGCGCGCCGCAACCTCGGGCGGCATCCCCGAGCCGGTGTCTGCCACGGAGACCTTGACATACGGGCCCTCGACGAGCGAGCCAACCGTGCCTTCGCGGACTTCGACGTTTTCAACGGTAATCGCGATCTTTCCGCCTGCGGGCATTGCGTCGCGCGCATTGACGATCAGATTCAGCAGCGCGGCCTCGAAGCGGGCTACGTCGAGCAGCACGGGCCGCGGCCGCGGCTCTGGCCTGATCTCCAGTTCGATCGTGCTGTTTCCCGCGCGGCGAAGAACCGCTTCAAAACCGCGGATTACCGCGTTCAGATTGCATCTTTCGACCTTGAGCGGCTGCTGGCGCGCAAACGAGAGCAACTGCTGTGTCAGCGTCGCGCCCCGGGCCACTGCGCGTTGCATGGTTTCCAGCATCTTGAGATCGGCGTGGTCCTGTACGCGCAGCGACAACACATCGAGTCCGTTCGACATGACTGCGAGCAGGTTGTTGAAGTCGTGCGCGACGCCGCCGGTCAACTGGCCCAGCGATTCCATCTTCTGTGACTGGAACAGTGCGGCGTTGGCGCGTTCGAGAGCCTCCGCCGCCTGTTTGCGTTCCGTGACGTCGCGCGTCACTTTCGCAAAACCCACGAGTTCGCCCGCGCCGTTGCGGATTGCATCCACCACCACGTGAGCCCAGAACCGCGAGCCGTCCTTGCGGACCCGCCATCCTTCGCGCTCGGCTCGGCCCTCCGCGGCCGCGGTCGACAGTGTCAGTGCGGGCAGGCCGCTCGCGCGATCCTCCTCGGTATAGAAGCACGAGAAGTGTTTGCCGAGAATTTCCTCGCGTGTGTAACCCTTGATCCGTTCCGCGCCGACATTCCAGTTAGTCACCTCGCCTGCAGGCGAAAGCATGTAGATCGCGTAGTCCGTGACGCCCTGAACCAGCAGCCGGAACTGCTCCTCGCTTTCGCGCAACGCGTCCTGGGCCATCTTCCGGTCCGTGATGTCGCGTGTGATCTTGGCGAAGCCGATGAGCTTGCCGGAATCGTCACGCAGCGGATCGATTACCACGCTCGCCCAGAACTGGCTGCCGTCCTTTCGGACCCGCCAGCCTTCGTCCTCGAACTTACCTTCGTCGCGCGCGGTTCGCAGCGCGAGTGCCGGGCGGCCGCCGGCGCGGTCACTGTCTGTGTAAAAAACGGAAAAGTGCTGACCCAGAATTTCCCTGGGAGCATAGCCTTTGAAGCGTTGGGCGCCTGCATTCCACGTTTTGATAAAACCTTCTGCGTCCAGCATGAAAATCGCGTAATCCCTAACGCCTGCGACGAGAAGCTGGAAAGATTCTTCTCCCGAAACGTCCCCCGGGGAGGGTGCGAAGTTAGTCATTTTGTGTTTTTACCGGGCAGCGCCCTGTCAGCGGTTTTGTCACGCGGGGCTCTTGAGGCCCGTGCCATCCGCTCCGTCGCAAGAGTTGCGCCAGCGCGCCGGGATGTCAGGCGGTCGAGTGCGTGGTCCGCATCGGGCTCAGCCGGGCGTCTTCCCGGCGGAAGCTTTCGGGTGATCCGTGGCTGCCGTGGTTTGGCCAGAGGGCGCCGGCGTGTCGTGATTCCCGGTTCGGTCAGCCGACGAGAGCGTGTCCGCTATGGCCGTTCGCTTTTTGGGAACACCAGGCGCGCTAACAGCCCGCCGCCAGGATGATTGCCAAGAATGAGATGGCCGCCTGCGCTCGCCACGAGCTTTTTGACCAGAGCCAGCCCGAGTCCCCAATGACGTCCGCTATTGTCGGCGCTGTCCAGGCGCACGAATGCTGCGGTTGCATCTGCCAATCTTGACTGCGTGATTCCTGCACCGTGATCCCTGATGCTCAGGATCCACTCGGCTCGGGTTCGCGAGGTTTTAATTTCGATCGGCGGAATTCCATGCTCCAGCGCGTTGTCGACCAGATTGAACATGACGCGCTCGAGAACCGGGCGGGGCAGCTTGAATTCTGCGCCCGCTTCGAACGTGCAGACGAACAGGTTGGCCTCCAGCGAGCTTGTCATTACGAATCGATCGTGGATGAATGCTTCCACGGACAGATCGGTCCGCGGCCCGGTGGACGGAGAAGTCCCTTCGACGAACTGCCTGGCAAGATGCGAGAAGAGGTCGATGTCCTCTACGAGCGCCACGCGTTTATGCCATTCCTTCACCTGAAGGGCACGTTCACGCAGTCGGGCTGCGTGCGATTCGAGATGTAGTTGCAGTGCCACGAGCGTGGACGATTGCTCTGCACGTGAGTCGATGCGCCGAGCGAGCAATTCATTGGAGACCCGCGCCAGTCGCCGCAACTCCTTCGGACCTCTTTCCGGAATGAATTCGTGGGGACGGTATTCGCTGCCAACCTTGCTAAACGCTGTCGAGAGACTGCGTAGCGGCCGACCAATTGCCCAGCTTGCTGCTAAGCCGAGACCAATAGATAGAAAGACAATCGACCATGCCGGGAACGCGATGCAGTCCCAACGCAGATAGGAGGGCGCGTTTTCGAATGGGAACGAGTCATCCGTCGAAATGGTTTGGCGGTTCCAATATTGATAGCCTGGAACGGGGAACCAGGCTTGTGCGCCGCCAGCTTCACCTTGGTCTCGCCGGAGATCAACCAGCGTTGGCCGTTCCACAAGCACCACAGCGGGCGGCGCCGCAGAGAGCGACGCCAATAGCGGGGAATATGAACGCTTGCTCGCGTCAGCTTGTTGAAACCTCGCAGGCACCGGGCTCGCCTGCGACGCATACGACGAGTCCGATCGTGTCAGGCCGACATGCTGCGAAGCAACTGCCATCGCGCCGCAGCCAATACTTGAACTGAGCACGGCAGCCAATATGATGACTCGGTGAATCGACCTGATCACGGGTTCCTCTTGCGCTTCATTTGAAAGTTATGTGCACGCACTAGCGGCATATCCTTTTTGGAAGATGCCGGTCTGCGACGTACATAGTGGGATGGTGAATCCGTGTCTTGCCCGGCATCGTCAAGCTTAACGTTAGCCAATGATCCACCGTCCAGACGCGTTGAGATGCGGCGAACACTGGCAGCATCGATCAAATCCTTACATTTTATTTCGTGCTATCGGAACTGGGTGTTCGCGACGACGCACGTCTGTGATTCGCGCGGTGAGCGCATGCTTCATCGAAGTTACATCGCCCGACGGTTTTTACAAGCGCTTCAGAGGCGCCACGGCGCAAGATCCAACTTCCGATGCCAGGCAAGAATTTTGCAATACATCACGTTGTGACACGTAACGCGCGGGGTTCGCTCCGACAACCGCAATGCACATGTAAGGATATAACCGCTTGCGAGTTGGCCTACGTGCCGGGCCGGAGAACAAAGATGAGTCAGACGGTCAGCGATTTTCCTGTCGGACGCCTGCATCGATGGGACCTCAGCGGGTTCAAGCTTGCACTTCTAACGGCGCTTACTGCCGCGCCGCCTGCGCACGCCGACGCGCCGCTCGAATACTTCCTGCATTCCGCCGGCCCCGCGTCGACCCCGACCATGCACCTCGGCTGGGGTCTGACTGCCATGTGCGTCGCAGTTGTCCTCATCGTTGCGGTTCTGCTGGCGGG
>Ga0207427_100539_pt1 | contig 19697 bp, 30 predicted proteins | sample AraplaCL_Cvi_mMS_FD_184268 | JGI IMG/M metagenome (GOLD analysis project Ga0207427, IMG submission 184268) | Arabidopsis root microbial communities from the University of North Carolina, USA - plate scrape CL_Cvi_mMS (SPAdes) (version 2) | ecosystem: Host-associated > Plants > Roots > Endosphere ... | reverse complement strand
ATTCTCAGGCGAAGCTTGATGCCGTTGCCCGGCGACTGAACGAGCGGCCTCGGCAGACGTTGAACTTCGAAACGCCAGCGGAGCGTTTTCATCAAACTGTTGCAACGACCGGCTGAATCCGCAACCCAAAGCAGACAGTTCGCTCTCCATCGAAAGGGGATTCAATGCGCTACTTGTTCTTGGTCGTACTCACCTTGTTGCTAACCGCCTCTCCTGCATTCGCACAGACGAGCGCCCCAAAGATCACTGGGGTCTACAGTAGCCTTCGCTACAACGAGGAAGGCGGTGACCTGCTGGGGATGGAGCTACTAGTGTTCCCCGCAAAAGCAGGTGGATATAGTGCTTTTGTGCAGATCGCCGAGGGCGGAGCGCCCCTCACGCGAGTCGTTCCCTTTGTCGTGGAGGGATCGCGAATCTCCTTCGTGATACCACTCGAAGGTGCATTTGCCGAGATGCGATTTGAGGGCGAACTTAAGGGAACATCATTGATCATCAGTTCACCTGTCAGTGAAAAGCAAACGCTTCGCCGAGGTAAAAGTTACTGGCAGTGATAGCCCTCGCTAATGTCCGCTATCGACCCGAAGCGGACATTACGAAGATCTCGAACTCGCCTCTTGGACCGTAATATGGCGTCACTGGGCGTTTGATGCCTGGCTACTCGTCGGATGCCGTTAGGGGAAAGCGCATGACGTTACGAAAGCTGCTCTTCGTCGCACTGGCGATCTGGGGCATCCCAGCCCTTGCCGATGGCAACCTGCAGGGCGGGCTGGACGCTGAGAAAAAGCGAGATTTCGTAGGGGCATTGGCCGCGTTTCAGCCGCTGGCAATCGACGGCAACGCTGAGGCCCAATATCACATGGGGCTTCTCTATATCGATGGCGTATCGCGCGATATGAACCTCGCCGTGCGATGGTTGGAGGACTCGGCGAATCAGGGTTACGCACCTGCCCAGACCCGATTGGGAACGATATATGTGCGAGGCGATGGCGTGATGCCGGATATGGGCAAGGGCGTCGACTGGATCAAGAAGGCTGCCGCGCAGGGGTTTGCCGATGCCCAGGTGAGCCTTGGGGTCATCTACTGGAACTATCTGCGGCCACCAGACTTTATCCAGGCCGCGTTCTGGTTCGGAAAAGCGGCAGAGCAAGGCGATGCTCGCGGGGAAAGCGGTCTCGGGGCCTTCTATATGCGAGGCTGGGGTGTCCCGAAAGATGTTTCAAAGGCCGTCTATTGGAATCGCAAGGCGGCTGAACAAGGCTATCCTGATGCAGAGGGTAGCCTCGGATTGGCCTACCAATATGGCTCCGGAGTGCCCAAGGATTACTCGTTGGCGATCTACTGGTATCGGAAGGGTGCGGCACACGGAAATTTGCGCTCAATCCTCTCACTCGGGGCGTTTTACGCAAACGGATGGGGCGTCCCCAAGGACTATGTAGTGTCGTTGGCCCTGTTCGACCTCTCAGTCGACAAGCTCATCCGTACCGACCGGCTAGCAGCCGACGATGCTGCAATGAACCAACGAATTTTGCTGAAGCTCGTTAGTGAAGAGCAGATTATGGAAGGAAAGTCCCTGGCGGCAGACATGCAGCGTGGCGGCATACTGCCAACATTGGACTCATACATTCTGCAGCATCACCAGAGCAGTGATGGGGGGGAAGTCGAGCATTGATCTGAGAGCGCATTCGTGTACGCGACCCTCTCGAAGGGATGCCGCTTTGGCGGTAGTAGGCGAACAGCTAGTGTCCGCTTCCGACCCATAGCGGACCTATTCGACAACGGAAAGTGCAAAACCAGGGTGTCATGAAATGCGCAATCTATCCGTCCTCTTCATTCTATTTCTAGCTGTGGCGCCCATCGATTCTTCACTTGCTGACTGCAGTAGGCGGACCGACGTCGCAACGGAGTTTCATCAAAGCGACCTGGTTTTTGTAGGCAAAGTGACGTCGGCAAAACAACTTAGTCCCGAGCCGTCTGATGGCTCTTCGCTTGGCACCTCCTACCAACTCGAAGTTATCGAGCAGTTTCGAGGGGAGCCAAGACACACTGTGCTTGTTTTTAGCGAAAACGACAGCGGTCGTTTCGAGATGCCCGTCGGTGAAACATTCCTTCTATTTGCCAGGTTCGATCCGAAAACCTTGGTGGGTCCAGCGTACTGGGTCTACAACTGCGGATTCTCTGGGGTCGCCCGTGCGAGCCCCAAGACATTGGCAATGGTGCGCAAGTTGACGAACGATTCGCCGGACACAGCTAGCCACCCAACAAGTCCCGCAGGTAACTAGTCGGTGACGCCAAAAGATGAGCCCGCCCCGCAATCTCAATGTCAAAGACTATGCTGCTAAGGTCCGCTTTCGACCCGAAGCGGACATGTTCATGCCATTGTTGGCGCCGATTTGAGGCGCACCGTTTGCAGGCCGTCTCGACTAACGGAATTTTTCCGGCCCTCACCAGAGTTCGGCGTGTCGATTACAGGATGAACAGGCATGAGCGATGGGAAGCGCAATAATTTCGATGCTTTGAGGTTGATCGGCGCGTTTCTCGTTTTGATCAGCCATCAGTTCGCCCTGTCTGGACGCTGGGAGCCGAGGTTCGTCGGGGACCACTCGTTTGGCAACCTAGGCGTGCTCATCTTCTTTTCGATCAGCGGCTTTCTTATTACATCCAGCTGGACGAACGATCCTCATATCCTTCGTTTTGTCGCTCGCCGTATCCTGCGGCTGGCGCCGGCCCTTTGCGTCTCCATCCCGCTGACCCTGGCGGTGATCCTTACGCTTGGACTAAGCGGATTCCCGGAAAACCCCAAGCACCTCACCAATGGATCTCTTTGGACCATCAAGTATGAGATCGCCTGCTATGCACTGTTGCTTGTTGCTGGCGTCGCCACACGACGCCCCGCTATTGCGTTGACTGTAGGGGTTTTCGGCTACTTCGTGGTTTCGGGGATGCAACATGGATACGCTGTCTTGCCGTATTTTGGGCTGTTTTTTTCTGCAGGAGGTCTGCTGCAAGCCTATCCGCACCTGCGCAAGCCCCTGCTGACCCTGTTGTTTCTGGTGATGGGCTCGGCGCTCGTGCTCGTGGGTCAAACAAAACTTGGTCTTGCATTCATCGTCCCGCCACTGACTATCGCGATTGGCTTGCATTCATGGCCTGGCCTGCGGGATGTACCGGCATTTGGCGACCTCTCCTATGGCATCTACATTTATGCATGGCCCGTACAGCAAATAGGAGTAGCACTCTTGGGGCGGCAAACGCCTTATCTCGAGCTACTGTCTATGACTATTCCCGTGACACTCGTTCTTGCGGCCGTCTCCTGGTATTTCGTGGAAAGAACGGCATTACGTTTCAAGCCAGGCGGGGAACGTCCAGGTGTCGCTGTGGCCAGCGCAAGCGTGGCTCCAGAACGCTGATAGTCCTCTTGCCTCTCCATCTGGCACGATAGTTCGACGAAGACGGAATGTCTGCTTCCGACCCGGAGCGGACCTTAGGTAGCATGCAGATATCGGCCAAGGGGGCCACATGGAACGGCTCGATCAGTTTTTCAGTTGTTACTTCCATCAGGACTGGCCCGAGGAGGCTTTGTCTTGGCGAGCTGTTGTCGCTCAGTATCGCGCTGAGGCTGTCGGCGATGAGGCGCGTTTGGTCGCGGAAGAGATCGAGCGACTCGCGGAGCGTCATCCCGACGATGAGTCGCTTGAGGTCAAGGTAAAGCAGCTCGGTTGCTATTACTGGCCCGGATCTCCAAGCCTCTATCGCGCATGGCTGGCCGAAGTGGCGGACGCTCTACGTTAGAGATCGGAGAGGTCCGCTTCCGACCCAAGGCGGACATTAGCGTTCGAGCTTCCACCCCAAGGACAAGGCTTGGGAATCTCCTGAATTCACGTTATTGAGTCTGCGACAAGGAGTTGGTTTTGGCCCAGTATCGAGAAGTGCTGTCATCACTTGGCGTGCAAGAGCCATTGCTGCGATGCGCTACTGGCCATCTTCGCGTGCCGCTCGAGGGCGTACGCGCACCTGCCGAGTGGTACGGCTTCCCGCCCGCACTCATACCTATTTTGGTGGACGGATCACATCCCATGTACTGGGGAATCTGGCAGCACTGGTTTGTCGATCGCAAACCAACCTTCGTCAAGTTCTTCGTGGAAGGCGGATTCGCTGTCGAAGTAGCGCGCTCGGTCGAGCAATTCCTCTGCCTCATAGTTCTTTCGGCAATCGTTGAGAACGAGGGCGTCAGCCCAGAGATCGAACGGTTTGCGCAATCGGTCGGCGTTCGTAATCTGGCGGAAATCGACCACCTTTCCTTGGAATCGGGCGACTCCCCGCAAGGGCTTTCGACGCTGCCACAGTTCCGCGGTAGCCTCCCACTTGAGAGCATTGTCAGACCCGAGGAATACACCGGTGACTTTCCTGCGTTGCTATCGGAAAGCTCAATGCAATATACAAATCTCTCTTGTGAATTCGAGATTTCGGCCGAGGCCTTGAGAAGGATCCAGGATTCTCACAACGTTCCATCTTGGCTAAACAGTGACGTGTCGCGTATGGCTCACTTTGACAGGTGCGTCGGTGACGGAAGAATCGGTGAAGCTTGGCTGACTCTCAACTCCAAAGGTTGGACTATTTCGGAGGCGCGTGCAGCCATATCAAAGCTCGCAGAGGTTGCGCATGATTCGCACTTTACGGACTTGGCGAGTAGTTGGTTGTCGATAGCAGACACGACTACCGGCGGCTATTAGCTAACGGAGAGGTCCGCTTTCGACCCGGAGCAGACATTGGAGATGGATGGGCGATGCTGACCGACAAGAGCAAGCGAACGTGGGCCGCGGCGATTCAGGCCTTTGTTTTAGCTATCGGGGTTTGTGTTTTTCTGATGCTCACTGGCTATCTTCTGCTGGGGCGCGAGCTGATGCGCTTGGTCTCGGGTGCGGTTCCAGTGGTCGCGACAGGCGTGGCGATTAGGTACTTCCTCGATAAGTCGAGGTGAGGAATCATGTGCTGCGCATTGCCGTTAGGTCCGCTCCCGACCCGCAGCGGACCTGTGTGGTGGGGTAATACATGGAGGCTCGCTTGGTTTTCTTTGCACTTACGAAGCAAGGTCTTGTCGAGATGCTCAATCTTGCCAGGGGTAGCAAGACTGCGATTTGGATGAATCCGGGTCTGCTGGACGAACCCGATATCAAACGGCTTCGCGCCGAAGGCTTCGATCTAACGGATTTCGTGCATTGGATTGAACCTGTGAATGAAGTCGCGGTGGCAGGGGCCGTAGAGATCATCAGGGAGCATCATCCCGGCCAGGTTCTATACATCGAACGGATTTGATTTCAGCGTCCGCTTCCGACTGCGGATTCAGCCGGTCGTTGCAACACACTAAAGACTGCGCGAGCAGCGGGAGTGTTGCAAGATGTCACAACGACCTGCGATCCATTACAGCGACACCCAGATTGGTCTGATGTGGGATCGCTGGCAGCGAGGTGAATCACTTCACCAGATTGCCAAGCTTTTTGACCGGCATCACTCCTCCGTCCGCCGGATCCTGGCCGAGACCGGTGGCATCCGGCCAACTGTGCGCCACCGATCGGATCGGGTGCTGACGCTGGGCGAGCGCGAGGAGATTTCCAGGGCGCTGATAGCCGGCCAATCGATTCGCGGCGTGGCGGCCCAGCTGGGCCGAGCACCGTCGACGATCAGCCGGGAGATCCAACGCAATGGCGGGTCGGACCGTTATCGAGCCAACTGCGCCTCAAACGAACCTATCCGGGGAACGAGGCGCTTCAGGTGTCTCACGAAACGATCTATCGCAGCCTCTTCATTCAGACGCGCGGAGCCCTAAAAAAAGAGCTCTTGGCGCAGCTTCGGCGCACGCGAGCCATGCGTCGCTCACGGCATCACACGCAGAAGAGCGATGATCATGCGCAGATCACCGGCGCCATCTCGATCCGCGAACGCCCTGCCGATATCGAGGATCGAGCCGTACCTGGCCATTGGGAGGGCGATCTCTTGTTTGGCGGCCGGAATAGCCAGATCGCCACGCTGGTGGAACGATGGTCACGCTATGTCGTGCTGGTAAAACTGGACAGCAGGGACAGCGAGACGGTGGTCAATGCGTTGATCAAACACGCCGACAAGCTGCCACGCGAGTTGTATCGATCGCTGACTTGGGATCGCGGGTCGGAGATGGCTCAACATCATCGCTTTACCTTGGCGACGGACATCAAGGTCTACTTCTGCGATCCGTACAACCCTTGGCAGCGTGGATCGAACGAGAACACCAACGGACTTCTGAGGCAGTATTTTCCCAAGGGAATGGATCTATCCGGGTTCACACAGGCGCAGCTCGACGCTGTGGCAAGACGCTTGAACGGACGGCCAAGGAAAACACTAAACTACGAAACGCCAGCGGAGCGTTTTCATCAAACTGTTGCAACGACCGGCTGAATCCGCAACCCGAAGCAGACATCGCACTGGCCCCATGAGGCCAGGTCATTGCGGGATGATTCGTTGGTAGGCTCGGGGAGGGGTTCCTTCATGAAGCGCATTTTGGCCGCGATTGGGTTAGGCGTGATTGGCTCGATGCTGCTGCTCGCGGCGCCCCTCATCTTGCCGGTCGGATCGGCGACCATTTGGCTGAGTCGGTTGGCGTACGGGCCGGGCAACCAGTTCTTTGGTTGGCTCAGCGAGTACAGTCACGTCGGACCGGGAGAAGGGGCGCATCACGCTGTCGTGCTCGTGATCTCACTGCTGTCCTGGTGGTTGATCGGAGGGGTAGCGGCCTACTTTCTGGTCAGCCAAAGCCGCCACAATTGAAGGAATCCGAAATGTCCGCTTCCGACCCATAGCGGACATAATTGAAAGTGCGCCATGCAGGTGGAAGTGGTGGCAAGTAGGCCTATAAAACACTCGAGTAAAGGATGACTAACCGGCCAGCCCGAAGGCTGCCCCGCACGCTCGCCATAGAAAGGGGGGGGGAGCATGGACGCGCGAAACTTACGGGGCACTTGCGGTAACACTCAATTTGAGTGCGTGTTTGGTGGCTGGCGCAATGCCGGTGACGACAAGGGCCTAGCAGGTGGCTCGTTATCAACTTTGAACAAGGAGAATGTTCGATGAAGTTGAAAACCATGCTTTTTGTCGGTGTAGTAAGTCTTTGGACGGTCTCAGCGGTCAATGTCTCCGCACAGCCGAATGCTCCCATTACTGTGTCGAGCGGCCAATCAGTCACAAATTTTGATATCCCCCGAGGCTCTCAGGAATACGAGCAGGTCCGGTCGTGGCTCGCTGATGCCGTCACCCGCACAGGAAGTCGTGTTGGCTCGCCGTCCAATCTCGATCAGGCGAACTTGGGCGATGCCTTGCACGTGCAGGTTGTGCATCAAAGCGCATCCGGGAAAGGCGTCACTACCATGGTCGCCCCGAACATTCCCCCGCCCCCTTGGACTCCAGGGACGAACGGGTATCAGGTTGGCGACACGGCCACGGTAGGTGTGACGAACGATGGTTGGACGCAGACTTGGACCCTGACGTTGATGAACACCAACATCGGCTTCCAATGGGTAGCGACCGACTACCACGCTACCTACGACACGAAACACAGGCCAGTCCCGAACTGAAGATTGACGGCACGTGACGAACAAAGCCCCGATCCCTGGTCGGGGCTTTGTTATCTTCCGCTCCTCTCGGAGGTCATGTCCCAGCTTGGCGATCCTGCACCTACGGTGCCTCGCTCTGTCATCGAGAGCCACAGGCATATCTCCCTCACTGTCTTATTGGTCGGGGTCATCTGCCCCATCAGTTCGCTTTGGCTCTCCGGTCGGTCGTTTACGGAAGCTAGAAAGCGCTCCTTGTTAGCGATGATATTGATTGCCGTTCCAGCAATTGCGGCTATCGCGACCTTGTACTAATTGTGGGAACTGTTGCGTCCGCTTCCGACCCATAGCGGACGCCCTGGCCAAGAAAAGTAGTGGGGGATACAAATGCAATTTGGCAGCGTAGACGGGTTCCTTTATGTGGCCCGCATTACCGGGCCGACACACAATCTCTTGCAGTTGAAGATATCCACGACCGCGCCGTCCGTCCTAAGTTGTGACGAATTGCGTGCAACGGGAGGCTGCAACCACGGAAAACTGGATCCGGCCAAGATCCAGGCTGCGGTGAGGACTGGGGTTGCATCGGCCAATGCTGCACATGGCACTGAGTTCCACCCTGTCCACATTAGGTACGTGTCTAATGACACCGGGCCAGAGGACGTATACAGGCTCTTGGCTGAGGTGCTGGTTTCCAGGGTCGCAACAGGGGAACTTACGGCTGAGTAAGGTCCGCTTCCGACCCGAAGCGGACACAATAGCGTTGCACCACAGGGCGGCTCAGCGAGGGAGATGTATGGCAACGCAGGCAGGTGTTCGGTGCGCCGATTGCAAGATCGGCTACCACGCTCCGTTTGATCGGTTTGAACGCATGGCCGTTGTCGAACAAGGCCCGACCTTCTTGATGCGCTGCTCCATATGCGGATCGTTGTGGCACGAGACACTGCATGACGCTCGGTTGTTGAGTGCGTCGGAGGCAGCGTCTCTCTATCCTGCAGCGGTGGTCAGTTAGGTCCGCTTCCGACCCGGAGCGGACATTGCACTGACGGCTAGGGACGGACTGGCGCAGGGGGAGAAATGACGGACGAAGAATTCGATGCCTTCCTCGCGAAGGTCAACGACGAACTCGAATCGAAGCAGGCGGAGCTGAACTCTACCTACGGCCTTGGAGAGATGAAGCGGTGGTGGTTCGAGCAGGAGGCTGCCAAGCTTCAATTCTTTGATCGAAACGACAGACTGGCTGCTGAAGCGGACGTCGTCGGAATTGGAAGCTTTTCCTCTAAATCCAGTAGCTGGAAGTGGGCTTGGAGCAATCCCTCTTTCACACCCGAACTTCGCGAAAAGGCGCTTCCTTTGAAGCGACTCGAAGCCCTCACCGGCTTTGATCTATTCGGGAACGATGGGACTTTCTCGATTTCCGGCGAAGCGATGGCGTGGGAGTTGGCTGCCATGGCAGTTCACCAGCTAGGGGCGTTAGGTTGCTACCGAGCACCGGGATCGTCTCCTGACGGCCCCCAAACCTATCTGGCAATTGCTGGTCTGAGGCGTGTAACGGCAAATGTCTAACGTCCGCTTCCGACCCGGAGCAGACACTGCTGGTGACGCAAATATCTTGTCGTCGGGAACCACGTGGAGACAGGGCAAGATGGAAAGGGTGTTCGTCGTCACGCACAGTCACACGCTTCCAGGCGGCATCGAAGATGTGAAGATGATCGGTGTCTACCGCACGCTGGATGCCGCCAAGGTGGCGTTGCACGCTTGGGGCGCAGTCTGGTTTCTCCAGGCATCCCAACCTCATAGATCCAGATATCACCGACGAAGAGGACGGCTTCTACATCGGTGAGTACGAATTGGACAAAGATCACTGGGCCGAAGGATTCGTTACCTTGGCCGACGATCGGAATTCATCGGATTTGTAAGGCTCGCTTTCGATCCCAGACGGGCAACTCGACGTCTTGATCTGGCTGCCACCAAGCCACCAGCTGGAATTCTGCCTGCGCTCGGCTGCGCGTTTTGGTTCGGAGCTGCGGAGCGGCCGCGTGCGATGTGGCGTCACCCGCTTGTAAATCTCCCGTGTGCGCCTTACAGTGAACCACATGGTTCACTATCAAGCCCGCCTCGACGCCACGTTTGCCGCGCTCTCCGATGTCACCCGACGCGGGGTGCTGGAGCAGCTCGGGAGTTCTGACGCATCAATCACCGACCTTGCCCAACGGTTTCACATGACCCTCACGGGCATGAAGAAGCACGTCAGCATCCTGGAGCAGGCGGGGCTCGTGACGACGGAGAAGGTCGGACGCGTACGAACCTGCAAGCTCGGACAGCGCCGGCTGGAAGAAGAGGCCGCCTGGATCGAGCAGCACCGCCAACTGTGGACCGCTCGCTTCGATGCGCTGGACAAGCTCGTCGAGCACTTGAAATCCAAGGAGAAGGCAGATGCCCAACGAAAAAGAAGGTAGTCCCGCCGCCACGAACCGCACCGTCGTGGAACGCATGTCCGACCGCGAACTGGTCGTGAGGCGAACATTCCATGCCCCCGCGCGCATCGTCTTCGAAGCGTGGAGCAGGCCTGAATTGTTCAAGCAATGGTGGGTTCCGAAGTCGGTGGGCATGACGCTGGTCTCGTGCGACATGGATGTTCGCACCGGTGGCACGTATCGCCTCGTGTTCAGCCATCCGGCCTTCGATCAACCGATGGCGTTCTTCGGCACCTACAGAGAAGTAACGCCGCACAGGCGCCTCGTATGGACGAACGAAGATAGCGACCAGGGCGCATTGACCACGGTAACGTTCGAAGAAAATGCCGGCAAGACATTGGTCACCTATCACGAGCTTTACCCGACAGAAGCGGCACTCGACGAAGCCCTCGCCGGTTCGGCGGAAGGCCTGCCCGAACAGTTCGCACAACTGGATGAGTTGCTCGCAGGCAAGTCGTGACCATACCGCGCCTACCGACGCATGGAAGGGATGGCGATGAAACGCACAATCACCGGCCGTGCTGGCCGGTTCGGCGCCGCGTGAGGACGTTATGCTCAGACGCGATTTCCTGAAGACCGCCCTGGCGACCGCAGTGCTGACTGCGGTCTCTCCCGTTCAAGCCAAGCAGGCTCCCACAAGTTCGAACGAGCATTTCGCCGACGTCAACAGCCAGCATCTCTTTTACAGCGTGCATGGCGCCGGCAAGCCACTCATCCTTCTCCACGGTGGCATCAACCCAGACAGCTTCGGGGGCAATCTGGCCGAACTGGCCAAACGCCGGCAGGTGATCGCAGTCCATCTCCAGGCACACGGGCGCACACCAGACACCGACAGGCCATTGCGCAGTGAAACACTGGGCGACGACGTTGCCGCGCTGATCGGCCATCTGAACCTCGGCAAGGCTGACGTGATGGGTTACTCACTGGGCTCCAGCGTCGCATTGCAGGCCGCTATCCGTCATCCGGACGTGATCGACCGGCTTGTGCTCGTGTCTTCGACGATGCGGCAGGACGGCTTTTATCCGGAGGGGGTGGCTGCCTTCAAACAGTTGGAGGCCAACGCCGCCACGTTCGGCCCCGCCGTCAAGTCGTCGCCGTTAGGGAAGGCCTACCCCGATGTCGATTGGATCAACCTCTTCAGGAAGGTCGGTGACATGACCAAGCGTCCCTTCGATTGGAGCGCTGACGTCACGAAACTTCAAGCACGCACACTGCTGGTTTTCGCCGACGCTGACGCCATCCGGCCCGAGCACATGGTCGAGTTCTGGAAGGCGTTGGGAGGCGGCCAGCGCGATGCCGGAATCGATGGCTCCCAGCGGCCCGCAAACCAGCTCGCCATCGTGCCGAACACCACGCACTACACGCTCGCCGTGGATCCGATGTTGCCGGAGGTCGTCGAACGCTTCCTCGGGGCTGGATCAAAGTCAGTGGGCTAGGGGCTCGACGTTGTTTGGCTGGGCTGATGTCGTCCGCCAATCAATCGGATGGCTCGCCTGCAGCCTGCCCCTCAGGTAAATGGGTGATGTTCGCTTCCGACCCATGGCGGACATTGCAAAGATCCCGATGTTGTACCCGATTGAATCGTAGAGGCATATGAATAGTTCGATGCGCATGGCGGTGAACTTGCTGCTCCTTCTGGTTGCAACATCAGGTGCCGTGCGGAGCTATGCAAGTGATCTTTCCGGACAGCCTGCGCCTGACAACTACATGGGTCTAAAGAATTCTCCAAAGCTCAGCAGTGTTCCCTATGTGTGGGAACGCACGAAAGGGCGGAAGCACATCGTTGTCATCGGGACATACCACCTGCTCGATCCACGGTCCTCCATGTATCAACGTATGGCGGCCATATTCGAGCGGGTTCGACCGCAATACATTCTTCACGAGAGTACGGCGCCCGATGATCTCGCTACGGAGACGAGAGACCAGGCGATCCGGCGCGGCGCGGATTTGGGTTTTACGGTACAGCTGGCAAGGCAATTAGGTGTACCCACGGAAAGCGGCGATGCACCCGCCCGCGAAGAGATGGCAGAACTGCTGGCGCGTCATTCCGTGAGCGAAGTATTCGTCTATTTGGTTGCCACGCGTCTTGTAGGGAGCTATCGAGATCCAGATCTCCGCGAGGATGCGGCCGAATATCCGTCGTTCTTTAGCGCGCAGGTCGTCGGGAACGGAGTTCCGGTGCAAAAGGGTTGGGAAACATGGGAAGGGTTCTTGCGTGAATATCACCGGGTCACTGGGCATCCGTTGGTTGCGAAGACTTGGGATCCTCAGCTTCTGGATCCAACTGTCGACATGGGGCGTCTCAATGACGTTGCCCGGACTTCAGACACATTGAGGGACCGCTACCTTCTTGCTGCGATTCGCAGCTCCTTGCAGAAGTACGATCGTGTCATCGTTGTTTTCGGTGAGGCTCACGTGCTTGCGCTGGAGCCTGCTCTGGAAGGGGTTTTCGAGAATGAACATTGACCGGACGACTGCGCCGTACACGACGACCGGCTCGGCAGAAACGGGAACGCCATGGCGCGAATGGTGATTACCAGGTCATTTCATAACTGGTCGCCGACCTTGTCCCGACATTCCGCTTTCGTCCGGGCCTGTCCGCTTGACGAGGCAAATTACCTGACTTAAGTTAGGTATATGGATGACGCCATCAAACGTGTTCGTCGTTTCAACAGGGCCGTGACGGCCGCCGTGGGCGCGCTGGACGATTCCTTTCTGGGGCGTGGCCGCCCGCTGGGGTCTGCCCGGGTCATCAATGCGATTGGGCAGGGGCGGACGGACGTCGCGGTGCTCAGGGCATACCTGGGTATCGAAACCAGTTTGATGAGTCGACTCTTGCGCGGCCTCGAGGACGAGGGCCTGGTCGAAACCGTGGTGAGTACGCAGGACGCACGTCGCCGCGTCGTGCATCTGAGCAAAGCCGGGGTGTCGGAATTTCGAGCGTACGAACGGCTTTCCAATGCCCAGGCCAAAGACATGCTCGCCCACCATGCAAGACCGGACGAACTGTTGGCTGCCATGGATCTCGTCGCGTCCGTGCTCGGTCGCGATCGCGTCACGATCAACGAAGTGGACCCTCGCGGTGAGCTGGCCACGTACTGCCTCGGTGCCTACTACGAGGAAATCAGCAGCCGCTTCGAACATGGTTTCGACGTGTCGCGTTCGCGCGATCCAGCGGCTGCACAAATGACTCGTCCGCGCGGCGCGTTTCTCGTGGCTTGCTCTGACGATCTTCCCGTTGGCTGCGTGGGGTTGAAGGGAGACGGGCGCGGCGGCGCGGAGATCAAGCGACTTTGGGTGGCGCCAGCCGCGCGTGGCATGGGACTATCGAAGCGGCTTATGACCGAAGCCGAAGAGATAGCACGGGAGTTGTCCATCAAGACGCTCCGCCTGGATACCAACCGCGCCTTGCCAGAAGCAAAACAGCTCTATCTCAAGACCGGATGGAAAGAGATCGATCGCTTCAACGATGACCCTTATGCGGATAGTTTCTTCGAGAAGCGACTCTGACTTTGGCAGGCTGCCGCTGGACGTGGGAGACTGTTCTGGTGGGCGGGTGGTTTCGGTTCGTTTGGCATGTAACTCGGATCTAGGGAGTGTCCGCTTCCTATCCGAGGGGGACTTGGATCAGGTCATGAAGCGGCCGTGTAGTTCGCACGGCAAGATCACCTAGCGATACATCGGACGGGGAGAGCATGGATATGGTCTTACCGCTGGCGGTGCATGGCATCCATCGGAATCCATGATGATGCCTTCGCGAATGCTTCCATCTCTCTTGCGGGCTTGCCTTGCCGTGTTGCTGCTCCATGCAGCCATGGCGCGCGCGCAGGAACTGGAGCCGCGAACCTACTCACCCTCACCGATAGGCACGAATTTCGTTGGCCTGGTCTACAACCACCTCACCGGCGACGTGCTGCTCGATCCTTCGCTTCCGATCTCCAACGTGCAGGCACAGATCAACACGGTTGCACTTGGCTACGTTCGGACTTTTGGACTGGCGGATCACACCGCCTCGCTGGGCATCGTGCTACCTGGCGTCAGCGGCGACCTCAGCGGCAATGTGATCGATGCGCCCACCGCCATACACCGCGAAGGCATGGGCGATTTGCGCCTGCGCTTCGCCTTCAACCTCGTGGGCAGCCCGGCGATGACTCCCGAGGAATTCGCCAAACGCACGCCAGAAACCTCGATCGGTGTGAGCCTAACCATGTCCGCGCCGACGGGGCAGTACACGTCGTCCCGGCTGGTGAACATCGGTACCAACCGCTGGTCGTTCAAGCCCGAGATAGGGCTTATGCAGCCGCTGGGCAACTGGTTCGTCGAAGCGTCGGTCGGTGCATGGATCTTCACCTCCAATCATGATTATTTCGGCAGAAACACGCGCAGCCAGGACCCGTTGTTCACCGCCCAGTTGAATGGCGGATACACCTTTGGCCCCGGGCTCTGGCTTGCCGCGGCCATCGGTTCCGCGTCAGGCGGCAGGACAAGCCTGAACGGCATCGACGATGACAACCGACAATCCAACACACGATACGGCTTGACCTTGTCTGTTCCCATCGCCCGCGGCTGGTCGGCGAAGCTCGCGTTGTCCAACGGGCTGGTGACGCGCGTCGGTGGCGACTACAAGAGTATTTCCTTGGCCGTTCAGTACCACTGGTTCGATCGGTAAGTGGATGTCGCCGGCGTGGCCTTTGGCCAAGCGAAAAACGATGGCCCGACGCAGGTATTCCGGTAAATTTCTTTGCGATTACGAAGGGAAGGCGCGTTGTGAAAGTTCGCTTGCGAACCAGAGCGAACGTGCCACCCACCAGAATGTGGCAAACCATACCAACGGAGAGATGTGAATGAAGCGCTCATCGATTTTCTTGCTGTGCCTTACCCTGCTTGCCATCGCCAACCTGGCGACCGCCGCGTCCGCACCACCGGCCGGACACATCACCGGTGTCGGCGGAATCTTTTTCAAGGCGAAGGACCCCAAGACACTTGCCGCCTGGTATCGCGATGTCCTTGGCATGCCGGTGGAAGCCTGGGGAGGCGCGGCGCTCCGCTATGACGCGCCAAAGCATCCTCCCGCACTGGCGTGGAATGCGTTTCCCGCGACCACGAATGACTTCGCGCCATCAACGAGCGGCTTGATGATCAACTACGCCGTGGATGACATGGACGCGTTGCTCGCACGGCTGCGCTCCAAGGGCGTGGCAATTCTCAAACGTGACGACAACGACCCCAATGGTCGCTTTGCCTGGATCTTGGACCCGGAAGGAAACAAGGTCGAATTGTGGGAACCCAAGCGATAGTTTCGCCGATCCAAACCTTCATTGCGTACCCCTACCAACGGGCATTGGCCTCGCTCACGAGCCCACGAGCAAAGCTTGGATGGATAGCCATTTTCATGGATACACGGATTGGACGGTCATCAGCGACCGCATGGCGCCGGGCGACGACATTTATGCCTATAACAACATCTCTCACCCCCCGCCTGGTGTAACCGCGTTTACAGGCCTGGGTGGTGGCTATGTGGTGTTGCGGGGATGGTGCCTTGTCGGAAGGCTTCATACTTGGGTCGAATGAGGCAAGGTCCGCCTTAGACTCGAAGCCGACATTAACCACATCAAGCCAAGAGTTGGGGGGGAGGGGATGAAGTGGATTCCGTGGTTCCTTGCGTGGCTCGTCGCGTTCAACACATACAAGATCATCACCGCTTTCCGAACGGGGAAGATCGGCATGTATACCGCTGCGGACACGGGCCATACTTATTCCCGAGCGACCGAACCTTGGGGCTTCTATCGCGCCATCGTTCTTCTTGCCCTGTTTACGCTGGTGCTCGCGCTATTTGCTCTTTGGGGCTTCTTTCATCCCGAGCAGTGACTGCTTCCGACCCGAAGTGGATATCAGACGAAGTGCAGTCTGAGGGCGAGTTGCGTGCTGGACGCCACGGACGGCAGACGCAATGGAAAGGGCGGGGCGATGCTTTCTTAGCTTGAAGAATATCTGTCCGTCGATTTCTTGCTGGGGCCACTAGTACGACGAAGACACCGGCATCGCATCTGCGATGCCGACTTGCTTTGACAATCAAGCGTGGGACGAACTGGTAGGACGGTACGTGCCAAGGCCAGTGGCCCGGCAAGTCCGGTGTGCCGAAATCATGGATCTCGCCGAGCATCCGGACGCTGAGAAGATCTGGGAGAAGCTCTTGTCTCCGACAGCGACGATGTCGTCGTGGCTGCCGAGGACAGCTCACGCTTGAAAAAAGGTGCAGGACACTGTTGGACGACTGCGAAGGATATTGGCAGGGACCCAGCCCTGGTGAGGGTGGTTTTTGGTGAGGCGCTCGATCGATTCAACAAGTAATAGCCACCAAAGGGTCCAAGTTCTAACCCGGGCATTATCAGTATCCGGCCCAACCTTGACCGGATGATGTGGAACCACGCTAACGCGTGCCTTGTTGTGCGAAACTCTTTCGATCGTTGTAGCGCTAAGGGGGAGGGAGTATGGAATTTTTTGGCCTGCATCATTTCGCCGGTCATCTCAACGAGTCGTTCGACGTGATGCTCGACAATGAAGGTCGCGCGTCGTTCGTCCTTGTCGAAGCCAGACCCTTGCCGCCATCGGGCGCGGCTATGCCAGGCTTGGTGCGTGAGCCGTTTTCGCTGCTATTCCGCAACGAATCGGCCATCCTGCTGCCGCAGAAGGTATATGCGATGACGCATGGTTCTTTGGGCCAGTTCGGCATTTTCCTGGTGCCGGTGGCACGCGACCGCGATGGCTTTATCTATCAGGCCGTTTTCAACTAAGGCCATCGGGCCGCCAACACATGCGTTGGTAAGGGCCCTCGAAACCATCGTCCTTGAAGCCCAGGCGTTCATACAAGCGCCTTGCCGAAGGATTGTGCATGGATACGTGTAGCCACAGCGGCCGAACCGCGACGCTTGCCTCGCGTTGTAGATCGCGGATCAGCATGCTGCCGATGCCCTGCCCACGCCACGCGGGCAGCAAGGAAATATCCACGATGGAGAAATCACGTGACGGCTGTCGCATGGCGTAGAGACGGCCCACCGGCACACCATCGAGTTCGATTACAAGGAAATCGGCATCGGCGTAGTGCAGCACGTAGTGCTGGTGTTGCAGCGCGAACTGGTCGTCGAGGAAATGGCGTTTTGTGGCATCAGGCCACGGCACCGGTGCCAATTCGGCGGCGCGGGTATCTGCATAGAGTTCGCGCAGGAAAGGCAGGTCGCCCGTTGCCGCGCCGCGCAGCGTGAAGACTTGCCTTCCACACGGCCTGGGTGTCGGGTAACCCCCGGGGCGGCCCGGGGGAAACGGGTGCAGTGCTCGCACCAGCTCAGCCGAAGCTTGGGAAATTGCCCGCGAGTGCAATGCAGAAGTTGACCGCGAGATACGGCTGGCGATTCTCGTGAGGCAAGTTCTGTCCCGCAGTGCTGAACATGTTGGGTGCAAACGTGGTGTTGGGTTGCGTGTTCAGCACCATCGGTTGCGTGGCGCCGGGCAGCATCAGGTGGCTGCCTGGTGTGGGCGACGGGGCACGGAGCGACCCGGTTGGCTGGTAGTACAGCGTCATGTTGTGACCGTGAGCGGGCATCTCATTGGTGGTCAACGTTACGCTGTCGCTACCGAACGATTCGCCCATCACGCGCTGCGTGCGCCCCAGGCCCTGGCCCTGGTTGCAGATCGCTCGTCCCGTAAAATTAGGCAGCTGGAAGGTAGTCGTGCCGTCGCCGCCAAACTGCGTGCCGAGTAGTGAAAACAACGCGGTGTACTGCCGAATCATGAGCGTGTCGCCGTTGCAATACGCCCAGTTCAAGGGGGAAAAGCTGAAGCCGAAAAGCTGAATTTCGCCGATATATGGCTGGGTCATCACAGATCTCCTTTACGCCGTCGCGCGTGGTTCGCGCGGTCGGTCGGGGTGTCAGGTTTGCGAGGGAAAAACGCCTGCCCATGCAATGCAGATGTTGGCGGTCAGAGTAGGCATGGTGTTGTCATGCGGCAGGCTGCCGCCGGTGTTCCCGATGGCGCCCGCGGCCATCACGCCAGCGGTTGCGCCGGTGAGATCGGTGCCATACATCGCGTCGCCGTTGGTGAGCGCGCCGGGAACCACGGTTGGACCGGGCGTGACGGTGCTCGCACTGTTGCTGGTGGCGTTGGGCGTGTGCTGGTGCGCCGGAATCTGATCGGTGGACAGCGTCACCGATTCCGTGCCGCCGAACAGGCCTAGCGGTCGCGGTGATAACCCGGGGCCGGTGCCCTGGTGAACCGGCACGGCACCACGGAGGTCAGGCACAGCGAATGTACTTATGCCGTCGCCGCCGTAGGTGGTGCCTAGCAAGGTATACAGCGTCTGATACTCGGCGATGGATTGCAGGCTGCCATCGCAGGCGAACCAGCCGGTGGGAACACGGGAAAAACCAAACAAGCGAATTTCGCCCACATAAGGTGTGGTCATGGTGTTGGCTCCTCAGAAGGGTGCAATCGTCCGACGCGCTCAAGTGCGCGATGGATAGATGCCCGTCAGTGCAATGTTGAAGTTGACGGCGAGGAACGGCTGCATGTTGTTATGCGGCTGCGAACCACCCGTCAGGGACACATCCGAGGTAGCGAGAGGCACGAGATTGCTGCTGGCGGGTCCAAAAATGGCATTGGACGGTGCGCCGTAAATGGCGCCGACCGGGTTGCGTGCCGAGGCGGCCGCCGTGGTGGCGCCCCCCATATGCGAATGCATGGGCAGGTTGCCTTGCTGCAGCGTCACCGATTCGACGCCACCATTCGCGCCCATGGGATAAGGCGTCGGTTGCCAACTCGGATCGCGCGATGAGCCGTAACTGAGAGGCGTGGTTCCCTGCAGATTAGGCAGGGCGAAATTGGCGGAGCCATTGCCGCCAAACTGCACGCCAAGCAGCGAAAAAAGTGCGCTGTACTGGTTGGTCGGTAGCAACTGTCCGTTGCATTGGGCGAAACCTCTTGGCGCGAAGCCAAACCCCGTGAGCATGATCTGCCCGAGAAAATAGTCAGACACCGTAATCCCCCTGATGGATGTACTGCCTTCTTTACTCTGGTCGATAAGCCGCATATTGCACAAGTGGCTTGGTCATCCCACGGTCATGAAACGGTAGTTGGACGACTCGGCCATTTGGCGTATGTCTTGGCACTTCCGGGCTTGCACCAAATATTGTTGCAATAGAAAGAGGACGTCGGGCGATCGATGGTGGCGTAGCCAAGCAGTTTGCCGACATCGTGCATGCGTGGCTTGTGCTGGCGCTTGCACTCTCGCCCGATAGCAAGGGATTTCTACCGCAAATCGCTGAGGCGACAGCGGGCAACAGGGGAAAGGAATATGCGTTGGAACACCGAGAACCGGCCCAAGGGTGGCCGGTACGGCGCCATGCGCCAAGCGTGGCTGTGGCTGTTGCTGGGTTGCCTGATGTTGGTGGGCTCGCCCGCCTGGGCGGCGTGCACGTCGCCACAGACGGCAACGGTGGTGGCCGGCAACTCGGTCACCTTCACCTGCGCCACATTCGGCTTCGGCGCCATCATCTCGCCGCCTTCGCATGGTTCGCTGTCGGAACCCGGTTCGTTGATCTACACCAACTTCACCAACAACGGCAACGGGACGCAGGACACATTTGTCGTC
>Ga0207427_100534_pt1 | contig 19803 bp, 22 predicted proteins | sample AraplaCL_Cvi_mMS_FD_184268 | JGI IMG/M metagenome (GOLD analysis project Ga0207427, IMG submission 184268) | Arabidopsis root microbial communities from the University of North Carolina, USA - plate scrape CL_Cvi_mMS (SPAdes) (version 2) | ecosystem: Host-associated > Plants > Roots > Endosphere ... | reverse complement strand
GCGAGGGCCGCGTCGAAATCGGCGGGCTTGATCGAGCGCAGCGGACGCAGCAGCGCCGCCTGTCCGTCGTCGACGGGCTCGATGTCCAGCCACGGCGTGTCCGTGAACATCACGGCCAGTTCCGGGGCGACCCAGGCCGACCAGTCGGTGCAGTTGACCTGCAGCGCCGGCACCATCGCGGGACGGCGGCCGGGCTGCGACGGGTTGGGCAGCAGGCGCACGCGGGTGGGCGGCACGGCGGGCAGGAAGCGGGTGCGCAGCGCGTCGAGGAACGCGTGGCCCTGCGCCGGCTCGACGACGGACTCCGTCGAGAACCACAGCTGCAGGCCGTCGGTGCCCGAGACGGCGATGGCCGGCGCCGGCAGGTCGAGCTCGGCCTGCACGCCCTGCCACAGCGGCGCCAGCGCGTCCCAGCCCACGGGCTGCACCACCTCCAGCACGAGGGCGCGCGTGCGGCCCGCGGCGTCGGCGAGCGACATCGGCGAAGCGCCGGGCGTGACGGCGAAGAGACGATCGAGTTCGGTGTCGAGGTGGTCCATGGCGTCAGGACTTGGCGGGGCACTCGTAGGCGATCCTGTACGGCTGCCCGAAGCAGCGCAGCAGGCGATCCGTGGAGCGCAGGTTGGGCTGGTTGAACTCCTGCTTCTGGGCCGCCGCGGCCAGGCGGTCGCGGCTGGCCTGCAGCGCGGGCTTGTCGCCCTGCAGGAACGCGATCGTCGCGTTCGCGTAGTCGTTCCAGTCGAAGCCCGAGGCGTCCTCGCCGCTGCGCAGCGTCTTGCGCGCGGCGGCGATCGCGTCGGTCGTGTTGCCGGCGCGCGCGAGCATCTGCGCCCGATGCCAGGCCAGCACGGGATGCGGATGCGCCTGCCTGGCCGCGTACGACTCGATCAGCGTGGCGGCCTGGGCATCGCAACCGGCGTCGCTCAGGGGGCGCCAGCCCTGGTGGTCGTCCTGGTCGAAGGTGTCGAACGGCAGTGCCAGGTCGCTCGCGAGGTGCTGCTGCAGCAGCGCGCCGCAATCGGCGGCATGCGCCTGGGCAGCGGCGGCAAGGACGAGGACGGCGGCGAGGCGGCGCAGGCGCATGGAATCCTTCGCGTGACGGGCGCCGGTCGGCGCGGGACGCCAGTCTATGCGCTCGCGTCCGCGCGCGACATCCCGCATCAGTCGAACCAGGTGTTGCAGGCGACGCGGTCGCCCCGGCCCGAAACGCCGCGTGCCGACGCTACGCCGCGAGCAGGTACTCGATCGCCGCGACCACCGTGGCTACCTGCGCCGCGTTGCACTGGGCGGGCGAGGCGGTGGCGCTGTCGGGGTAGACCTCGGTGGTCGTCACCAGGCGCGCCCCGGTCATGCCGCCGCACAGGCCCAGTTCGCGCTTGGCGTAGTTGATGACGCCGGGCTGCTCCAGCTTCGTGCCGATGAGGCAGCCGTGCTCGTCGGCGTCGGCGATGTGGGTGACAGGGCGCACCGCGGCGATCAGCGCGCGCTGGAAATCCGGCGCGGGGCGCTCGCTGTCGCCGACCAGGTAGAAGCCGTCGGGGATCGCGTGCCAGTCGAAGGCCTTGCCGTCGCGCGCGGCCTTGGCCGGGCCGAACTCGGTGTTGTCGGTGTCGGTGGTCTCGTGCAGGTCGACGTGCAGGTCGACCGCGCCGGCGTGCGCAGCGACGCAGGCCATCGCGAGCGCCGACTCGGCGGCGGGGCTGTCCTGCCGGAAGTTGCGGTTCGGGTCGAGCGCATCGGGGTTCCAGCGGTTGATCGTCTCGTAGGCCCAGGGGCTGATGCAGGGCAGCACCAGCACGTTGACGTCGCGCGCGTGGCGCTCGAACTCGGTGGCGATCCACTGCAGCGCGCCCTGCACGCCGCTGGTCTCGTAGCCGTGCACGCCGCCGGTCACCAGCACGGTGGGGCGGCCGGGCTGCCAGTCGCGGCTGCGCACCGCGTGCAGCGGGTAGGCGGGCAGGCCCAGGCGCGCGTAGTCCAGCACGCCGTACGAGAACAGGTGGGCCGCGGCGGGCACGCGGGCCTTCAGCGGCTGCACGACGTCGACGTCGTAGCGGCGCCTGACCTGCTGGCGCGCGAGCCAGGCGGCCTTCTCGTCGGCGCCCCAGGGGGTGCCGGGCGTGCCGATGGGGTACGGCTGGGTCGGTGCTTGCGGGCTCACGGGATCGTCCGGGAATTTGCGATCCCGGGACGATAGCCCAGAACGCCCCAGGCCGGTGTCAGGTCTTGAAAGTTGCGGTGTCAGGTCTTGAGTGCACGATTCAAGAGCTGACAGCGCCGCTCGGGCCGGCTGCGTGACGAATCCAGCCTTGCGCGGGAGAACTCCACCCGAACGGGGGGTGCGAGGGCCGCCGCAGCGTCGATACTGTCGGCCGGTTCGAGCAGCAACGAGGGAGAACGACGATGACGACCCAGACGAACGCGAGCGAGATGGTCTTCTGCCGCGCCTGCGGCAAGCAACTGCACATGAGCGCGCTCACGTGCACCCAGTGCGGCGCCCAGCAGCGCGCCGGCGCGCTGCAGGCGCGCGCCCCGGATCCGAACGTGTCGCCCAAGCTGCTGCTGCCGGCGGTGCTGCTGTGCTTCTGGTTCGGCGTGTTCGGCGTGCACCGCTTCTTCGTCGGCAAGGTCGGCACGGGCCTGCTGATGCTGTTCACGTTCGGCGGCCTGGGGATCTGGGCGCTGGTCGACCTGATCATCCTGGTCTGCGGCGCGTTCACCGACAGCGACGGCCGCAAGATGACACAGTGGACCTGAGCGCCTGAGCGCACGAAGCCTGCGAAAATGGGGGATTCCGTTCCCCCAAGGCCCCGCGCGACGCGGCTGGCCCCAGAAAGCTTCCCCTCCATGGCCATCCAGTGGTTCCCGGGTCACATGCACACGACCCGCAAGGCGATCGCCGAGCGCCTGCCGGACATCGACGTCGTCATCGAACTGCTCGACGCGCGCCTGCCCGGCTCCAGCGCGAACTCGCTGCTGGCCGAGATGACCCACGGCAAGCCGGCGCTCAAGGTGCTGAACAAGCAGGACCTGGCCGACCCCGAGCTCACCGACGCGTGGCTCGCGCACTACCGCGCGCAGCCGGGCACGCGGGCCATCGGGCTCGACGCGAGCGTGGCCGGCCCGGCCAAGGCGCTGGTCGCCGAATGCCGCGCGCTGGTGCCCAACCGCGGCGGCATGGTCAAGCCGGTGCGCGTGCTGATCTGCGGCATCCCCAACGTGGGCAAGTCCACGCTCGTGAACACGCTCAACGGCCAGCGCGCGGCCAAGACGGGCGACGAGCCGGGCATCACGAAGATGGAGCAGAAGATCGTGCTGGCCAACGACTTCTACCTGTTCGACACCCCCGGCATGCTGTGGCCGCGCATCCTGATCGAGGAGGGTGGCTACAACCTGGCCGCCAGCGGCGCGATCGGGCGCAATGCGTACGATGAGGAACTGGTGGCGATGGCGCTGCTGTCGCGCGTGCGGCATCGCTACGCCGACCGCATCACCGCGCGCTACAAGACGGCCGACTTCACCGCGATGACCGACGAGGAGCTGCTGGCCGAGGTCGGCCGCAAGCGCGGCGGCCTGATGGCGGGCGGGCGCGTGAACATGCAGAAGGCCGCGGAGATCGCGCTCAACGACTTCCGCAGCGGCCAGTGGGGCCGCGTCACGCTGGAGTCGCCGGAGGAATTCGCGGCCTGGTGGGCGGCCGGGATGGCCGCCGAGGAGGCGCGGCTCGAGAAGAAGGCCGCGTCGCGCAGGAAGCGCTGATCAGGCGGCCGGCGTTTCCGGCGCCGCGGCGGGCGCGGGCTTGACGAAGGCCTCGACCGTGCCCTTGAGCTTGATCATCAGCGGGTTGCCCTTGCGGTCGACCTTCTTGCCGCCCGCGGGCACGCGCACCCAGCCTTCGCTGATGCAGTATTCCTCGACGTCGAAGCGCTCCTTGCCGTTCAAGCGGATGCCGATGTCGTGGTCGAAGATCGCGGCCACGTGATGCGGGCTGCGCGGGTCGACGGACAGGCGGTCGGGCAGCGTGGGCGTGGAGGTGGCGTCGGTCATGGCAGGCGATCTCAGGCAGGAAACCCGCGATTCTAAGGCGCCGGCCTAGTCGCCCCCGCGGGGCCGGACCTGCAGCTCCGCGTAGCCCGTGGCCGCGTCGGGCTCGCGCGTGAAGCGCACGTCCTCCAGCAGCGCGAGCAGCACCTCGGCCGTGGTGCGCACGAGGCAGCCCCGCGCCACGTGGCCGCCCAGCACGCGGCCGTCGGCGTCCGACACGCTCATGTGCAGGTGCGCGCCGCCCGCTCCCAGGGTGCCCGACAGCGTGAGGATCTCCAGATCGCCGACGACGTGCTGCGGCGCATCGCGCCCGGCGTAGCGCAACTGCGCCTCGCGCAGGCTGCCGATGCCCGCGACGACGAAGGCCGCCTCCACGCCGGCGCCGGCGACGGCGGCCGACAGTGCGGCGCGCAGGTCGTCGCCGGGGGACAGGCGCAGCGGCAGCGTCTTCATGCTTGCCAGCGTAGCGCATGGGGCGTTGACAATTAAATAACCAAATGGTTATGATTCATCCATGCCCGCTGCACCCGACGATGTCTTCAAGGCCTTGGCCGACCCCACGCGCCGCGCGCTCTTCGAGCGCCTGCTGCGCGAGGGCAGCGAGCTCAACGTGCGCGCGCTCACCGAACAGGCGGGCGTGTCGCAGCCGATGGTCTCCAAGCACCTGGGCGTGCTCAAGGCGGCGGGGCTGGTGCAGGAACGGCCGGAAGGCCGCGCCGTGCACTACCGCGCCGAGCCCAAGGGCCTGGCGCCGCTGACCGACTGGATGCGCTTCTACGCCGTCTTCTGGGACGAGCGCATGGATCGACTCGAAAATTTGCTCAACAGGATGGATCAATGATGACTACCGCCACCGATACCCGCACCGTCGTCGTCGAACGCCGCATGGCGCATTCGCAGGACAAGATCTGGCGCGCGCTCACGCAAGGCCCCCTGCTGCAGGACTGGCTGATGTCCAACGACTTCGAGCCGCGCGTGGGCCACCGCTTCACGTTCCGCATGCCGCCGATGCAGGGCTGGAACGGCGTGACCGACTGCGAGGTGCTGTCGGTCGAGCCGCCGGACGAGCTGTCCTACACCTGGAACTCGTCGGGCGAGGAGGCCGCCAACGGCCTGAAGACCGTCGTCAAGTGGACGCTGCAGCCGTATGACGGCGGCGTGCTGGTGCGCATGGAGCAGTCGGGCTTCCGCGAGCAGGACCAGCGCAACTTCATGGGTGCCAAGTACGGTTGGGAACGCAACCTGGGCGAACTCGAGCGCGTCGTCGCGGGGCTGGCATGAGCGCGCGGCCGTTCTCCGGGCCCGTGGCGGAGCGCCCGGCGCGCGCCGGGCGCGCCAACAAGTACCACCCGGCGCTGGTGCTGCTGCACTGGCTGCTGGCGTGGTTCATCATCGCCTCGCTGCTGTTCGGCTTCTTCGTGCTGCGCACGCTGCCCAACACCGATCCGCACAAGATCGACATGCTCGAGTGGCACATGGGCCTGGGCATGGCGATCCTGGCCGCGATGCTCGTCCGCCTGATCGTGCGCTGGCGCGCGGCCAGGCCCGCGCCCGCGGGCCTGGGCACGCCCGCGTCCGCGCGCGCGGCGGGCCGGGCGCACCTGGCGTTCTACGTACTGGTGGTGGGCATGGTGGCCAGCGGCTATGCGACGGCGCTGATCGCGCGCCTGAACGACATCGTCTTCGCCCGCAACGGCGCGCCGCTGCCGCCCACGTTCGACGCCTACCCCACCTTCCACCTGCACGGCTGGATCGCCGCGCTGCTGGCCATCCTGATCACGCTGCACGTGGCGGGCGCGCTGTGGCACTGGCTGGTGCGACGCGACGGCGTGATGCGGCGCATGGGGTGGGGCGGGCGGCGCGTGGAGGGCGACGCGAGCGGGCGCGGGGCTTGAACGGTGCAGGTCGTGGGCGTATGGTGCAGCGCACCTGGCCGCGTGCCGCCAAGGTGAAGCCATCGACAGGATCCCATGCCCATCGAACTGAACCACACGATCGTCCATGCGCGTGACGCCCAGGCGTCGGCGACCTTCCTGGCCGACCTGCTGGGGCGTGCCGCCCCGGTCCGGTTCGGCCCGTTCCACACGGTCGAACTGGACAACCGCGTGACGCTGGATTTCATCCAGACCGATGCGGAGCTCACCATCGAGCACTACGCGTTCCTGGTGAGCGAAGAGGAGTTCGACCAGGTCTTGGGCCGCATCCAGGCGCGCGCGCTGCCGTATTGGGCCGACCCGGCGCACCGGCAGCCGGGCGCCATCAACCACCACGACGGCGGCCGCGGCGTCTACTGGAACGATCCGAACGGCCACTACCTGGAGGTCATCACGCGCCCCTACGGCGGCGGGTGAGGTGGCGAAGGCGCGATCCGAGGGTTGCCGCACCACGAACGGCGGCGCCTGCCCGCATGGCATCCTGTTCAGCCCCGTTCCCGCAAGACCCCCGCCATGACCCTCCGACGCACCGGCCACCGCTACCGCGACATCGCCACCGGCAAGACCCTGGACGTCTGGTTCCCGCGCGACCCGGCCAACGCCCGCCGCGGCTGCCTGGCCGAGAAGCTGGGGCTGATCGCGGGCGACGTCGTCGAGGTGCAGATCGCGTCGCTGGACGCGGCGCCGGCGTCGACCGAGGACGCCTGGCTGCGCCTGCACCTGCTGTCGCTGCGCGAGGCCAAGCCCAACGAGCTCAACCTCGAGGGCGTGTTCGCGCTGCTCAACAACGTGGCATGGACGTCCGCCGGCCCGGTGCTGCCCGGCCGCGTCGAGGAGCTGCGCGCGCTGGCCGCCGCCGAGTTCCACCACCTGTCGGTGCCGTCCATCGACAAGTTCCCGCGCATGAGCGACTACGTGGTGCCGGACGGCGTGCGCGTGGCCGACGCCGACCGCGTGCGGCTGGGCGCGCACCTGGCCTCGGGCACCACCGTCATGCACGAGGGCTTCGTCAACTTCAATGCCGGCACGCTGGGCGAATCGATGGTCGAGGGCCGCGTCACGCCGGGCGTGGTCGTCGGCCGCAACTCCGACGTCGGCGCGGGCGCGTCCATCATGGGCACGCTGTCGGGCGGCGGCAAGACGAAGAACTCGATCGGCGAGCGCAGCCTGCTGGGCGCCAACGCGGGCATCGGCATCTCGCTGGGCGACGAGTGCATCGTCGAGGCCGGCCTGTACGTGACGGCCGGCACCAAGGTCAAGCTGCCCGATGGCCGCGTGGTGGCCGCCCGCACGCTCTCCGGCCGCCCGGGCCTGCTGTTCCGCCGCAACAGCCAGAGCGGCGCCGTCGAGGTGCTGGAGACCGACGCGAAGCGCTGGGGCGGCCTGAACACGACGCTGCATTCCAACGACTGAGGCTTGCTACAGTGGCCTCCATTCACCGAGGTCGCCCATGAAAGCCTTCCAGGACCACTACCCCGCGGACGTCGCGCACTGCTACGGCTGCGGCGCGCTCAACACGCACGGCCACCGCATCAAGACGTTCTGGGACGGCGACGGCACGGTCACGCGCTTCACGCCGCAGCCCTTCCATACCGCGGTGCCGGGCTTCGTCTACGGCGGCCTGATCGCATCGCTGGTGGACTGCCACAGCACCGGCAGCGCCGCGGCCGCGATGTACCGCGCGCAGGGCCGCGAGATGGACTCGCTGCCCGCGCTGCGCTTCGTCACCGGCTCGCTGCAGGTGAACTATCTCAAGCCCACGCCGCTGGGCGTCGAGCTCGCGCTGCGCGGCACGATCAAGGAGATCAAGGGCCGCAAGGTGGTCGTCGAGACGACGGTGCTGGCCGACGGCGTGGCGACCGCCACGGGCACGGTCGTGGCGGTGCAGATGCCGGAGAACTTCGGCGCGGCGTGAGGCCGCTGCGCGCTACTCGAGCTTCCAGGCGTAGTCGATCCGCGTCCACTGCGCCGTGGTGGCGGGGCCGGCGAGGTCGTACGGGCAATCCACCAGGCCGGCGAGCGCGGACAGGTCCAGCAGCTGGTGCGCGAAGTCCGATCCGCTGCGGCGATCGAGGCGCATGCGGCTGACCGTCGCATCGGGCTCGACGCGCATCGAGAGCCGGGTGGTGCCGGTGGCGGCCTGCGCGATGGCCGGCTGCGGGTACTTCGGTGCGCAGCGCGATTCGAAGCGGATGCGCACGGCGTTCACGGCGCTGGCGGCACTCGCGACGGGCGTCGGCGGCGGGTCGTTCGCGTCCGGGAAGTCGATCGGAATGCGCAGCTGCGCACCGTCCGCCGCCGTCTTGACCATCGTCGCCGGCGCCTGCAGCAGGTTGTTCGCGAAGCGGCCCTCGAAGCGCACGTCCAGGCCCACGGACAGCGCGCCCTGGCCCTCCATCTGGCCGTGCACGAAGTCGCCCTCGTAACGCAGGCCGCCGTGCCACGTGAACGTGCCGTGGCCCTGGCGATGCCCGTCGACGAAGTGGCCGACGTAGCGGTCGCCGCTGATGTCCTCGGTGCCTTCCCCCTCGAGCTTGCCCGCCGCCACGGTGCCCACGTAGGTGTAGGTCGGCACGCCGTTCACGATCCACTGCAGGGTGCCGCGGCCGGCGCCCCAGCCGTCGCGGCACTCGCCGCTCCAGGTCACGCGCTCGTTGGGCTTGGGGGACGGGTTGGCGAAGCGGCAACCGTTCTCGTCGCGGATGAAGGCGCCGTCGGCGGCGCAGGCCGGCGGTGCCGCGCCGGTGATCGCGGCGGCGAGCGAGAGGGGAAGTGCAAGGCGCGTCGGGAAGGTCATGGAGTCGGCAGGCGGTCGACCGTGGCGCGCCATTGTCGCCGCGCTGCCGGACTGAAACGATTGAAGCAACCGGGCCGGCCCGTTGACACGCGCCGCATACGCCGCGCGGCCAGACTGCCGTCACCGCCACTTCCCGGAACCCTCGTGATGACCCCGACCCAGATCCAGCTCGTCCGCCACAGCTTCGCCCTGGTGCAACCGATCTCGCGCGGGGCGTCCGCGCTGTTCTACGCCAACCTGTTCGACGCCGACCCCGCGCTGCGCCCGCTGTTCCGCGGCGACATGGACGAGCAGGGCCGCCGCCTGTTCGACATGATCGGCGCCGGCGTCTCGCTGCTGGATCGCCCGGCGCAGCTGCTGCCCGTGCTGCGCAAGCTCGGCAGCATGCACGCGGGCTACGGCGTGCTGGACGCACACTACGACACCGTGGGCCGCGTGCTGGTCAGGACGCTGTCGCAGGGCCTGGGCGAAGCGTTCACGCCCGCGGCCGAGGACGCATGGCTGGCGTTCTACGACGTCGTCAGCGGCACGATGCGCGAGGGCGCGGCCGAGGCGCAGGCCCTGCAGGCGGCCGCCTGAAGCGGCGCGCTGCGGGGCCTGCCCGGCGGCGCGATCGACCGGTCGGCTCGCCTGCCCGGCGATCGAGGGCGCGGCGCGCCCGCCATTGATGCCCGCCCGCGACATGGCCCATGCTCGCCACGCGCGACGCCGCGTCGCCGCCGCCTCCAAGGACTGCGCCAGGCCGGCTCGCGCGCGCGAGCACGCCCGAGGCGCGCGAGGAGGCCGGGCTGATGTCGCGCCTGGCCGAGATCGGCTGGGGCAAGCCCAACGATGCCTGGCGGCAGTTCTTCACCACGCAGTCCCGTGCCTGCACCGTATATTTTTCCGAGACGCCAGTACATACTTGCCCGATATTCGGTCATGAGGGAGGGCTGGCATGCGCGGATGTCCACGGATCATGAGCGGCCTCGTCCCGCTCGCTGCGTTGGTCTGGTGCGGCCAGGCGGCGGCCCAGGCGCCTGCCGGGGCACCTCCGGCGTTGGGCGACTTCGAAGCCAAGGTACTGATCGCGCTCGTGTCGGCCGCGCTCTCGTTGCTGGGCGGGTTCATCCTGATCCTGGTCAAGGATCGGCGCGAGCCGCAGAAACGGATCTCCTATGACCTGAAGTTCATGGAGGGCCGGTTCGGCGTCGAAGAGGCCATCGCCAAGCACGTCGAGCTGACCTACAAGGGGTCTCGCGTCGAAGACCTCACCTACGTGCACTGCGCGATCAAGAACTCCGGCAAGCTCGTGGTCAAGGATCAGTTCCTGCGGTTCACCTTTCCGACGGACTGTCGAGTGCTGGATGCCTACGCCGAGCCGCCGCCGCCCAGGGAGTTCGGCGTGTCGCAGGTGATGGACGATGAGCCGCTCGCCAACGAGCGCCGATTCAAGTTCCAGCACCTGGAGCGTCAACAGGCGTTCGAGCTGGCGTTCGTGGTCAGTGGGCGCCCGGCCAACAACATCAGCATCGTTCCGTACAACGAGGCGGGCGGCGTCGAGGTCGTCGCGGCCTCGATCAGCAAGGCGGCCGACGATCGAAAGGCGGTCGAACTGTTCGTCGTCCTGTTCGCCTGCACGATATTCCTGCCGCCGCTCGTCCGGTGGCTTCCAGGGTGGTTCCACGACACCGCGGTCAGCGTTCTCTACCTGATCATCGCTGCCGGCGCGGTCTCGACGTTTCGGCCCTTTGCAAGGACGGTGGCGGCCGCGCTCTTCGCGCTCGCCAAGCCTGCGGCCACGGGCATGTCGATCAGCTATGTCGACCAGAAGCCGGGTGCGGGGTTCTATGTCGTGTCGGGCAACGGCTCCATCGTCGTCAATCCCGCCCAGCTTGGAAGCGAGTCGGGCGCATCGTTGCCGGCAGACAAGCGCCTGTCGAACGACGACCATGACGATGGCTGAGGTGAGGGCACGGAATGCGGCGGCAGATGAGCCGACCCGCGCCATCCACCCGCTCGTGTGCGCGGCCGGCGCCGCTGCCGGCTGATCGGCACCGAGGTCGACGGGCGTCTTGCACCCGCCGGCAAGGCTCACGGCTGGAGGCGGCGCGCCACCGGCGCGAAGTCCGGGCTGGCGACCCAGGCCGCGAGCGCCTCGAAGACGGTGCTGCGATCCGGCACGAACAGATCCTTGCCGAACAACGGGTCGCGTCCCTTGCGCCGGCGGTGGTCACGCAGCGCTGCCAGCCACTCGTCGAGCCGGCCGGGATCGAAGGCGCCCGCGACGACGACCCGGCCCAGCGCCTCCTCGATGGTCAGGTTGTTGTTCAGGCCCAGCCAGCGCATCTGCTGCGCGTTCAACGCGTAGTGGGCCAGGCCGGACACCGTCGTGATCCGATCGACCATGCGCTGGCCCACCGCGTCGTACCACTGCGCGACCCGATCGACCCAGGCGAGGAGCTGCTCGCGGGTCGAGGCATTGGCGAACTTGCGCCCGCCCAGTGCCATGGACAGGGCACCGGGCTCGTCCTCGATCTGGTCGGCGGACGCGCTGAAATCCGGGGCCGGCCGGCGCACCTTGGCGGCGACGTGCGCGGCCACCTGGTCGCCGAAGTGAGTCGTCCAGACCGCGCGCAGCGTCGGGCAATGGAAATACAGGCGCAGGTGCAGCGTCACGGCGCCCTTCTCGTGAGCGCTCTTGCTCACCGTGAGTTCGATGCACTGGCGGACGTCGCCGGCCTGGCGCACGAACTGCAGCCACTGGTCGTCGACCGTGGCCACGAACCCCTCCGGTCCTAGCCGCAGCAGGGCGGCCTCCTCGACCCAGCGCTGCGCCTGCGCCTCGGTCAGCGGCGATGCGGGCGGCGTCTCGACGGGCCAGGGCATCGGCGGGCGCAGCGCGCGCGTCGCGCCGTCGACGTCGACGAGGACGCCGTCGCGCCGCAGCAGCACGCCCGCCTGCGGATCGAGCACGTTCAGGCCGGCGCGCGCGGCGGCGCGCCCGACATGGCGCCACAAGTTCTCTCCGACCTTCGACGCGTCGACGGCCAGTCCCCACACGGCGTCGCCGTCGGGCGGGGCGATGCCCTCGGGCAGCGCCGGATCGGTGGCCGCCCCCGGCCATCCGGCTTCGAGCTCGGCGCGCAAGCGTGCGAAAGCCGACGGTACTGCCTGCAGCGACCCCGCCGGCCCGTCGACGAGCGCGACGGCGTCCGCGACGGTGGCGACGTCGTCGGACGCGAAGATCTGCAGGACATAGCTCATGGCGTCATCGAATGGAGCGGGAGGGCGTGCCGATGGTAGTTCACGTTCACCGCGCCCAGGCGCGCCAAGGCATGGCGCAAGCCGGCGCTTGCCCGACCGCGCGCGTCCGCTACAGTGGCCGCTTCGCCAAGCGATGGAGCCACGCCGATGCCACGCCTGCACCGATTCCTGGCCGCCCTGCTGCTCGTGCCGGCCGCCTTGCTCGCTGCCCCTGGCGCGGGCTTTCGCGCGCTGCAGGTCGTCGACCCCGTGGGCGGCGGCACCATGCCCGGCTACGTGTTCTACCCGAGCGATCACGCCGGCAAGCAGACGCACCTGGGCCCCTACGACGTGGCGGCCACGCTCGGCGCGGCGCCGCGCCCCGGGGCCAAGCCGTTGATCGTGCTGTCGCACGGCAATGCCGGCACCGCGCTCGGCCACCACGACCTCGCGGCCTTCCTGGCGGAACACGGCTTCGTGGTGGCCACCATCGAGCACCCGCGCGACAACTTCCACGACACCAGCGGCGTCGGCCAGGCCGCGGTGCTCGTCGGCCGGCCGATCCAGGTGAAGGCGACGATCGACGCGCTGCTCGCCGACCCGCAGTGGAAGGGCCTGGTCGACCCGGCACGCATCGGCGTGGCGGGCTTCTCGGCCGGCGGCTATACCAGCCTGCTGCTGGTGGGCGCGGTGCCGCGCTTCGGGCGCTTCATCGACTACTGCCGCCGCTTCGCCGAGGACGAGCTCTGCGCCGAGGCGCCGCGCCTGGAGGCCGAGGCCAGGCGCCAGGGCCGCAGCCTCGAGCAGCTCATGGACGACCTGCAGGCCGCGCTGACGCGCTGGGGTCCGACCTCCGACCCGCGCGTCAAGGCCGCGTTCGCGATGGCGCCGCTCAGCCTGGTGTTCGACGAGGCGGGCGCCGCGGCGATCGACCGCCCGGTCTTCCTCTATTTCGGCGACCACGACCACGTCCTGCGTCCGCAGGAGAATGCCGCAAGGCTGGCGCCGCTCGTGCCCACGCTGGTCGGCGTCAAGCCGGTCGCCGGTGCCGACCACTGGTCCTTCATCCCGCCGTGCAGCGCCGAACTCGCGAAGGCCAACCCGACGATCTGCGCCGATGCGCCGGGCATCTCGCGCGCCGCGCTGCACGCGCAGATCGAGGCCGACGCCCTGTCGTTCTTCCGCGCGACGCTGCACGTGGCGCCGGAGTGAGCGAGCTGGCGGCGCGGCGCGATGGCTCCAGGGTGGCCGCCGACGTCAAGTCGGCTCACGGCAGGAAGGGGCGTGGGCATTCACCTCGAGACCTGTCGGAGCGAACCTGGACGATGGCTTTCAGGTAGGCTGTGCGCCCAGGCTCCAACCTGCGGTGAATCCTGGACGACCCCCGGCCCGGCGTGACGCCCGATGAGACGCGCCGGGCGTTCAACGTCGGGTAGCGTACCGGGGTCACCCGTCGGCCAGAAGTGCCGTCGGGCCTACTTCACGCTCAGGAAGATCGGGTTCGAATAGAACCACAGGCTGCCGTAGTTGCGATCATTGATCTGGTCATGTCGCGTGGCATTGTCGGTCGTGTTCACCGGAACATCGGCCAGCGGTTCGCCGGCGGCAGTCAGGCCCGCCACGTCTTCGGCGAGATTGGTTCCGCGCAGCCGGAAGTATTGGCTCTTGCTCGCGACGACCGTGGTCGTGACGGTGTAGTAGCCGTCGGCGCCCAGCTTCATGTCGGCGATGCCAAAACGCTTCAAGACGCGCGTCGACGGATTCGACGCGAGGTTGTACGCCGGCGTGCCGGGCAACGCTTTGGGACTGACGTCGCCGACGATCAGGTCAACGTGATGCACCTTGGGCACCATGTTGCCGAGGTTGCCGCTGTTGACCGGCCGCTGGTAGTTGTTGACCGGCGGGCTCTTGAAGCGGATCGTGATGTCGACGCCCTGACCTGCCGAGACACCGAGCTCCTGGCCCATGTGCGCCTTGTCGGCGCTGGTTGCAGCGCTGAAGTCGAGCGCATTGATCAGGTCGCCGAAAACGCCGAAACTGCGCCCGGCGCGCAGGCTCTTCAACAGCCCGGCAACGCCTGTGCTGTCGCTCGACTGCCAGACGTAGTTCTTCGAATACTCGCCCGGGTAGTAGCCGCTGCTGTTGCCGGCAGCATCCGTCTCGAAGTGCGAATCGGAATCCGCGATGTTCCAGATGCGCCGGCCTTCGCCGAGCAGTGCGTCCCACTGGCCGCCAAGCTGTGCGACGACATAGTCGGTGCCGCCGTAGGTACGGTTGGGCTTGTTCGCATCGATGTAGTCCGAGGTATAGCCGCCGCGGTTGGGCTCCATCTGATTGCCCACCATGCCTTCGATCGCGAACACGATATTTGGCGCCAGGTCGTTCATCTGCCGGAAATCACTGATCTTGTACTTGCCAGGGTTGCGCGACGGATGGTTGATGAAGGCGTAGCTGGTGTCGGGAAAGTTGTCCTTCAGCCAAGCGACGCCCTTGAGCGCATCGTCGGCCGTGGTGTTGGTCCGCGCGCTGTACTTCGCCTTCCAGCGCGCCAGGTCTTCCGGCTTGAACAGCGACTCGTCACCGGTCGTGAACAGGTACTGGAACTCCTTGGCTGCGCTCGTCGACGTGGCCAGCTCGGACCCGCCCTCGAAGATGCCGATGCCCAGGTGGTCATGCGTGGGCGTGTCCCACTCGAAGCCCGAGAAGATCAGCTTCTTGTCGTAGGTGCCGCTGGCTTGAAGCGACTTGATGCGCGGCATCTCATACGCCTCCATCCCGTAGGCGAAGGCAACGGGCGCGGGCAAGAGGTTCGCGTTGTTGTCGTACTTCGAAGAGCGCAGATGGTTGCTGACAGCCATCCAGTCCAGCCCATACGTGGTGAAAGCTTTGCCGAGCACGAAATCCAGTGTCTGCGTAGTGCGCGAGTCGTCGGACTGCACCGTGTGGACATGCAGATCGCCGGTCGTCCAGGTGCCCGATTCGGCGTCGCTGTCGCTGCCTCCGCAGCCGGACATGATCAAGAGCGGCAAGGCCAGCAGGAGGCCGCCGCGCGCGGCCTGTCGTTCGATGCGATGAGTCATTTGAGAAGAGCGAGGCCGAACCGTCGCGAAGGGATGCAGAAAACGCGAGACTCTGCGGACGCAACATGACGCGAACGTGACCCTCGAAGCCGGTCATTTCCTGGTCATGACTTGATCATTGGTCGACCCGCAATTCACAGGCGCAAGTGACCGTTGCCTCCCGGGACCCGTCGCGCAGCTTCAGCCGGACGCTGCCACACCGACCAGTCGAATCTGCCCCTCAGGAATCACATTCGCCCAACAGGGCATCGAGTTCGACGAACTCGGTGAGGCTGTCCTCGAACGATCGTTGATCGTCCGATGCACGATCAGGAGACTCCTGCGGACAGCCCGCATCATCGCCATGGTGCCGTCGCAGCAGCAGGCCGATATGCCGGCGCAGTTCCACCAGCCCGGGCCCCATCGTCAAGGGATCCAGGAAGTCGAGCGAGACTGCGGCGTGTGCGAGGACGCATGGCGAGACCTGGTCGAGGCCCGCACCGCGGTGCCTGTCAAGGGCGCGCTCGATGAGCGCGAGTGACGGCTGCACTCGGCGCCCGCCGGGCCAGCCGTCCAGCAGGCGCACGAGCTCCCGGCGCGCCGACCGCATGCGCACACTGCTGCTGGGCGGCACACGCACGGGGATCGGGAAGCGTCTGGACGCATTGACCGCCACGCGCGAATCTGCCCCACGCAAGGCCTCGCGCTGCGGACTGCCGAACCGGACATCCTGGCGAGCAAGGAAGGCTCGACGCCGGAAGACGCCGAGGACCTTCCCCAAAAGGGTGTCGCCGAACGTCGGGAGAGACTGTTGAAGCATGGCCAAGGTCGAAGGTTGTTGATGGCGGCATGAATGCCGAGCGCGGCTGCATGACGGCAGCAGTCGGCGTGATCGGCGGTGCCCGATTCAGCGCACGACTCTTCCGTCTTCACCGAACATCGCAAAGTCGACGAAGCGAGAGCCGGTCAGTCCGCGCTGGCTGAAGTCGAGCGCGTAGTCGCCCGCGTCGAAGCCGCCTGCTTTGGTCAGAGCGGCAAGCACGCTGTCAGGCTCGATCCGCTGTGCACGCTTGATGGCCCAGACGGCGGCCTTGGCGGCGATGAAACCCTCGAGGGAGCGCGTCGAGAGGTTCGGATCCTGCGATGCCGCGCGCAGTCGGTTGTATTCGCGCACCACCGCCAGCTGTGTGTCGGACGGGATGGGCACGACGATCGTGAACGCGTAGCCTCGAGCCAGGCGCGGCCCCAGGTTCTTGAGCAGGACGGCCGGATCGATGATGGACATGCCATAGATCAATGCGGCCCCGCCGGCCTGCCTGTAGCGCTTGACGAAGTCGATGGCCGCCGCGGTGGTGGCGCCGAGGAAGATCGCGTCCGGTCGAGCCGAGATCATCTTCTCGACCACCTGTGCGGTATCTGTCGTATTGCGTGCGTATGAAGCCGAGCTCACCAGGCTGACGCCATGAGCGGCGGCGGCGTCCCTGGAGCCTGTCAGGACGTCTCGACCCAGGCCATCGTCCTGGTAGACGAGGCCGACGCGCGAGATCGACAACCTCTGAAGATTCGCGAATAGCCGGTCGACTTCGTCGCGGTAGCGCGCCTTGACGACGTACATCCTGTCGGCCGCGGCCACGCTGGCGGCGCCCGAGATGGCGCCGATCAACGGGACATGGCTGCGCGTCAGGATGCCATCGGCAGCCAGCGCTTCGAGATTGGTGGTGCCGACGGTGCCGATCATGGCTACCGGGTCGGCCTCGTCGATCAGCGCGTTGACCTTGCGCACCGTTTCCTGCGGATTCTGCGCATCATCCCTCACCACCAGTTTCAGCTGCTGGCCGCGTACGCCGCCCGTGGCGTTGACCGCGTCCAGGTAGAGCCTGACTCCGGCGGCGATGGCCTTTCCGGTGACGGCTTGAGGCCCGCTGAGCGGCGTCACCTGGCCGATGACGATCTCGGCGTGCGCGACCGATGCCGCAACTGCCAATGCGCAGGCAGCGAGCAGGCGCAGGGCCACGAATCTGCTCTGGAGGCGAGCCATCATGCGTTGCTGCATGCTCGAGGCGCGTGTGTCATGGTCATGTCCCGAACCTTAGCCGCCGCGCCGTGCAGGCGCATGATCAAGCGATGACCATCCGGTCACCGCAAGCCTCGATGGGACGGGAACGTCGCGCCGAGCGTGACTTTCGCCCGGCATGTCCGCGACGGCGCGTACCGGGAGCGGAGCAATGCCAAGCCAGCCGCCGACGGCGGCTTCGGCTGAAAGACTGGCCTCATGATCGCGCTCCAGTTGCGCACTCGCTGCCTCGCTCGACTTGAGGCGAATGGCAGCAGCCGCCATCCAGGGGAGCTCGCTCGCCGAACGCGCACTCCGATTTCTGTCTCACAATCGAGCGCGGAGGGCCGTGATGTGCATCGGCGAGTCGACGCATGGAAATCAAGTGGATCGAGGACTTCGTCGCGTTGGCACGGCTCCAAAGCTTCTCTCGTGCGGCCGAAGAGCGCAACGTATCCCAGTCGGGGTTCAGTCGCCGCATCCAGGCGCTGGAGCAATGGGTCGGCGCTGACCTCGTCGACCGGAGCGGCTACCCGCCCTCGCTGACTGCCGCGGGCCGCCTGTTCTGCGAAGCGGCGGAGGAAGTGCTCCTGAAGTTGAGCGACGTGCGGGCGGTCATCCGCGACGACAGCCGTCGGCCGGGCGCTGGATTGCAGATCGCCGCCGGCCACACGATCGCGTTGAACTTCCTGTCGACGTGGCTGACCGGGCTGCCCGCCGAATTTCGGGCGGTCCGCACGCGGGTGCTGCCGACCAACGTGCACGACTCGATCGTGATGCTGGCCAACGCGAACTGCGACCTGATGTTCGCTTACCACCACCCGCAACTGCCGCTGCACCTGGATCCGGCCAAGTACGAACACCTGGTGCTCGGCCATGACGTGCTGCTTCCGGTATGCGCCGCCACCAACGACAACACGCCGATGTTCCGCCTCTGCGCGTCGGCTCGCGGGCGGCCGGCGCCGCTGCTTGGTTACCCGGAGACGAGCTACTTCGGCCGCTGCCTGGATTTCCTGCTGAAGCACGCCCGTTCGATGCCAGTGCTGCAGCGGCACTACGAGTCCGACATGGCGGAGTTGCTCAAGAAGATGACGCTCGCCGGCGAGGGCGTCGCATGGCTGCCTCGCAGCGCCATCGCGGGCGAATTGGCACGCGGCACGCTGATCGCCGCCGGCGGCGGTGAATGGTGCATGGAGCTCGAGATCAGGGTTTATCGGGACGCTACGCAGCGCAACCCGCTGGTCTCCACTCTGTGGAAGAGCCTCCAGGACCGTACCGCATCCGACGCCGGCTAGCCCTGGCGGCGGCCGGCATGCGGCAGCCGCATCGGCCCATCGCCTTTCCGCATCACGCGATGCTGCGGCGTTTCCAGAATGTCGACACGGGCTCGCTGCAGGCGCAGCCCGCGGTCCTCGCGATCACGCCGAGGTGCTGCCCCCATCGACATCGACCGCCATGAAGAATCGATTGACGCTCTACATCAGCCTGGGCATGGTGCTCGGCCTGCTTGCCGGCTGGCTGGGTCACCAGGCCCCGGACCCGAAGGCCGTCGCCGATCGCTACGCCATCCTCACGGACATCTTCCTGCGCCTGATCAAGATGATCATCGGGCCGCTCGTGATCTCCACGCTGGTCTCCGGCCTCGCCGGCATGAGCGGCGGGCGCGACGTCGGCCGGATCGGACTGCGCTCGTTCGCGTGGTTCGTGGGGGCCTCGTTGATCTCGCTCGCGCTGGGGCTGGTGTTGGCCAACGCCTTGCAGCCCGGCGCCGGCCTGCACCTGTCGGCGGCGACGGTCCCGGTCAACACCGGACTGAACATCGCAGGCCTGAACGTCCGCGATGTCGTCACCCACATCGTTCCCACCAGCGTCCTGGACGCCATGGCACGCAACGACATTCTTCAGATCGTCGTGTTCTCGCTGTTCTTCGGGCTGGGGCTGAACGCGCTCAAGGGGGAGCCGGCGATCGATGCCGTAGTCCGGCTGGTCGACGGCATCGTGCCGGTCATGCTGCGCCTGACGGGCTACGTGATGCGCTTCGCGCCAGTCGGCGTGTTCGGGGCGCTGGCCTCCGCCGTCTCCCTCAAGGGCCTGGAAATCCTGGTGAGCTATGGCCGGCTCCTGTCGACGTTCTATGTCGGCCTGGCAGCGCTCTGGGCAGTGCTGATCGCCGCGGGCTACGTCTTCCTGGGCAGGCGCGTGGGCGCGCTGCTGCGCGAGGTGCGCGAGCCGGCGCTCATTGCGTTCTCCACCGCCAGCAGCGAGGCGGCGTTTCCGCGATTGACGCAGCGGCTCGAGGCCTTCGGCATCGACAAGAAGGTGGTCGGCTTCACGCTGCCGCTGGGCTACGCGTTCAACCTCGACGGTTCGATGATGTACCAGTCGTTCGCGGCCATCTTCATCGCACAGGCTTTCGGCATCGACATGCCGCTCTCGCAGCAGGTGGCGATGCTGCTCGTGCTGATGGTCAGCAGCAAGGGCATGGCCAGCGTGCCGCGTGGCTCCGTGGTGGTGGTCGCCGCCATCGCGCCAATGTTCCAGCTGCCGACGGAGGGCGTCGCCCTCGTGCTGGCGATCGACCAGCTGCTGGACATGGGTCGAACCATGACCAACGTGATCGGCAACAGCATCGCGACCGCCGTCGTGGCGCAGCTGGAGCCGCGGCGCGACGCCGTTCGCGACACACTCCCC
>Ga0207427_100532_pt1 | contig 19820 bp, 17 predicted proteins | sample AraplaCL_Cvi_mMS_FD_184268 | JGI IMG/M metagenome (GOLD analysis project Ga0207427, IMG submission 184268) | Arabidopsis root microbial communities from the University of North Carolina, USA - plate scrape CL_Cvi_mMS (SPAdes) (version 2) | ecosystem: Host-associated > Plants > Roots > Endosphere ... | reverse complement strand
TGCGCCGCCGCGGGCGTCACGTCGCTCCACGTGGTGTGCGGATGGAAGCCGCGCGATTCGTCGAGCAGCACGCCCTGCGCGCCCTCGAACAGCAGCGTGCCCTCGCGCCGGAATCCAGCCGCCACGGCGGCTTCGTCGGCCGGCGCCGACCGCTGCGCCAGCCGGCACGCCTGCTCGAGCCAGCGCTCGGCCAGGGCGTCGTCGCGCAGCGCCAGCAGCTCCTCGTCGCCGTCGTGCGCGCACGCGTCGAACTGCGCCGCGAGCGTGCGCCGGATGGCCGCCAGCTTGTCGCGCGTGCGGCGCGGGTGCGCGAGGTCGGCGTAGTGCAGTGCCTCGTCAGGATGGTCGATGGCGTGCGCCACCGTCTCGCCCACGCCCACGCCGCAGCTCCCGTGCGCCTGCGTCCCGCGCAGGCGCTCGCGCAGGCGGCCCGCGGCCTGGTGGTAGGGTGTGGTGACGCGGCAGCGCGCGGCGATCGTCAGCCGCGACAGCGCGTCGTCGACGCCGGCCCGGCGCAGGAACCGTTCCTCGACCAGCAGCGCCGTCGGATGCACGACGACCGGCGACGCGAGCAGCGTTCGCACGCCGGGAACGAACGTGCCCGCGCCGAACTGCGAGAAGGTATGGTGGCGCCCGTCGGGCAGCACCACGTTGTGCCCGGCCTGCGCGCCGCCGTTGAAGCGCGCGACGGTGTGCACCGGCCAGCGCCGGCACAGCGCGTCGGTGAACAGGCCCTTGCCGCAGTCGCCGAACCCGAGGTCGACGAGCGCGGCCAGGCGCGGCGCCGCGCGCATCGCGGTCAGCCGAACAGCCGCTGCCACCACGACGACGCGGGCAGCGCCGCCGCGCCGTGCGGCCGCGTCGCCTGCACGCCGCCCGAGCGCAGCAGGCTGGCGTACGGCCTGACGGCGCGGATGACGGCGCCGATGCGCTCGCGGGTCATGCCGCCGGCCGCCAGCGAGCCGGCCAGCTCCTCGGTGTCCGCGAGCCGGCCTTCGGTCAGGCCCACCAGCGCGGCGGCGACCGCGCAGGTGTCGTCGGGCGACTCCATGCAGATCACGTGGTCGCCCAGCAGCTCGCGCCAGCGCGCCTCGCAGCGCTTGCGGCGCTGCAGGTCGGGGATCAGGAAGAACAGGTGGTAGCTCTCGGCGGCCGCGGCGATGGCCTCCTCGATGGGGATGTCCTCGTCCAGGTGCTCGCCGATCAAGGCCTCGACCTGGTGGCGCGAGACCGCCGGGTAGGGCAGCTCGTCGCCGGTCATGATCAGGTAGCCGCGCTTCCTGCGCTTGGTCCAGCAGTCCAGGTCCGTGTGCTGCGCCAGCGTGTAGAACGCCAGTTCGTAGCTCTCGGAACCGGAGCCGCCGCCGCCGGCCTCGAGCCAGCTCCAGGTCAGCCACTGGTCCATCAGTTCGGCCGTGGACTCGAACTGGCCGACCTGCAGCGGCGCCTTGTCCGAGGTCGCGTCGCCGATGGCCATGAACATGATCTGCGGATCGGCGATGCGGCAGTTCTGCAGCGTCTTCATGAAGTTGGGCAGGTCGCGCTGCGCGAGCATGCGCGGGATGTCGCCCATCGAGCCGGTGACGTCGAGCGCGAAGACGATGCCCAGCGAATCGGGGTGGTCGGCGCTGTCGCGCGATTCGCGCATCTTCAGGCCGTGCGGGTCCATCAGTCCGTGGCAGCCGCGCTGCGCGAACACCTCGTCGAGGGCCTTCGCGGCGCGGTCGGCCAGGAGGGCCGAGTGGGCGGCGTGCGAGTAGTTTCCGTGTCCCATGATGGTTCAAGCCTGTTGCGGGTTGAAGGGAATGAATTGCGGCCGGCCGAAGGCCTGGCGCGCGGCGGCCGTCAGTTGGCGTTCGATCTGGACGGCGCCGTGGCGGGTGCACCAGGCGGCGTCCTCGCTGGCGACGCGCAGCAGGTCGGCGATCGGGGCGGGCACGCGCGGGCCGAGCGGCGGCGGGCCGTCGCTGTGGCCGTGCAGGAGCGCGCGCAGCGTCCAGGCGGACTGCATCAGGTCGCGCGCAGCCGCGGCGCCGCGCCTGGCCAGGCCCCAGCCCACCAGCAGCACGCCGTGGTCGCCGGGGTGGACGAGCCAGTGCGACGGCCGCAGGTCGCCGTGCGTCCAGCCCGCGCCGTGCAGGTAGCCCAGCACCTCCAGCACGCGCCGCCACAGCCACACGGCATGGCGCACGTCGCGCAGCCCGTTCGGGTGGTGGGCCTGCACGTCGGCCAGCGTGCCCCAGTAGCCCACCGGCTGGCGCAGCACGAGGGCGTCGCGCGCGTCGCCGTCGGTCGCGCCGAAGGCCACCAGCTGCGGCAGGCGCTGGCTGAAGTAGGCGGACGACGGGAGGTCCAGTTGCTGCAGGCGCTGCAAGGCATCGGCCTCCGCCGCCAGGGCGTGGCGGGCGCCGCGGGCCAGCTTGATCGTGACGCGCTCGGGCAGCGGTCCGCACGAGACGGCCGCCAGCAGCTCGCAGCCGTCGCTGTCGCCGAGCGCGCCCAGCACGCGGTACGTGCGTCCGCGCAGGCGCAGCAGGCGCGCGCCCGCGGGGTCGACCGCGCGCGAGCGCAACCACGCCTCGTGGAAGGCGCGGCGCTCGACGACGCGCGCGCTGCGCGTGACCATGGCCGTGCATTGCGGGCAAGCCACCATCCGCCACGCGGCCTGGCGCGGCAGCGGGCCGCCGCATTGCGGGCAGGTCAGGGCGTCGAAGCTCATGGCGCGGGCGACATCGGAGCAGGGACCGCGGCATTCTTCCTGAGGCCGGACTTGAGTCGGAGGACGGTTGCCGTGTTCATGGTTGTACTGTACGCCTTATAGAAGTTGCAGTAAACAACTAATGAACACGTCCGAGATTGGTAGGGCGGGTCGTTCGACCCGCCGTCCGTGCGCCGCACCCTCACCGGCCCGGTCACGATGCGTGTGGCGCGCCATGGCACGGATGGCGGGTCGAACGATCCGCACTACACCGACCGCACGCCGGCGAGGAAAAAAATGGCCGCCCGTTGCGGGGCGGCCATCTCGATCGTTCTCATTCATTGGCGCCAGGGCGCCTGGCGCCTCAGCGACCGCGGAAACGCGGATCGCGCGGGCCGTTGCCGCCTTGCTTGGCGCCGAAGGCCTTGCGTTCGCCGTAGCCGTCGCGCTGCGGGCGGTCGCCGCCGAACGCCGGGCGATCGCCGTGCGGACGCGCGTGGGCGCGCTCGCCGCCTTCGCGGTTGAACGCCGGACGATCGCCGCCGTCGCGCTGGAATTGCGGACGATCGCCGCCGTCACGCTGGAACTGCGGACGCTGCTCGCCACCTTCGCGCTGGAACGCCGGACGCTGGCCGCGGTAGTCGCCGCGCGGGCCGTCGTTGCGCTGGAACGGGTTGTCCGTGCGGAACGGGCGCTGCTCGCCGCCGTCGCGCTGGAACTGAGGACGGTCGCCGAACGGGCGACGGTCGCCCTGGTGCTGCGGACGCTCGCCGAACTGCGGGCGCTCGCCGGCGTGCTGCGGACGCTCGCCGCCATGGCCGCCGAAGCGGGGGCGCTGCTCCTGGCCGAAGCCGCCGCGCGGGCCGTAGCCGTCGCGGTCGCCGTGGCCGCGCTGGCCGCCGAAGCCGCCGCGCGGGCCGTTGTTGAAGTGGCCGCGGTGGCCGCCCTGCGGGCGCTCGTCGTCGAAGCGGCGCGGGCCGCCGGCGCGCGCCGGGGCGGGCGCGGGCAGGCGCGGCTCCAGGCCGGGCACCGTCGCCACGGGCAGGTTGTTGCCGGTGAAGCGCTCGATGCGGCGGATCATGCCCAGGTCGCGGCGCTCGGCCAGCGTGATGGCCAGGCCCGAGCGGCCGGCACGGCCCGTGCGGCCGATGCGGTGCACGTGGTCCTCCGCCTTCATCGGCAGGCCGTAGTTGATGACGTGCGTGATCGTCGGGACGTCGATGCCGCGGGCGGCGACGTCGGTGGCGATCAGCACGCGCAGTTGCTTGTTGCGCAGCGCGCCGAGGACGCGGTTGCGGCGGCCTTGCGGCATGCCTCCGTGCAGCGCGGCGACCGAGTGGCCGATCTGCTGCAGGCGGTCGGCCAGTTCGTCGGCGTCGCGCTGGGTGCTCGTGAAGACGACGGCCTGGTCCATGGCGCGGTCGGTCAGCAGCTGGTCGAGCAGGTCGTCGCGGTGCTTGCGGTTGTCGGCCCAGTGCAGGCGCTGCTCGATCTGCGCGTGCTGCTCGGTGGGCGCCGAGACGCGGATGCGCTGCGCCTCGTGCGTCAGTTCCTTGGCGAGGTTGCCGACGTTGCCTTCGAACGTCGCGCTGAACATCATCGTCTGGCGTTCCTTGGACAGCTGCTCGGCGACGTGGTGGATGTCGTCGATGAAGCCCATGTCCAGCATGCGGTCGGCCTCGTCCAGCACCAGCAGCTCGACCTGCGACATCATGGCCTTGCCGCTGCCCATGTGGTCGATCAGGCGGCCGGGGGTGGCGATCAGGATGTCCAGCGGGCCGCGCAGGGCCTTGAGCTGGGCGTGGTAGGGCACGCCGCCGACGATGGTCGCCACGCGCAGGCCCTGCACCATCTGGCCATACACGGAGCAGGCCTTGCTGACCTGCATCGCCAGTTCGCGCGTGGGGGCGAGCACCAGCACGCGCGGGCCGCTCGGCTGGCCGCGTTCGCGCTTCTTGGCGGGGTCGCGGCGCGCCTCGATGATGCGCTGCAGCGCCGGCAGCACGAAGGCGGCCGTCTTGCCGCTGCCCGTGCGCGAGGAGACCAGCAGGTCGACGCCGGAGATGGCGGCGGGAATGGCTTGCGCCTGGACTTCGGTCGGGTCGGTGTAGCCCGCTTCCTTGACGGAGCGGACGATCTCGGGCGCCAGGCCCAGGGTGTCGAAACCGCTCGCGGCGGCTTCTTCCGGCAGGGCGTCTTGTTGGTCTTCGTTGCCCAGCGGGGATTGCGTATCGAAACTCATGGATCACTTTCAAGCACGACGCAGCCCACGCGCCTTCGGCTTTTCGTCCGAGGCACGCGCGCTGCGCCACGGCGCTGCCTGCCCGGTGAGGTCTCGGCAGCGCCAATCAGGTCGCGTAAGAAGATAACGGGGCGGCCGTCGCGTGCGCCAGGTGGCGAGCGGCGGGGGAATGCCCAGGAAACGTCTGGTAGCGACGGCATCGCCGCCGACCACAACCGTTTCCGAGTGCCATTCACCGAGCGGGACCTCAGGGATAACCCTGGGGTTTGTCGGATATTGGCAGCAGACCGGCTTGAAAGGGTCAGAGGGGATGAGCGAAGACGTGCGCGCCTTTTTGGTGCTTCTCCTATGACAGGAGATCGTTCCCGGGAAGTGCATTCGCAGCGTCAACTGGTATTTTGCCAGAATTTTCCACTTCGCGCACTGATCTACCATGACGGGTTTGCAGCGCAGCACGTTCCGTGATGCGTTTCACGCGTCCCTGTCGACCCTGCGGACGCCCAGCACAACAACGACCGAGGCGTGACCCCACGAGGGCGGCGCCCACCCACCGCGAGACCGCCATGCCCGAGAACAAGACGACCAAACCGATGAGCCACGTCCTGGTGGTGAGCGCCGATCCGGGCTGGCGCGAGGAGGTCGTGGCCGGCATCAACGCGGCCGCGCAGAAGCTGGACAACCCGTTCGAGCTGCTGGCCGTGGCCGCGGGCGACGCCGCCGCCGCGGTGGCCGCGGTGCTGGCCGACGGCGACGTGCAGATCGTCGTCGTCGACCACGGCGAGCATGCGCCGGCAGGCAAGTCCGGCAAGGGCGCCGCGCGCCACCAGGACGTCGCGGCGATGGCCCAGGAGATCATCGCCCTGCGCCCCGAGCTGTCGCTGTACGTCACGCTGGAGGACGACGAGAACAAGCTGCTGCTCGAGCAACTCGCGAGCAACGTCGTGCACGGCTACTTCTACCGCGGCGAGCACGACTACGCGGGCTGGGCGCGCATCCTGGCCGCCGAGATCGCCGAGAAGTCCGCCACGCCGTTCTACGACGAGCTCAAGAACTACGTGCGCATGGCCAAGGACAGCTGGCACACGCCGGGCCACGCGGGCGGCGACTCGCTCAAGGGCAGCCCGTGGGTGGGCGACTTCTACGACTTCGCCGGCGAGAACCTGCTGCGCGCGGACCTGTCGGTCTCGGTCGAGATGCTCGACTCGCTGCTGCACCCCACCGGCGTGATCGTGCAGGCGCAGCGCCTGGCCGCGCAGGCCTTCGGCGCGCGCAAGACGTACTTCGCCACCAACGGCACGTCCACCGCCAACAAGGTGATCTTCCAGACGCTGCTGGCGCCCGGCGACAAGATGCTGCTGGACCGCAACTGCCACAAGTCGGTCCATCACGGCGTGATCCTGTCTGGCGCGCAGCCGGTGTACCTGGATTCGTCGGTCAACCGCAAGTACGGGCTGTTCGGCCCGGTGCCGCGCGCCACGGTGCTGGCCGCCATCGAGCAGCACCCGGACGCGCGCGTGCTGATCCTGACCTCGTGCACCTACGACGGCCTGCGCTACGACCTCAAGCCCATCATCGACGCCGCGCACGCCGCGGGCATCAAGGTGATCGTCGACGAGGCCTGGTACGGCCACGCGCGCTTCCACCCGGCGCTGCGCCCGACCGCGCTGGAGAGCGGCGCCGACTACTGCACGCAGAGCACGCACAAGGTGCTGTCGGCCTTCTCGCAGGCCAGCATGATCCACGTGAACGACCCGCTGTTCGACGAGCACCTGTTCCGCGAGAACTTCAACATGCACGCGTCGACCAGCCCGCAGTACAACCTGATCGCGAGCCTGGACGTCGCGCGCAAGCAGGCGGTGATGGAAGGCTATCGCCTGCTCGATCGCTCGCTGAAGTACGCGCAGGAGCTGCGCGAGAAGATCAACGCGACCGGCGTGTTCCGCGTGCTGGAGCTGGCCGACCTGCTGCCCGAGGAACTCGCCGACGACGGCATCCGCCTCGATCCCACGAAGATCACCGTCGACATTACCGCTTCGGGTTTCTCGTCGGACGAACTGCGCGCCGAGCTGTTCGAGCGCTTCAACATCCAGGTCGAGAAATCGACGCACAACACGCTGACGCTGCTGCTGACGGTAGGCACCACGCGCTCGAAGGTGTCGCGCCTGTTCGACGCGCTGCTGCGCCTGTCCAAGGAGCGCCGCCCCGAGCGCGCGAGCGCGCGCATGCCCGAGCTGCCGCACTTCACGCGCCTGGCCTGCCTGCCGCGCGACGCGTTCTACGAGTATGGCGAGCGCATCCCGCTGCTGGACGACCAGGGGCAGCCGAACAAGGCGCTCGACGGCCGCGTGTGCTGCGACCAGATCACGCCGTACCCGCCGGGCATCCCCGTGCTGGTGCCGGGCCAGGTGATCACGCCCGAGATCATCGCCTTCCTCACGCGCATCATGCGCATGCAGAAGTCCATCGAGATGCACGGCCTGGCCACGCACGACGGCGAGCCGTCGCTGCGCGTGCTGGCGCCGGGCGAGCTCGAGGCGATGGCCGCGCGCTCGGCGCTCTAGAAGCTCGAGCCGGGCGTCTGGAGGAACGCCATCTCCTCGGGCGTCGACGCGCGCCCCAGCACCGCGTTGCGATGCGGGTAGCGGCCGAAGCGGTCGACGATGGCCTTGTGCCGGCGCTCGTAGTCCAGGTTGCCGGCGGGGCAGTCGGCGAGCAGTCCGAGCGCCTGTTCGTGGATGGCGGGCGATTCGCTGTGCATGTAGGGCATCAGCAGGAAGACGCGGCGCCGCGGGTCGAGCGCGCGATGGGCGCCGATCGCCACGGCCTCCTGCGCGAGGCCGAGCGCGAGAGGGTCGGCCGCGAACGCGCGCGGCGAGTCGCGGTGCAGGTTGCGCGAGAACTGGTCGAGCACGATGACCTCCGCGAGCCGTCCCTCGGTGCGGGTGCGCCACGTCCAGAGCTCGCAGCGCGTGGCCGCCTCGTGCAGCGCGCCGAACCGCGCCAGGACCTGCGCGTCGAACGCGGCGGAGCGCTGCCACCAGTGCGGCTCGTTGGCCGGGTCGAACCAGAAGGCCAGGACGTCGTCGGGAGAAGACATCGGCCGATGATACGGCGCGCCTTCAGGCCTGGGGATGCGCGCGAAAGCGCTACCGCGCCTACACTCCGGGGATTGCTCAGCCGTCAGGCCCTTCTTCGATGAACCAACCGCCCGCCCGCCGCAAGCGCTCCCCCAGCACCCCGTCGTCCGGAACGGGTTCGGTCACGCTCGGGATGGTGGCCAAGGCGGCGGGGGTGTCGCCCAGCACGGTGTCGCGCATCCTCAACGGCACGGCCACGGTCAGCCCCGAGAAGCGCGAGGCGATCGACGAGGCGATCCGCACGCTCGGCTTCCGCCCGAACCCGGTCGCGCGCGGCCTGGCCGGCGGCCGCACGCTCAGCGTGGGCGTGCTCACGCAGACGATCAACAGCCCGTTCTACGGCGAGGCGCTGCGCGGCATCGAGGATCGGCTCGAGGTGGCCGGCTACATCCCGATCTTCGTCAGCGGCCACTGGCACGAGGCCGAGGAGCACAAGGCGATGGACGCACTGATGTCGCGCCGCGTCGACGGGCTGATCGTGCTGGCGGGGCGCATGTCCAACGAGGCGCTCGAGACCTACGCGAACCAGGTGCCGATGGTGGTGGTGGGCCGCGAGCTGCACACCGACCGCATCTTCTCGATCGACTTCGACAACTTCACCGGCGGGCTGCTGGCCACGCAGCATCTGATCGAGTGCGGCCACCACCGCATCGCGTTCATCGCGGGCGACCCGCTGCACAAGGACGCGCTCGACCGCGAGGCCGGCTACCGCGCGGCGCTGGAGCGCGCAGGCATCCCGTTCGACCCGGCGCTGGTGCTCATGGGCGACTTCACGGAGGCGGGCGGCCTGCTGGCCGTCAACCGGCTGCTCGAGAGCGGCCTGTCGTTCAGCGCGATCTTCGCCGCCAACGACCAGACGGCCATCGGCGCCGCGCTGGGGCTGTACCGGCGCAACGTGCGCGTGCCCGACGATGTCTCGCTGGTGGGCTTCGACGACCTGGCGCCCGCCAAGTTCTCGGTGCCGCCGCTCACGACCATCCGCCAGTCGGTCTACGAGATCGGCTCGGAGGCCGCCGCCGCGATGCTGGCCATGCTCAAGGGCGACGAGCCCGGCGCCGACCTGCCGCCGCCCGAACTGGTGGCGCGCGAGTCGACGCGGCGCGTGCTGCGCTAGCAGAGAGTCGTCATCCTGCGCGCAGTCGCGGGATCCCCGCCGGCGACCTGGCTGCCACTCGGCACCGCCCGGCGAGCGCCGAGGTATCATGAAAGCGCTTGCAAGCCACCGATCTGGCAGCTGGCGGCCTGCGCGACGCCCGGCATCCCTCGGGCAGCTGCTCATCTTCGGGTTTACGCTGTAACGACTCTGCAGTGGCTCGTTGAACAATGTTGAAAGCGCTTTCAAGCCATAAGCCACCGCGCGACTGCCCGTTCCGATAAAAAGACCCCGAGACAAACCCATGCCGACGACGCCCGCCTCGCGCGCCCGCCCCAGCGCCTTCGCGCCCCCGCCCGGCCGTCCGCACATCCGATGAGCTCATCCGACGATTTCATGCGCGGCGTGTGCACGTTCGCGCCGAACCGGCGCACCGTGCTGGCCGCCGGCCTGGCCGCCGCCGTCGCGCCCGCGCTGCGCGCCAAGGAGCCGCGCATCACCCTGACCGTGGCCGCGTTCCCGCTGGTCGACCAGATCGTCCGGGATGCCATCCCGCAGTGGCAGCAGCGCCATCCCGACGTCGCCATCAACGTCGTGATGCGCCAGTACGAAGACCACCACACCGCGATGACGACGGCGCTGTCGACGGCGGTCTACCTGCCCGACGTGATGGCGCTCGAGGCCTCGTACGTGGGCAAGTTCTCCAACGGCGGCGGCCTGTCGGACCTGCTGCAGCCGCGCTACGACATCGGCCGCCACAAGGACCGCTTCGTCGCCTATGCGTACGACCAGGCGGTCAACCGCAAGGGCCAGGTCGTGGCCGCGCCCACCGACATCGGCCCCGGCACGATGCTCTATCGCAAGGACCTGCTCGATCGCGCGGGCCTGCGCGAGTCCGACCTGCAGCCGACGTGGGACGCCTATGTCGATTGCGGCATCAAGATCAAGAAGGCCACCGGTGCGAACCTGATCGGCAACGTCAAGACGCTCAAGGACCTGATGATCCGCGCCGGCCTGCAGAAGGGCCAGGGCATCTACTTCGACAACGAATCGAACGTGCTCGTGAACTCGCCGCGCTTCCAGCGCGCCTTCGAGCTCGCGCTGCGCGTGCGGCGCAACCAGCTCGAGGGCCGCCTCGAGACCTGGAGCAACGAGTGGGCCGAGGGCTTTCGCCGCGGTGCCACGGCCACCGAGCTCGGCGGATCGTGGATGGTGGGCCAGATGGCCAACTGGGTGGCGCCCAAGACCGCCGGCCTGTGGCGCGCGGCGCAGCTGCCCGAGTCGACGTGGGTGTCGTACGGCGGCACGTACTACGCGATCCCGCGCGATTCCGACCCCGAGAAGAAGGCGCTCGCCTGGGAGCTGATCGAGATGATGACGCTCGACACCGGCCGCCAGCTCGCGGCGCTCAAGACGCAGGACGCGTTCCCCGCGCTCCTCAGCGCACAGGACGACGCGGCCTTCGACCAGCCGTCCGAATTCCTCGGCGGCGAGCACGCGCGCCTGCTGTGGCGCGACGCCGCGCGCCACATCACCGCCACGGCCGTCCACAAGCAGGCCAAGTTCGCCGAGGACGCCGTCAACGCCGAGCTCGACAGCGTGCTCGACGACGGCAAGGACATCAAGCAGGCGCTGGCCGACGCGGCCAGCATCCTGGAATTGCGGGCACGTCGCTAGTCATGAAACTGCCCGCCTTCCTGCGCCTGTCGCCCAAGTGGGCGCCGTACGTGTTCATCAGCCCGTTCCTGCTGCTGTTCGCGGTGTTCGGCATCTTCCCGCTGTGCTTCTCGCTGTACCTGGCGTTCCAGTCTTGGGAGCCCACCGGCGGCCTCAAGGCGATGGAGTTCGTCGGCCTGGCCAACTTCACCTTCGCGCTCAAGGACGCGTGGTTCTGGAAGGCCTTGAAGAACACGCTGTGGCTGGCGGTCGCCTCGGGCGTGCCGCAGCACCTGGTCGCGCTGCCGCTGGCGGCGTTCATCCACACCTCGTTCAAGCGCCTGCGCGACGGCGTGATCGCGGTGTACTTCCTGCCCTACATCACGTCGACGGTCGCGATCGCGATCATGTTCAACGCGCTGTTCTCGCAGGACTACGGGATGATCAACGCGGCGCTCGCCCAGGTCTTCGGGATGGAGCACATCGACTGGCTGCACGACGTGCCGCACGTCAAGCCGGCGATCGCCTTCATCGTGTTCTGGCGCTACGTCGGCTTCAACACCGTGCTGTACCTCGCGGCGATGCAGACCATCCCCGGCGAGCTGTACGAGGCCGCGACGCTGGACGGCGCCGGCCGCGGGCGCCAGTTCTTCCACATCACGTTGCCCAGCATCAAGCCGATGATCTTCTTTGGCGTCACGCTGAGCGTGATCGGCGGCCTGCAGCTGTTCGAGGAGCCGTTCATCCTGACCGGCGGCAAGGGCGGCCTGCAGCAGTCGGCGATGACGTCGGCGGTCTACATGTTCCGCGAGGCCTTCGACTTCAACGACTTCGGCGGCGCGAGCGCGATGTCGTGGCTGCTGTTCATCGTCGTGGCGCTGCTCACGTGGCTGACTAATCTTGCGTTTCGTACGCGGAAGGGATCGCGATGAGCCCGCACGGCCGCCCGAAGGGCGAATGCCCCCGCCTGGCGGGGAGGCGCGAAGCGCCAGGGGTGCTGCAATGACCGCGGCCGTCACGACCACCGTCCCGACAATCGGTCGCGAGGGCGCTGGCGCGCGCACGACCCGCTGGGCGGCGTACGTGATCGTCGCCATCGGCGCGCTGTTCATGCTGGCGCCGTTCTGGTTCATGTTCGTGTTCGCGACGCACTCGCGCAGCGAGATCTTCAACCTGCCGCCGCCGATGTGGTTCGGCGACGACCTGCTGACGAACTTCAAGCTGCTGACCGAGCGCATCCCGTTCTGGCGCAACCTCGGCTGGAGCATCTACGTGGCGCTGATGGCCACCGTGCTGACGCTGCTGTTCTGCTCGATGGCGGGCTATGCGTTCGCGCTGATGGACTTCCGCTTGAAGAAGCCGCTGTTCGGCCTCGTGATGGCCACGATGCTGCTGCCGTCGTTCATGAACATGATCCCCATGTTCATGATCATGGACGTGCTCGGCTGGATCGACCAGCAGCGCGCGCTGTACGTGCCCGGCGCCGCCAGCGCGTTCGGCATCTTCCTGATGCGCCAGTTCGCGACCGCGGCCGTGCCCAAGGAATTGGTGGAGGCCGCGCGCATGGACGGCTGCGGCGAGTTCGCCATCTACTGGCGCATCGTGCTGCCGCTGCTCAAGCCCGCGCTCGGCACGCTGGCGCTCATCACGTTCATCCAGAGCTGGAACAACTTCATCAACCCGCTGATCGTGATGCGCAGCGTGCCCAACTACACGCTGCCGCTCGCGCTGCGCAGCCTGCAGTCCACGATGAACACCGAATGGGGCGCGCTGATGTGCGGCTCCGCCATCGCCACGCTGCCGCTCATCGTCCTGTTCGCGATCACCTCGCGCCAACTCATCGCCGGCCTGACCGCCGGCGCCGTGAAGTAGTCATGCCCCACAACACCAACGACCTTGCAACCCTGTTCCCGCGTGATTTCGTCTGGGGCGTGGCCACCAGCGCCTTCCAGATCGAGGGCGCGGCCTTCGAGGACGGCAAGGGCGAGTCGATCTGGGACCGTTTCTGCCGCGAGCCGGGCGTGATCGCCGATGCGAGCAACGGCGACGTCGCCTGCGACCACTACCACCGCGTCGAGCGCGACCTGGACCTGATCGCGGGCCTGGGCGTCGACCTGTACCGCTTCTCGACCGCCTGGCCGCGCGTGCAGCCGGCGGGCGAGGGCGCCTGGAACGAGAAGGGCCTGGCGTTCTACGACCGCCTGGTCGACGGCCTGCTCGCGCGCGGCCTCGCGCCGCACGTCACGCTCAACCACTGGGACCTGCCGCAGGCGCTGCAGGACAAGGGCGGCTGGGCCTCGCGCGACACGGTGCACCGCTTCGTCGACTACGCACTGGGCATCCAGCGCCGCCTGGGCGACCGGCTGGCCGCGATCACGACGCACAACGAGCCCTGGGTCGTGGCCTGGCTGGGCCACAAGGAAGGCACGTTCGCGCCGGGCATCAAGTCGCTCAAGGTCGCCAACCAGGTCGCGCACCACCTGCTGGTCAGCCACGGCCTGGCGCTGCGCGCGCTGCGCGCCGAGGGCGCCAAGGCCAGGCTGGGCATCGTGCTGAACATGGCCCACACGATGCCGCTGACCGACTCCGCGCAAGACGCGGCCGCCGCCCGCATGGACGACGCGCGCGGCCGCCGCTGGTACGCCGACCCGCTGTTCAAGGGCGAGTACCCGGCCGAGGTGCTGGCCGAACTGGGCGGCGACGCGCCCGACGTGCAGCCCGGCGACATGCAGGTCATCTCGACGCCGATGGACTTCATCGGCATCAACTACTACTCGCGCCACCTGTCCAGCGCCAAGGGCGCGGTCGGCGCCGACGACAAGCCGTGCCCGAAGACCGACATGGGCTGGGAGATCTACCCCGACGGCCTGCGCGAGCTGCTGCTGACAATGCACCGCGACTACGAACTGCCCGCCACCTACATCACCGAGAACGGCGGCGCGTTCCCCGACCCGGTCGCCGCCGACGGCCGGGTGCACGACGCCGACCGCACCGACTACCTGGCCACCCACATCCGCGCGGTGGGCGAGGCGCTGGAGCAGGGCGTGCCGATGGCCGGCTACATGGTCTGGAGCCTGATGGACAACTTCGAGTGGGCCAGCGGCTACGCCAAGCGCTTCGGCATCGTGCATGTCGACTACGACACGCTGGAGCGCACGCCCAAGGACAGCGCGCTCTGGTTCCGCGACTTCGTCGCCAAGTGCCGCGCGCTGCGCAAGACGGGAGCCTGAGCATGGGACGCGTGAGCCTGCGCCAGGTGCGCAAGTCCTTCGGCACGGTCGACGTGATCAAGGGCGTCGACCTCGAGGTCGACGACGGCGAGTTCCTCGTCTTCGTCGGGCCGTCGGGCTGCGGCAAGTCGACGATGCTGCGCATGATCGCCGGCCTGGAGTCGATCGACGGCGGCGACCTGCTGATCGACGGCCAGCGCGCCAACGACGTGCGCCCGGCCGACCGCGGCGCCGCGATGGTGTTCCAGAGCTACGCGCTCTATCCGCACATGACGGTGGCCGAGAACATGGGCTTCGCGCTGAAGATGGCCGGGGTCGGCCGCAAGGAACGCGACGAGCAGGTGCGCCGCGCCGCCGACGTGCTGCGCATCGGCGACCTGCTCGAGCGCATGCCCAAGGAACTCTCTGGCGGCCAGCGCCAGCGCGTGGCCATCGGCCGCGCCATCGTGCGCAAGCCGCGCGTGTTCCTGTTCGACGAGCCGCTGTCCAACCTCGACGCCGCGCTGCGCGTGAACATGCGCATCGAGCTGTCGCGCCTGCACCGCGAACTGGGCACCACGATGATCTACGTCACCCACGACCAGGTCGAGGCGATGACGATGGGCACGCGCATCGCGGTCTTCAACCAGGGCCGCATCGAGCAGCTCGGGGCGCCGCTGTCGCTGTACAACCAGCCGGCCAACGAGTTCGTCGCCGCCTTCCTCGGCGCCCCACGCATCAACCTCGTCGACCTCCCCGGCCACGACGCGACGCCGGTGCACCGCGCGCTGTGGGGCCTGCTGCTGCCGGCCGCGCCCGCGGGCGCGCGCCGCGCGGGCGTGCGCGCGGAACACCTGCGCGTGACGCCGCTGGGCTCGGGCGTGCCGGCCACGGTCGTGATGGCCGAGCACCTGGGCGACGTGTCGGTGCTGCACCTGCGGGTCGACGGCCTCGCCGAACTGCTGCATGCCAAGGTCGACGGCAGCCATGCGGGCCTGGCCGCGGGCGCCAGCGTGGGCCTGCAGCCCGTGACCGAATCGGTGCTGGCGTTCGACGACGCGGGCCGGCGCCTCGAATGAAGGCCCGGTCGACGTCCGCCCGCGCGTGGCTGCTGGCCGCGCTGGCCGGTTGCTGCAGCACGCTCGCCGGCGCCGCGCCCGACGCGCCGCCGCCGGCCGAATCGCTCAGGCCGCCCGCGGGCTGGACGCTCGCGTGGAGCGACGAGTTCGACGTCGACGGCCTGCCCGATCCGAAGAAGTGGGGCAACGACACCTACTTCAACAAGCGCGGCTGGTTCAACCACGAGCAGCAGTACTACTCGGGCCCGCGTGCCGAGAACGCGGTGGTGCACGGCGGCCGGCTGCTGATCACCGCGCGCAAGGAGACGCCGTCGGCGCAGCCCGACTGGGGCGGCCAGAAGTACACCTCGGCACGCCTGCTCACGCGCGGCCTCGGGGAATGGACGTACGGCTTCTTCGAGATCCGCGCCAAGCTGCCCTGCGGCCTGGGCACCTGGCCCGCGATCTGGATGCTGGGCAGCCAGGGCGATTGGCCGGCCAACGGCGAGCTGGACATCATGGAGCACATCGGCCGCAACGCCGGCCGCGTGATGAGCACCATCCACACGCCCGCAGGCAGCGGCGCGCACGGCGTGGGCGCGACGGTCACCGTGCCCGACGCCTGCGGCGCCTTCCACCGCTACCAGATGCTCTGGACCGAGCGCGACATCACGTTCGGCATCGACGGCGTCAACAACCTCACGTACCCGCGCCTGGACGTCGGCGCCGCCGGCGCCGAGCGCGCCTGGCCGTTCGACAAGCCGCAGTTCCTGCTGCTGAACATCGCCGTCGGCGGCGACCTCGGCGGCCCCGTCGACGACGCCATCTTCCCGGCGACGATGGAAGTGGACTACGTGCGCGTCTGGCAGCCTGCCAAGAAATAGGCGAACATCGCGTCGATGAGCTCGATCGAGGCGCTGTGCGCAGAACGACCCGATGATCCGGCGCTGCTCTGGGTCGACCACCGCGACGAGGACAACGGCATCGTCGCATCGCTGTCGCGCCGCCTGGGCAAGGGCGACGAGATCGCCGTCGCCTGGCGCGACGACGACCTGTGGGCCACCTGGCGCGGGACCTCGCACCTCATCCCGCTGACGTTCACGCCGCACGACCGCTACGTGGCGATCGGCTCGGTGGCGGAGCTCGTCAAGGAGCGCTACGGCCTGTACGTGCGCAAGTCGTCGCTGCAGGGCGACACGCACGCGCTGGCGGTGCTCCCGCATGCCGAGGTCGCGGCGGCCTCCGATGCCGCCCGGCGTCTCCTCGAGGAGCGCTTCACCCGCATCGAGCCCGGCATCGACTACTTCGGCGGTCCCGCGGTGCCGTACGTCGGCAACGAGGACCACAACCCGGAGTTCGCCGTGCAGGCCGCGGCATTCGACCAGGACCAGCCGGCGCTCATGCAGGAAGCCCTGCACAGCCCGCACCTGCAGGCGGCGCGCGGCGAACTGCAGGGCGACCTGCAGGCGCTGCAGGCGCGCCGCCGCTGGCGGCTCCTGCTGTGGGTCGCGTTGTGGGTGATCGCTGCGTTCTGGATCGCCATCCGCTTCTCCTCGAAGCACTGAGCGCGCGCCCGGCGGGGCGGCGCGTTCGAGTCACGGCGGCAGGCGGTAGACCGGCTTGCCCGGCGGCATCGTCGTCCCGACGATCAGCTGCGGGATCACGGCCTCGACGTCGTCGATCAGGCGCACCGCGCGCTCCAGCTCGGCCGCCTGCTCCGGCGTGGACACGCAGCCCTTGAGCCACACCCAGCGCCGCTGGCCCTCGACCCAGATCGAGGTGTTCTCGTAGCCACCCGCCGCCTCGATGGACTTGACCACGCGCGGCACGATCTCCTGGTCGTACAGGTACGCATTGGGCAGCCGGCAGCGGCCCGAGCGGAAGCAACTGGTGCCGCGCTCGGCGCGCCAGTGCGCCTCCTGCTGCATCTCGCGCTCGGTCAGCAGCGGCGCGTCGGGCACCGGGCAGCCGGGCAGGCCGTGCGTGGCGGCGACGAACGGATCCTCGAACCAGTTGCGCCGCTCGGCCGGCGCGGACGCCGCCGAGGCGGCCTGGGCGTGCGCGGCCGCGACGCCCAGCTGCAGGGCCAGGAGCAGGGCGGCATGGCGGAAATCGGGCATCGGGCGATCTTAGACGCACGGACGCGTGAGCGACGAACGCGGGTCGAACGACCAGCCCTGCCGACGCACGGAGGACAGCCTTCGGTAGGGCGGGTCGTCCCGACCCACGCGCATCGAGCGCGAGCAACGACCCGACCTCCACGGTCTCTCCCGCAAGACCCGCCCCCGGCAAGGCCCGTCGCGCTGCGCTCTAATGGCCGCCTTTCCCGTCCAACCCCGTTTCCGGAGACCGTCATGTCCCTGTCCATGTATGCCGCCACGGTGCCGCCGTTCCGTGCGATGCTCAAGAACCTGTCCGCCGTCATGGCCAAGGCCGAGGCGCACTGCGAGGCCCGGAAGATCGACCCGAGCGCATTCCTCGCCTCGCGCCTGTACCCGGACATGCTGCCGTTCACGTCGCAGGTCCAGATCGCCTCCGACAACGTCAAGGGCGCCGCCGGCCGCCTGTCCGGCGCCGAGATCCCGAAGTTCGAGGACACCGAGAAGACCTTCGGGGAACTCCAGGCCCGCATCGACAAGACGATCGCCTTCCTCGACTCGCTCAAGGAGTCGCAGTTCGACGGCGCCGCCGAGCGCGACATCGTGCTGCAGCTGCGCGACCGCAAGCTGGAGTTCAAGGGCGCCGACTACCTGCTGCAGTGGGCCAACCCGAACATCTACTTCCACATCACGACGGCCTACGCGCTCCTGCGCCACGGCGGCGTCGAGATCGGCAAGAAGGACTACCTGAGCGGCGGCGCCGGCAAGTAAGCGCTCTCCGCCGTCGAGCAGCCAGGGCCCCGCGGGGCCCTTTTTCGCGGGCGGGGGGCGGGGGCCGATGACCGGATCTGGCCGGCATCCCACGTTCGAATCCGCCCATCGCGGGGCGCGGGCCTGTACAACCATTGGCATCGCGGGGCTTCGCCCCGGGTTGTACAAAGTGGCGGCGAGCTGGTCCAGGCCGCGGTCGCCAAGCGCAGGGAAATCCAGGCATGAGGCAGTTCATCCGGCATCCGCTCGACGTCCCCGTCGAGATCCGAACGGATCGTCGCGGGCCCGCGACGGCGTTCCAGACCCAGGACATCAGCCTGGGCGGCCTGGCCGTGCATTCCGACGAGCCCGTGGCCACCGGCGCGCTGATCGAGGTGCGCATCGCCTATGTCGACCCCGTCTTCGAGGCGCGCGCCCGCGTCGCCTGGTGCCGCCCGCGCCGCGACGGCCCGGGCTACGAGGTGGGCGTCAGCTTCCTCGAGGCCGAGGACGTGTTCCGCGCCCGCATGGTCGCCCAGGTCTGCTTCATCGAGGACTACCGGCGCTCGATCGCCCGCGCGGAAGGCCGCGAGCTCAGTTCCGAGGAAGCCGCCGGCGAATGGATCGCCAAGTACGCGCACAAGTTTCCCGGCGCCAGCGGCGGCCTGCAGTGACGCCCCGGCGGCGGCCGCAGTAGCCCCCGCGGCCGTTCGGCCCGACAATTGCCCGTGGTGTCCCGCTGAGCCAGCGCCCCCGACGCTCCTGTCGCGGGCTGGCCCGACGCCTGAAGGAGCATGCGATGAAATGGGAAGGCCAGCGCCAGAGCGACAACGTCGAGGACCTGCGCGACCAGGACGGCGGCGGGGGCGGCGGATCCGGGTTCGGCGGCTTCGGCGTGCGCCATATCGGCATCGGCACCATCGTCATCGCGCTGGTGGGCGGCTGGATCTTCGGCATCAATCCGCTCACCATCCTGGGCCTGCTCAGCGGCGGCGGCGTGCCGGTGCAGCAGACGGCGCCGCAGCAGGTGCCCGGCCAACGCCAGGCGCACACGCCGCAGGACGACCGCATGAAGGCCTTCGTCTCGACCGTGCTGGCCGACACCGAGGACGTCTGGACGCAGGTGTTCAAGGAGCGCGGCGGCACCTACCGCGACCCCAAGCTGGTGCTGTTCCGCAATGCCACGCCCACCGCCTGCGGCCGCGGCGAGTCGGCCACCGGCCCGTTCTACTGCCCGGGCGACGAGAAGGTCTACATCGACCTGAGCTTCTACGACCTGCTGCGCACCAAGCTCGGCGCACCGGGCGACTTCGCGCAGGCCTACGTGATCGCGCACGAGGTGGGCCATCACGTGCAGAAGCTGCTGGGCATCTCGGACAAGGTGGACGCCGCGCGCCGCCGCTCCGACGAGGCGCGCTCCAACGCGCTGTCGGTGCGGCTCGAGCTGCAGGCCGACTGCTTTGCCGGCATCTGGGCCAACCGTGCGCAGGCCACCAAGCAGATCATCGAGGCCGGCGACATCGACGAGGCCCTGAACGCCGCCACGCAGATCGGCGACGACACGCTGCAGCGCAAGGCCAGCGGCACCGTCCAGCCCGAGACCTTCACGCACGGCACCAGCGCGCAGCGCGTGCACTGGTTCAAGCATGGCTTCGAGACGGGCCAGATCGAGCAGTGCGATACGTTCAAGGCGGGCTCGCCGTAGGGTCCAGGGCGAAAGGCCGGCGCCGCGGCCCGTCATCCTGCGCGTCGTCGCAGACACCGTCTTGGTCAAGCCCCCTTTGGTGCGAGGGAAGCGTCGAAGGGGCGCCTCGACTTGAGCACGCCGTAGGCGATGGCCAGGAGCTTGTGCATGCAGGCCACGACAATGACCTTGCC
>Ga0207427_100531_pt1 | contig 19835 bp, 18 predicted proteins | sample AraplaCL_Cvi_mMS_FD_184268 | JGI IMG/M metagenome (GOLD analysis project Ga0207427, IMG submission 184268) | Arabidopsis root microbial communities from the University of North Carolina, USA - plate scrape CL_Cvi_mMS (SPAdes) (version 2) | ecosystem: Host-associated > Plants > Roots > Endosphere ... | reverse complement strand
GGGGACGTCGCGGTCGAAGCCCTGCACGATGTTTGTCTTGGCGTCGGTCAGCACCTTGTACGACGCCAGGTCCAGCACCGTGCCGGCCACGGGCGCGAACTTGTTCGTCGGGAACGAGCCGATCGACTTGGCCAGCTTGGCGCTGGTGGCGCTGCTGCTGACGTACTTCAGGAAGCGGCGCGCGTCGGCCTTGTTCTTGGCGCGGGCGGCGATCTGCAGCGTGTCGGTCGGCGCGGCCTCGGCGGCGGCCTGGCCGGCGTCGATGGTCGGGAACTTCTGGTAGTCGATCTGCGGGCGCACGACCTCGGGGAAGCTGGCGCTGACGATGGTGCCCACCAGCATCATGCCGGCGTGTCCGCCGTAGAACTCGCCCTTGGCGCCGCGCTCGTCGACGGCGAGCGCGTTCGGGTCGAAGCACTTGGCGTCGATCAGCTGCTTCCACATCGCGAACGTGCGGCGCACGTTGGCGTCGTTGTACGTGGCCTTGCCGTCCAGCAGCTGCTGGTGGTACTCGAAGCCGTTGGCGCGCATGTCGATGAAGTCGAACCACGCGGCCAGCGCCGAGCCGTCCTTGCCGCCGAGGGCGATCGGCGTGAAGCCGGCCTTTCGCAGCTTGGAGCAGGCCGTCATGATGGCGCTCAGGTCGTGCGGCTGTTCGCGGATGCCGGCGGCGGCGAGGACGTCGCGGCGCGAGAACAGGCCCCAGGGGTAGTACTGGTAGGGCAGCGCGTACTGCTTGCCCTGCACGGTGACGGCCGCCGCGGGGAACGTGTTCCACCACGTGTTGGCCTTCCACAGGTCGCTCACGTCGTCGAGCTGGCCGCGCTGGGCCATCATGTGCAGCTGGTCGCCGGCGAACCAGTTGAAGACGTCGGGCGCGTTGTCCGAGTCCAGCGTGCCGGGCAGCGCCTTGCGGTACGTGGGCGTGTCCTGGATCGTCAGGTGCACGTCGACATCGGGGTTGGCCGAGTGGAAGTCTGCCACCAGGCCCTTGTAGGCCTCGCGCTGCGCGTTGTCATCGGCGCTGACGCTGATGTTGAGCGAGCCCGCGAGCACCGCGGTCGAACCCAGGCCCAGGGCCACGGCGGCCATCACGGCCGAGACACGTCGAATCAACTTCATGGTTTTTTCCCTTCACACCCACCGACGGAACGATTATGTAAGGGATGAAACCGGTTGCCCGCTAGGGGCTGACACTATGTGAACGGGACGCCACGTGACGCATCTCACGCGGACCTGCCCCGAAATCGCCGCAAAGGCGCCGCAAAGGGCTCCAACATGCCGCGCCGGGGCTTCAGCGGCCGCCGGTGACGTCCAGCGTGGCGCCGGTGACGTAGCCGGCGGCGTCCGACAGCAGGAAGACGATGGCTTGGGCGATCTCATCGGCCGTGCCCAGGCGCTGCAGCGGGATCTGGTCCACGGCGGCCCGCGCGCGGTCGAGCATGCCGCTGGTGGCGTGGATGTCGGTGTCGATGATCCCGGGCCGCACGCCGTTGACGCGGATGCCCTCGCCGGCCACCTCGCGCGCCAGGCCGAGGGTGAAGTTGTCGATCGCGGCCTTGGTGGCGGCGTAGTCCACGTAGATGCCCGGCGAGCCCAGGCGCGCCGCGGCCGAGGACAGGTTGACGACGACCCCGCCGCGCCCGCCGTGGCGCGTGCTCATGCGGCGCACGGCCTCGCGCGCGCACACGAAGGCGCCCACCACGTTGACGTTGAACAGGCGCGCCACGCGCGCGGCCGACATCTCGTCGACCCGCGCCGCCACGTCGACGATGCCCGCGTTGTTGACGAGCCCGCCCAGCGGTCCGAGTTCGGCGTCGAGCTCCTTGAACATCGCCTCGACGGCGCCTTCGCTGGCGACGTCCGCGCGCAGCGTGCACGCGCGCCGCCCGCGCTCGCGCACCTGCGCGGCGACGCGCTCGGCGGCGGCCTCGTCACGGTGGAAGTTGACGCCGACGTCCCAGCCGGCCTCCGCGGCCCGCACAGCGCAGGCCGCGCCGATGCCGCGGCTGGCGCCGGTGACCAGGAGGACACGGGGCGATGACGCGGCGGTCGTGTTCATCGCCCGATTAGACGACAGCGGCGCGCCGGCGTCAGGGCAGCTTGGCGGCGAGCAGGTCGATGCGCTCGATCACGGGCGGCGTGGCGAGCAGCGTGGCGGCGTTGGCCATCAGCGCCGCGGCGATCGGGCCGGTCAGGTGGGCCTGGCGGCCAGCCTCGTCCTGGAAGGCGTCGAACACGCCGAACGTCGACGGGCCGAACTTCAGCGCGAACCAGGCCGTCGTGCCGGCCTCGGCATTGGCGAGCGGGAGCGCGCCGGCGAGGAAGTCGGCGACGGCGGCCTCCTTGCCGGGCTTGGCTTCGAGGCGAACGAACAGTGCGAGCTTGGCCATGATGGGTCTCCCGGTGTGGAACGAGTTGAAGGAGAACACAGTTTCCCAGTCGGCCGCCTCGGTGGCGAGTGGCTGGATCGACAACATTGATATCATTTCCGCCATGCGAATCCACCTGCTCGTGCTCGACGAGGTGTTCGACCTCGGACTGGCCGCCCTGACCGACACGCTGACGACGGCCAACGAGCTCGCCGCGACGCTGGACGACGCCCCGCCGCCGATCGAGCTCGCGCTGGTGGGCGTGCGCCGCCGCGTGCGCACGGCGCATGGCCTGCTGGTGCCGGTCGAGCCGGCGGCCGACGTCGCGCCGCCCGACATCGCGCTGGTGCCGGCGCTGGCCGCCAAGATGCCGGAGGCGCTGTCGGCCCGCCTCGCGCGGCCCGACGTGCGCGACGCCGCCGCGACGTTGCAGCGCTGGTCGGCCGCCGGCGCGGCCACGGGCGCGGCCTGCACGGGCACCTTCGTGCTCGCGGAGAGCGCCCTGCTGGACGGCCAGCGCGCGACGACGTCGTGGTGGCTCGCGCCGTTGTTTCGCCAGCGCTATCCCCGGGTCACGCTCGACGAGTCGCGCATGCTGGTCAACTCCGGGGGCTCCACGACCGCGGGCGCGGCGCTGGCGCACATCGACCTCGCGCTGGGCATGGTGCGCGCGCGCAGCCCGGCGCTGGCGTCGCTCGCGGCGCGCTACCTGCTGGTCGAGGCGCGCGGGTCGCAGGCCGAGTTCGTCATCCCGGACCACCTGGCGCATGCCGATCCGGTGGTCGAGCGCTTCGAGGCCTGGGCCCGCCAGAACCTCAGCCGGGGCTTCTCGCTCGGCGAGGCCGCGCGGGCCGTGGGCGCGAGCGAACGGACGCTGGCGCGACGGCTGCGCGGCGTGCTGGGCAAGTCGCCGTTGTCGTACTTCCAGGACCTGCGCATCGAGCGCGCGGTGCACCTGCTGCGCACCGGCTCGGACAGCGTCGACCGCATCGCCGCGCAGATCGGCTACGCCGACGGCGTGACGCTGCGCACGCTGCTGCGCCGCAGGCTCGGGCGCGGCGTGCGCGAGTTGCGCGCCCGCGCCTGACGCAAAGGATGCTGGCGGGTGCGCATTGCTGGCCGGCGCTGCCGCTCATCCGCCCCAGCGAAAGTTCGAGGGAGCGGCGGATCCGGCTCTGCCGGGCCGCTCGCGGCCGGCCCCTCGGGGGCAGCGAGCGCTAGCGAGCGTGGGGCATGGAAAACTCTGCGCCCTTGCCGATCGACGCTGGCCAGCGCTGCATCACGCTCTTTTGCTTGGTGTAGAAGCGCACGCCCTCTTCGCCGTAGGCGTGCGTGTCGCCGAACAGGCTCTTCTTCCAGCCGCCGAAGCCGTGCCAGGCCATGGGCACCGGGATGGGCACGTTGATGCCGACCATGCCCACCTGGATGCGGCGCGCGAACTCGCGCGCCACGTTGCCGTCGCTGGTGAAGCAGGCCACGCCGTTGCCGAACTCGTGGGCGTTGACGAGGTCGACGGCCGTCGTGAAGTCGTTGACGCGCACGCAGGCCAGCACCGGGCCGAAGATCTCTTCCTTGTAGATGCGCATCTGCGGCGTGACGTGGTCGAACAGCGTGCCGCCCGTGAAGAAGCCGTTCTCGTGGCCCGACACCTTGTGGCCGCGGCCGTCCACCAGCAGCGCGGCGCCTTCCTTGACGCCCAGGTCGATGTAGCCCTCGATGCGCTGCAGCGCCTCCTGCGTGATGACCGGGCCCATCTCTGCGGCCGGGTTCATGCCGTTGTCGATCACGAGCTTGCGCGCGCGCTCGGCCAGCCTGGGCAGCAGGCGGTCGGCGACGTCGCCCACCAGCACCGCCACCGAGATCGCCATGCAGCGCTCGCCGGCCGAGCCGTAGGCCGCGCCGACCAGCGCGTCGACGGCCTGCTCGATGTCGGCATCGGGCATCACGACCATGTGGTTCTTGGCGCCGCCCAGCGCCTGCACGCGCTTGCCGTGGCGCGCGCCGGTCTCGTAGATGTATTGCGCGATCGGCGTCGAGCCGACGAAGGACAGGCCCTTGACCTCGGGGTGCGACAGCAGCGCGTCGACGACGGTCTTGTCGCCCTGCACGACGTTGAACACGCCGTCGGGCAGGCCCGCGCGCTGCAGCAGCTCGGCGATGAACAGGCTGGGCGACGGGTCGCGCTCGCTGGGCTTGAGGATGAAGCTGTTGCCGCAGGCCAGCGCCACCGGGAACATCCAGCACGGCACCATGAACGGGAAGTTGAACGGCGTGATGCCGGCGACGACGCCCAGCGGCTGGCGCATCGTCCAGTTGTCGATGCCGGTGGAGACCTGCTCGGTGTAGTCGCCCTTGAGCAGCTGCGGGATGCCGCAGGCGAACTCGACGACGTCGATGCCGCGCATCACCTCGCCCTGGGCGTCGGAGAACACCTTGCCGTGCTCGGCGGTGATCATCGCCGCGAGCTGGTCGCGGTGCTCGTTGAGCAGCGCGAGGAAGGCGTTGAGCACGCGCGCCCGCTTGATCGGCGGCGTGCTGGACCAGCCCTCGAACGCCTTGCTGGCGGCCGCGACCGCGGCGTCGACGTCCGCCGCCGTGCCCAGGTGCAGCTGGCGCGCCACGGCGCCGGTGGCCGGGTTGAACACCGACTGCTGGCGCGCGTCCGCCGGCACGACGTGCTCGCCGCCGATGAAATGGCCGACGGGGGTCTTGGACGAGAAGGCGGGGAGGTGGGCGTGCATGTCGGGCTCCTGGGGTCGATGCATCCGGCCGCGGTGCGGGACGTCCCGCCGCGGCCGATCCGCCCCGCGCCGTCATCCTGCGCGAAGTCGCAGGATCCACGCGTGTGGCGATCCGGACGAGTCTAGGCATTCGCCCGCCGCCGGAGAAGACCGGCAGGCTGGATTGACTGTTCGTTTGAGTGAACAATCCAGGCATCGGATTCAGGACAAACGACATGGACGCCCGCAAGATCGAATCGCTCTGGTCGCACGTGCACGGCCTGGGCGTGCTGCAGAGCGCCGGCAGCTTCACCGCGGCGGCGCAGCGCCTGGGCCTGAGCAAGGCGGCGATGAGCCAGCGCGTGGCCGAGCTCGAGCGCGCCGCCGGCGTCCCGCTGGTGCGCCGCACCACGCGCAGCGTGCGCCTGACCGAGGCCGGCGAGCGGCTCGTGGAGGCCACGCGCGGGGCCTTCGAGCAGATCGAGCAGGGCTTCGCGGGCGTGCAGGACCTGGTCGGCGAGCCGCACGGCGTCCTGCGCGTCAGCGCGCCGGTGGCGCTCGGGCGCCAGCAGATCGTGCCGCGCCTGGCCGGCTTCCTGCGCGCCTACCCGCAGGTGCGCGTGGAGCTCGAGCTGTCGGACCGGCTCGTGGCGCTGGCCCAGGAAGGCTTCGACATCGCGCTGCGCCACACCGCCGCGCCGCCCGACACCCACGTCGCCTGGCCGCTGTGCAGCACGCGCAGCTGGCTCGTGGCCGCGCGCGCGTACCTGCGCCGCGCGGGCGCGCCCGCGACGCCGCAGGAACTGGCCGGCCACGACTGCCTGCACTACCTGCGCCCCGGCGACACGCCCACCTGGAGCTTCGAGCCCGACGCCGCGCGCGCCGGCAGGTCGACGGCCGCGGGCGGGCGCGTGAGCGTGGCGGTGCGCGGCGTCTTCGCCGCCAACAACAGCGAGGCGCTGCGCGAGGCGGCGCTCGCCGGGCTGGGCATCGCGCTGCTGCCCGACTTCAGCGCCCAGGCCGCGGTGCAGGCCGGCAAGCTGCAGCTGGTGCTGCCGCACTGGAAGCCCGTGGGGGCGTTCGGCGAGCACCTGTACGCGATCCGGCCCTACAGCCCGGTCGTGCCGCGCGCGGTGCAGGCGTTCATCGGCTACTGGCGCGAGGCGCTCGGCGAAGGTTTCCCGATCGCCTTGCCCGCGCACGGGTCACGGCCGCGCTGACGCGCGTACGATGCGGGCTCGTCTCCAAGGAGTGCCGTGCGGACGACCGACTTGCGCGTCCTGGCCGAATCGGCCAACTACCTGCTGAGCCACGCGGCCGAATCGGTCTACGTGGTCGACAAGCGGGACGGCGCGACGCGCGTGGCCGGCAACCACATGGGCGATCCGAGCGTGGGCTTGATCACCGCCGACGAGCGCTGGTTCTGCAGCGGCGGCGAGGGCGTGCAGTGCCTGTCGCAGGCGGGCGTGATGCTCAGCTTCTTCCGCGGACGCGCGTCGGCGGCCGTCTCCGCGCAGTCCGCGGTGTGGTTCGTGCACGACCTGTCCGAGAGCGCGCCGGGCCAGCTGCGCGTGGTGTTCGACCATCACGAGCACGGGATCTGGATGATCGACCTGGCAGCGGCAAGGCGCTGGCCCGAGGAACCGAGCTGACGGGGTCGGGAGACCTCGGCCGGGGTGGATCCTGCGACTGCGCTTCGCTCCGGTCAGGATGACGCTCTGTTGGAGCTGAACCGCCACCCCTGTCATCCTGCGCGAAGTCGCAGGATCCACCCCTGCCATGCGGCCGCCGCCGGCTCGGGAGAGCCCCGTCAATCCAACCCGTGGAACGGACTGTCCTCCGGCCCGATGAACGTCGGCGGCGTCCACTGCGCATCGCGCATCGAGCGCTGCACCAGCCGGTCGACCCCCAGCAGCGTCGCGAAGATCGCCATGCGGATCGGGATGCCGTTGTCCGTCTGCCGGAAGATGGCCAGGCGCGGGTCGCCGTCGAGGTCGGCGGACAGGTCGTGCGCGCCGGGGCGGCTGTCGCGCGGCAGCGGGTGCATCACCACGACATCGGGCTTGCAGACGCGGTCCACGAGCGCGCGGTCGATCTGGAACGCGGCGCCGTAGCCCTCGATCGTCTCCTCGGCGAAGCGCTCCTTCTGGATGCGCGTGGCGTAGACGACGTCGGCGTCGGCCAGCCCCTGCAGCGAATCGCGCAGTTCGACGACATTGCCGTTGCGGCTCACGCGATCGACGATCGCGGCCGGCATCTCGAGCGACGGCGGCGCGATCAGCGTGAAGCGCACGCCCTTGTACAGCGCCAGCAGCTTGATCAGCGAGTGCACGGTGCGGCCGTACTTCAGGTCGCCCACCAGCGCGATGTGCGCGCCGTCCACGCGCTTGCCCAGGCGTGAGAACTCGCGCAGGATCGTGTACAGGTCGAGCAGCGCCTGCGTCGGATGCTCGCCCGGCCCGTCGCCGCCGTTGACCACCGGCACGTTGGTGGCGCGCGCGAACTCCGCCACCGCGCCCTGCTCCGGATGGCGCACGACGATCGCGTCGGCATAGCCCGCGATCACGCGGCTGGTGTCGTGGATCGACTCGCCCTTGGCCATCGACGAGAACGTGAAGCCCGTGGTGTCGCACACCGCGCCCCCGAGGCGGCAGAACGCGGCGCCGAAGCTCACGCGCGTGCGCGTGCTGGCCTCGAAGAACAGGTTGGCGAGCACCGCGCCTTCCAGCACCCGCGTGACCTTGCGCCGGCGCGCGATGGGCAGCATCACGTCGGCGAGGCGGAACAGGTCCTCGGCCGATTCGCGGCTGAACTGGTCGACCGACAACAGGTGCCGCGAACCGGTGCCAGTCACCGAGTTGCCAGTCACCGGATCGACGGGCTGTACGCTCTGCGTCGGCCGCGCGTTGGCCAGGATCTCCTGCACGAAGCGCCGCGCCACCTCGGGCATCGCGCGGAACTCGTTCGATTCGTCGGGGAGAAGCCAACTGTCGAGGGCGCGGCGGCGGCTGCCGATGCGGTCCGCGAAGGCGTCGCGGGTCATGTCCAGGCGACGCATCGCGTCGCGCAAAAGCACTTGTTGCGTGATCATGAGCCGCGATTTTGGCGCGGAGCGTATATTCACGCAAGATACGCTGCGTATATGTCGGTGCGGACGAAAAAAAACCCACCGCGAGGGTGGGCTTCAAGTCCTTCGCGAGAAGGACGTCGTTGGGACTGTGCGTGCCGACCGATCCCCGTCCCCTCCCAGAGCTCCTGGCCCGGTCAGCACAACGGAATCCAATGTACGAGCCGAGCTGTCGAAAAGCATCCCTATTTCAGGGGGAGTGCCTCATCGGGGCAACACCGGGGCGGTGTCCGATGCACCGAAGTGGTTCGCCGCCGCGGCGATCGCTTCGGCGTCGTTTTCCACCGCGCCCGGCACGCCGCCCTTGCCCCACAGCGGCGGCTGCCACTGCATGGCCAGGAACTCGGCGCACAGCCTCAGGCTGTCGAACATCGGCTGCGTCTTGGCGCGATCGCCGCTGGTGGTGATCGCCCACACCCGCTTGCCCTGCATGCCCTCCTTGAAGCCCAGGCCCTCGACGCGCATCCACGCGCTCCAGTGATCGAGGTAGCGCTTGAGACGGTTCGGGAAGCTGTACCAGTACAAGGGCGTCACGAAGACGAGATCGGTGGCCTCCAGCGTGGCCTGCAGCAGCGTGGCGGTGTCGCCGGTGGGCATCGGGTAGGTGCCGACGTCGTGGCGGCGGTCGTCGAAGTCGGCCAGCTCCAGGCCGTTCAGGTGCACCCAGCGGCGGGTCGCGCTCGCGGGCAGGTGGCGCGCCGCTTCGCGGGCCAGCCATTCGGTGTTGCCGATCGCGCCCGGCACGCGGGCGCTCGAGACGATGAAGAGGAAGTGTCGTGCGGTCATGGAAGGTCCGATGTGCGGCGCGCGCGGGCTTGGCCTCGCGGGCGCATGGCGCGATGATCCCATGGCGCGACAATGCCCCCATGACCTCGCCCGCCGCCCCCACGCCCGTCCCGCCGCTCGCCGAAGCCGACCTCAACCGGCTGCAGACGCTCCTGGACAAGCTTCCCGAGCCCCTCGAGCCGCTGGACATCAGCATGCTCGACGGCTACCTGTGCGGCGTCCTGCTGCAGCCCACGGCGGTGCCGGCCGGCGCCTGGATCCGGCACGTCTGGGACATCGACGGCCGTCCGCTCGACGACAAATGGAAGGGCCTGCACGAGCTGCAGGGCCTGGTGCAGCGCCGCTACCGCGAGCTCGCCACGGCGATCGCCGGTCGGCAATGGTTCGATCCCTGGGTGTTCGAGCTCGACGAGGAGGCCGAGCCGCTGGAGTCGACGCTGCCCTGGGTGGCGGGATTTTCCGCCGCGATGGAGCTGTTCCCCGCGCTGATGGACATGGACTCGCCCGACACGCTCGAGCCGCTGGCCGTGCTCTATGCCGCCTTCGACCCGGAGGATCTCGAGGACGCCGACGCCCTGCTGGCCGAGATCGAGACGCTGGAGCCGCCCGCGGACCTGGACGAGGCCATCGAGGACGTGGTGCAGAGCGTGATGCGCCTGGCCGACGTCAGCCGGCCGCTGCCCAAGGCGCGCACGACGCCGGTCAGGCGCCCGCCGCCGCGGCGCGGGCCGCCCCCGCGCGGGCGGTTCTGAGGCGGCGCCGAACGCTCGTAGCTGCCTAGGCCCAGGAGCGCGACGGCAGCGCCACCACCGGACGACGCGTGGGCAGCGCCTCGCCGCAGAAGCCGTAGTCCAGCTGCGGACGGCGGCCGCTGATCAGCTCGGCCAGCGCGCGCCCGGAGCCGGCGCCGTGCGTCCAGCCCAGGGTGCCATGGCCGGCGTTGAGCCACAGGTTGGCGATCTTGCTGCGGCCGATGTAGGGCAGGTTGTCGGGCGTGCTGGGGCGCAGGCCGGCCCAGAAGTTGGGCTGGCTGGTGTCGGCCACGCCGGGGAACAGCTCCTCGTAGCGGCGCACCAGCGCCTCGCAGCGCAGGCGCGACTTCGCGCTGTCGATGGACGTGTCGTAGCCGGCCATCTCCGCGGTGCCGGCGATGCGGATGTGGTCGCCCAGGCGCGAGATCGCGATCTTGCGGGTGTCGTCCAGCAGGCTGACGACGCTGGCGTCCTCGGGGCGCTTCAGGCGCAGCGTGGCCGAGTAGCCCTTGGCCGGGTAGATGTTGAGCCAGATGCCCAGCGGGCGCAGCAGCGGCGCGGTGAACGAGCCGGCGGCCGCGACGTACTGGTCGGCGGTGATCGTGTTCGTGCGCAGCGTGGCGCGATCGCGCACCTGCACGCCGGTGATCCTGGCGCCGGCCTTGTCGATGCCGAGGATGTCGTGCTCCCACAGGAACTTCACGCCGCGCGCGGCGCACAGCTGCGCGAGCTTCTGCGTGAACACGCGCGCGTCGCCGGATTCGTCGCTCGGCGTGTAGGTGCCGCCGTGGATGCCGCCGAAGCGCTTGAGCGCGGGCTCCACCGCCAGCACCGCATCGCGATCGAGCACGCGGCGGTCGACGCCGTGGTCGCGCATCAGCGCCGCGGCCTTGACGCCGTTCTCGTAGTCGGCCGCCGACGAGAAGAAGTGCAGGATGCCGCGCTCGAGGCGGTCGTATTCGATGCCCGTCTTGCCGACGACGGCCTTGAGCGCGTCATGGCTGTAGCGGCCCAGGGCGACCAGCTGTTCGACGTTGCGCGCGAACGCGGCGTCGGTGCACTGCGTCAGGAAGCTCAGCGCCCAGCGCCACTGGTGCGGATCCAGGCGCGGGCGGAACAGCAGCGGCGAATCGGCCTGCAGCATCCACTTGGCGACCTTGAACGGCGCGCCGGCGTTGGCCCACGGCTCGCAGAAGCACACCGAGATCTGGGCGCCGTTGGCGAAGCTGGTCTCCAGCGCGGCCTCGGGCTGGCGGTCGACGACGGTCACTTCGTGGCCTTCCTCGAGCAGGTGCCAGGCAGTCGAGACACCGATGATGCCGGCGCCCAGAACGATCACTTTCATCGCGAATCCCTTCGCCGCTTGGCGGCCGGCCGGGAAACGACCAGCGGCACCGTCGGGCTGCGTCAGGATTTTCGGAGAGAGGCCGCGATGGATGAAGGTTGATTAATGGATTTCCGTCTTAAGTAGCGGCGCTACTGTTGATCGCGCCTTGCTGCAGCGGGCACTCGGCCATCTCCTCGCCGAGCCGGCGGGCGAGTTCGCCGCGCAGCGCGACCAGCCCTTCGACGCGGCGATCGATGTCCTGCAGCTTGCGGCGCAGCGCCTCGCGCAACGCGGGCGCGGAGGCGGCCTGGCCGGACAGCAGGGGGAGGTCGGCCTCGATCTCGCCCAGCGTGAACCCCAGCGACTGCGCGGTGCGGATGTAGCGCAGCCACTGCGCCGCCTCGGGCGGGTAGTCGCGATAGCCGTTGTCGCTGCGTCGCGCGGTCAGCAACCCGCGCTTCTCGTAGAAACGCAGCGCGTCGCGGCTGAGGCCGGTGGCGGTCGCCAGTTGTCCGATTCGCATGGGTCGGCCCTGAGAAGGATGCTTGACCCTGGAGCGTACTCCAGGCTCGACCATGGCCGCCTCTTCACGACAGCTCCCAGCGCATGCCTTCCTTCTCGCCCGCCGCGTACCGGCACGTCGTCCGCGCCAGCGCGGTCTACGACATCCTCGTGACCGCACCGTTCGCCACGCCCTGGACCTTCGCCTGGAACTGGCGCCAGCTCACGACGCTCAACGAGCGGCTGGGCGGCGCGCCGATGCCGCCGTTCGACCCGCTGCCGACGCTGGTCGCCTGCCTGCTGGGCAGCCTCGTGCTCGTGTGGTCGGCCCTGCGCCTGGCGCGTCCCGACCTGCGCCTGGGCCGGCACGACGGCGTCGCGCGCTTGCTGTTCTCCGCCTGGATGGCCTGGGCGCTGCACGCCACGGGCGCGCCGCTGCTGTGGCTGTTCCTCGTGCCGGAGTTCGCCTGGGGCGTCGTGCAGTGGTGGCCCGTGCGTGCGGCGCGCGAGCGCTAGATCGTGTTGGCCTGGCGGGCCGCGCTGGAGCCGGGTGCCTGCGCGGCCTTGCCGGCGTGCGTGGGTTCGGCGGGGATGTCCAGGCCCATTGCCTGGCTGGTCGCGCGATAGCCGACGGAGCAGAACAGCGCCGCCTGGTCGGACGACGACAACCACACCGCACAGCCGATGGCAGCGGTGACGGTGCCCCAGGTGAGAGATTGAAGTTGCGTGGTGCGCATGGCGGCTCCCAGGTGCTTGCAAGGGTGCGCAGCTGCACCCTCGACATCGACGCATCCAGCTTAAGCGCGAAGCGCTGACACCGCCATCGTCCGTTTGGGGTAGTCGTGATTTCGATACATCGAAACTGTCGGGCATACGACACATATTTCGCCGTACCGACGCGGAAACATTCCTACACACTGGTCTCACGGTTGCAAGCCTGGAGACTCCGATGACCAACGCCTCCCGCCCCACGTTCCTGCGCAATTTCGGCCGCGGCGCGTCGTCGCCGCGGCGGCCGCCGGACCTCGCCGACATGGGCACCGCCTTCGCGCTCGACGAGGCGCTGGAAGGCGGCGCGATCGACTCGATCGTGCCGGGCGACCCGAGCCCGCCGCCCGTGCGCGCGGCCGTGCCGGTGGCGCCGTGGCGCCTCTGGCTGGGCCGCAAGCTCGGCGCCTGAGCGTCCCCTGGGTCGACGTGTGCGCGGCGCTCGCCGCGCCCTCACACCTCGATCAGTCGCATCGGGTCGAAGCCTTCGGCTTCGCCCTTCTTCTCCAGGCCGCGCGCCTGGCACACCACGCGGGTGGCGTGTTGCCCGGGGCGTTCCACCAGGTAGTCGTGGCGGCAGTGCAGGTGGCCGTGGATCCACAGGTCCGCGCGCACGATCAGGTCGTCGTCCGCATTGCAGAAGCTGGCTGTCGTCGGCTGCGGCCCGTAGCGCGGATCGGCGCTGCGCAGGCTGGGCGCGAAATGCGTGATCGCCACCGTGGCGTCCCAGCGTCCTTGCGCCGGCTCGGGCAGCGTGCGGTCCAGCCAGTCGCGGCAACCCAGTCCCAGCACGCGCACGGCCTCGGCGTCGAACGGCTGGCCGTGGCGCGTCGCGTTCATCACCCGCTGGAAGTACGAGCCCGCGCGCAGGGCCTTCTCGCGGCCGGTGGCACCGAACAGGTCGAAGTCGCTCCAGCGCACCGTGCCGCAGAAGCGGATGCGGCGGCCGCGGTCGTCGGCGATCACCACCGTGTCGCGATGGAGCATGCGCAGGCCCAGCTCGTCGCAGAACGCGCGCAGGTCGATCGCGGCCTGGTCGACGTCGCGGTTGTCGAACTCGTGGTTGCCGGGCACGAACAGCACCGGCACCGGCCACTGCGCGAAGCGGCGCAGGCTCTCCCAGTCGCGGTCGATGTCGCCCGCGAGCACCAGCAGCTCCGCGCCGGGCGCGGGCATGGCCTCGAAGGTCTCGGTCTCGAGGTGGAGGTCGGACAGGATCTGCAGTCGCATGGTGGACGCAGCATACAGGGGCGCGTCGCACGCCGGGATGTCGGCGCGCCGCCGTTCCCTTGCGCGCCGATTCGCCTCGCGCACAAGGAAAATGGCCGCCCGCAGGCGGCCATCGCGGAAGTCGGCCGATCAGCCCAGCGCCGCCGCGATGCGGCCCTTGGTGGCCTGCAGTTCCGTGGGCAGGTGGTACGCGAGCGTCGTGAACAGCTCGTCGTGCATCGTGAGCTCCTGCTGCCAGGCGGCCTTGTCGATGCCGATCACGCTGTCGAACTGGGCGCGGCTGAAGTCGATGCCGTTCCAGTTGAGATCCTCGTAGCGCGGGCTGGTGCCGAACACGTTCTCCTGGCCCTGGGCGGTGCCGTCGATGCGGCCCAGCATCCACTCCATCACGCGCATGTTCTCGCCGTAGCCCGGCCACACGAACTTGCCGTCCGCGCCCTTGCGGAACCAGTTCACGCAGAAGATCGGCGGGCGCCTGGCGCCGAGGGACTCGAGCCTGGCGCCGACGTTCAGCCAGTGCTGGAAGTAGTCGGCCATGTTGTAGCCGGTGAACGGCAGCATCGCGAACGGGTCGCGGCGCACGACGCCCTGCTGGCCCACGGCGGCGGCGGTCGTCTCCGAGCCCATCGTCGCGGCCATGTAGACGCCCTCGACCCAGTCGCGCGCCTCGGTCACCAGCGGCACCGTGGTGGAGCGGCGGCCGCCGAAGATGAACGCGTCGATCGCCACGCCCTTCGGGTCGTCCCAGGCCGGATCCAGCGCCGGGTTGTTGGTGGCGGCCACCGTGAAGCGGGCGTTCGGATGCGCGGCCTTGGCGCCGGTCTCCTTGGCGATGGCCGGCGTCCAGTCCTTGCCCTGCCAGTCGATGCAGTGCGCGGGCGCCTCGCCCATGCCTTCCCACCAGACGTCGCCGTCGTCGGTCAGGCCGACGTTGGTGAAGATGGCGTCCCGGGTGAGGCTGGCCATGCAGTTCGGGTTGGTCTGCTGGTTGGTGCCCGGCGCCACGCCGAAGTAGCCGGCTTCCGGGTTGATGGCCATCAGGCGGCCGTCGGCGCTCGGCTTGATCCAGGCGATGTCGTCGCCGATGGTGGTGACCTTCCAGCCGGGCATGCCCGCCGGCGGGATCAGCATCGCGAAGTTGGTCTTGCCGCAGGCGCTCGGGAAGGCTGCGGCGATGTGGCGCTTGACGCCTTGCGGGCTGGTCACGCCCAGGATCAGCATGTGCTCGGCCAGCCAGCCCTCGTCGCGGCCCATGTTCGACGCGATGCGCAGCGCGAAGCACTTCTTGCCCAGCAGCGCGTTGCCCCCGTAGCCCGAGCCGTAGCTCCAGATCTCGCGCGTCTCGGGGTAGTGGACGATGTACTTGGTCTTGTTGCAGGGCCAGGAGACGTCCTTCTGGCCCGGCTCCAGCGGCGCGCCCACGGTGTGCACGCAAGGCACGAACTCGCCGTCGGTGCCCAGCACGTCCAGCGCGCCGCGGCCCATGCGGGTCATCAGGCGCATGTTGACGGCCACGTACGGGCTGTCGGACAGCTCGACGCCGATGTGCGAGATCGGCGAGCCCAGCGGGCCCATCGAGAACGGCACGACGTACATCGTGCGGCCGCGCATCGAGCCGGCGAAGAGGGCGGGCGTGCCGTCGGCCTGGCCGTGCTGCAGCAGGGCGCGCATCTTCTCGGGCGATTCCCAGTTGTTGGTGGGACCGGCCGATTCCTTCTTCTCGCTGCAGATGAAGGTGCGGTCCTCGACGCGGGCGACGTCCGACGGATCGGAGCAGGCCAGGTAGCTGTTGGCGCGCCTGGCCGGGTTCAGGCGCTTGAAGGTGCCGGCCGACACCAGCAGGTCGCACAGCCGGTCGTACTCGGCCTCGGTGCCGTCGCACCAGTGGACCTCGGCGGCCTGGGTGAGCGCCGCGATCTCGGCGACCCAGGAGACCAGGCGGTCATGTTTGACGTAGGCGGGCACGTTCAGGCGCAGCCCTTCCATGGCGGGACGGTTCATGAGGAGACTCCAATGACAAGGTTCGAAGACAAGATTGGGCGAACCTCGCTGCCACGGCCGCTGCCGTGGCGCGGGGCTCGCCCAATCTCGCGATGCCTGTTCGCACCGTACCCGGCCGCCCGACAGGGGCGAACGGGAGTTACACCGAGGAACTCGCAGAAAACGCGGGTTATCCCTGAAAAGTACCGGGAAAGCATCAAGCCCACAGTGTAATTCCGTCGTAACCGGTCGACGGACGCGGGTCATGCATTTCCGGAATAGATCGATGCACGAGGCACGCGCCGCTCGTGGCGTCGCGTGGCAAGGCGCGTTCCGGCGGGATCGACGGCGGCAGCCAACGTCATCGAATCGATGGGTGTTTCGATACGGACCGACGTCGATCTTCCAGTGCGTCGAGAACTTCCTGGCTCGCCGATCAGGCCCCGGACCGCCGCCCGTACTTGGCCGGCGGTGTCCCGCCGAAGCACGCGCGATGCGGTCGAGCGGCGATCTGTTTACTTGGTTTTATGGCTGTTGGATAATTATCGTTCAGCAATAAAAACAGCTAGAAATGACCTTCCATCGCCCCGTGCTCGCCGCCGAGATGGCCCAGCAGCTCCTGCGCCCGAAGGGCCTCGTCAGGAGCGCCATTCGTTCGGGGCTGTTCCTCGCCGGACTGCGGCGGACGGGCAAGACCACCTTCCTGCGGGGCGACCTGATCCCGGCGCTGGAGGCCGCCGGGGCGATCGTGGTCTACATCGACTTGTGGAGCAACACGGCGGCCAGGCCGACGGACCTGCTGCTGGCCGCGGTGCGCAAGACGCTGCAGGACCTGGAGCGCCCCGACTCGAAGATGCTGGCCGTGCTCAAGCGGCTGAAGGGCCTGGACGTGGGGGGCGCCGGCTTCAAGTTCGGCTTCAACCTGGCCGAGCTGGGCCAGAACGACGGCAACACGCTCGCCGGCGCCTTCTCGGAGCTGGTGAACAAGGCCCGGACCGACGTGGTGGTCATCATCGACGAGGTCCAGCACGCGCTCAATACCGACGACGGCGACAACATGCTGCTCGCGCTCAAGGCCGCGCGCGACGAGATCAACACCCGGCCGGACACGCCCGGGCACTTCCTGTTCCTCGGCACCGGCTCGCATCGCGCGCGCGTGCGCGAGCTCACGATCAAGGGGACGCAAGCCTTCAACGGCGCGATGTCGGAAGACTTTCCCGTCCTCGAGATGGACTTCGTCCAGTGGCTGCTCAAGGAAGCCGACCTGGGGCTGCGCGCGCCCTCCCCGGACGCTGCCTTCGAGTGCTTCAAGCGCCTGGGCCGCCGGCCCGAAGAGCTGACCAAGGCCCTCGTCGCGCTGCAGAACATGCCGGCCTTCACGAACGCGGACCAGGACCTGCGCGCGATCACGGAAGGCATCCGGCAGTCGGCCGCCGCGGTCGAGCTGGCCCGCGTGGAAGACCTCGGCACCCTCGCCCTGGCCGTCTTCGGCTACGTGTGCGACGAGGGCGGGCAGGCCGTCAAGAAGCTGTTCTCGGCCGCGACGCTGGAAGCCTACGGCCGCGCGGTGGGGCGCCCGGTGGCCGCCGAGGAGGTGCAGAAGGTGACCGGCATGCTGCTGGACGAGAACATCCTCGCCCGCGACGGCCACGGCATCTACGGCGTCAGCGACCCCTTCGTGATCGAGGCCTGGCGCGGCCGGGCCAGCATCCGGGCCACGCTGGAGGGCGGCGAGTCCGCCGGCCCGGGCCCGCAGGCGATCGAGGCTTCCAGGCCTGGCCCCTAGGCCGGGGACCTGCGGCGGGCAGCCGCCACTTCGCCGGCCGCGCCCCGTGCGTTCGCGCCGCTCACGGCTCCACGACCACGTGCGGCGCCGCGCCCGACCAGTCCAGCATCACGTAGCTGTTGACGATGTTCTGCGGCCGGTAGCCCTGGCCCGCGGGGCCCTTGTCCAGCGGCACGCTGGCGGCGGCGATGCGTTGCAGCACGCGCTGGCTCAGGCGCAGGTCGGGCGGGAAGTGGCGCGGGCCGGCCAGGAAGGCCGTGCCGGCCCAGGGCTGGTGCGCGATGCCCAGCGGGTCGGGGTCGCCCGCGGGCATGCGCGCGAACTGCACGCCCACCGCCGCGACCTGCCGCACCATCCACGCGAGCGTCGCGTTGGCCAGGCCCGACTCCGCGCTCGAGCTGCCGCCCCCGATGTCCTCGTGGGCGCCGGGAAACAGCACCTGCACGACGCCGTCGCGGGCGTCCCACAGCGTGGGCGTGAAGTCGACGCGCCGCTCGTCGATGGCCACCGCGTGGAAGCCGTGGGCGACGTTGGCGTTGAGCACCTGGTCGCAGAACTGGAAGGTGTCCAGCCGCACGGGCGTGCCGTCCCGCTCCGACAGGTCGGGCACGCCGAGCGCGCCGACGGTGTCCCACACGCCGACCGCCGCGATGCCGACCGCGGCGGTGTAGCGCAGCTGCGGCGCCGGATGCAGCCCGAGCTGGAACAGGTCCTGGAAGTCGCTCACGACGCCCGCGAGGCCGTGCAGCACGCTGCCGTTGTTCCTGAAGACGGCCTTCTTGTACTGCTGCCAGGCCGCCAGGCCCGCGCTGTAGCTCTGCTCGGAGCCGGCCTCCAGCGCCATCGCGCCCCAATCGAGCAGGCCCTGGCGCGTGACCAGGCCGGCGAGCGCCCGCGCGGTGTACGCGCCGCGGCTGAAGCCCAGGATGTAGATCGCGTCGCCCGGCGCGTACATGCGCGACAGGTAGGTGTAGCCGCGCACCACGCGCGCCACCAGCCCCAGGCCCACCGCGCCCTCGACCGCCTTGGCCAGCAGGTTGCTGCCCGAGCCGATGCCCCAGATGTACTTGCCGGACTGGCCGGTGGGCACGGCGCCGGAGGGCGCCTGCGCGAACTCCTTTTCCTGGTCGCTCGGGGCCAGCGCCGAAGCGCCGACCAGCGACTCGAACAGCTTCTGGACGTTGGTGGGCGTGAAGTTGCCCTTGCTGTCCTTGTTGGCCGGACCATCCCAGGTCCCGTCCAGGCACAGCACGATGTTCTTGGCCATGGCGTCGTCCTCCGAATCAGGGCTCGCGGGCGCGACATCGCGTGTCGCCGCGCGGCTTGCTCATCATCAAAGGACGCGCGCGGCACGCCATCCCCAGGATGGCCGGCGCGGGCCCGATCCCCCTTGTCCGAAGCGCGCCGCTCAGGGCGTCGGCGGCGCGCTCGCGGGCAGGCGCACGGTGGCCACGAGGCCGCCGGCCGGGTGGTTGTCCAGGCGCACGTCGCCGCCGTGCTCGCGCAGGATGCCGCGCGCGATGCCCAGGCCCAGGCCGCTGCCGTCGCGGTTCGTCTCGCGGCCATGGGCCAGTCGCACGTAGGGCTCGAAGATCTCCTCGCGCGAGCTCTCGGGCAGGCCGGGGCCGTGGTCGCGGATGGTCAGGACCACGCCGGCGTCGTCGGCCGCGGCGGCGATCTCGAGCTCGTCTCCGCCGTAGCGCAGGCCGTTGTCGACGAGGTTGCCGAGCGCGCGCTTGAGCGCCAGCGGCTTGGCGCGCACGTTCAGCGCCGGCACGTCGATCGCGATGCGCGCGCCCGCGGCGAGCGCGGGTTGCGTCAGGCGTTCGACGAGGCGATCCAGCCGCACGTCGCCGACGTTCTCGTGCACCGCGCTGTCCTTGACGCTCTGCAGCGCGCCCTTGACCATCACGTCGAGCTCGTCCAGGTCCTCGTGGAAGTCGGCGCGCAGCTCGTCGTCGTCCAGCATCTCGGTGCGCAGCTTCAAGCGCGTGATCGGCGTCTTCAGGTCGTGCGAGATGCTCGCGAACAGGCGCTCGCGATCCTCCACGAAGCGCTGGATGCGCGCCTGCATGTCGTTGAACGCGCGCGCCGTGCGGCGCAGCTCGATGGTGCCGGTCTCGGGCACCGCGCTCGGGTGCATCGCGCCGCCGAACGCCGCGGCCGCATCGGCGATGCGCTGCAGCGGCCGCGTGAGCGTGCGAGCGACGGCCAGCACGAGCAGCAGCACCGTCAGCAGCGTCGCGCCCTGCAGCAGCAGGCGGTCGCGCGTGAGCGGGTTGGCGCTGTCCAGGAAATACGGGTCCGGAAGCGTGGCGGCCAGCAGCAGGCTGCCACCGGCGGCGACGTCCGCCTGGATCACCAGCACCGGCGCGCGGCGCGGGCGCAGCAGCATGGGCCCGGCGACCCAGTTGTCCGGCAGCTCGTGCAGCAGGCGGCCGTCGCCGGTGACCGACAGCGTCTCCGGCCACGCGAGCGCCACGTCG
>Ga0207427_100530_pt1 | contig 19851 bp, 18 predicted proteins | sample AraplaCL_Cvi_mMS_FD_184268 | JGI IMG/M metagenome (GOLD analysis project Ga0207427, IMG submission 184268) | Arabidopsis root microbial communities from the University of North Carolina, USA - plate scrape CL_Cvi_mMS (SPAdes) (version 2) | ecosystem: Host-associated > Plants > Roots > Endosphere ... | reverse complement strand
CAACGCGGCCGCGACGGCGCCGATGTGGGCGCGCATCAATCCGGCGGCAGCGGCCGAATCGCCGCGTTCGAGCGCGGCGACGATGGCCACGTGCTCGTCGCAGGACATCGCCGCGTCGTGCGTGGACTGGAACAGCGTGGCCACCAGCGTGGTGCGGGCGGTGAGGTCCCGCAGGATGTCGGCCAGCAGCGGACCGCTGACGCACTCGGCCAGGCAGACATGGAAGTCGCCGAGCAGGTAGCTGCGGTTGCCCGGTTCGCCGGCCTGGATGGCCGCGCGCTCGGCCTGGTAGTGCGCCCGCAATCGTGCGAGGCGCGCCGGGTCCAGCGGCGCGTCGAGCGCGGCGAGCATGCCCGTCTCGATGGCCACGCGCGCCGAGAACGCCGCCGCGGCGTCGTCGCGCGAGGGCTGCACGACGAACCAGCCGCGCCGGCTGCTGACTTCCACCATGCCGCGCGCCGACAGCCGCGCCATCGCCTCGCGCACCAGCGTGCGGCTGACGCCGAACACGTCGGCCAGTTCCTGCTCGCCCAGCCGCTGGCCGGGCGCGATGCGGCCGGCCAGGATGGCGTCGACGACCTGGTCGGCGATGCGGGCCGCACTCGATCGTGCGGGCTCGTTCGTGGTGCTCATCGTGCGCTGATCTGGATCCTGCAAGCCCCGTTGCCGTGCATGCGAGGCTTGGATGCGTTGTTTGTATACAAGCTCCGCAAGGCCCGTGCCAGATCGACGGGCACGTGCGGAAAGCCCGGAAACGGCGGGATTTCCAGCGCTGTTCGCGCGATCGGATGGCGCGCCGGCCGCCACACTGGGCGCTCCACCCCGCCGACCGCCAAGCCCGACATGAACCGTCGATACGCCTACCGCGACTACGCCATCCTGGTCTCCGCCCAACCGGCCGCCGGCGCCGCGGGCTGGCGTCCCGAGATCTGCGTGATCGCGCCCGACGACCGCTGGGAGTTCGTGCCGACCCACCACTCCCTGGTGGCCAACGACCCGCAGTACTGCCTGGAAATCGGCCGCATGTGCGCCGAGAGCGCGATCCAGAGCATGGATCCGGTGCGCGAGAAGGCGGCCTACGAGGGCCTCCTGCACTGAGCTCGCGCCGGCCCCACCGCTGATCGGAGACGCCCGCGAGGCGCCTTTTTCACGCCCGCGAGCGGCTCAGTCGCCGAACTCCGGCCGTCGGCAGCGGATCGTCTCGCCCCAGCCGAGCACGCCCAGCGGCATGCGCCGCAGCGTGCCGTTCTCGATGTCGACCTCCCAGTACGCCTGCAGGTCCTTCTGCCCGCGCGGCCGCAGGCCGACGCCGTAGGACAGCGGCGCCGCCGAGCCGTCGACGGCGGGAACGACGCACTGCAGCAGCGGCCCGGCCTGCGCGTGCGCCGGCAGCGCCACCACGTCGACCATGCGACAACCCCGTCGGGTATCCAGCAGCACCGCGAACTCGGCGCCCAGGTGCTGGCGTGCCAGCACGACGCTGCCCGCGCCCACCACCGGCAGCGAGCCCGGCACGGGCACGTAGCCCCCCTCGCGCGGCACGTCCTCGCCGGGCGCGCACGCCTTGCCGCGCAGCGCGCGCGCATCGTCCATCAGCACGGGATCGACCGCGAACGGCCGCGTCTGGCCCTCCGCCGCCGGGCTGGCCGTGCGCCGGCTGCGCGCCAGGAGCAGCGCGTTCCACACGTCGTAGGCCTGCGCGATGCAGTCGACGTCCGGGCAGACGTCGCGCACGTCGTGCAGCCAGCGCGCCTCCTCGCGCTGCAGGTCGGCCGCATCGGTGCCGGGCTGGGCCAGCAGTGCCCGGTAGTGCTCCGCCAGCGTGCGGTCGCGGGCGGACAGGTCCGGCGACGCGCAGATCATCTTCGTGACGCGGCTGGTGACGTGCGAGCAGTCGAAGCTGGGGCCGGTCGCGGCGTGGGCGGCCGATCCGAGCACGCAGCCCAGCACGGCGACGACCAGTCGCATCGCGATCCGCGGGGAAGTCGGCACCATCACGTCCATTTCTTCGAGGCCTCCTGCAAGCAACGCATCACGCTATTCTCCGGCCGACCTGCCCCTTATCGAGCGACTCGTCCGAGATGACCCATTCCACGCTGCCCAGCGACCCGATCAGGTCGGCCGCCGAGCTGATCGCGCAAGCCGACGGCCTGGTCATCGTGGCCGGGGCCGGCATGGGCGTCGACTCCGGCCTGCCCGACTTCCGCGGCGACGCCGGGTTCTGGAACGCCTACCCCGCGCTCGGACACGCCGGCCTGCGCTTCGCGCAAGTGGCGTCGCCGCGGACATTCGAGTCGGACGCCGAACTGGCCTGGGGCTTCTACGGCCATCGGCTGGACCTGTACCGGCGCACGCCGCCGCACGCCGGCTTCCAGATCCTGCGCGCTTGGGGCGGCCGCATGCCACAAGGATCGTTCGTCTTCACCTCGAACGTCGACGGCCACTTCCAGCGCGCCGGCTTCCCGGAGGACGCCGTGCACGAGTGCCACGGCTCGATCCACTGGCTCCAGTGCCTGACACCTTGCAGCCGCGACGTGAGACCGGCCGACCTGCCCACCATCGAGATCGACGTCGACCGCTGTCGCTGGCTCGGCGACGTCCCCACCTGCCCGGCCTGCGGCGCACCGCTGCGACCCAACATCCTGATGTTCGGCGACTTCGGCTGGCTCGACGCGCGCTACGAGGCCCAGCGCTCGCGCCTGGCCACCTGGCTGGGCCGGCTGCGCCGACCGATCGTCGTGGAGCTGGGCGCCGGCACCGCAATCCCCTCGGCACGCAATTTCAGCCACGCGGTCGTGCGCGATTTCGGCGGCCGGCTCGTCCGCATCAATCCGCGCGAGCCCCAGGTGCCGACGCCGCGCGATGTCGGCCTGGCGACGGGCGCGCTGGCGGCCCTGGAAGCGATCGACCAGGCGATCGCGGACAAATGGGGTGAACCTGTCTGAACGAGGCCCGCAAAGCAAAACGCCAGCGAGTATCTCGCTGGCGTTTGCATATAAGGATGGTGGAGCCGGGGGGAATTGAACCCCCGTCCGCAAGCCATCGCCGGACAGTTCTACATGCGTAGTTCTCTGATTTGGATCTCGCCCCGCCAGTCGCGCAGGAACACGCTACCGTCGACGCCAGCTACTTGATCTCATCCCCTGCCGAGTAGCCCGACAGGAGACCAGCCAATGTGAATGACCTCTCAGCTCAGGATCTTGCGATCTAGCGCCCGGCCCATCGGCCAACCGTTGAGAGGCTCACGGGTATTAAGCCGCGAGAGCGTACGAAGAGTCGTTCGCAGTTACTTTGTTTCCAGTGGATTTACGAGCGAACTGGTGCTCGGCATGCCCTGCGCCGGATCCGTACCCACGTCGAAACCTGGTCGGCCCCAGAGCTGATTATTTTAGGGCAAGCGGGCGGCGTTCAAGCGCGTATCGCTGTTCCTGCCCGAAAAAGAGACAGGGCGCGCCGCATCGCTGCGGAGCGCCCTGCACTGTCGGGCCCGCGGGCCCGGACGATCAACGGCGGCGGCGGCGCGCCGACAGGCCCAGGATGGCCAGGCCGGCGGCGAACAGGCCCATCGTGGCCGGTTCCGGCACGGCCATGGCCGTGAAGTTGTCGAACGACGTGCCCAGGCTGTCGGACGCGCCGGTGGCGGCCACGGTGAACGTGGTGAAGTTGCTGCCGGCCGTGAACACGATCTTCTCCTGCAGCCAGCCGCTCGAGGCGGCGTTGCCGACCAGCGAGGCCGAGCTCACGCCGCCGGACAGCACCACGGCATCGAAGCCTTCGGAACCGGCGGCGACGCCGTCGCGGTTCTGATACCAGAACGAGATCTCGTAGCTCTGGCCGATCGTGGTGGCAAAGCTCTGCGTGATGCGGTCGTTCTCGTAGCCGTCCAGTTCGACGAAGTTGTTGCCGTCCTGGGCGGTGCCGGCGACGCCGTTGCGGATCTCCAGGCCGTGGGACGACGGCAGGAAGTTGGCCTGCGTGACCGTCCAGCCCGGCACGGCGTGGTAGGTGTTCCAGGTGCCAGCCGGCTGCGAGATGGACTCGAAGCTGCCGTCGACGAACAGGTTGGTCGCGGCGGATGCCGAGACGGACGCGGCAGCCAGGGCGGCCAGCGCAAGGATCTTCTTCATGGTTCCTCCAGTTTTGAACTCAGCAATGGTAGAGAGTCGGGCCTGCTCGACGGTGTCGCCAGGCGTAACAGTCTTCTCCGACCTGCCCGAACTCCGTGACGCCTGTCACAAGCGGGGAGGTCACCCCCTAAGTTGAATCAGCTTCTGGCCGATAACGCATGCCGCCGATCCCGGCGCGCGTCGGCCCTGCTCATGCAGGAACCCTGCCAGCTCGAGAAGGAACCGCGCACGCAGGGACGCCTCCCGTGTCCCGCGCGCGACGCACGTCAGCGTGCGCGTTCGTGGAGCCAGTCCAGCACCTGCGACGGTGCATCGACGAGCGCGTCCGCACCCCAGTCGTGCACGGGCTCGCCCTGGCCGAGGTAGCCCCAGGTGGCGGCCAGCATGGGCATGCCGGCGGCCTGTGCGGCCTGCGCGTCACGCAGGTCGTCGCCGACATAGGCCACGTTCTCGGGCGCCAGGCCCAGCGCGCGCGCGGCGTGCAGCAGCGGGTCGGGATGCGGCTTGGAATGCGGCGTCGTGTCGCCGCAGACCACCACGCCCGCGCGCTGCGCCAGCCCCAGGCCGGTGACGATGGGCAGCGTGAAGCGCGTGGCCTTGTTGGTCACGATGCCCCAGGCGATGCCCTCTGCCTCGAGGGCGGACAGCAGCGCCGGCACGCCGTCGAACGGTTGCGTGAGCTGCAGGAGGCCGGCCTCGTAGTGCGCGAGGAAGGCGTCGCGCAGCGCGTCGAAGCGCAGCTCGCCCGGCGAGACCCCGAAGGCCACGCCCACCATGCCGCGCGCGCCCGAGCCCACCATCGGACGCAGCGCCTCGAGCGGCAGCGGCGCCAGGCCGTGGTCGGCCCGCAGGCGGTTGGCGGCGCCGGCCAGGTCGGGGGCGCTGTCGATGAGCGTGCCGTCCAGGTCGAACAGCACGCCGCGGATCGGCGCGGTCATGGGCAACCTGCGCGCTGCGCGCCCCGGGTTGCGCCCTTCGGACGGCCGGGCGGGCTCACGCGCTCGCGGCCGGCCGCCGGCACGCCACCATGTAGTTGACGGAGGTGTCGGCCGACAGCCAGTAGCGCTGGGTCAGCGGGTTGTATTCCAGGCCGGCGAGTTCCAGCGTCTCCAGCCCGGCCTCGCGCGCGAAGGCGGCCAGCTCGCTCGGGCGGATGAACTTCGCGTACTCGTGCGTGCCCTTGGGCAGCAGCTTGAGCACGTGCTCGGCGCCGACGATCGCGAACAGGAAGGCCTTCGCGTTGCGATTGAGCGTGCTGAAGAACACCATGCCGCCCGGCTTGACCAGGCGCGCGCAGGCCGCGACCACGGACGCCGGATCGGGCACGTGCTCGAGCATCTCCATGCAGGTGACGGTATCGAAGCTCGCGGGGCGCTCGGCGGCCAGCGCCTCGACCGCGACCTCGCGGTACTCGAGGTTGCCCACGCCCGACTCCATCGCGTGCAGCTTGGCGACCTTGAGCGGCTTGACCGACAGGTCGATGCCCAGCACGGTCGCGCCGCGTTGCGCCATGGCCTCGGCCAGGATGCCGCCGCCGCAGCCGACGTCGAGCACGTTCCTGCCGTGCAGCGGCGCGCGCTGGGCGATCCAGTCCAGTCGCAGCGGGTTGATGCGGTGCAGCGGCTTGAAGTCGCCTTCGGTGTCCCACCACTTGTGGGCGAGCTCACCGAATTTCTCGAGTTCCTGGGGGTCGGCGTTCGTCATGGTTTCGAATGCTAGCGCCTTGCGGGCGCGGCCCCGGCGAATAACCGGAAGCGGAAAAGAAAAGACCCGCCGAAGCGGGTCCCTGGAATCTCGCGATTCGCGCGAAGCGCGGGGCTTCGCGGCGATGCGTGGATTACTTGCCGGTGGCGCGGGTGCCGACCACTTCGATTTCCACGCGGCGGTTCTTCGCGCGGCCATCGGCGGTCTTGTTGTCGGCGACCGGCTGCTTCTTGCCCTTGCCTTCGGTGTAGACGCGGTTGGCTTCCACGCCCTTGGACGTCAGGTAGGTCTTGATCGACTCGGCGCGCTTGACCGACAGCTTGTCGTTGTACGCGTCGCCACCGATCGAGTCGGTGTGGCCGACGGCGATGATGACTTCGAGGTTGATTTCCTTGGTCTTGGAGACCAGGTCGTCCAGCTTCGTCTTGGCTTCCTGCTTGAGGTCGGCCTTGTTGAAGTCGAAGAACGCGTCGGCGGCGTAGGTGACCTTCTCGCTCGACGGAACCGGGGCGATCGCGGCGGGCGCCGGAGCCGGGGCCGGAGCAGCCGGCGCGGGTTCCGGAGCCGGGGGCGGCGGCGCGACGGGAGCGGCAGCCACCACTGGCTTCAGCGCGCCATCGCAATCGGCCACGGCGGTCGCCGGGGTCCAGAAGTTGTCACGCCAGCAGAGTTCGCGCGTGCCGTTCTTCCAGACATTGCCATCCACGTTGCGCCAGTTGTCGATGCGGCCGGGAGCGGTGGTCGCGGGTTGCGCGAACACGGACATCGGAGCAACGACCGCCACGGTGGCGACAATCATCGCGACCTTGTTCAATTTCTTCATGATTCTCCTCTCGAGGAAAGCCGCAGTTGCCTGCGATACGTCCAAATCGGATCTGGGTAACGTCGGCGCGCACTCACGTGAGTAAGGCGCACCAGCGACAAAAATCATTGTGCCATCGGCATATGACACGGGCTTCATTTTGATAATTGCCCCTCGAATGCGCCCCGTGAGTGTTGTACGCCAGCGACACGCTCCGAGCCCGTAGAATCCCAGGTTCTGCCTGCGCCGGGATTCACCCGGGAACGCAGGGCGACCCGTGTGTAGGCCATGACCCAATTTGCCAAGGAAACCCTGCCCATCAGCCTCGAAGAGGAGATGCGGCGCTCGTATCTGGACTACGCGATGAGCGTGATCGTGGGTCGGGCCTTGCCCGACGCACGCGACGGACTGAAGCCCGTCCACCGCCGCTGCCTGTTCGCGATGCACGAACAGAACAACGACTGGAACCGCCCGTTCAAGAAATCGGCCCGCATCGTCGGCGACGTGATGGGTAAGTACCACCCGCACGGCGACTCCGCGATCTACGAGACCATCGTCCGCATGGCCCAGCCCTTCTCGCTGCGCCACATGCTGGTGGACGGCCAGGGCAACTTCGGCTCGGTCGACGGCGACAACGCCGCGGCGATGCGCTACACGGAAATCCGTCTCGCGAAGATCGCCCACGAGATGCTCGCCGACATCGACAAGGAGACCGTCGACTTCGGCCCGAACTACGACGGCAGCGAGCAGGAACCGCTGGTGCTGCCCACGCGCCTGCCCAACCTGCTGGTCAACGGCGGCACCGGCATCGCGGTGGGCATGGCCACCAACATCCCGCCGCACAACCTGAACGAAGTCGTCGACGGCTGCCTGCACCTGCTGCGCAACCCGGAAGCCACGATCGACGAGCTGATGGAGATCATCCCGGCGCCCGACTTCCCCACCGGCGGCATCATCTACGGCGTCAACGGCGTGCGCGAGGGCTATCGCACCGGCCGCGGCAAGGTCGTGATGCGCGCCAAGGTGCACTTCGAGGACATCGACCGCGGCCAGCGCCAGTCGATCATCGTCGACGAGATCCCGTACCAGGTGAACAAGAAGACGCTGCTCGAACGCATCGCCGAACTCGTTCACGAGAAGAAGATCGAGGGCATCAGCCACATCCAGGACGAGTCCGACAAGTCGGGCATGCGCATCGTCATCGACCTCAAGCGCGGCGAGGTGCCCGAGGTCGTGCTGAACAACCTGTACAAGCAGACGCAGCTGCAGGACACGTTCGGCATGAACATGGTGGCGCTGATCGACGGCCAGCCCAAGGTGTGCAACCTGAAGCTGCTGATCGCGGTGTTCCTCGAGCATCGCCGCGAAGTGGTCACGCGCCGCACGGTGTACGAGCTCAAGAAGGCGCGCGAACGCGGCCACGTGCTCGAAGGCCAGGCCGTCGCGCTCGCCAACATCGACGAGTTCATCAAGGTCATCAAGGAGTCGCCCACCCCGCCGGTGGCCAAGACCGCCCTGATGGCGCGCAGCTGGGACTCGCCGCTGGTGCGCGAGATGATCTCGCGCGCCGCGGCCGACAGCGCCACCGACTCGAGCGCCTTCCGCCCCGACGGCCTGCCCGACCACTACGGCCTGCAGGCCGACGGCGGCTACAAGCTGTCCGACGTGCAGGCGCAGGAAATCCTGCAGATGCGCCTGCAGCGCCTGACGGGCCTGGAGCAGGACAAGGTCTTCGGCGAGTACCGCGACGTGATGGCCGAGATCGCCGACCTGCTGGACATCCTGGCCAAGAAGGAACGCGTCACCACCATCATCGGCGACGAGCTGCTCGCGCTGAAGGCCGAGTTCGGCACGCACAAGCTGGCCGTGCGCCGCAGCCACATCGAGCACAACGTGCAGGAACTCGGCACCGAGGACCTGATCACGCCCACCGACATGGTGGTCACGCTCAGCCACACCGGCTACTTCAAGAGCCAGCCGCTGGCCGAATACCGCGCGCAGCGTCGCGGCGGCCGCGGCAAGCAGGCCACGCAGACCAAGGACGACGACTGGGTCGACCAGCTGTTCATCGCGAACACGCACGACTGGATCCTGTGCTTCTCCGACGCCGGCCGCGTGTACTGGCTCAAGGTGTGGGAAGTGCCGCAGGGCGGCCGCAATTCGCGCGGCAAGCCCATCGTCAACATGTTCCCGCTGCAGAAGGACGAGAAGATCACCGTGGTGCTGCCGCTCACGGGCGAGTTCCGCACCTTCCCGGCCGATCACTTCATCTTCATGGCGACCGCGCTGGGCACCGTCAAGAAGACGCCGCTGGACGATTTCAGCAACCCGCGCAAGGCCGGCATCATCGCCGTCAACCTCGACGAGGGCGACCACCTGATCGGCGCCGCGCTGACCGACGGACAGCACGACGTGATGCTGTTCTCCGACGGCGGCAAGGCCGTGCGCTTCGACGAAGCCGACGTGACGCCGCACGGCCGCACGTCGCGCGGCGTCAAGGGCATGACGCTCGAGGCCGGCCAGTCGGTCATCGCGATGCTGGTGGCCGAGGACGAGACGCAGAGCGTGCTCACCGCCACCGAGAACGGCTTCGGCAAGCGCACCTCCATCGTCGAATACACGCGCCACGGCCGCGGCACCAAGGGCATGATCGCGATCCAGCAGAGCGAGCGCAACGGCAAGGTCGTCGCGGCCACGCTAGTGCGCCCGAACGACGAGATCATGCTGATCACCGACAAGGGCGTGCTCGTGCGCACCCGCGTGAGCGAGGTGCGCGAGCTCGGGCGCGCGACGCAGGGCGTCACGCTGATCTCGCTCGATGACGGCACCAAGCTGTCCGGGCTGCAGCGGATCGTCGAGAACGACGCCAACGGCGAGAACGGCGACGGGGCCGTCGAAAGCGGCGACGCCGCGACGGACGGCAACGAGCCGGCGGCCTGACACGATGGCTGATCAGACGCGTCCCTGGAACTTCGCGCCCGGCCCCGCCGCGATCCCCGAGGCGGTGCTGCGCGAAGCGGCCGCCGACATGCTGGACTGGCATGGCTGCGGCGTCGGCGTGATGGAGATGAGCCATCGCGGCAAGGAGTTCATGCAGATCGCGGCCGAGGCCCAGGCCGACCTGCGCGAGCTGCTGGCGGTGCCCTCGAACTTCCGCATCCTGTTCATGCAAGGCGGCGGCCTCGGCGAGAACGCCATCGTGCCGATGAACCTGTCGCGCGGCGGCCAGGTCGACTTCGTGCAGACGGGCGGTTGGTCGAGGAAGTCCATCGCCGAGGCGCGCCGCTACGCGGACGTCGCCGTCGCCGCGAGCAACGCCGGCAGCCCGGACAGCGCGATCCCCGATCCGTCCACCTGGACGCTGCGCCCCGGTGCGTCGTACGTGCACATCTGCAGCAACGAGACGGTCGACGGCATCGAGTTCCAGGCGCTGCCCGACCTGAAGGCGCTCGGCAGCGACGCGCCGCTGGTCATCGACTGCTCGTCGCACATCCTCTCGCGCCCCATCGACTGGTCGCGCGTGGGCGCGGCGTTCGCCGGCGCGCAGAAGAACGTCGGCCCCGCGGGCCTGACGCTGGTCCTGGTGCGCGAGGACCTGCTGGGCCACGCGCTGCCGATCACGCCGTCCGTGTTCGACTACCAGGTCGTCGCCGACAACGATTCCATGTTCAACACGCCGCCCACCTGGGCGATCTACATCGCGGGCCTGACCTTCAAGTGGATCAAGGCCCAGGGCGGCGTCGCGGCGATGGAAGCGCGCGCGATCGAGAAGGCCACGCTGCTCTACGCGGCGCTCGATGCGAGCGACGTCTACGTCAATCGCGTCGCCAAGGATTCGCGCTCGCGCATGAACGTGCCGTTCTGGCTGCGCGACGAGTCGCTCAACGACGCCTTCCTGGCCGGCGCCAAGGAGCGCGGCCTGCTCGCGCTCAAGGGCCACAAGAGCGTGGGCGGCATGCGCGCCTCGATCTACAACGCGATGCCCGTCGAAGGCGTGCGCGCCCTGGTTGCCTACCTGAACGAATTCGCCGCCCGCCATGGCTGAGAACGACGCTCCCAACCCGGAACTGCTCGCGCTGCGCGTGCAGATCGACGCGCTCGACCGCGAGCTGCTCGAGGCCCTGAACCGGCGCGCCAAGCTCGCGCAGACGGTCGGCGAGGTCAAGAAGCGCGAGGGTTCGGTGGCGTTCCGCCCCGAGCGCGAGGCGCAGGTCATCGACGGCCTGAAGTCCGTCAACCCCGGCCCGCTCAAGACCGAGAGCGTGGCGCCGATCTGGCGCGAGATCATGTCGGCCTGCCGCGCGCTGGAGACGCCCACGCGCGTGGCCTACCTGGGCCCCGCCGGCACCTTCAGCGAGGAGGCCGCGCTCGGCTATTTCGGCTCGTCCATCGTGCGCGTGCCCTGCGCCAGCGTCGACGAGGTGTTCCGCACCACCACCGCCGGCGCGGCCGACTTCGGCGTGGTGCCGGTCGAGAACTCCACCGAGGGCATGGTGGCGCGCTCGCTCGACCAGTTCCTCGTCACGCCGCTGTTCATCATCGGCGAGACCAGCCTGTTCGTGCGCCACAACCTGCTGCGCAAGACGAACGCGCTGGACGGCATCTCGGCCGTCTGCGCGCATCCGCAGGCGCTCGCGCAATGCCACATGTGGCTCAACGACCACCTGCCGCACGCCGAGCGCCGCCCCGTCGCGAGCAACGCCGAAGGCGCGCGCCTCGCCTCGCTCGACCCGACGCTGGCCGCGATCGCGAGCACGCGCGCGGGCAGCGAGTACGGCCTGCACGTGGTGTCGCCCGCGATCCAGGACGACGCGAACAACCGCACGCGCTTTGCCGTCATCACGCACACCGACCGCCACCCCGCGCCCAAGGCCTCGGGCCACGACTGCACCAGCCTGGTCGTGACGGTGTCCAACCGCCCCGGCGCGCTGCACGACATGCTCGTGCCGCTGAAGGCCAACGGCGTGTCGATGACCAAGTTCGAGTCGCGCCCGGCGCGCTCGGGCCAGTGGGAGTACTACTTCTACGTCGACATCGCCGGCCATCCCGACCAGGAGCACGTGCGCAAGGCGCTCGAGGAACTGCGCAAGGTGTGCGGCTTCTTCAAGATCCTGGGCACGTATCCGGTCGACGTGCATTGAGCGCCTGCACGTTCCGCGTCGTTGCCTGCGCGGCGATCGCCTGCTTCGCCGGCCAGGCGCATGCACAGGGCGACATCCCACCAACCGACGAGATCACGCGCAAGGTCTCGGCGGCGGCGGATCACTACATCGCGGCGATCTCGTGCGAAAGCGGCGGCGTCGCTGCGAAGGACATCGCCGCGCTGACGCCCTACGGCTTCTACGAGGGCGACAGGCAGCCGGCAGCAACTTACGCGGTCCCCTGGACGGGCGACATCGGCTGCATGGGCGGGTCCGGCACGGTGAGTTCGAACATCCTCGTCGTCCGCGTGGGGCCGACGCCGGCGTTCCTCGTGGACGTCGGCGCGTCCTCTCCAGTCGTGCGCTTCGACGTGCCGGTCAAGTACGTCGACAAGCTTGTCGGCAACACGGTCGACTCGCTGGTGCTGGAAGGCTGGGATTTCGGCCCGAACGACGCGAGCTGCTGCCCCAGCGTGCGCAAGCGCTTCACGATGCACGTCGACGAGAAGGGCAACTGGACGCTGGTCAAACAGCGCACGATCGGCAACCGGCCGCCACCCCCGTAGCGACTCGAGGGTTGCAAGGCCTCGCGCCACTGTCGACTTAGCCCGGGTCGCTAGACTCGACCGCCCGTCCAGTTCCTTGCCATGACGTCCTCCATTCCGCCGACCATGCGCCTGGCCGTATGCCAGCCGGAGCCGCCATGGCCGCCGCGCCGCGCCTGAGCTTGGCCATCGTCCCGACGTCGTCGCTGACGTCCCGGGACTGGGACGACCTGTGGCAGCTCACGGACGCCTTCTTCGAGACCGACCGCGGCTGGGCGCAGGACAGCGCGCGACGCCACGCGCAGACGGTGCTGATCCGCTCGCGCGACGACGGCCGCCTCATGGGCACCGCCTCGATCAGCACGCACCACGTGATGTTCGGTGGCCGCATGGTCACCGCCATCTACACCTCGCAGGTGCTGCTGCGCCCCGAGGCGCGCGGCCGCAGCGTGCTGCAGAAGATCGGCTTCCGGTGCTTCCTCGCGCAGCGCCTGCGCCATCCGTTCCGACGCATCTACTGGTTCTTCGACACCTTCGGCTGGAAGAGCTACCTGCTGCTGCCGCGCAACTTCCGCGACTTCTGGCCGCGCCGCGACCAGGCGACGCCGCCGCGCGAGCTGTCGCTGATCGACCACCTGGCCACGCGCATCTACGGTGCGGACTGGCGGCCCACGCAGGGCATCGCGCTGCGCTCCGGGCGCAAGCGGCTGCGCTCGACCACGGCGCCGCTGGCGGGCGCGCGGCCGTCGCCGGACATCGACTTCTTCCTGCACGCCAACCCGGGCCACGCCGAGGGCGACATGCTGGTGTGCCTGTGTCCGCTGTCGGCGGCGAACTGGCTCAGCGCCGGGCTGCGCGCGATCGCGCGGGCGACGCGGCGCCGGCAGGGCTGAGGCCTTGCGCGCGGGCGGGCGCGCGACGGCCGATCGATCAGCGCCAGTCGCCGGCGTCGAGCACGTGATCCATCAGCGCCGTCAAGGCGGCGTCGTGCGCCTGCATGCGCTGCAGCCAGTGCGCGAGATCCTCGGCCGACAGCGCCGCGGTGAGCGCCGGACCGCGGCCGTCCACGGCCGTCAGCAGGACGTCCAGGCGGGCGCGGTCGATGCGCTCGAACGCCGCGGCCGCCACCGGCGCCACGGCAGCGCGCTGCGCGTACGCGCTCGCGAGCTCGCGCGCAAGGTCGACGGGCGCGTCGTCCCCCGGCCCGGCCTGGCCGGGTGGGAACGCCGGCGGCGGGCTGGCCTCGAACGCTGCCAGCTCGCGCTCGGCGGCCGCGCGCAACTGCGCCAGTTCCGCCTCGCTCAGGTCGCCCACGCCGAACCAGTCGACATCCGCGCCAGGCGCCTGGCGCAGCGCGTCCTCGGACGGCTGGGTGTCGGCGAACGCCGCGAGATCGGCCGGGTCCAGCGGCCCCGGCGGCGAGGATTCGAGCTCCTGCGCCATCAGCGCCAGCTGCAGGTCGGGCAGCAGGCGCGCGTGCAGGAACAGCCACTCGAAGCCGGTGCGGTCGATCGCCATGGCGTCAGAGCGCATGGGCCGCGGCCAGCACCGCGCCGCCGGCCAGCAGCAGCGGGATCGGGCGCAGGTTCTGCTCGGCCATCATCAGCGCCTGGATGGCGGCGACGCGCACGCGCGCCATCATCGCGTCCAGGATCGCGCGGATCATGGTGGCGGTGAAGCTCTGGTCGTTGGCCACGGGCACGCGCGCCCATTCGGCGGCCTTGCGCAGCAGGCCGTCGATCTGGCGGCCGATCACGTTGCTCATCATCTGCACGCCCTTGAGCAGCATCTCGGTGAGCAGGTCGATCGCGGTCAGGCCGAGGATGACGCCTTCGCACAGCTCGCCCAGCACGAAGTTGAACAGCTTGAACAGGATCGCCAGCGTCTTGTCCGTGAGCGCGTGCACCCAGTTGCTCTGGCCCAGCAGAACGCGCGCCTGGGCGGCGTTGGACTGCTGGTAGAGGTTGGCGATGGCGCGCACGGCCGTCCACTCCTCGGCGTCCTGCATCGTCGTGATGTAGCGGTTCATGTCGTGGTTGACGAGGCTCACGCCGGTGTTCATCGGCGAGTTGCAGGTGTAGTTCTTCTCGTCGGTGGCGCGCGGGTTCACGTGCACGAAGGGGAACGGGCCGACCATGGTGATCGGGTCCAGGTCGTGCGAGACGCGGAACATGTTCTCGATGCCCAGGCGGCGCTCGAAGGCCTCGTGGGTCGAACGGTAGCCCACGCGCGGGCTGCCGAAGGTGTAGAGCTTGGTGAGCTTGCCGCGCGCCGCGTAGTGGCCCGCGACCAGCGTGGCCACCGCGCCGCCCAGGCTGTGGCCCACGCAGTGCACCACGTCGGCGTCGAGGATGGCGCCCTCGTTGCGCGCGATCTCGAGCATGCAGCTGTCGAACGTCGTCTTGAAGCCCTTGTGCACCAGGCCGTAGTCGCCGAAGCCGGTCAGCGTGCCGCGCGCATCGGTGACGAGGTCGGGCTTGCCGGCCATCTCGGGCCGCGTGCCGCGCACCGCGACGATCGCGTGCTTCGTGCTGCCCTGCACGTACTGCAGCACGTAGCCGAAGCCCGAGCGCGTGTTCAAGCCCGTGGTGGCCTGGAAGACCTGCTGCAGGCGCGCGCCCGGCAGGTTGCGGCCGACCGAGGAGTTCACCTTGTCCGAGCCGACGTTGGCCGCGCCCAGCACGCGGTTCTCGATGTTGGCGCGCGTCTCGACGCCGGCCACCGGCTTGGTGTTGATCCAGTCCTTGAGCGCGAAGTAGGAGTTGAGCGCGATCTTGCCCGCCTCGATGGGAGAGAGCGTGTTGTCGTAGGGCATCTTCGGTTCCCTGGAGATTGCCACCGCCCTGGACGCATCCGGGGGTGGTCGCCGCGGCCGGCCGGCCGCGACTAGAGTGCCTTGGCCAGGTCGATCGACCAGACGAAGGTCTTGGGCTTGGCGATGTCGCGCGCGTCGACCGTCTCGAGCCAGAGCGTGCGTCCCACCATCGCCCAGCGTTCGACGTTGCCGTCGTCCAGGCCGAGGGTGAGCACCTCCAGCCCTTGCGGGTGGCGCGGCGAGAACAGCAGGAAATGATCGCGCTCGCGGACGTAGACCTCGGCCTTCACGCGGATCTCGCCGGAGTGCCACAGCACGAGCGCGCTGTCGGGCGCGACGGGCCAGGTCTCGAACAGGCGATCGGGCAGGCCGGTGGAGCTGTCGCGGACGGCGTCGCCGAGCTTGCGGAAGGCATTGCCGCGCGGGTCGTAGAGATAGAGCGCGTGCTGGGTGCGCGGGTTGGCATAGGCCATGCCCAGCACCAGGCGCTCGCCCGGCACGCAGGCCGCGTCGAGCGCGTGGGACACGCCCCAGGTCTTCTGGTCCGGGTCGATCTGCAGGTCGCGCTGGCGCACGAACGACGGCGCGGCCTCGGCGCCGAGTTCCCACAGCTCGAGGTGCGGATGCAGGCCCGAGATGTTGACGAACGCCAGCGGCGGCACGCCGTTGGCCGGCGCGATGCGCCAGGCCGACACGCTGCGTTCGTTGGAGTCGGCATCGACGAAGCGCGCCTGCGGCAACGTGCCGGCGACGCGCGTCGGCTTGCAATGGTCATAGGCGGCCTTGGGCAGCGCCGGAGGCTGCGCCGGGAAGGCCGTCTCGCGGTGGAGCTGGGCGCCCAGTTCCGGGGCGACGACCGAAGGCAGCGGCGCCGCCTTGCCCTTGAAGAGTCCGAACATTCCTGTGTCCCCGCCGTTGCCGGCCATATTCGGTTGGCAGCCCGCGAGCATCGTTCCGACCAGGAACAGCTTGGCCACGAACTCGAGCCGCGACGGCGTCGCCCGGCGGGCGGGCGCTGCGGTGGACGTGTCGTCGATCGGGTGCCGGGCGTTCGTCATCCAGGAGTCGGTCTGCGGCTGCACATGGCGCGTCGCCTGGCGGGCGCGGCCGTGGTGCGGGAAAGATAGCACGGAGACCGGCTGCCACGCCGACGCTCCTCGATGGCAGCTGCGATTCTGACCGGCGACCCGTGTCGGCGCCAATCGCCCTTCGTGGGGGAAGATGTATCGGGACGTGAATCGACCGCGGCGCACCCGACAGTTGCGCCCTGCGCCAACTCCTTCACGCCGCGACCCGATCGCCACGGCGCAGAGCCGCGCCCGGCTGCTATCGTCGGCGCCCCGCGTCTCCTGCCCCGCCCGTCCCCGTGCGCGTCTCCGTCGTCATCCCCACGCGCAACCGCGCCGAGCTGCTCGCGCGCGCCATCGCGGGCGTCGCCGCGCAGAGCCACTCCGACCTGGAGCTGGTCGTCGTCGACGACAGCGATTCCGGCGCGCAGGTCGCGCGCAACGCACAGGCGGTGCAGGCCGTGCCCGGCGCGCGCCACGTGGTGCTGCGCCCGACCGGCGCCGAAGGCAGCGGGCCGGCGCAGGCGCGCAATGCCGGCATCGCGGCGTCCAGCGGCGCCCTGGTGGCGTTCTGCGACGACGACGACCACTGGACCGCGCCCGACTTCATCGCCACCGCCGTCGCCGCGTTCGCCGCCGACGCCCGCCTGGACCTGCTGTTCGCCAACCAGTGCGCGATGGACCGCGGCGTGCAGAAATACGCCGTCTGGCAGCCCAGGCTGGACGCCCTGCTCGACGCCCGCGGCGCCGCGCCGGGCGCGACGACGGCGGTCTCGCGCACCGAATGCCTGGTCTCGGCGGGCGACTTCGCGCACCTGAACACCTGCGTCATGCGCGCCTCGCTGCTGGCCGACGTCGGCGGCTTCGACCCGCAATGGCGCTACTGCGAGGACCTCGACCTGTTCGTGCGCGCCGTCGATCGCGCGCGCGGCCTGGCCTGCCTGCGCCGCACCGTCGCCGTCCACCACGTGCCCGATCGCACGCGCCACGACAACGCGTCCACGCGCATCGACGCGCACACGCGCCACGCCACGCTGGACGACATCGCGCGCCGGCTCGTCGAACGCTGCCGCACGCCCGAGGCGATCGCCTACAGCCGCCGACTGGGCGCCGACGCCTGCCGCACCCTGGCCCGCGAGGCCGCCGCGGGCGCGCGCGGCGCGGAGGCGCTCGCCTGGGCGCGCCGCGCGGGCGCCTGGAGGCCGACATGGCGCTGGACGATCTACACGCAGTTGCTGCGCTGGCGCGCGCTCGTCGCGCCCCGCACCGCCGCCTGAGCGACGTCCACGCCGATGAAAAAGGGGAGCCGCGGCTCCCCTTGGAAACTCCGGACCCGCGGCGTCAGACCGCGAAGTCCTCCAGCCTCTTGCCCGTGGCCAGCGCCGCGGTGAGCCAGCGCGGCTTCAGGCCGCGGCCCGTCCACTGGTTGCCCTGGTCGTCCTTGTACTTGGCGGCGACGGCCTTGCGTTCGGTGCCATCGAGCTTGGTGCCGGCCTTGCGCCCGCGCGCGGAGGTCGAGATGTCGTCGGAGGTCAGGCCGTGTTCGGCCATGATCTTGCGAATTTCCTCGATGGCATCCTGGCGACCTTTGGAATTCAGTTGGGCGATTTGTCTCTCGAGATCGGCCTTTTGCCGAATCAGCTGCTGAAGGTCAGTCATACCCATCCTTGAGGTGTCGGCCGGGTCGAATATGCCCAGTTCCAACCGAGTTTAGCCGGGACGGCTGTCCGTTGGGTGTCGTTCATCCCCCTCGATTGACCGCTCACCCCCCGCGTAAATCCTCGCAAGCGGGGCCGGCGTCGTCGGATGACTGCTCCGGATGTGCAAAAATTGGCTGATGCGCCGTGTTCGCACGGCTATTTCGTCCGCGATCGTCCCCCGCGCCGGGCCAATGGCTGTTACTTTTGTAACGCCGTCGACGCGACCCGGACGGCCGCCATGTCGACCGGGTCGTCGGGATTCGATTCCCGTCCGCGAATTACTCGTGCGTTTCGGGTTTGCAGCGGTTCGACATGTTTTGACCTTGCACGGAAAAAGAATCCAGATGTTCAGGCAGCTTGGGCTGATCGGTTGTGGTTTGATGGGCGGCTCCTTCGCCCTCGCGATGAAGCGCGCGGGCCTGGTGAAACACGTCGTCGGCTACAGCAAGTCGCCGTCCACCGTGATCACGGCGCAGAAGATGGGGGTCATCGACCAGATGGCCGAATCGGCGCTGATGGCCGTCTCCGGCGCTGACATCGTGCTGATCGCCGTGCCGGTGGCCGCCACCGAGGCCACGCTGCGCGCCATCCGCCACCTGGTGCATCCGAACACGCTGTTCATGGACGTGGGCAGCACCAAGGCCAACGTCGTCGACGCCGCGCGCCGCGTGCTGCGCGAGCGCCTGCCCAGCTTCGTGCCCGCGCACCCGATCGCCGGCAAGGAGGTCTCGGGCATCACCCACGCGGACGCCACGCTGTACCAGGATGCCCAGGTCGTGCTCACGCCCGTGCTCGAGACGGACATGAACCTGATCGAGCGCGCCCGCGCCGCGTGGACGGGCATCGGCGCGCAGGTGCGCGTGATGACGCCCGATGCGCACGACACCGCGTTCGCCGCCGTCAGCCACCTGCCCCACCTGCTGGCGTTCGCCGCCTACCTGGGCGTCTCGCACCAGCCCGAGGGCGCGCAGTTCCTCGACCTGGCCGGCCCCGGCTTCCGCGATTTCACGCGCATCGCCGCGAGCGACCCGGCGGTCTGGCGCGACGTGCTGCTGGCCAACAAGACGCAGGTGCTCGCGCAGGCCGAGCTGTTCAAGACGATGCTCTACAAGTTCGAGTCCGCGATGCGCGAAGGCCAGGCCGACGTGATCGAGGCCCTCATCAAGGAAGCGGCCGCCGGCCGCTCGAACTGGAAAAAGTGAGGCCGGGCAGGTAATCTCGCCCGGGCCCGCGCGGCGCCATCCCGGCGCCCATTTTTTTTCAAGGACCGCGACCGCGCTTGCCCGAGCCGGACGCGCCCCAGCCCCGCCCCGCCGCCATGTACGCGATCCCCTTCCTCGACATCCCGCCCCTGCGATCGGCCGCCGGCCGCGTGCGCCTGCCCGGCTCCAAGAGCATCTCCAACCGCGTGCTGCTTCTGGCCGGACTGGCCGCCGGCACCACGGCGGTGCACGACCTGCTCGACTCCGACGACACGCGCGTGATGCTGGCCGCGCTCGAGACGCTCGGCTGCGAGCTGCGACGCGACGGCGCCGTGCTGCACGTCACCGGCATCGGCGGCCAGCTGAGCACGAAATCGGCCCGGCTGTTCCTGGGCAACGCCGGCACCGCCATGCGCCCGCTCAGCGCCGCGCTGGCCGTGCTCGCGACGCTGCAAGGCGCCGAGTTCGACCTCACGGGCGTCCCGCGCATGCACGAGCGCCCGATCGGCGACCTGGTCGACGCGCTGCGCCAGCTCGGCTGCCCGGTGCAGTACCTGGGCCACGCGGGCTATCCGCCGCTGCGCGTGGGCAACAACCGTCCCGGCTCGCTGTGCACGCACGAGCCCGTGCGCGTGCGCGGCGACGTCTCCAGCCAGTTCCTCACCGCCCTGCTGCTGGCGCTGCCGCTGGCCACCGGCGAGCAGGCGGTCACCATCGCCGTCGAGGGCGAGCTGATCTCCAAGCCCTA
>Ga0207427_100528_pt1 | contig 19897 bp, 19 predicted proteins | sample AraplaCL_Cvi_mMS_FD_184268 | JGI IMG/M metagenome (GOLD analysis project Ga0207427, IMG submission 184268) | Arabidopsis root microbial communities from the University of North Carolina, USA - plate scrape CL_Cvi_mMS (SPAdes) (version 2) | ecosystem: Host-associated > Plants > Roots > Endosphere ... | reverse complement strand
CGAGCGGTTGCGGGCCGAGTAGGCCAGCTTGACCGGGGCTTCGAAGCCGGGCACCAGGCGCTTGTAGCTGTTGGTGGTCGGGTTCGTGATGGCGTTCAGCGCGCGGGCATGCTTGATGATGCCGCCGATGTAGAACAGCGCGAACTCCGACAGGCCGGCATAGCCTTCGCCGGCGAACAGGTTCTTGCCGTCCTTCCACACGGACTGGTGCACGTGCATGCCCGAGCCGTTGTCGCCGACGATGGGCTTCGGCATGAACGTGGCCGTCTTGCCGTACGCGAACGCGACGTTGTGGACGATGTACTTCTGCAGCTGCGTCCAGTCGGCGCGCTGGAGCAACGTCGAGAAGCGCGTGCCGATCTCCATCTGGCCGGCGTTGGCCACCTCGTGGTGGTGCACTTCGACGGGGATGCCCATCTGCTCGAGGATCAACGACATCTCCGAGCGCATGTCCTGGCCGGCGTCGATCGGGGGCACCGGGAAGTAGCCGCCCTTGACGGTGGGACGGTAGCCCTTGTTGCCGTGCTCGTAGTGCTTGCCCGTGTTCCAGGCGGCTTCCTCGGCTTCGATCTCGACCGAGCAGCCCTTCATGCTCACGTCCCACTTGATGGAGTCGAAGATGAAGAATTCGGGTTCCGGACCGAAGTAGGCGGTGTCGCCCAGGCCCGACGAGCGCATGTAGGCCTCGGCGCGCTTGGCCAGCGAGCGCGGGTCGCGCTCGTAGGGCTTGCCGTCGCTGGGCTCGACCACGTCGCAGGTCAGGATCAGCGTGGGCTCTTCGAAGAACGGATCGATGTTGGCCGTGTTCGCATCGGGCATGAGCAGCATGTCCGATGCCTCGATGCCCTTCCAGCCAGCGATCGACGAACCGTCGAAGGCATGGCCGGAGACGAACTTGTCTTCGTCGAAGTGCGAGATCGGCACGGACACGTGCTGTTCCTTGCCACGGGTATCGGTGAAACGGAAGTCAACGAACTTGACTTCGTTTTCCTGCACCAACTTCATCACGTCGGCGACGGTCTTGGACATCAACGGGCTCCTAATTTGTTTGGCAAGTTACCGGGCCGGCGCACCAGGGGTCGGCCTGTCAGAACGGTTTGCGAGGGGGTTAAAAGCAGGTTCCATGCCGCGCGTGGCGCCACGAGACCCCGGGAATTCGGCTGCTCGGCGGCACGGATCGCGCACCGCCATTGTGCATGCCATTCGACGCACCTCATTGGTGCATTTTGCGCACCATTTCAGTTCGGATCGATCTCGATCGCCCCGGTGGCGGCCGCGCCTTCGCGCAGAGCGGCCATCGCCAGGTCGACCTGCTCGGGATCGTCGCCCTTGACGCCGATCTCGATGTGGGGGCCCAGCGCCGGATGGTCGACGCTGGGCAGGCTGAACGAACGCACGCCCGGGAACGCGGCCTCGACGCGCTCGAACACGGGGATCAGCGCCGACTCGTTGGCGCCGCGCACGCGCACCGCGCGCAGCGCGCGCTCGCGCGCCTGGCCGACGTACAGGGTGTCGAGCAGCCAGTCGAGCATCGGGTGCGCCATCACCGGGAAGCCGGGCATGAAGTGCAGGCGCCCGACGCTGAAGCCGGGGATGCGGTTGTACGGGTTCGGGATCAGCGTGGCGCCGGCGGGGAACACGCCCATGTTCAGGCGGCGCTGGTGGTCGGGGCTGGCGGTGTCGTAGACGACGCCCTTCTCGGCGGCCATCTCGTGGCCGCGTTGCGTGATGAGCCCGGCCGCGTCCGGGTGCAGCGCGAGCGGCACGCCCAGGGCCTGCGCGGCGCACTGGCGCGTGTGGTCATCGGGCGTGGCGCCGATGCCGCCGAACGAGAACGTGACGTCCCCGGAGGCCGCCGCCGCGCGAATCTCGGCGACGATGCGCGCCGGCTCGTCGCCGATGTAGCGGGCCCACGCGAGCGCGAGGCCGCGCGACTCGAGCGCGGCGATGACGCGCGCCAGGTGCTTGTCCTCGCGCCGGCCGGACAGGATCTCGTCGCCGATGATCAGCGCTCCGAAGTTCATGCTGCGTCCCTGGGTTCGGGCTCGGGCCCGTCGTCGTAGCCGAAGCGCTGGTGCGGCGGCACTTCCTCGACGAGCTCGAGGTCGGACGCCGTCGACGCCGCGCGCCGCGACGCCAGCATCGCCGACTCGGCGCTGCGCAGCTCGGTCAGCACCGACAGCCCGTAGTGCGTGAACCAGAGCGCCGAGAACGTGAAGATGAGGGTGTACAGCCAGATCACCGGGATGATGACGATCGGCGCGGCGACGATGAGCCACATGCCCAGCGTCCAGATCAGCGACGGCACGCCGCACAGGAAGCCGCAGACGATGCCCATGACCAGCAGCGGCCAGCGGTGCGCGCGCAGGATGGCGTCGCGCTCGGCGCCCGAGGCGTGCTCGGCCAGCGCGTCAAAGCCCATGATATGCGCGGTCAGCCAGCCCCAGATCAGCGGCGGCAGCACCAGCGCCAGGCCCGGCACCAGCCAGAACGGCAGCGTGATCACCACCGCCAGCATGGCCGCGATGGTCCACCCGAACGAGGCCACCACGCTCAGCCACCAGGACGCGCCGTGGCGCCGCTCCAGCGTCGGGAAGCGCCGGCGCGACACCAGGCCGACGATGGCCGGCGTGATCCACAGGCCCACCAGCACCAGCGTGAACGCGACCAGGACGGGGATGGACAGCGCGATGACGACCAGCTGCGTGATGCCGGTGCGAAAGCCCGCCCCCAGCATCGTCGAGATCCACTCGAGCAGCGAGTTCACCAGCGACCACTGCTCGAGCACGCCGCGCACGGCGCGGTTGGCGGCTTCCCAGTAGACGTAGCCCAGCCCCAGCGTGACCAGGCCGGCCACCAGCAGCGGCAGCAGCGACAGCATCAGCACCCGCGGGTGCAGGCAGTAGGCGACCGCGCGCCAGAAGGAGCCGAACAGCAGTTTCATCGGAGCGTGAGGATACGTGAGGGGCGGGACGCGTCGTGTGACGTTCAGGCGGGATTCAGGCGCTGGCCTAGTCGTCGTCGCCACCGAGCAGGCTGCCGATGCCGCCGAGCAGGCCGCCCGCGGCCAGGCCGCCCAGCACGCCGCCGCCGCTGGCGCCCGCGCGGTCGCTGCCGCCGCCGCCGTTCTGCGGCGCCGCGGCGAACACGCGGCTGGCCAGGCGCGAGAACGGCAGGCTCTGGATCCAGACCGTGCCCGGGCCCGTGACCTTGGCGAAGAACAGGCCCTCGCCGCCGAACAGCGCCGTCTTGATGCCGCCGACGTACTGGATCTCGAAGTTGACGCCCTGCGTGAACGCGACCAGGCACCCGTGGTCGATCAGCAGCGTCTCGCCCGGCTGCAGCTCGCGCCGCTCGACGGTGCCGCCGGCATGCACGAAGGCCATGCCGTCGCCGTCCAGGCGCTGCATGATGAACCCGTCGCCGCCGAAGAAGCCCACGCCCAGGCGCTGCTGGAAGGCGATGCCCAGCGACACGCCGCGCGCCGCGCACAGGAAGGACTGCTTCTGGCAGATCAGCGTGCCGCCCACCGAGCGCAGGTCGATCGGCAGGATCTTGCCCGGCACCGGCGTGGCGAACGCGATGCGGCGCTTCTGGCCGGACTGGTTCATGAACACGGTGGTGAAGACGTTGGCGCCGCTGATCAGCCGCTTGCCCGCGCCCACCAGCGCGCCCCACAGGCCCGAGTTCTGCTGCGAACCGTCGCCGAAGACGGTGTCCAGGACGATGCCGTTCTCCATGAACATCATCGAGCCGGCCTCGCCGACCGCGGCTTCGCCGGGGTCGAGCTCGACCTCCACGAACTGCATCTCCGCGCCCTTGATCTCGTAGTCGACCACGTCCATCGCCATCTTGCTGCTCCGTTGACCGGCCTTGCGCCGGCCCCGCATTCTCCAACAAGCCGGACCTCGGCCGACCGGACGCCTGGCCATCCGGGATTCCACCGCCCCTAGCACGACCGCATCGGATAAAGCCATGAGACGAACGCATGACGCCGCGCGCTATCCTGGGCCACCGCCAACTCCAAGCGCGCGATCCGGCCACAAGCCATGCGAGCGCCCATCAGAGACATGACCACTCCTGTCCAGACCCCGGCCACGCGGCCGGCCCGCCCCGCCGTGCTCGACCTCATCGGCAACACGCCCATGGTCGAGCTCACTCAGTTCGACACCGGCTGCTGCCAGCTGTTCCTCAAGCTCGAATCGCAGAACCCGGGCGGCTCGATCAAGGACCGCATCGGGCTGGCGATGATCGAGACGGCCGAGCGCGAAGGCAAGCTCAAGCCGGGCGGCACCGTGATCGAGGCGACGGCCGGCAACACGGGCCTGGGCCTGGCGCTGGTCGCGCGCGCCAAGGGCTACCGCGTGATGCTGGTGGTGCCCGACAAGATGTCGTCCGAGAAGGTGCTGCACCTGAAGGCGCTCGGCGCCGAGGTGCACACCACGCGCTCGGACGTCGCCAAGGGCCATCCCGAGTACTACCAGGACATGGCCGCGCGGCTCGCGCGCGAGGCCGGCGGCGACGCCTTCTACATCGACCAGTTCAACAACCCGGCCAACCCGCTGGCGCACGAGATGACCACCGCGCCGGAGATCTGGCAGCAGATGGGGCACCGCGTCGACGCGATCGTGTGCGGCGTCGGCTCGGGCGGCACCATCACGGGCCTGCAGCGCTACTTCGCGCGCGTCTCGCCAGACACCGAGTTCGTGCTCGCCGACCCGAAGGGCTCGGTGCTGTGCGACTACCTGGCCAGCGGCAAGATCGGCCATGCGGGATCGTGGGCCGTCGAGGGCATCGGCGAGGACTTCGTGCCCGCCATCGCCGACCTGAGCAAGGTGCGCACGGGCTACACCATCGACGACGAGGAGAGCTTCGCGACCGCGCGCGAACTGCTCAAGCGCGAGGGCCTGCTCGCGGGCTCGTCCACCGGCACGCTGCTGGCCGCCGCGCTGCGCCATTGCCGCGCGCAGACGACCCCCAAGCGCGTCGTCACCTTCGTGTGCGACACCGGCACGCGCTACCTGTCCAAGGTCTACAACGACAGCTGGATGTTCGACCAGGGCCTGCTGCACCGCTCCACGGTCGGCGACCTGCGCGACCTGATCTCGCGCCGCGTCGTCGACGAGGCCGTCATCAGCGTCACGCCCGACGACACCTTGCTGACCGCCTTCCAGCGCATGCGCGCGGCCGACATCTCGCAGCTGCCGGTGCTCCAGGACGGCAAGCTTGCCGGCCTGCTGGACGAGTCCGACCTGCTGCTGCACGTCAGCGCCGACTCCGAGCGCTTTCGCCAGCCGGTGCGCCAGGCGATGAACCGCCAGCTGCGCACGCTGCGCCCCGACGCGGGCCTGCAGGCGCTGATCACGACCCTGCAGGAGGGTTGGGTGGCCGTCGTCGCCGACACGGACGGCTTTTATGGTCTGATCACGCGGTTCGATCTGCTGAACTACCTTCGCAAGACACTTGTGTCATGACGACCCGGCTCGCTCCGCTCCCCGCCCCCGAGGGGTCCGTGTGGACGTGCGACAGTCCAGTGGACTGGCGAATGCCCGACGGACGGCCGGCTCTCTCCGGAGCGGCCGAGCGCTCGCCGGCCAGAGGTCGGCCGCGACATCACGACGAAAGAGAAACGAATGAGCAAGAGTGACAAGCTCCACGGCTTCGAGACCCGCGTCATCCACGCCGGCCAGTTCCCCGACCCGTCGACCGGCGCGATCATGCCGCCGATCTTCCAGACGTCCACCTACGTGCAGTCCAGCCCCGGCGTGCACAAGGGCTACGAGTATTCGCGCAGCCAGAACCCGACGCGCGAGGCGCTGGAGCGCTGCGTGGCCGACCTCGAGGGCGGCCGGCGCGGCTACGCGTTCGCGTCGGGCCTGGCCGCGATGTCGACGGTGCTGGAACTGCTGGACGCCGGCGCGCACGTGATCGCCAGCGACGACCTGTACGGCGGCTCGTTCCGCCTGTTCGAGCGCGTGCGCAAGCGCAGCATGGGGCTGCAGGTCAGCTTCATCGACATGTCCGACCCGCAGGCCGTGCGCGCCGCGATCAAGCCCAACACGAAGATGGTGTGGGTCGAGACGCCGTCCAACCCGCTGCTCAAGCTGATCGACCTCGAAGCCGTCGCGACGATCGCGCGCGAGGCCAACCTGATCGCGGTGGCCGACAACACCTTCGCCAGCCCCTGGGGCCAGAACCCGCTGGCCTACGGCTTCGACATCGTCGTGCACTCCACCACCAAGTACCTCAACGGCCACTCGGACGTGGTCGGCGGCGTGGCGGTGGTGGGCCGCGAAGGTCGCCAGGACGACTGGGCCGAGCGCCTCGCGTTCCTGCACAACGCCGTCGGCGGCATCGCCGGCCCGTTCGACTCGTTCCTGGCCCTGCGCGGCGTCAAGACGCTCGCGCTGCGCATGGAGCGCCACAACCAGAGCGCGCTGGCGATGGCGCAATGGCTGGAGTCGCACCCGAAGGTGGCGCGCGTGTTCTACCCGGGCCTGGAGAGCCACCCGCAGCACGCGCTCGCCAGGCGCCAGATGCGCGGCGGCGGCGGCATGATCTCGCTGGACCTGAAGTCCGACCTCGCCGGCGCGCGCCGCTTCCTCGAGCACGTGCACCTGTTCGCCCTGGCCGAGAGCCTGGGCGGCGTCGAGAGCCTGATCGAGCACCCGGCCATCATGACGCACGCGTCGATCCCGGCGGAGCAGCGCGCGAAGCTGGGCATCGGCGATACGCTGATCCGGTTGTCGGTGGGCATCGAGGCGCTCGATGACCTGAAGGCAGACCTCGAGAACGGGTTCGCAAAAATTTGAGCCCCACGCTCGCTGGCGCTCGCTGCCCCCGAGGGGCCGGCCGCGAACGGCCCGGCAGAGCCGGTTCCGTCGCTCCCTCGAATCTCGCTCGAGAAGGGCGAGCGGCGGCGCCGGCAACGTGCGCGCCACCGTCGGCTGCGCGCATTCACCAAAAGACGATGCACGACCACCGCATCTGTCTTTCGAACGCGCCCACGGGCGCGTTTTTCACGCCTGGGCCTGCCGCATACTTCCGGCCATGACCCAACCCGCCCTGCCCCGCACCCTCCTGTCCGTCGCCCTTGGCGGCGCCCTCGCCCTGCTGGTCGCCGCGCCCGCGCACGCCGCGCCCGACGCGGCCACCACGCACCGCTTCGAGCAGGTGGTGCACGACTTCTACGAGCACTACCTCGCCACCCATCCGGAAGAGGCCACGCAGCTCGGCGACCACCGCTTCGACCGCCGCAGCGGCGACCTGTCGGCCGCCGGCATCGCGGCCGACCGCAAGCTCTATCGCAAGACGCTGGACGTCCTGCAGGCCATCCCCGCCGCGCGCCTGCCGCCCGACCACGCCATCGACCGCGAGATCCTCGAGAACGACCTGCGGGCGCGCCTGTTCGACATCGACGTGATGAAGACCTGGACGTGGCAGGCGACCGACTACTCCGGCACCGAAGGCGTCTACGTGCTGCTCGCGCGCGACTTCGCGCCGATCCGGCAGCGCCTGGCGGCCGCGAAGCTGCGCCTGGAGGCGATCCCCAGGCTCGTGGCCGCCGCCAGGCAGAACCTGCAGCGCCCGCCGCGCGTCTTCACCGAGACGGCGATCGCGCAGAACAAGGGCGCCATCGCCTTCGTGCAGGACGACCTGGACGACTTCATCAAGCAGGCGCCCGAGATGAAGGCCGCCCTCGCGCCCGCCCGCGCCCGCGCGGCGGCTGCGCTCAAGGACTATGGCACCTGGCTGGAGACGGTGCTGCTGCCGCGCTCGGACGGCGACTTCCGCTTCGGCAAGGCGCACTTCGACCAGCGCCTGCAGTTCTCGCTCGACTCCGACCTGGGCGCCGACGAGATCCTCGCTCGCGCGGAGGCCGACCTGAAGTCCACGCAGGCACAGATGGAGCAGCTCGCGCTGCCGATGTACCAGCGCTGGTTCCCCGGCAAGCCGACCGTCGGCGTGGACGGCCGCGTGATCGTGCGCGCCGTGCTGGACAAGATCGCCGACACGCACCCGACCAACGACACCGTCGTCGCCGAGGCGCACGACGACCTGGACAAGGCCACCGCCTTCGTGCGCGAGCACAAGCTCGTCTCGCTGCCCACCAAGCCGATCAAGGTCATCGTGATGCCCGAGTTCCAGCGCGGCCAGGCCACGGCGTTCTGCGACTGGGCCGGCCCGCTGGAGAAGAACGGCGAGACCTTCTATGCGATCTCGCCGACACCGGCCGACTGGTCGCCCCAGCGCGTCGAATCGCAGTACCGCGAGGACAACAGCGCCAACCTGCGCGACATCACCGCGCACGAGGCGATGCCCGGCCACTACCTGCAAGGCGCGCATGCGAGCGAGTCGAAGATGCCCACGCTGGTGCGCGCCATGACCGGCTCGGGCACCTTCATCGAGGGCTGGGCCGTCTACGCCGAGCAGATCATGGCCGAGGCCGGCTGGGGCGGCGAGGAGACGCACCTGCAGCAGCTCAAGATCCGCCTGCGCGTGGCCATCAACGCGATCCTGGACCAGAAGATCCACGCCGGCCACATGACCGAGGACGAGGCCAAGCACCTGATGATGGACACCGGCTACCAGGAAGAAGGCGAGGCCGCGGGCAAGTGGCGGCGCGCGCAGATGTCCGCGGGCCAGCTGTCGACCTACTTCGTGGGCGTGCAGGAGCAGCTCGCGCTCGCCCGCGACCTGAAGGCCAAGATGGGCGCCGACGACCTGGCGGTGCACGACCGCATGCTGTCGCACGGCTCCATCGCGACGAAGTACGTGCGCCAGCTCGAAGGCCTGCCGCCGGCGGGCGGCGCGGCCCGGTAGGTCAGAACAGCGCGACCAGCAGGCCGGCGCCGCGCAGGGCCGCGCTGGTGCTCGCGGCGGACGCGCCCACGTCGCTGGCCGTGCACGCGGTGCCGCCGTCCTGGCGGTCGACGACCACCAGCACGGCGCGCCCGGCCATCTTCGGGCCCAGCGTGACCTTGCAGGCCGATCCCGGCACCAGCACCCGCAGGTCCGACGGCACGCCGGCGGGCACGCTCAGTCGGATGCCGTCCGGACCGACCACCTGAGGCTGGTCCGAACCCGGCGTCTCGACGCTGGCCGTCGGCTTGCCGAGCAGGTCGCCGTTGATGTCGCGCACCGACACGAACAGCGCGATGCTCGTCCACCGGGGGGCCGCGGACGTGGCCGACAGGCGCACCGGCACGGGCGTGTCCGCCGACTTCGTGGCGGCCAGCGCGCCGGCCGCCAGCAGCAGGCCCGCGCTGGCCGCGGAAAGCAGGGATTGGCTCATGGTCGCCCCTTGCCACTGCGCGCGATGGACGCGCCGGCCCGTCCGGCCGGCGCGACGAGTCGTCGAATGTCCATGCGCGCCCTCCTCGTTCCCGGACGCCGCGGCGCCCGATGAGGAGAAGATACGCCGCGCCGCGCGCAGGAAAAGCCCCCACATGGGGGAGCGCGGCCAGGCTCGGGGGGTCACTCGATCGCGTACATGGTCGAGTCCGCGCTGCCGATGTAGACGGTGCCCGCCGCCACCAGCGGCGAGGCGTAGAACGAGCCGACGCGGTCCTGGCGGCGCGTGCCGTCGTTGCTCAGGTCGCCCCAGCTCGAGGGGTAGAGCCAGCCCGGGTTGAACCGGCCCTGCGCCGACAGCACCCAGTTCGGGTCCGCCTTGGCGGCCTCCGTGCGGAATTCCCACAGGACGCGGCCGTCGGCGCGGTCGCGCGCCTGCAGCGAGCCGTTGAGCACGCCCAGCAGCACCGTGTCGCCGGCCACCGTCGGCGAGCCGAACACGTAGGCCTGCGTCGAGCCCATCGCCTGCGCGGGCTGGCCGGTGGCGGCATCGACGACGCGGTATTGCGCAGTGTCGGAAGTCGCGAAGTACACGCGGCCCTGGGCCACCGCGGGCGACGCGTTGACCCAGCTGCCCTCGGTGTCGACGTTCCACCTGGGCGCGCCGGTGCGCAGGTCGACCGCATACAGATGGCCGTCGCGGCAGCCCACGAACACGCTGCCGCCGGCGATCGCCGCCGACGACTGGAAGCCCTGCTGGTTGTGGATCAGCGGGTCGAGCCCGGCCTGGAACGCCCAGCGCTGCGCGCCGGTGGCGACATCGAGCGCGTACAGCTTGCCGTCCCAGCTGCCGACGACGACCAGGCCGTCGGCGTACGCGGGCGAGGCATGCACGACGTCGCCGGTGGCGAACTTCCACGCGAGCTTGCCGGTGGCCGCGTCGACCGCGTAGACGTGGCCGTCGCCGCTGCCGAACACCACCTTGCCGTCGACCACCAGCGGGCTCGAGAGGTAGACGTCGTACAGGTCCGGGTAGGTCTGGTTGCGCGGCTGCAGGCCGTGCAGGCCCTTGGCCTCGAAGCGGCGCTCGCCCTCGGTCGCGAACTTCCACAGCACCTCGCCGCTGCGCGCGTCCAGCGCGTACAGCCGCCCGTCGTAGCTCACCGCGAACACGCGCTCGCCGGCGACCGCCGGCGTCGACGCCACCGGCCCGCCGGTGTGCGCCATCCAGCGCTGGCGGCCGCTGGCCGCATCGACAGCGTAGACGTTGCCGTCGTCGCTGCCGAACACCACCGCGCCGTCGTGCCAGACCGCCGACGAGACGATGCGGCCGCCGGTGGGGAACGTCCACTTGACGCGATGGAAAGCGCGCGGCGCGGTCTCGGACGTGACGCCCTGGTGCGCGGCGTCGCCGCGGAACATCGCCTGCGCGCGCGGCGCGGTCGACACGAGTGCCAGCAGGGCCAGCACGGCGGCATGGATCTTCGCGTTCATGACGTCTTCTCCCCGGCCTGGCGGTGCAGCACGATGGCGGCCTCGAACGGGCCTTGCGACACGGCACCGTCGATCACGCCGTCCTGCGGCGCGAAGCGCCCCTCGATGCTGAAGCCCGCGCTGCTGGCGCGCAGCGTGACGAACTCGCGGCCCTGCACGACCTGGTCGACCTGCAGCGTCGTCGTGCGCTTGCCCACGATCACGAGCTGCCCGCCGCCGGTGCCGCCGGGGCCGTTGGCCAGCGTCAGCGTGACCTCGCGCGGGAAACCGCCCAGCTCGTAGCGGCCCGTCCACGTGCCGGCCAGCGCCGACGTGATGGGGCTGCCCGTGGGCGGCCGGTCGATCTGCGCCGGGCCGCTGCGACGCAGGCTCACGGGGGCGCTGCGGCCGCCGAGCGAAAAGGTGCCGGCGAGCGTGCCGTCCGCCTGGCAGGCGAGCGCGAGCCGGGGCTGCAGCGTCTCGCCGCCGGGGAACGCCGCGGCGAGGCCGAGGCGCACGTCGCAGCCGCTGACGGCCAGGCCGTCGACCGCCGCGCCCTTGACGCCGCGTCCGGGCAGGATCGCCGAGCCGGCCCACCGGCCCTGCGCATCGCGATCGAGATCGAGCACCAGCCGCAGCGGCTGGCCGGGGACGTCGGCGGCGCCCTCCCAGCGCCCGGCGGGGTCGGTCGCGGCGCGCGCACCGGCGCACGCGAGGCCGGCGGCGAGCAGGACGGGCAGCGCGGCGCCACGGCGCCAGCAGGCAGGTGCGGACATGTCAGGCCTCCACGGTCGGCGGGATGCCTCGCATGATGGAAGCACCTGCCGCACGCCGGAGCGCCGATGCGACGAATGGAGGAAACGGCGGCGCGAGCAGCGGTGCCGTCGTCGCGCCGCCTCAGTAGTTCGCGACGGCGCGCACGGCGCTGGCGGGCTTGTCCAGGTCGGCCAGCAGCTCGGGCCCGACGATGGAGAACGGCACCGAGCCGTACGACAGCAGGCGGTCGTGGAAGTCATGCAGCGAGGCCTTGTCGCCCATGCGGCGCTGGTACTCGCCCAGCAGCTGCTCGAGCTGCAGGCGGCCCACGGTGTAGGCCAGCACGTAGCCGGGGCGCAGCGCGTAGCCGGCCACCGCGGCCTCGGAGGCGGACTTGGTGAAGCCGGACTGCTCCTCGAAGAACCTGGCGGCCTGCGCGATCGTCCACTCGCCGCTGGCCATCTTCACGTCGACGATGACGCGGGCGCCGCGCACGCGCTCCCAGCGCGCGGTGAACAGGCGCGCGTCCAGGTCGTCGCCGTACAGCCCCAGGCGCAGGAACATCTCCTCGCCGTAGAACGCCCAGCCCTCGGCGAAGGTGCCCGAGTACTGGATCTTGCGGATGTAGTCCGAATGCCGGCGCGCGATCGACAGCTGCAGGAAGTGGCCCGGCATCGCCTCGTGGGCCGCGGTCGACAGGATGCGGTCGCGGTCGAAGTCCTCGTTCATGTCCAGGCGCTCGGCCGCCGCCTTCAGCGACTCGGGGGGCGTGATGAAGTAGTGGCCCTTGGCGGACTTGTCGAACAGGCGCGGCGACTCCATCGACGCGCCGGGCGACACCGGCTGCTGGAACTTGGGCGTCTCGACGACGTCCATCGTGCCCAGCCAGGCCGGGATGGTGACCAGGTCGTGCTCGTCGACGAACTTGCGCAGCTCGGCGATGCGGTCGCGGTAGTAGTCGATCAGCGCGGGGCCGCTGGGGGCCAGGCCGCCGCCGCTGTCGGCGCCGAGGGCCACCTTGCGATGCGCCGCCTCGGCCTTGACCCACGCCTCCTCGGCCCAGCCGTGCGCCAGCTCGTCGCGCGCCATGCCCTCGACGTCCTTGCCGGTGTAGGGCAGCAGCTCCTCGCGCTGCAGCATCTGGTCGTAGGCCGCGCGGCCCATCGCGAAGTTCTCCGGCCACGAATCGACGTGCGCCTGGATGTAGGCACCCGTCTTCGCGAGCGTGGCCAGCACTGCGTCGCGCGCCGCCATGAAGCGCTTGAGCATCGCGGGGTCGGCGGCGAGCTGGTCCTTGGCGGCCTCGGTAAGCGCGCCATTGAGGAAATCGGGCGCGCCGTCGATCTGCTTCTTGCCGGCCACGCCGTACAGCCGGCCCGGATGCGTCACCAGCTTCTGGCCGGCCTCGATGAACGCCGGGCCCTTCTCGAGGCGGGCGACGATGTCGGCCCAGGCCTTGGGCACGTCGGCGGCGGTGGCGTCGTCGCGGCCGGGGATCGGCAGGTGCAGGAACTGCGTGTAGACCACGTCGACGAGTGCCAGCGCGGGGCCCGCGTAGTCCTTGCGGTCGGTGTGGCGCACCTGCAGGCTGGCCAGGCGTCCGTCCAGCTGCGCGCGCAGCAGCTTCGCGTCGTTCGCGTCGACCAGGGAGATCGACGCGCCGGCGGCCTGGCGGATCGCGTCGAGCCGCTTGCCCCAGTCCTGCAACTGCACCACGGTGGCGGCGCGCGTGTCCTCGGTCGGGTTCACGAGCTGGTCGTCGTAGCCGGCGATGCCCAGGTAGGTCGCGTGGATCGGGTCGTGCTGCGCGCCGACGCGCACGATGTCCTGGGCGAGCGTCGTGAGCTGCTCGTGCGTGCCGGGCGTGGCGAACGCGTTGGCGGACAGCAGGCAGGCCAGCAGCGCGAGCGGGGTCTTCTTCATGGAGCGTGTTCCGTGGGTCGGGGTCGAAGCGCCGGATGTTACGTCCGCCGGCGCGGAGTTTTATTCGATGTTCTTGGCAAGCGCTTTCGTCACGCAGGCGAGCGCCTCGACGGCGGCGTCGGGCGACGCGAGGTACTGCGCCTGCACGATGGCGCCGTCGATCGCGAGCGCGAGCGCCCGCGCCACGCGCGCGCGGCCGGGCGCGGGACGCATGAGGCGCGCGACGGCGGCGGTCATGTCCTGCTTGTGGCGGCGCGCGGCCTCGAGCACCGCGGGCAGCGCCGGCGCGAGCTCGCCCACGCTGTTGAGGAAGGCGCAGCCGCGGTAGTCGCCGCTGCGGAACCACTCGGCCAGCGCCGGCGCGATCGCCGCCACGCTGCCGCCGTGGCGCGCCAGCGCGTCGACGAACCAGGCCATCCAGCGCTCGTGGCGGAAGTCCAGGAACGCGAGGACCAGGTCGTCCTTGCTCGGGAACTGGCGGTAGAAGGTCACCTTGGCCACGCCCGACTCCGCGATCACGCGGTCGATGCCGGTGGCGCGGATGCCGTCGCGGTAGAACAGGTCGTGGGCCGCGAGCAGGATGCGTTCGCGCGGCGGCGGGGCGATGGACGTGGCACTCATCCCCACATTGTAGACAGAGCTGTCTACAAGGCATAGACTGCGGCCAGGTAGACAAACCTGTCTACACCCCCAACGATTCGGAGATGCCATGGATCCCAAGCCGCCCCTGCCGCCGTTCACCCGCGAGTCCGCCATCCAGAAGGTGCGCTTGGCCGAGGACGCCTGGAACTCCCGCGACCCGGCGCGCGTCGCGACGGTCTACACCGAGGACACGCGCTGGCGCAATCGCGCGGAGTTCCCCGTCGGCCGCGCTCAGGTGCGCGAGTTCCTGGCGCGCAAGTGGTCGCGCGAGCTCGACTACCGGCTGATCAAGGAGCTGTGGGCCCACGACGGCAACCGCATCGCGGTGCGCTTCGCCTACGAGTGGCGCGACGACTCGGGCCACTGGTTCCGTTCGTACGGCAACGAGAACTGGGAGTTCGACGAGTACGGCTACATGATGCGGCGCTTCGCCAGCATCAACGACCTGCCCATCGCCGAGGCCGACCGCAAGTTCCACTGGCCGCTGGGCCGCCGCCCCGACGATCACCCGGGCCTGAGCGACCTGGGCCTGTGAGCGCGCGCATGCTGCGCCGCCGCATTTGACCCTGCCCACGTGTCGCCGGCGGCGACGGGCCACCATGGCCGTCCCCCGACCCGCCCTGAAGGACGCGCCATGGCCCCCTTCCGCCTCACCGTGATCCGCGCCGCCGTGTTCACCGCCTGCGCCCTGTGCGCGGCGGGCGCCGTCGCCGAGACCCTGCAACTGACCGGCGCCCAGGAGGTGCCGCCCAACGCCAGCCAGGCCACCGGCACCGGCGACATCACGATCGACGCCGACGGCAACGTCAGCGGCAAGGTGTCCACGCCCACGATCCAGGGCAAGATGGCGCACATCCACGTCGGCGCGCCCGGCAAGGCCGGCCCACCCATCATCACGCTCACCGGCGGCGACCCGGGCACGTGGAGCGTGCCGCAGGGCGCCAAGCTCAACGCCGAGCAGATGGCGGCGTGGAAGGCCGGCAATCTCTACGTGAACGTCCACACCGCCGAGCACCCCGGCGGCGAGGTGCGTGCGCAATTGAAGGCGCCCTGAACCTGGGAATCAATCCGGCGCGCTCGAGGGCGGGCCGGATTCGTTCACGGGTTCTCAGCCCGTGAGCGCCGCCAGCACGCCCATGGCCGCGGCCGGGGCGCGCTCCTTGGCGCCATTGATCATGAACATGAAGACGTCGCGCGACGCGGCCGCGGGCGCGGCATCGCCCTGCACCAGCGGCAGGCCGCTCGGCTCGCCGCCGTCGCACCAGGTGCGCGCGCAGGACGCGAACGACGCGAGCACCGCGGGCTCGTAGCCGGTGGGCACGTCGGCCTTGGCGTTCATCAGGCGCAGGTAGACGAAGTCGGTGGTCAGGTTCGCGAACGACGGGTAGTCGGGCGAATCGGTGAACACCACGGCACAGCGGTACTGGCGTGCGAGCGCCAGGAACTCGGGCGTCATGAAGCTGTCGTGGCGCACGTCCAGCACGTGGCGCAGCGCCCGGCCCTGCACGTCGGCGGGCAGCAGCTTCAGGAAGGCCTCGAAGTCGGCCGCGTCGAACTTCTTGGTGGGCGCGAACTGCCACAGCACCGGGCCCAGCTTGTGCTCCAGGCGCGCGAGGCCGCTGCCGATGAAGCGCTCGATCGACTCGCCCGCCTCGGCCAGCACGCGGCGGTTGGTCGCGAAGCGGTTGGCCTTGAGCGAGAACATGAAGTCGTCGGGCGTCTCGGCGAACCAGCGCTCGAAGGCCTTGGCGGTCATCGTGCTGTAGTAGGTGCCGTTGACCTCGATGGCCGTCACCTGGCGGCTCGCGTGCGCCAGCTCGCGCGCGGCGGCCAGCTTCGCCGGGTAGAAGTTGTCGCGCCAGGGCTCGTACGTCCAGCCGCCGATGCCGACACGGATCTTGCTCATCGTGGTGCTCCTCGTTTGCGAGAGGCGCTTTTTACCCCAACGACGAGGGCCTGTGGGACTCAACGCCTGTAGTCGAGCCGCCAGAGCAGCTTCCACGTCTTGCCGCCGTCGGTGGTGCCTTCCCAGTCCCAGGTAAACGCGTCGGCGCCGATGTGGTGGAACACCATGCGCTTGCCCGCGACCTCGGCGCCCGTCGTGGTCAGCGCCGTCGAGAACAGCCGCTTGTCGCCGTCGGCGCTGCCGGTGAGCGCGAAGAAGCCGCCCTGGTTGTCGGCCCAGGCCTGGTGCCACTGGCCCGCCGGGTCGCGCACGCTCAGCGAGCGGCCCTTGAGCAGCGGCGCGGGATCGGCGGCGTCCTCCTCGAATCGCTCCTCGATGACGTTGCCGTCGAGGATGCGCGAGACGTGGTTGCGCGCCTTGCCGGTCGTGCCGTTGGCGTTCTGCCAGGTGACGTTCCAGTCGCCCAGCCAGAAGTCGAACAGGTCGGCCGGTTGCGCGACGGGGGCGGCGAGAGCGGTTTGCATGGTGCAGGCCAGCAGCGTGGGGACGAGGAATCGCATGGGAGACCTCCCGGGTTGTCGAGATCCCGGTTGTAGCGCCCGGCGCCCCGCCCTGCCCGGGCCTTGCGACGAGCGACGGTCCCCGGGGGTCCGTCGACGGTCGCCGCCAGGGCCTGTCCACGCCAGATGCGCGCTCGCATTTGGCGTGAACAGGCCCTCGGATGGCTGCGTCGAGTGCCAGTTGAGCGGGCCGGCGCGCCTTCGTCATGCTGAATGGAGTCTCCCTCTCGGAGGGAGGCTGGAGGGTGCGGTCGAAAATGCTGGAGCTCCCTCGCGGAGGGGGCTCGGGGGAGCCGTGCATTCAACCGCTAGGGGGCTGCACGGCTTCTGCCGCGCAGACTCCTAGTGCAGGCTGGCGAGGAACTGCTGCAGTTCGGGCGTCGCGGGCGCGCCGAACACCTGCTCCGGCGGTCCGATCTCGTGGATGCGGCCGGCATGCATGAAGACCACGCGATCGCTGACCTTGCGCGCGAAGTTCATCTCGTGCGTCACCATCAGCAGCGTCATGCCCTCCTCGGCCAGGCCCTCGACCACCTTGAGCACCTCGCCGACGAGCTCCGGATCCAGCGCCGAGGTGATCTCGTCGCACAGCATCACGCTGGGCTGCATCGCAAGCGCGCGGGCGATGGCCACGCGCTGCTGCTGGCCGCCCGAGAGCTGGTCGGGCCAGGCGTCGAACTTCTCGGCCAGCCCCACGCGCGCCAGCAGCCGGCGCGCGGCCTCCTCGTTGGCCTGGGGCAGCGCCTTGCGCACCAGCGTCGGCGCCAGCATCACGTTGCGGCCCACGCTCAGGTGCGGGAACAGGTTGAAGCCCTGGAAGATCATGCCCACGTGCTGGCGCAGTTCGCGCATCGACCTGGCGTCGCCGTGCTTCAGCGGCTGGCCGTCGACGTGCAGCGTGCCGTCCTGGAATTCCTCCAGGCCGTTGATGCAGCGCAGCAGCGTGCTCTTGCCCGAGCCGCTCTTGCCGATGATGGCGATCACCTCGCCGCGGCGCACGTCGAGGTCGACGCCCTTGAGCACCTCGTTGTCGCCATAGCGCTTGCGCAGCTGGCGGATGTCGACGATGGGAAAGGCGGTCTCAGCGGTCACGGCGCATCTTCCTCTCGAGTCGCTTGCTGAATGCGGAAACGGGCCAGCACAGCGCGAAGTACATCAGCGCCACGCAGGCATAGACGGTGAACGGGCGGAACGTGGCGTTGGTGATCATCGTGCCGGTCTTGGTCAGCTCGACGAAGCCGATGATGGACGCCAGCGCGGTGCCCTTGATCACCTGCACGAGAAAGCCCACGGTGGGCGCCACCGCGATGCGCAGCGCCTGCGGCGCGACCACGTGGCGCAGCTTCTCGCCGAAGCTCAGCGCGAGGCTGTCGGCGGCCTCCCACTGGCCGCGCGGGATCGCGTCGACGCAGCCGCGCCAGATCTCGGTCAGGTAGGCGCTCGCGTACAGCGTCAGCGCCGCGCCGGCGGCGATCCACGGCGAGACGTTGATGCCGAACAGCCCCAGCCCGAAGTACGCGAGGAACAGCTGGATCAGCAGGGGCGTGCCCTGGAACACGTGCACGTAGGCCGACACCGCGCCGCGCACGCCGGGCCAGTCGCGCAGGCGCGCCGTGAGCAGCGCGAGCCCGACGACGCCGCCGCCGACGAACGCGATCAGCGACAGCAGCACCGTCCAGCGCGCGGCCAGCAGCAGGTTGGCGAGGATCTGCAAGACGGAGAACTCGACCATGTCAGCGCCCCGCCGGCGCCACGCGCCCGAACAGCCAGCGCGGCCCGGCCCACGCGAGGAACTGGCGCAGTGCCACCGCCATCGCCAGGTACAGGCCGGCCGCGACGAGGTTGGCCTCGAACGAGCGGAAGTTGCGACTCATGATCAGGTTCGTGTAGTAGCTGAGCTCCTGCGCGGCGATCTGCCCGCACACGGCCGAACCCAGCATGACGATGACGATCTGGCTGACCATCGCCGGCCACACCCGACCCAGCGAGGGCGGCAGCACCACCTTGAGGAACACCTGGCGCTCGGTCATCGCCAGGCTGCGCGCCGCCTCGAGCTGGCCGCGCGGCGTCGACTCGATGCCGGCGCGCACGATCTCGGCCGCATAGGCGCCCAGGTTGAGCGTCATCGCGATGACGGACGCCGCCTCCGACGACAGCCGCAGCCCGAGGCTGGGCAGCCCGAAGAAGATGAAGAACAGCTGCACGATGAAGGGCGTGTTGCGGATCAGCTCGACGTAGGCCGTCGCGAGCGCGCGCACGGCCGCGCCCCCGTGCGTGCGCGCCCGCGCGCACGCGATGCCCAGCGCCAGCCCCAGCACGGTCGCGGCCGCGGTGAGCGCCAGCGTCAGCGCTGCACCGCGCAGCAGCAGCGGCCAGTCGACGAGGACGGCGGCGAAGTCCAGCTGGACCATGGTCTGGCTTTCGTACGCGCGGTGCGTCAGTTGGGCAGGTCGCCTGCCGGGCGGCCGAGCCACTTCTGGCACAGCTTGTCGATCTCGCCGCTGGCCCTGGCGGCCGCGATGATCTCGTTGACCTTCAGGCGCAGCTTGTCGTCGCCCTTGGCCACGCCGATGAAGTTGGGCGAGTCCTTGAGCAGCAGCTTGAACTCGGCGCCCAGTTGCGGGTTGCGCGCCATCATGTTGCCCGCGACGGAGGCGCCGGTGGCGATCACCTGCACCTGGCCCGACACGAACGCCGAGACGGTGGCGTTGTTGTCCTCGAAGCGCTTGACGTCCGCGCCGGCGGGCGCGATCTTGGTGAGCTCCATGTCCTCGATCGCGCCGCGCGTGACGCCGATCGTCTTGCCGTTGAGGTCCGCCGCCGACTTCAGCACCGTGGCCTTCGGCGCGAACACCGCCTGGAAGAACGGCGAATACGCGGCGGTGAAGTCGATCACCTTCTCGCGCTCCGGGTTCCTGCCCAGCGTCGAGATCACGAGGTCGGCCTTGTGCGTCTGCAGGTAGGGGATGCGGTTCGCACTGGTCACGGGCACGAGCTCGACCGCCACGCCCAGCCTGGCCGCGATGAGGCGCGCCATGTCGACGTCCAGGCCTTGCGGGGCCATGTCGGTGCCGACGAAGCCGTAGGGCGGGAAATCGGTGGGGATCGCGATCGCGATCGACTTCTTCGCGGCAATGGTCTCCAGCGCGCTCTCGGCGAACGCCGCCGGCGATCGCACGAGGCCGGCCAGGCCGGCGGCCAGCGACAGGGCCAGCAGGAAGCGTCGTTGCAAGTTCATTCAGGTCTCCTTCTGGCGCCGTCGCGGCGCACGCGTTGCGGTCGGGGTGGGCGAAACGAGGTCGGTGAACAGGCGGCGCGGCCGGCGCGGCGCTCGCCGGAGCGG
>Ga0207427_100520_pt1 | contig 20141 bp, 17 predicted proteins | sample AraplaCL_Cvi_mMS_FD_184268 | JGI IMG/M metagenome (GOLD analysis project Ga0207427, IMG submission 184268) | Arabidopsis root microbial communities from the University of North Carolina, USA - plate scrape CL_Cvi_mMS (SPAdes) (version 2) | ecosystem: Host-associated > Plants > Roots > Endosphere ... | reverse complement strand
CAGGGCCTGTTCGACCACGGCGGGCTGCAGGCCGGCCAGCGCGTGCTGATCCATGCCGGCGCGGGTGGCGTCGGCCATTTCGCGGTGCAGTTCGCCCGGGCCCGCGGCGCGCACGTGATCACGACGGTGTCCACCGACGACGTCGACTTCGCCCGCAGCCTCGGCGCGGACGAGGTGATCGACCACACGCGCGAACGCTTCGAGACGATGCTGCGCGACATCGACCTGGTGTTCGACCTCGTCGGCGGCGAAACGCAGGAGCATTCGTGGGCGGTGCTGCGCCGGGGCGGGATCCTCGTCTCGACGGTGTCCGAGCCCTCGCCGGAGAAGGCCGCGGCGATCGGCGTGCGTTCCGCGCGCTACATGGCCGAGCCGAATGCGGACCAGCTGCACGAGATCGACGCGCTGATCCAGTCGGGCCAGGTGCGGCCGATGGTGTCGCGCAAGTACGCGGTGGGCGAGGCGCGCGAGGCGCTGCGCACGCTGGAGGACGGCCACGTGACGGGCAAGCTGGTGCTGGACCTGGCCGGCGCCATCGCGGACGTGCCCGACCCGATCTGGTGGCCCGGGGCCTGATCCCGAGCGCCGCTCAGCGCGTGGGCGCCGCCGGCTTGTCGCCCTTGCCGAACAGGCCCCGGATCGCGTCGCCCATGCCGTGCGCGACGTCGCGTGCGCCGTTGCCCAGCGCCTCGCCCAGGCCGCCGGCCACGCGCAGGCCGATGCGCTCGTCGAGCTTGAACTGCGGGTCGTCGGTGCGGCCGTCCAGCACGAACTTCAGCGCGATGCGGCCGTCGCGCTTCAAGGCCGCCAGCACGGTGCGGTGGCCGGCGCCGGCGAAAGTGCCGTCGCCGTCGGACTCCGCGAACTCCAGGCCCGTCATCGTCAGCTGGCCCGGAGCGTGCACCGCGCGGTGCACGATGCCGGCATCAAGCGCGAGATCCAGCGTGCCGCGGCGCACGGGGCGCTCGCCGAGCTTGAGCAGATAGGGTTGCAGCGCGAGCATGTCCACGCCGGTCATGCGCAGCGCGAGGTTGGCGTCGACGACCGCCGGCGTGAGCTTGCCCTTGAGCGACACTGCGCCGTCGCGATCGACGCCCTTGAGCCGGCCCTGCAGGTCCAGGGCGATCGGCTGCGCGAGGCGCGGCAGCGCCAGGCCGGCGACGCTGCCCTGCACCTGCTCGAAGTGCAGCTGGTGGCGCCGGCCGTCGGGCAGGGTCTCGTCGAAGAAATCCACGCCCATGCGGTCGAAGCGCATGTGCGCGATGACCAGCGCCGTGGCCGGCTCGCCCGCCCGCGGCACCTGCGACGGCTGCAGCGCGGCGGCCTCGGCACGCTGGGTGTCGCGCAGCGCCGGCAGCATCGTCAGGTGGTTGGGCGTGCGGCGCATCACCAGCGTGCCGTCGGCGACGCGTACGTCGTCGAGCGCCAGCGGCTCGCCATGCCGGTACGCCCACAGGCTCGTGGCGGTGAGGTCGATCTCGACCCGCTGCGCGTCGAACTCCCGGTCGGTGGGCCACGCCCCCGGCGCGGGGTCGGCGCGCACGTGCACGTCGTTCAGGATCACCGTCGGGTAGTCCAGCGTGATCGAGCCGACCGTCGTGCGCGGCCCCAGCGCCGCCAGGATGCGCTGCTTGGCATCGTGCGCGGCGAAGATGACGCCGGCCAGCAGCACCGCGACGACGGCGGCGGTCGCCAGCAGCAGCCGGCGCCGTTCGAGGGCCCGGTTCAAGGCTTGATGCGGGCGGCGCGCAGCACCGACGACGCCCGCTTGAGCGTGCGCAGCACGTCGGCCAGGTGCAGGCGGTCGCGCACGCTCACCAGCAGGCGCAGCTCGGTCGTCTCGGAGGCGCGTTCGTCGCCCATGTCGATGTGCGTGATGTCGGCCTCGGCGGCGCTGATGGCCTGCGCCACCTGCGCCAGCGTGCCCTTGGAGTTGCGCACGAGGACGCTGACGGCCGTCTCGAACTGGCGCGTCAGCTGCTCGGCCCAGTCGACCTCCATCCAGCGCTCGGCGTCGCGCTCGCGCAGGCGCCGGCCGATCGAGCAGTCCTTGGTGTGCACGGTCAGGCCCTCGCCGCCGAAGTAGCCCGCGACCTCGTCGCCCGGGATCGGCCGGCAGCAGGTGGCCAGCTGCACCGAGGCGCCTTCGCTGCCGTCGATCTCGACGACGTTCTGGCCGACGGACGCCTCGTTGCTCGCGAAGCGGCCCATGGTCAGCGCGATCGCACCGGGACGCTGGCCGCGCTCGCCCAGCAGCTGCGCGAGGCGCTTGGCGACGATGGAGGCGATCTTGCGGCCCAGGCCGATGTCGACCATCAGCTCGGCGCGCGTGCGGCTGCCGCTCCAGCGCGTGAGCGACTGCCACAGCGCGGCGTGTTCCTCGTCGTCGGCGGGCACGCTCATGCCTTCGTTGCGCAGCGCCTGGGTCAGCAGCTTCTCGCCGAGCAGGATCGATTCCTCGTGCTCGAGGTTCTTCAGGAAGTGGCGGATCTTGGAGCGCGCGCGGCCCGTGCGCACCGAGTTCAGCCACGACGGGTTGGGCCGCGCATTGGGCGAGGTGCTGACCTCGACGACGTCGCCGCTCTTCAACTCCGTACGCAGCGCCACCGGCTCGCCGTTGACCTTGGCCGCCACGCAGTGGTCGCCGACGTCCGAGTGGATCGCGTAGGCGAAGTCGATCGGCGTGGCGCCGCGCGGCAGCGCGAGGATCTTGCTCTTGGGCGTGAAGACGTAGACGGCCTCGGGGAACAGGTCGATCTTGACGTGTTCCAGGAATTCGCTGGAGTCGTGCGTGTCGCTCTGGATGTCGATCAGCGACTGCAGCCACATCGCGCCCAGGCGCTGTGCCTCGTCGGGGCGGCCGCCCTGCGGGCCGGCCTTGTACATCCAGTGCGCCGCGATGCCGGCCTCGGCCACCGCGTGCATCTCCTCGGTGCGCACCTGGAACTCGACGGCCGTGCCCAGCGGGTTGACCAGCGTCGTGTGCAGCGACTGGTAGCCGTTGGCCTTGGGGATCGCGATGTAGTCCTTGAAGCGGCCGGGCACCGGCTTGTAGGTCTGGTGCAGCGTGCCCAGGGACAGGTAGCACTCGGGCAGCGAGTGCACGACGATGCGAAAGCCGAAGATGTCGTTGACCTGCGCGAAGCCGGCGTGCTTCTCGCGCATCTTGCGGTAGATCGAGAAGACCGTCTTCTCGCGGCTGAACACGGTGACCTTGGTGCGCGCCTCGACGAAGGCCTTCTCGACGTCGCGCCGCATGCGGTCGACGATGTCGCGCCGCGTGCCGCGCGCGCGCTCGAGCGCCTTGCCGATCGCCGCATACCGCCAGGGGTACATGAAGCGGAAGGACAGGTCCTGCAGCTCGCGGTACATCTGGTTCAGGCCCAGGCGGTGCGCGATGGGGGCGAAGATCTCGATGGTCTCTCGCGCGATGCGGGCGCGCTTGGCCGGCGCCATCGCGTCCATCGTGCGCATGTTGTGCAGGCGGTCGCACAGCTTGATGAGGATGACGCGCACGTCGCGCGACATCGCCAGCAGCATCTTGCGGAACGACTCGGCCTGGCCGTCCTCGCGCGTGGAGAACTGCAGCTTGTCCAGCTTGGTCAGGCCGTCGACGAGGTCGGCGGTGGGCGCGCCGAAGCGCTCGATCAGCTCGGGCTTGGTGACGCCGCAGTCCTCGATGGTGTCGTGCATCAGCGCCGCCATCAGCGCCGTGGCATCGAGCTTCCAGTCGGCCGCCAGGCCCGTGACCGCGAGCGGGTGCGTGATGTACGGGATGCCGCTGGCGCGCAGCTGGCCCAGGTGCGCCTCGTCGGCGAACTTGTACGCCTCGCGCACCTTCTTCAGGTCGGACTTGCTCAGGTAGCCGAGCTTCTCGGACAGCTCGGCGAAGGTGGTGACCTCGGCCTGCGCCGTCGCGGCGGCCGGGGCGCGCGCCAGGCCGTGCAGCTTGGCAGGCAGCAGGTCGGCGGCGAACGAACGAATGCTCATAAGGGTGAATTTAGCCTGTTATGCGGGCCGCGCCGCCACGGTCGGGAAATCGGCGCCTCCGCACGGCCCTCCGGTCCGAGGTCGGCCGAGTTACCGTTACCTCAGGGTTTAGCCATACCCAGTTCTGGTGATTCTCTGAAACCGCTTTCAAAAACTTACTCAAACGGCGGTCACAAACGCGAATTCCGGAGTCAAATGCGCTCCGCCCCGGCTGCGCCAGGAAAGCGGCGGGGGTGCCCAGCCGGCCGGACGCGATGCCCGAAACGTCGCCCCGGCCCTCCCTGAACCGAGACTGGCCCGATGCGACGCGCGCGAACGCGTCAACCATGACGACAGGAGACAGCGATGATCCCACGTGTTGCAGGGCTTTCCGTCCTGCTGGCATTTTCCCTCGGTAGCGCGAGCTACGTGCAGGCCCAGACGGCGTCGGACTACACGCAGGGCGTGACGGTCAGCGGCACGACGGCCACCATCAATTTCACGCCGACCTCGAGCACCACGACCTGGACGGACGTGCACTACTCGGTCAACGGCGGCGCCCTGCAGAACCTGCGGATGGCGCGCAACGCGAGCACCGGCGCCGAGACCCAGCAGGTCCTGCAAGCGGTTTCAACGGGCAACACGATCGCGTACAGCTTCACGTACAACAAGGGATCCCCGGCGTACGACACGCCGACCTATTCGTACACCGTGGGCTCGTCCACCGGCGGCGGCGGCACCTCCGTGAACCCCACGGCCGGCCAGGCCTGCTTCTTTGCCGACATCAACTACGGCGGCGACTCGTTCTGCGCCAGCGCCAGCAGCAGCTGGGTCGGCACCGCCTGGAACGACCGCATCTCGTCGGTGAAGGTCGCCTCGGGCGTCACCGTCGTCCTGTACAACGACGTCAACTACGGCGGCTCCACGCTGACCGTGGCGGCCAACAACGCCAACCTGGTCAACAACGGCTTCAACGACCTCGCCTCGTCGTTCAAGCTCACCACGGGCACCACCGGCGGCGGCACCTGGAACAAGCAGACGACGTTCAACATCGTCAACGGCACCAACAACGCCTACGACAACGCGCACGTCTTCTGGGCCATCATCGGCAAGGACTGGACGACCGGCAAGTTCGTGTGGGTCAACACCGCCGGCCAGCTGATCCCGATGTCCACCGCGGACAACGGCGCGCTGAGCAAGAACGGCGTCACCTACACCAACTACTTCCACTCGATCGCGCAGGCCGGCTCGGTGACGATCCCGCCGATCAACTCCGCGCGACTGCTGCTGAGCGTGGGTTCGCCCATGTACATCCGCGTCAACCAGGACGTCAACGGCAACCTCGGCTACGCCGGGGCCAACATCGACAACCCGAGCGACCCCAACATCGACGTCATCTTCGACTTCGCCGAGATGGCCATCCTCCCGGACACCGGCTTCTACGGCAACACGACGCGCGTCGACCAGTTCGGCTTCCCGGTCAAGCTGCGCCTGCAGGGCCTGGACGGCTACGACCAGACCGTCGGCGAGACCGCTTCTCGCGCCTCGCTGTTCTCGGCCTGGGCCTCGTCGGTGCCCGCGCAGTTCCAGGGCCTGGCGCAGTCGCCGTACTCGCCGTACCGCATCGTCGCCCCGGCGCACGGCAGCTTCGGCACGTCCGGCGCGAATGCGCACTACCTGGACAGCTACATCCAGTCGCTGTGGACGAAGTACGCCTCGCAGACGCTGACCTTCACCGACCAGCAGGGCACGTTCACGGGCCACGTCGTCAACGGCAAGTTCCAGTTCACGGACGGCCAGGGCACCTACACGATCCAGCGCGCGCCGACGACGCAGGAAGCGCTGCTGGGCAACGGCGTGCTCAACGACGCCACCGGCCAGACCCCGGGCACCGCGGGCTACGACAAGCAGCTGCAGATCCAGGCCCAGATGTGCGCGGCCATCAACCGCCACATCGTCGAGGATCCGGCGCACTGGTACACGCCCAGCTTCTTCTACGCCAGCCCGTCGAACTCGTACTCGAAGTTCTGGCACGACCACAGCGTCAACGCGCTGTCGTACGGCTTCGCCTACGACGACGTCGGCGGCTTCAGCTCGTCGCTGCACACCGAGAAGCCGACGATCGCCACCGTCACGGTGGGCTGGTAAGAAAGCGAGAAGGGCTCCGCGCCCGCGTGGCGCGGAACATGGGGGGCCGGAAGCGGCGCAGGAACGACCGCTTCCGCTTCCGGCCTGTTTTTTTCCCCGGCCTGCCGCCGGCCAGTGAAGCCCGTGTCGCTTGCGACGCGGGCTTTGTCTTTCCTGGACCAGGAAGCAAAAAGCCCGACACGCGTCGAAGCGGATCGGGCCTCCGGGGACGAGCCGCGCCGGGAAGCGACGCGGTCGGGATCGTCAGGTCAGGTCGGAACCTTGCGCAGCATTTCCTTGCCGATCTCGCCGGCGGCGATCTCGCGCAGGGCGGTCACGCCGTGCTTGTTCTTCGATTCGATCTTGGGCGTGTGGCCCTGGCTCAGCATGCGGGCGCGGTACGTGGCGGCGAGCACGAGCTGGAAGCGGTTCGGGATCTTTTCCAGGCAGTCTTCAACGGTGATGCGGGCCATGTGGCTTCCTTTGCTGGTGCCGGGTGCGAAGCGCTCCGGCGGGGAACTGGACTCTCGGGCAGCGAGCCTGGAGGGCGCTCAGGCCAGGCCCAATGCGGCGAAGACGTCGGGGTGGTTGGCGCGCTGGGCCGCGAAGCGCAGGGCCCCGGGCTGCTCGCGAACGACCGCGCGGAGTTCCGCCAGGGCCTTCTCGAGAGAACCGTTGATTATAACAAAGTCGAACTTCGGAGCCTGGGCCACCTCGTGGCGAGCATTGGCAAGGCGCTGGGCGATGACCTCGGCGGCGTCCTCGCCGCGGCCGCGCAGGCGTTGCGCGAGCTCGTCCCAGCTGGGCGGCAGGATGAACACCAGCAGCGCGGCGGGGAACAGCGTGCGGATCTGCAGCGCGCCCTGGTAGTCGATCTCCAGCACCACGTCCTTGCCCGCGGCCAGCAGCGCTTGCACGCCGTGGCGCGAGGTGCCGTACCAGTTGCCGTGCACGTGGGCGTGCTCGAAGAAGCCGCCCTCGGCGACCATGCGCTGGAAGGTCTCGACCGCGTGAAGTGGTACTCGCGCCCGTCCTGCTCCTGGCCGCGCGGCGCGCGCGTGGTGTGCGACACCGAGACCGCCAGCTGCGGCTCGTGCTGCAGCAGCGCCTTCACGAGGGTCGATTTGCCGGCGCCGCTGGGGGCGGCGACGACGAAGAGCTTGCCGGGGAGTTCCATGGAAACGAGCGCGACGGGGAGGATGTTTCGCCAGCCTCGAAGTATCGCCGCAATCCCCGGCGCCCCAGCGCGCGGCGAGCGTGAGGAATCCTCGTTCTGCTCAGCTCGCGACGCCGTCGAACACGGTCTTGAGACCGGGCGTATGCAGCACGCTGGCCGGGGTGACCGTCTCGCGCTGCCAGGGGATGCTGCCGAAGTACCAGGCGCGCCAGAACCCGACGTCGGCCCGCGGGGCGCTGGCCAGCAACTGCTGGAAGGACTGGACTTCGCCCACCTCGACGCCCGCGCCTTCGCGCAGCACCTCGCGCACGTAGCGCGAGCAGAACTGGCGCTGCGAGTGCGCGTCGAAGCCGGTGTCGTAGAAGACGTGGCGACGCTGGCTGGCGGCGGCCACCACGCCCGCCTGCTGGGCCGGCGTGAGCGTCTCGGGCAGCCGCATCACGGCGACCCGGCCGCCGGCCGAACGCGCGATGAAGCGCGACAGCGTGGTCGAACCCGACAACGGGAAGCGGCTCTCGCCGATCGTCGGCTCGGGGCCGGAGACGTCCAGGACGATGCCCACGTGGTTCGTCCAGGTGCCGGTGGCCTCGGCCACCTTGCGGAAGGGGTAGCTGCCGATGCGCGTGAACACGATGTCGCCGACCTGCAGCGACTTCGCAAGCTCGCTGACAGGTTCGGTGGCCGGCACCGGGGCTGGCTGTTCGTCGGCGGCGTGGGCACGCGCCTGGGCCCGGGCGCCGGTGGCGACGGCCAGGCCGGCACAGACGAAGGCGAGGGTGCCGAGGCGGCGCAGCGGGGAGGGGGAGGCTTGCATGGACGGGCCGGTATGTGACGAGGTCGCGCAGCATCGCGCATCGTCGCGCCGGTGCAAATCGAAGGACGCGACGTGCCGATGCGAACACCTTCCGGTATCGTCCAGCGATACCGGGTGAGGGGGTCAGCCCTCGTGCCGTGGAATGCCGCGGAACCCGCGGGTGCGCCAGGCGAGTCTTGCGACACCTTCGTGCACGGTGTCCCGGATCGCGAAAGGCCAGCAACCTGCTCCGCCATGCCGTAACGAGAACTTGCAATTTGGGCGCTCGACAGCGTTCATCCGAACGCCAAAATGGACGAATAAAAGAAGGCAGCGCGCCGGACTTCGGACGTCGTTGCACTTGAGAGGCGTTTGTTTGCAACCGGCCTGCAAGGCATCGCTTTTTCGTTGGGCTCAGCATGATTTCCACCTCTACCGCAACGGCCATGTCGTCCGCTCCTCCCGTCGCCGGCGGGGTCCTGAAGCGTCTGCGCAAGCTGCTCACGCGACCGATCCGCCTCGAACGCCGTGGTTTCGATTTCCACTTCGTGTTCGAAAAGCCGTCTCACGCGGCCGATCCGCGCGGGTCGGACGATTCGCCGCGCCGACGCAACAACCCGGGCGAGCTGCCGTCGATGACGGCGCGCGAAGTCTCGGAAGTCTGCGCGAACCTGCGTGCGATGCTCGGTGGCCAGATCGGCCGCCATCCCCGCCTGCCGTCGCTGGCGCTGCTCGAGCGCGCCATGATGAAGAACGGCGAGCGCGGCATCGACGACGTCCCCGCCGCCGTGCTGCGCCACGCGGCGCAGGCCCTGGACGCGTTCGACCTGGACGTCTACGGCCCCGGCCTCGTGCTGCTGCGCCGTCGCGTGGAGCAGGTGCTGCGCCGCCGCCATGGCGACCGCCACTCGCACACCGGCCACTCGCAGCCCGACCAGCACACCGAGCGCCTGGCCGCCGCGATGGCACCCGGCGCGCTGAAGGATTTCTCCGACAGCATGACGGAGTTCATCAGCATCGACGGCATGTTCGGCGACCGCAAGTCCTGACATCGACTTTCCGATGCCCCAATGAAAAAGAGCCGCAGTCCGCGGCTCTTGTCATTTGGAGCGGGCCCGTCGGCCTGCTGGATCCGGCGCTGATTACAGCGCGGCGTCCTTGAGCTTCTTCAGGGCGCGCGTCTTGATCTTCACGGACGCGGGCTTGGCCGCGAACATGCGCTCGACGCCGGTGAACGGGTCCTTGCCCATGCGCTTCTTCTTGGCCGGCACGTTCTGCACGACCACCTTCAGCAGGCCGGGCAGCGTGAAGGAGCCCAGGCCCTTCTTGTTGACCGACATGAGCATCGCGCCTTCGAGCGCGGCCAGCACGGCCTTGACCGACTTCGCGTCGACGCCCGATTGCTCGGCCACGTGAGCGGCCAGGCTGGACTTGTTGAACGCCGTCTTCAGCGGCTTGAGCGCGGCCGGAGCGGCCTTCACGGCCTTGGCCGGAGCAGCCTTGACGGCCTTGGCCGGAGCGGCCTTCTTGACGGCCTTGGCCGGCGCGGCGGCCTTGGTCGCCTTCTTGGCGGGGGCGGGGGACTTCTTAGCAGTTGCCATGGTTCTTCAGTACTTTGAACTTTGGATGTCGATGCTCCGGCGGTTGCCGCAGCGGCGCGATTGTAGGTGAGCGCCGTGGCGCTTCTTGCTCCATGACGCGTTTTCCTGCGGCTTTTACGCACGTGCGCCAGCAATCCGTATACCCAATACCGTATTTTCGGAGGCGCTTTCCGAACTTCGCAAGATCCGTCAGGCCGATCGCAAGCCGCGGCAGAAGCCCTGTCGGGCGCGTTCCTAGAATTTTCAGCACGACAACGACAACGGAGACGAGTGATGCGGACGAAGAACGGGACAGGACTTGCGTCGGGACCGGTGGCGGGACGCCGCGGGCGATCCCCCCAGGTTGCAGCCGCCGGGCGCCGCGTGGCGACGGCCGCGCTGCTGGGCGTCGTGTTCGCGCTGGGGGCGTGCGGCGCGATGCGTCCCGCGACGGACGCGGGCGCGGCGCGCACGCTGGCCACGCCGCTGGCCGACGGGCGCACCGCCGAAGGCGGCTTCGTCGACGCCTTCATGTTCGCCGAGAAGCCCGGCGACGTCGCGATCGACCCCGTCGCGTACGCGAGCGGCACGGCGCGCGCCACCGGCACGATCGAGCCGCGCCACGGCAGCACGTGGGGCGGCATCGCGCTGTCGACGTCGCTGCAGCGCGGCGGCCGCGCGCTCGATGCGGCCTCGGGCCGCCTGCTCGCGATCACGCTCGCGTCGGCCGGCTCGGGCACGCTGCGCGTGCGCCTCGTCGGCCCGAACAACGCGCTGCGCGACAGCGGCTGCTATCCCGTCGCGACCGTGCGCGTCGACCCGCAGTTGAAGGAATACACGCTGCCGATCGCCTCGTTCGCGCCGGAGTCGTACTGCGGGGCGAACGCGCCCGGCGGCACGGCCGCGGCCGCGGCGCTGACGGCCATCGAGGTGGCCGACGCGTCCGTGACGCCGGGCCGCAGGCGCCAGGTCGACTTCACGGTCGGCAGCATCCGCGTGCTGCCCTGAAGCCATGCGCCGGCGCCCGCTTCTCGCCGCCGTCGTCGCCTGCCTGGCCGCCGCGCCCACCGCGTTCGCCGACGCGGGCCGGGAAGGCCCCGCCTGGGTGCGCTTCGACGATCCCGCCAGCCTGGCCGCCGCGCGTCCCATCGTCGCCTCGGAGGTGCCCGGCGACGCCACGCTGCGCGCGCTGTCGGTCGACGCTGGCCTGCTGCACGTCGACGGCGCGCTGGGCCTGGCGCGCGGCAGCCGCTGGGCGACGCTGGGCGCGGAGATCGCGCCCGCCGGCATCGAGGCCGGCGCCGACCTCAGCGGCGCGGGCGTCCTGCGCATCCGGCTCGCGTCCGCCGTGCCGCGGCCGCTGCGCGTGCGCATCAAGGGCAGCGACCGCGAGATCGGCAACGCCGGTTGCTATCCGGTGGTCGTGCAGATGGTGGCGGCCGCGCCGGCCGATTACGTGATGCCGCTGTCCGCGTTCCGTGCGCCCGGCTGGTGCGGCGCGCACGCCCCCACCATCGCGCAGACGCTGCACGCCGTGCAACGCGTGGAGGTGACCGCCAACGACGAGCCCGAGGGCGCCGTCAGCTTCGCGGTGGGGCGGATCGAGTTCCTGCCCGACGACGCCAGGGAGCCCGACGTGCGCCTGGTCAGGAAGCGCGAGGAGCCGCCCGTGGAGATCGCCGCGACGCCGGCCTCGCGCGTGCCCGCGCCCGCGCTCGCGGGCCCGCCGGCGGCGTCAGGCGCGCCCGCGCCGCGGCGCCGGGTCGCCGTCGCGGCGCCGCCGAGCGCGCCGCCCCCGCAGGTGCCGGCGCCGGCCGCGGCCAAGCGCGTCGTCTGCGAATTCAGCGCGCGCTACCAGCTGATGCTCTGCTACTGAAACGCCTGCGGCGTCACTCGACGTTCTGCACCTGCTCGCGCATCTGCTCGATCAGCACCTTCATCTCCACGGAGACGCCGGTCAGCTCGAGCGCCGCGGACTTCGAGCCCAGCGTGTTGGCCTCGCGGTGCAGTTCCTGGATCAGGAAGTCCAGGCGCTTGCCGAGCTCGCCGCCGGCCTTGAGCAGGCGGGCGATCTCCTCGAGGTGGGCGCGCAGGCGCGACAGCTCCTCGGCCACGTCGATGCGCAGCGCGAAGGTGGCGGCCTCGTTCATCGCGCGCTCGCGCAGCGCCTCGGTGGGGATCGTGGACGCCGCGCCGGCGTCCAGCGCGTTCGTCGCCTTGAGCGCCTCGGCCCAGCGCTCCAGGAAGCGCTGCTGCTGGCGCTCGACCACCGCCGGCACCAGCGGCTCGGCCTGGGTCGCGAGCTCGCGCAGGCGCACGATGCGCTCCATGAGGATGGCCACGAGCTTGTCGCCCTCGCGCGCCCGGGCTTCCTTCAGCGCGGCGACGGCCCGGCGGCCGGCGTCCAGCAGGGCCTCGTCGACCCGGCCGGGGCCGGCCGGCGCCGAACGGCACCAATGCAGGACTTCGTTCACGCTCAGCGCCTGTGCCTTGGGCAATGCGGCGACCACCGTCGCCTCCAGGCGTGACAATCGGTCGAGCTGGTCGGCGCTGGGCTGGGGCCAGTCGTCGCCGCTGGCCTTGGCCGCGCTGACGCGCACGTCGACCTTGCCGCGCCGGCATCCGGCCGTGATCAGGTCGCGCAGGGCCCCCTCATGCTGGCGCAACTCGTCGGGCATGCGGAACGAGATATCGAGGAACCGGCTGTTCACCGATCGGAGTTCGACGGTGACCGCGGAATCCGGGGCGGTCGCGCCTGCGGAAGAAGCGGCGGGGGCCGCGGTCGCCGAGGCGTTGCCGAAGCCGGTCATGCTGTAAACTGCCATGTCGCGAGTGCCAGGTTGCAAAAAGAGATTATGTCAAAGCCAAAACCCGCCCCGCTGCCTTCGGGGACTGTGGTCGGCGGCTACCAGATCGTCAAGAAGATCGCCGCCGGCGGTTTCGGCATCGTTTACCTGGCCGAAGATGAAACACGTCATCTGGTTGCGCTGAAGGAATATCTCCCCGCCTCGCTGGCCGATCGTTCGCCAGGTGAATTGATTCCGCGCGTGAAGCCGGAAAAGCAGCCACTGTACCGCCTCGGCCTCAAGAGTTTCTTCGAAGAGGGCCGCTCGCTTGCACAGATTTCGCATGCCAGCGTGGTCTCGGTGCTGAATTTCTTCCGCGAGAACGAAACCGTCTACATGGTGATGAATTATCTGCAGGGTGACACCATGCAGGATTTCATCGTCACCGCGCGCGACCTGAAGCGCGAAAAGGTATTGCGCGAATCCACCATCCGCTCGCTGTTCGACGAGATCCTGCGCGGTTTGCGAATCGTCCACCAGCACAAGATGCTGCACCTGGACATCAAGCCGGCCAATATCTTCATCACCAACGACAACCGCGCCGTGCTGCTCGATTTCGGCGCCGCGCGCGAAGTGCTGAGCAAGGAAGGCCAGTTCATCCGGCCGATGTACACGCCCGGCTTCGCCGCGCCCGAGATGTACCGCCGCGACGGCTCGCTGGGCCCGTGGACGGACATCTACGCGATCGGCGCCTGCCTGTACGCGTGCATGCAGGGCTACCCGCCCAACGACGCCCCGCAGCGCATCGACAAGGACCGATTGCCCCTGTCGCTCTCGCGGCTGCGTAACGTCTATTCCGACAACCTGATCGAAGTGATCGAATGGTGCATGGCACTCGACCCGCTGTCCCGTCCGCAGAGCGTGTTCGCGCTGCAGAAGGAACTGTCGCGCGAGATCGAACGCCGCTACACCACGCTCAGCTTCTCGGAGCGGCTCAAGCTGCAGATCGAGAACCTGAAGTCCGGAGCACACCCTTGAACCTGCCCTCGAGCGCGCGCCCGGGCCTGGAGTAATCGAATGCGGTTTGGAACGTATCAGGTGAGCCGCAAGGGCGGCCGGGAGAAGAACGAAGACCGCATGGGCTATTGCTACACGCGCGATTCGGGCCTGTTCGCGCTGGCGGACGGCATGGGCGGGCATCCGGAAGGCGAGGTCGCGTCGCAGCTCGCGCTGCAGACGATCGCGGCCACGTTCCAGAAGGAGGCCAAGACCGAGCTGAAGGATCCGCAGCGCTTCCTGCAGGACGCCATCCTCGCCGGCCACCACCAGCTGCTGCGCTATGCCACCGACCGCGGCCTGACCGACACGCCGCGCACCACCATCGTGGCCTGCGTCATCCAGGGCGGCAACATCTACTGGGCCCACTGCGGCGACTCGCGCCTGTACATCGTGCGCGGCGACCGCCTGATCGCGCGCACGCGCGACCACTCGTACTCCGAGCTGCGCGAGGCGCTGTCGCACGTCGTGCCGCTGGACGAGAAGGTCAATCGCAACGTGCTGTTCACCTGCCTGGGCAGCCCCGGCAAGCCGGTGATCGACAGTGCGGGCCCGATGGTGCTGCGCACCGGCGACCGCGTGCTGCTGTGCTCGGACGGGCTGTGGAGCAGCGTCGAGGATCCGGACATCGTCAAGATGCTGTCCGAGTACCCGATCCACGACTCGGTGCCCGAGATCGTCGAGCAGGCGCTGCGCAACGCCGGCGAGAAGAGCGACAACGTCACGGCCCTGGCCGTCGAGTGGGAACAGACCGAGGACGACGAGGCCGCCGGCAACGTCTCCACGCGCTCGCTGGGCGAGGACGTCTTCGCGTCCACCATCCAGGCCAGCATGAGCGGCGACTCGTTCCTGCCCGACATCGACGACGACGAGATCGAGCGCTCGATCCGAGAGATCAACGAGGCGATCCAGCGCTCGGGTCCGCGCAAGACCTGACCCAGCCGGGGTCTCTTCCACTTTCATCCGAACCGGGCACACTTGCCCGGTTTTCGCTTTCCAAGAACAGGATTTCCGCTCATGACGTTCTCCCGCACCCAGGGTCGCGCCGCCAACCAGCTGCGCCCGGTCAAGCTGACGCGCGACTTCACCGTCCACGCCGAGGGCTCGGTGCTGGTCGAGTTCGGCGGCACGCGCGTGCTGTGCACCGCGTCCGTCGAGGATCGCGTGCCGCCGTTCCTCAAGGGCAAGGGCGAAGGCTGGGTCACGGCCGAATACGGCATGCTGCCGCGCGCCACGCACACGCGCTCGGACCGCGAGGCGGCCAAGGGCAAGCAGAGCGGGCGCACGCAGGAGATCCAGCGCCTGATCGGCCGCTCGCTGCGCGCCGTGTTCGACCTCAAGAAGCTGGGCGAGCGCACGATCACGCTGGACTGCGACGTGCTGCAAGCCGACGGCGGCACGCGCACCGCGGCCATCACCGGCGCCTGCGTCGCGGCGCACGACGCCGTCGCCAAGCTGCTGGCCGCCGGCAAGCTGGAGCATTCGCCGCTGAACGGCTTCGTGGCGGCGGTGTCGGTCGGCATCGTCGAGGGCACGCCGCTGCTGGACCTCGAGTACGTCGAGGATTCGGCCTGCGACACCGACATGAACGTCGTCATGACCGGCGCCGGCCACTTCATCGAGGTGCAGGGCACCGCCGAAGGCGCCGCGTTCTCGCGCGCCGAGATGAACCAGCTGCTTGACCTGGCCGATGCCGGCATCCGCCAGCTGATCGTCGCGCAGAAGGCCGCGCTGGGCCAGTGATCATGAAGCTTGTCCTCGCCTCCAACAACGCGAAGAAGCTGGCCGAACTGCAGGCGCTGTTCGACGGCCTGGGCATCGAGCTCGTGCGCCAGGGCGAGCTGGGCGTGACGGAGGCCGAGGAGCCGCACATCACGTTCATCGAGAACGCGCTGGCCAAGGCGCGCCACGCGTCGGCCGCGACGGGCCTGCCCGCGATCGCGGACGACTCGGGCCTGTGCGTCGACGCGCTCGGCGGTATGCCGGGCGTGATCTCGGCCAACTACGCCACGGTCGTCGCCAGCGCGGGCGCCACGCTCGATCGCGAGGTCGTGCGCCAGACGCAGGACGAGGCCAACAACGCGCTGCTGCTGGACAAGCTGCGCGACGTCGCGGACCGGCGCGCCAACTTCGCCTGCATGCTGGTGGCGATCCGCGCCGCCGACGACCCGTCGCCGCTGGTGGCCGTGGGCCGCTGGAACGGCGAGATCCTGCGCGAGCGCGAAGGCTCGGGCGGCTTCGGCTACGACCCGCTGATGTTCATCCCGGCCTTCGCCGCGACGGTCGCGTCGCTCGCCAAGGACGTGAAGAACGCGCACAGCCACCGGGCGATCGCCGCGGCGCAGATGCGCACGTTGATGCAGCAGGCGTGGCACCTTTGATCCTCGGCGTGCCCCGTCCATCGCGCGTTCCCCGATGAGCATCATCCGCCTCCACCCCGTCAACGCCGCCGGCGGCGAGTCCGGCGAGGGCGCGACCGGCGAGTCGTCGCTCGCGGGGGCGCCGCTGCGCGACCCGCAGTGGTACCACCGCCCCGGCACGCTGAGCCTGGCGGCGCCGCCGCCGCTGTCGGTGTACGTGCACCTGCCCTGGTGCCTGAAGAAGTGCCCGTACTGCGACTTCAACTCGCACGAGTTCCACACGGTCGGTGCCACGCCCAAGGACCTGCCGGAGCAGCGTTACCTGGACGCCGTGCGCGCGGACCTCGAGCGTTCGCTGCCCATCGTGTGGGGCCGCACGATCCACACGATCTTCATCGGCGGCGGCACGCCGTCGCTGTTCTCGCCCGACGGCATCGCGCGCCTGGTGTCCGACCTGCGCATGCTGCTGCCGTTGGCCGCCGACTGCGAGATCACGATGGAGGCCAACCCCGGCACCTTCGAGAAGGAGCGCTTCCGCGCCTTCGCGCAGGCCGGCGTGAACCGGCTGTCGATCGGCGTGCAGACCTTCAACGACGCCCACCTGCGCGCGCTCGGGCGCGTGCACGACGCGGCGCAGGCGCGCGCGGCGGCCGAGGAGGCGGCGCGCAGCTTCGAGACCTTCAACCTCGACCTGATGTACGCGCTGCCCGGCCAGACGCTGGCCGACCTGGACGCCGACCTCGACCTCGCGTTCGCGCTCGGCGCGCCGCACCTGTCGCTGTACCACCTCACGCTGGAGCCCAACACCGTCTTCGCGCAGCGCCCGCCGGCCAACCTGCCCGACGACGACACGGCCTACGAGATGCTCGACCGCGTCACCGAGCGCACCGCGGCGGGCGGCTTCGAGCGCTACGAGGTCTCGGCCTACGCCAAGGACGGCCATCGCTGCCGCCACAACGTCAACTACTGGCAGTTCGGCGACTACCTGGGCCTGGGCGCCGGCGCGCACGGCAAGCTGTCGTTCGCGCACCGCGTCATGCGCCAGGTGCGCTGGCGCGAGCCGAACATGTACATGGAGCGGACACTCGCGGGCCAGGGCGTGTCCAACGAATCGGACGTCGCGCGCGCCCAGCTGCCGTTCGAGTTCATGCTCAACGCGCTGCGCCTGCGCGAGGGCTTCGCGCTGGCGCTGTTCACCGAACGCTGCGGCCTGCCCTTGTCGGCCATTGCCAAGGCGCTGGACGAGGCGGAGCGCAAGGGACTGATCGAACGCACCGGCGCGCCCGGCGCGGAATGGATCAGGCCGACCGAGCGCGGGTTCGATTTCCTCAACGACCTGCAGGAGCTCTTCCTCTAGCGCCTGCCGACGCTGCGGCGCATGGTGGCGGGTCGAACGACCCGCCTTACCGCCGATCCGCGACGAAGAGCACCGCCGCCACCGTCCGGTCGCAATGCGCGCCGCCGAACGCGTACAGGTCGCGCTCGGCCAGGTCGATCTCCTGGGCCAGCGCCTCGCGCAGCAGGCTGCGGGCGCGGAAGTGGCGGCTGCGCACCGTGGCCTCGGGGATGGCCAGCAGCTGCGCCGTCTCCTCCACGCTCAGTTCCTCGACCGCGCGCAGCACGAACACGCTGCGGAACGCGGCGGGCAGTGCGTCGAGCTGGCGTTTGTCCTCGGGCGCCAGGTGCAGCTTGCCGGCCAGGTCGGTGGCCGACTTGTTGACGGCCGTGTGGTCGGTGACCATCTGCCTGGCGAACGCCTTGACGTCGTCGGCGCCGGCAGGCGCCTGGGCATAGGCGCCGGCATCGATGTCCACCTGGTTGGCGGTGACGACGATGGCCGCGATCTGCGCGTCGTTGGGGCCGGCCAGCGCGAGGGCGGGGGCGAGGGCGACGGCCAGGGCCGCGCCGGCGAGGTGCAGGGTCTTCATCGGGTTCTCCGGGGTGTGCGGTGCCCAGGCGACATGCCTTCGGGCACCGGTGACGATCCAGATGTCGCGACCTCGACCCGCGTTCCCCGCGTCGCCCGCACGGGCGTCCCGTGCTCGGTAGAACTGGCAGGCACGCCGATTGCTGACGGGCCCGAATGGTCGAGCAGACGCCCGGAGACGGGCGCCCGCCGCCGTTGCCCGGGGCAAACCCCTTTTGGGCACGGGCCGGGCTCCACCTATGATCGCGCTCGCCCGACCGCCCCCGCCGCCAGGATCTCCATGCCCGACAACGCCGCCATCGATTCCGAGCAATTCAATCGCATCGCCCGTCGCAACATCAGCCTGCCGTTGATCGTCGGCTTCGTGAGCGCCCTGGCTTTCGTCGGCTTCTTCTACTACTACCTGGTCGTCTCCAACTGGGTCGACCACACGCACCAGGTCATCGGCAAGCTCAACGAGATGACCACGCTGCAGTCGGACATGGAGACCGGCGTGCGCGGCTACGTCATCGCCGGCGACGAGTCCTTCCTCGCGCCCTACCAGGTGGCCCGCCCGCAACTGGCTTCCCAGGTGCAGGACCTGGTGCAGATGACCGCGGACAACCCGGCCCAGACCGACCGCCTCAAGCGCATCCGCGCGCTGCAGCAGGGCTGGGAGGCGTTCGCGCAGCAGCTGATCGACACGCGCAAGCAGGGCGGCGATGCGTCGTCGATGGTCAAGGCGCTGACCGGCAAGCAGCTGTTCGACCGCATCCGGGCCGAGGTGCTGGCGGCGCGCAACACGGAGCAGGCCCTGCTCAAGGAACGGCTCGACGAGCTCGGCACGGTCACCTGGGGCGGCATCGGCGCGTACATCCTGTTCATCGTCGCGACCAACCTGTACATCGCCTGGGCGGGGCGGCGCGACATCAAGCAGCTGTCCGACGACTTCGGCGGCGCCCTGGCGGCGCAGACCGAGGCCGCCGCGGCGCTCACCGAGCAGGCCTGGGTGCGCGACGGCCAGGCGCAGCTGGCCGAGACGCTGATCGGCCAGCAGACGCTGACCACCGTCGGCCGCAGCGTGCTGGCGTTCTGCGGCCGCTACCTCGATCCGGTGGTCGCGGCGATGTACGTGCGCGACGACACCGGCACGCTGCAGCGCGTGTCCACCCACGGCTTCGACGGCCAGGACGGCGACGGGCTGGTGCAGGCCGCGCGCGACGGCCTGGTCGGCCAGGCGGTGCGCGACGGGCGCCTGAACCACGTCACCAACCTGCAGGGCGGCTACTTCAAGGTGGGCTCGGGCCTGGGCGCGACCACGCCGGCCGAGGTGGTGATCACGCCCATCGTCAACGACGGCATCGTCAACGGCGTGATCGAGCTGGGCTTCATGCGCCACGTGGCGCCGCGCGACATCGAGCTGCTCAAGCTGCTGCGCGGCGCGATCGGCGCGTCGGTGGATTCGGCGATGTATCGCAAGCGCCTGCAGGACTCGATCGAGGAGACCCAGCAGCTCAACGAGGAGCTGCAGGTGCAGCAGGAGGAACTGCGCACCGCCAACGAGGAGCTGGGCGAGCAGTCGCGCGTGCTGACGGAGTCGCAGACGCACCTGGAGCGCCAGCAGGCCGAACTCGAGGCCACCAACACGCAGCTGGCCGAGCAGGCCGAGGCGCTCGATCGCAAGAACGAGGCGCTCAACGAGGCGCAGGTGGAACTGCAGGAGCGGGCCGACGAGCTGCAGCGCGCGAGCCGCTACAAGTCCGAGTTCCTGGCCAACATGTCGCACGAACTGCGCACGCCGCTGAACAGCTCGCTGATCCTGGCCAAGCTGCTCAGCGAGAACAAGGAAGGCAACCTGTCCGCGGAGCAGCTGAAGTTCGCGCAGACGATCTACAGCGCCGGCAACGACCTGCTCAACCTGATCAACGACATCCTCGACCTGTCCAAGGTGGAGGCCGGCCGCCTGGAGCTGCAGCCGCAGTTCGTGTCGGTGCATCGCATGGTCGACTCGCTGCAGCGCATGTTCTCGCCGCTGGCCGGCCAGAAGAAGCTGGTGTTCGACGTGCAGGTCGCGCCCGAGGCGCCGACGTCGATGGTGACCGACAACCAGCGGCTGGAGCAGATCCTCAAGAACCTGCTGTCCAACGCGATCAAGTTCACCGAGACCGGCACCGTCACGCTGGCCGTGCAGGCGCGTCCGGGCGACCGCGTCGCGTTCTCGGTCAAGGACACGGGCATCGGCATCCCCGAGGGCCAGCAGGACATCATCTTCGAGGCCTTCCGCCAGGCCGACGGCACCATCAACCGGCGCTACGGCGGCACGGGCCTGGGCCTGTCGATCTCGCGCGAGCTGGCGCGCCTGCTGGGCGGCACCATCGAGGTCGACA
>Ga0207427_100518_pt1 | contig 20380 bp, 15 predicted proteins | sample AraplaCL_Cvi_mMS_FD_184268 | JGI IMG/M metagenome (GOLD analysis project Ga0207427, IMG submission 184268) | Arabidopsis root microbial communities from the University of North Carolina, USA - plate scrape CL_Cvi_mMS (SPAdes) (version 2) | ecosystem: Host-associated > Plants > Roots > Endosphere ... | reverse complement strand
GGCGGGGGTCGCCGCGGGCCTGGCCCTCTCGACCGTCGAAGCGGCTCCGGCGCCCCGGACGGAGGCCGTCGAATCGACCATTCGAGACGAGATCGGCGCGGGCAAGCTGGCGTCGCTGACGTTCGCGCTGGTGCAGGACGGCCGCATCCTTCGCGAGGGCGGCTTCGGCATGGCGGATCCCGGACGCCATCTCGCCGCCACCGCGCACACGCCCTATCCCCTGGCGTCGCTGACCAAGCCGCTGGTCGCGACGGCGACGATGTCGCTGGTCGAGCGCGGCAAGATCGACCTGGAGGCGCCCGCCGCACGCTACCTGCCCGAAGCGGGGCAGGACGTGCCCGGCAACATCCGGCAACTGCTTGGCCATACGTCCGGCCTGACGACGTACGTGCGCATCGGCTGGGGCGGCAACTCGCCGGGGGTGCCGGACGCCGGCGCCGATCCCTGGCCCTATGCGTTTGCCGCCCAGCCGCCCGGCACCCTGTTCGAATACGCCAACCTGGGATACGGCCTGCTCGGCCGGATCGTCGAGGCCCGCAGCGGCCAGTCCCTGGGCGGGTTCCTGCGCTCGGACCTGTTCGTTCCGCTGGGCATGCACGACTCCTCGCTGCCTGGCCGCTTCCAGGTGCCCGCACGGGCGGCGCGCAAGCTCGATGCCACCGGCAAGCCGCTGCCGCCCACCTGGAACGACACGCCGGGCGCCGGCAACGCGTACGCCAGTGCGCACGACCTGGCCCTGTTCGCAACCTTCAGCATGTCGTCGGCGCCGTCGAAGGTTCTTGGCCCCGACAACCGGCGCCTGATGCGCGAGCACGTCGAGCCCGGAGCCCGACATGACTACTACGCGGGCGCGCACTACGGCCTGGGCTGGTACTTCCGCGACGAGCCGTCGGGCGAACGGGTGGTCTGGCACGAAGGCGGCATGCCCGGCGCCAGCAGCATCGTCTACATGCTGCCCGGGAGGAACCTGGCCGTGGCGGTGCTCATCAACCAGACCGACGCCAACGAGGCGGCCCAGCGCTTCGCGCTGGCGCTCGTCCATGCGGTCGAGCCGCGCTTCACCGGCACGCCCCTGGTGGCCACGCAGGGCTTCGAGCGCTACGCAGGCGCGGAGGACCTGCGCGGTCGCTGGAGCGGCTTGATCCACGTGGCCGGATCCCTCGCTCCCTGGAGCCTGACGTTCAGGGACGATGGCCTGCTCGAGGCCGAATTGCCGGCGTCGCCAGGCGTGGCGCCTCGCAAGGAGACGTTCCGGGCGCAGGTGCACGAGGGCCTCGTGCTGGGGGCATTCGAAGGGGGGCTGTCGGGCGACGGCGAGACGGCGGGCCCTGGCCGCTACGTGCTGTTGCGCCTGCTTCGACAAGGTGACCAGATCACGGGCGCCCTGGTCGCCTATTCGTCCGAGGAGCGACTCGAATATCTTCGCCCTTACGCCGTGAGCCTGCGGCGAGAGTCTCGTTGACCCCGGGGCGCTCGGGTCGCAAGCATTGGATCAACAATGTCCGACGCGTTTGCCACTGACGACTCAGGAGCCCGGGATGTCCGACACCAAGAAATTCGCCTCGCAGGCCGACCTCGAGGAGAAGAAGGTCACCTTCAGCCAGCTGTCCGAGCACGCCTGGGCCTACACGGCCGAGGGCGACCCGAACACCGGCATCATCATCGGCGACGACGCCGTGCTGGTGGCCGACACCCAGGCCACGCCCGCGATGGCGGCCGACGTCATCCGCCGCATCCGCGAGGTCACCGACAAGCCCATCAGGTACGTCGTGCTGACGCACTACCACGCCGTCCGCGTGCTGGGCGCCAGCGCCTACCAGCCGCAGCAGGTCATCGCCAGCCAGGACACCTACGACCTGATCGTCGAGCGCGGGGAGGCCGACAAGGCCAGCGAGATCGGCCGCTTCCCGCGCCTGTTCCGCAATGTCGAGACCGTTCCCGCCGGCCTGACCTGGCCCACGCTCACCTTCGAGAAGAAGATGACGCTGTGGCTGGGCAAGCTCGAGGTGCAGCTGCTGCAGCCGGGCCGCGGTCACACCAAGGGCGACACCGTCGTCTGGCTGCCGCAAGAACGCACGCTGCTGTCGGGCGACCTGGTCGAATTCGACGCGACGCCGTATGCCGGCGACGCCTACTTCCGCGACTGGCCGCAGACGCTGGAGAACGTTGCCGCGCTGCGGCCCCTGGCCCTGGTGCCCGGCCGCGGCCCGGCGCTCAAGGGCGAGGCGCAGGTCGCCGCGGGCCTGCGCTCGACGGCCGGCTTCATCGCCGACGTCCGCACGGCCGTCGAGGCCGGCGTGGCCGCGGGCAAGGACCTGAACGCGATCTACAAGGACACGTTCGCCAGGCTCAAGCCCAAGTACGGGCACTGGGTGATCTTCGACCACTGCATGCCGTTCGACGTCACGCGCTGCTTCGACGAAGTGACGCAGTACGCGGACCCGCGCATCTGGACGGCCGAGCGGGATCGCCAGATGTGGGAGACGCTCGAAGGCTGAGCCCGCGGCATCCACCGAACCGGACGCCGCCGACCGCCTGCGGCGCCCGCGGAGACGAGCATGAACCTGAAGGAACTGGCTGCACGCAAGGGCGAGCCCGTCGACTACCAGTCGCTGGTGTTCGACTACCACCGCAGCCCCGACCAGGCCGCGGCGACGCCGGTGCGCCGGCCCGCCGCCGTCGTCGGCGCCGGGCCGGTCGGACTGTCGCTGGCCATCGACCTCGCCCAGCGCGGCGTGCCCGTGGTGCTGCTGGACAACGACTGCACGCTGTCCACCGGCTCGCGCGCGATCTGCTTTGCCAAGCGCACGCTGGAGATCTTCGATCGCCTGGGCTGCGGCGACGCGATGGTGGACAAGGGCGTGTCGTGGCGGGTCGGCAAGGTCTTCCTCAGGGACGAACAGGTCTACAGCTTCGACCTGCTGCCCGAGTCCGGCCACGCGCGCCCGGCCTTCGTGAACCTGCAGCAGTACTACGTCGAGGGGTATCTGGCGGAGCGCGCCGCGGCGCTGCCGCTGATCGACCTGCGCTGGAAGAACACCGTCGTCGGCATCGAGGCGCGCGACGACCACGCGGCGCTGGCGATCGACACGCCGGACGGGCCGTACCGCCTCGAGGCCGACTACGTGGCGGCGTGCGACGGTTCGCGCTCCGCGGTGCGGCGCCTGATGGGGCTGGAGTCCCGGGGGCGCACATTCAAGGATCGCTTCCTGATCGCCGACGTGCGCATGCGGCACGAGGCGCCGGCCGAGCGCTGGTTCTGGTTCGACCCCGACTTCCACCCCAACCAGAGCGTGCTGCTGCATCGCCAGCCCGATGGCGTCTGGCGCATCGACTTCCAGCTGGGCTGGGACGCCGACCCGGAGCAGGAGAAGAAGCCGGAACGCATCATCCCGCGCGTCAAGGCCCTGCTCGCGCACTCGGCGATGAAGGACGTCGACTTCGCGCTGGAGTGGGCCAGCGTCTACACGTTCTCCTGCCTGCGCATGGACGGCTTCCGCCACGGCCGCGTGCTGTTCGCGGGCGACTCGGCGCACGGCGTGTCGCCGTTCGGCGCGCGCGGCGCGAACTCCGGCGTGCAGGACGCCGACAACCTGGGCTGGAAGCTCGCCGCGGTGCTGCAGGGCCAGGCGCACGACGCGCTGCTGGACACCTATGCCCGCGAGCGCGAGTTCGCCGCCGACGAGAACATCCGCCACTCCACCCGTGCGACGGATTTCATCACGCCAAAGAGCACCGTGAGCCGCCTGTTCCGCGATGCGGTGCTGGAGCTGTCGAGGACGCACGCCTTCGCGCGCACGCTGGTCAACAGCGGCCGCCTGTCGACGCCGTCGACGCTGGCGCACTCGCCACTCAACACGCCCGACAAGGCGCCGTTCGCTGGGGCCATGGTGCCCGGCGCCCTCGCGGCCGACGCGCCGGTCACGCTGCCCGATGGCCGCCGTTCGTGGCTGCTGCAGCAGCTCGGCGCGGGCTTCACGCTGCTGGTCGCCGGCGACGGCCCGGCGGGCCTGGACGACATCGATGGCCACGGGCTGCCGCTCAAGCGGCTGCGCGTGGGCCTCGACATCGACGACGTCGATGGCCTGCTGGCGCGTCGCTACGACCTGCAGCCCGGCACCGCCTACCTGCTGCGCCCCGACCAGCATGTCTGCGCACGCTTTCGCAACGCCTGCGCGGCCGATGTCGACGCCGCGATCCGCCAGGCGCTGGCGCTGGCGTGAAGGAGACGACATGGAACTGATCACCGCCCCCAACCTCGAGGCCGCGGACGACTTCTACGAAGCGCTCATCGACGCCCATCGCGACCTGGACGCCGACCGCAGCCAGGCGCTGAACGCGCGCCTGATCCTGCTGCTGGCCAACCACATCGGCTCGCAGCGCGTGCTGCTCGACGCCCTCGCGGCCGCCCGCGGCGCGGCGCGCTGAACGCCGACAGCCGATGCCTGGGCGCCGCCCCAGGACGACGCGCGGGCTGTCCCGCGCCTGACGCCCATGGAAAACCCCAAGGTGCCGCGCCCGTCAACTTAAGATAATCAAATTGACTTATTTAAATAGACGCCGACCTGAGCGGCGCATCCATCCCGGCCCGACGACCCCCGTCCACCCACCCTGACGACTCGGAGAACCTCGCATGACCCTGGCCCCTCGCACCCGCAAGACGATCGCCCTGCCCCGCCGCGCGGCACGCGGCTCCTCGATCCTGGCCGCGGCCACGCTCTCGGCCCTGGCGCAAGGCGCCTCCGCCGCGACGTACGTGCGCGTGAACCAGGTGGGGTATGCGTCCGGCCAGGCCGCCCGGGCCTACGTGATGACGACCTCCACCGTCACCAGCGAGTCCTTCCAGGTGCTCGATGGCGCGGGCACCGTCGTGGGCAGCGGCACCGTGGGCGCGACGACGGGCAAGTGGGGCAGCTATCACGTCTACCCGATCGACTTCACCGCCGCCGGATCGGGCAGCCACAGCCTGCGCGTGCTCGGCTCCGTGAGCGCCACCTCGCCGAGCTTCGCGATCGCGCCGGCCAATGTGCTGTACCAGGACGCGCTCGCCAACGCGCTGAGCTTCTACCAGGTGCAGCGCGACGGCCCGGACTTCGTCCCCTCGGCGCTGCGCACCGCCGGCGCGCACCTGAACGACGCGCGCGCCAAGGTCTACAAGACGCCCAAGGACGACGGCAACGACAACTACACCGCCAACCTGGTCGCCAACGGCGAGACCATCGACGCCAGCGGCGGCTGGTTCGATGCGGGCGACTACGTCAAGTTCGTCGAGACCACCACCTATGCGGCCGGCGTGATGCTGACGGGCATCCGCGACTTCCCCGCCCAGATGGGTGCCGGCTCGGCCACGTCGAACTTCACGCCCGAGGCCGAGTTCGCGGTGAAGTGGCTGCTCAAGATGTGGGACGACTCGAGCCAGACGCTGCACTACCAGGTCGGCATCGGCATCGACTTCAAGACCAGCGACGTGCTCAGCGACCACGACTTCTGGCGCCTGCCGCAGGCCGACGACACCGCCACGCCGAGCTCGGCGCCGGGATTCTCCGGCGTCAGCCAGGCGCAGCTCGCGTTCATCACGCATCGACCGGTGCTGGCGGCCGGCGCGGCAGGCGCCAAGGTCAGCCCCAACCTGGCTGGCCGGCTCGCGGCGGACTTCGCCCTGTGCTACCAGGTCTTCCATGCCAGCAATCCGGCGCTCGCCAACCAGTGCCTGAGCTCCGCGGAGCACGTCTACGCGCTCGCCGACACGGCGCCCAGCGGCAAGCTGCTGACGGCCTCGCCCTACGACTTCTACCCCGAGACCGTCTGGCAGGACGACATGGAATGGGGCGCGACCGAACTGGACCTGGCCCTGCGCCTGGGCAACCTGCCGGCGGGCCTGCCGCAGACCAACCCGTCGTTCTACCTGGGCCAGGCCGCGACCTGGGCCAAGGCCTACATCGGCAAGGGCAGCTTCGATTCGCTGAACCTGTACGACGTGGCAGGCCTGGCGCACTTCGACCTGTCGCGCGCCATGACGGTGGCGGGCAACCCGACCCTGCCCGTGACGCAAGCCGCGCTGCTGGCCAACATGAAGACGCAGCTGCAGGCGAACTCGCCGAGCAAGGCCGATCCGTTCGACAGCCTCTACACCTGGGCGATCGGCGATTCCGCCTCGCACACGGCGGGCCTGTCGGTGATGGCCAGCGAGATCGGCCACCTGTCGGCGAACGCGGACGACGCCACGCTGGCGCGCCGCCAGGCGGCCGGCGTGCTGGGCGCCAACGCCTGGGGCGTGTCCTTCATCGTCGGCGACGGCTCGACCTTCCCCGACTGCCCGCAGCACCAGATCGCCAACCTGGTGGGCTCGCTCACCGGCAAGGGCGCCCTCCTGGCCGGCGCGGTGGTCGAAGGGCCCAATTCCTCCGGCTCGTCCGGCAGCCTGACCGCGATGAAGTCCTGCGGCTCCAGGACCGCCTTCAAGTCCTTCGACGGCAACGGCGCCGTCTACTGGGACTGGGTTCAGTCCTACGCGACCGACGAGCCCGCCATCGACCTGACCGCCTCGTCCATGCTGATGTTCGCCTGGCGCATGGCCGGCGCGCCCGCGGCGCTCTGACCCGATCCGCCACACGGGGCCGGTCGTCGCGACCGGCCTCGCCCCCCTCGCTTTCGCACCCGAGACGCCCTGCCAGCATGTCCAGCCTGTCACTCACCAACATCCATAAGACCTACGACGGCGGAACGCAGGTCATCAAGGGCGTCGACCTGCAGATCCGCGACGGCGAGTTCATGGTGTTCGTCGGCCCGTCCGGCTGCGGCAAGTCGACGCTGCTGCGGATGATCGCGGGGCTCGAGGACATCACGGACGGCGAGATGTTCATCGGCGATCGCCGCGTCAACGACGTCTCGCCGTCGGCGCGCGGCGTGGCGATGGTGTTCCAGAGCTACGCGCTCTATCCGCACATGACGGTCGGCGAGAACATGGGCTTCGCGCTGAAGATGGCCGGCCACGGCAAGGCCGAGATCGCCGCCGCCGTGGGCCGTGCCGCCGAGATCCTGCAGATCAACGCGCTGCTCGATCGCAAGCCCAAGGCGCTCTCGGGCGGCCAGCGCCAGCGCGTGGCGATCGGCCGCGCCATCGTCCGCCAGCCCAAGGTCTTCCTGTTCGACGAGCCGCTGTCCAACCTCGACGCCGCGCTGCGCGTGCAGATGCGCACCGAGCTCGCGCGCCTGCACCGCGAGCTCGGCACGACGATGGTCTACGTCACGCACGACCAGGTCGAGGCCATGACGCTGGGCCAGCGCATCGCGGTCTTCCACGCCGGCCGCGTCGCGCAGGTGGGCGCGCCGATGGACTTGTACGACCGGCCGGCCGACCTGTTCGTGGCGGGCTTCCTCGGCTCCCCGAAGATGAACCTGGTGCCGGTGACCGTCAGCGCCAACGACCAGGACGGCCTGCGGGTGCGCGCGCAAGAGGGCGGCGAGTTCGCGCTCGGCGCGTCCGTCGCGGGCGCCGCGCCGGGTGCCGCCGCGACGCTGGGCTTCCGCCCCGACCAGGTGGAACTGGCCGACGCCGGCTCGGAGGCGTTCGAAGGCCAGGTCGACCTGGTCGAGCGCCTGGGCGACGCGACGCTGGTCCATGTCCGCTGCGACGGCGCACCGGACGCCATCGTCGTCCGCCTGCCGGGGCATGCGCCGCCGATCGCGCCGGGGCACCGCGTCGCCCTGCGGCCCGACATGCGCCGCGCCACCTTGTTCGACGACCGGGGCGTCGCCGTCGCGCGCCGCGCGTGAGCCGGCCAGGACCCGTCGCCCTCCTCCGCCCGCCGACCCGCACTCGCGACGTCGGCTGGATCTGATCAACCGTCGACGCCGTTCCCGTGTCCGGCTCCATCCTCGACCGGATCGTCGATGAGACGGCTGCGGCGGCGTGCACCAAGCCGGTGAGGCGCGGCACCATTTCAATGTCACCGGAGGCGATCACCCGGATGGGGGTCCGGCGGCCGGGTCGTCCCCGGCCATCGCCTCAAGCTGGCACCCGGCCGAGCAACGCGTGCAGGGCGCGCACGCCGAATGCCGGGACTCCCATCGCCTCGTCATCTGCCCTGGGGACATTCAACAATTTGGGGATGGCCGTCGATGCCACGCAGGTCTCCAGTAGAGATGTCGATGCACGGCTGTCTCGACCCGCGAAAGCGGACGGGTCTGCCGCGTGGCGACGAACGGCCAGCGGTGGCGACGAATCGACTTTACGCATGTGTAAATGCAATCACCGATGTGCACCGCCGCTTGCGCTGCTACGTTGTAGAGACAGGCACCGCACCCGGTGTCGCCGAGAGGGCCTCCTCGTTTCCACCAAAGAGACACTCGCTGGCGCGCCGATTGCTAGTACCTGATGACAGAGATGAAAGCCGTAGGAGGGCCACATCATGAAAGTCGCAGGCGAAACCGAACCCGAACCTTGGCGACCGCTGGGCGAGCGCATCACGCGATCCCCGCCGGCCAAGCCCGAATGGCAGCCGCTGCCCCATGCCCCGTGCATCGAGGTCAACCGCCAGGGCCAGTTGAGAACGAACCTGCCGTTGCCGAAATAATTCGCGCACGGCGACCCAAGGCGAGGCCTGATCGACCCGCCTGAGATCCCGGCCGGCATTGCCCCGGTCGACCCGCCGGCTCCGCCCAAGACGGAGCACGCCAACGGCGTTACGGCGTCCCGCGCGGACGTCAAGGCGGAATTTCCTTCCCTAGACAACATGCCCGGCGCGGGAAGCCCCGAGGCATCTTCCCCTTCCCGACCTGCGAAACTACGTCCCTTGCACGCGCGCACCGCGCCGCGGCACACGGGAGAATTCGCATGAAAGCCACCTGGAACGGGGCCGTCCTGGCCGAGAGCGACGACATCGTCACCGTCGAAGGCAACCACTACTTTCCCGAGTCCAGCCTGAACCGGGACTACGTCACCTTCAGCAACCACCGCACGAGCTGCCCCTGGAAGGGCCAGGCGTACTACTACACGCTGCTCGTCAACGGCGAGATGAATCCCGAAGCGGTCTGGTACTACCCCGAACCCTCCGAAGCGGCGGCCAACATCAAGGGCCGCGTCGCGTTCTGGAAGGGCGTGAAGGTCGACTGACCTGCACGACGAACGAGTCCACGAGACATCAACCACCTGCCACCCCTCATGCAACCCATCCACAAGAAGTTGTTCGCCGCGCTCGCGGCCACCGGCCTGCTCGCCGCCACGGCGTTCGCCCAGGACGCCGCGCCGCCGCGCGTCGGCGACGCGCCCGCGTCGTCGGCCGCCGCCGCGGTCACGGCCGCTTCCGCGCCCGCCGCCGTCACGCCGCTGTCCAAGCTGCCCTACACGCCGGTGCTGGACGTCAGCTCGATGGACAAGACGGCCGACCCGTGCGTCGACTTCTTCCAGTACGCCTGCGGTGGCTGGCAGAAGAACAACCCGATCCCCGCCGACCAATCGCGCTGGGACGTCTATTCGAAGATGGAGCAGGACAACCGCCGCGTGCTGTGGGGCATCCTGGACAAGCTCGCCACGCAGGCCAGCGGCCGCACGGTGTCGCAGCAGAAGATCGGCGATGCCTTCGCGGCGTGCACGAACGAGGAGCTGACGCAGCGCCTGGGCGCGCGCCCGATGAAGCCCGAGCTGGAGCTGATCGACGGCATGCACTCCAAGAAGGACCTGCCCGCGGTGCTTGCCAAGCTGCAGCTCAACTCGGGCGACGACGGCCTGTTCTTCAACTTCGGCTCGGCGCAGGACTACGCCGACTCGTCGCGCGTGATCGCCTTCGCCACGCAGGGCGGCCTGGGCCTGCCCGAGCGCGACTACTACTTCAAGACGGACGCCAAGTCCAAGGAACTGCGCGAGAAGTACGTGGCGCACGTCGCCCGCATGTTCCAGCTGATGGGCGACGGCGAGGCCGACGCGAAGGCGCACGCCGACGTCGTGATGTCCATGGAGACGGCGCTCGCCAAGGGCTCGATGACGGCCGTCGAACTGCGCGATCCGCAAAAGCAGTTCCATCCGGCCAACGAGCGCAAGCTGCAGGCGCTGACGCCGGCCTTCGACTGGAAGTCCTACCTCACGGGCATGGGCGTGGCGGGCAACGACCGCTTCAACGTCAGCCAGCCCAGGTTCTTCCAGACGCTCGATTTCCAGCTGCGCATGCGCAAGCTCGAGGACATCAAGACCTACCTGCGCTGGCACGTGGCGCATGTCTCGGCGCCCTTCCTGTCCAAGCCCTTCCTCGACGAGAACTTCGACTTCTACCGCCGCACGCTGCGCGGCGTGACCGAGCTGGCGCCGACGTGGCAGCGCTGCGTGGTGCTGGTGGACAACCAGATCGGCGAGGCGCTGGGCCAGGAGTTCGTCAAGGAGAACTTCAGCCCCGAGCTCAAGGCCAAGACGCTGCACATGACGCAGCAGATCCAGGCCGCGATGGAAGGCGAGATCAAGAACCTCGACTGGATGGGCCCGCAGACCAAGGCCAAGGCGCTCGAGAAGCTGCACGGCATCGTCAACAAGATCGGCTACCCGGACAACTGGCGCGACTACTCGGCCCTGGAGATCAAGCGCGACGACCTGCTGGGCAACGTGCAGCGTGGCGACGCGTTCGAGGCACGGCGCCAGCTCGCCAAGATCGGCAAGCCGGTCGACCACAGCGAGTGGGGCATGACGCCGCCGACGGTCAACGCGTACTACGACGCGCAGATGAACGACATCAACTTCCCGGCCGGCGTGCTGCAGCCGCCGCTGTTCGACGCCAAGCTCGACGACGCGCCCAACTACGGCAACACCGGCGGCACGATCGGCCACGAGCTGACGCACGGCTTCGACGACGAGGGCCGGCAGTTCGACGCCAAGGGCAACCTGAAGAACTGGTGGACCAAGAAGGACGCCGCCGAGTTCGACAAGCGCACCACCTGCCTGACCGACCAGTACGGCAAGTACATCGTCGTCGACGACATCCACATCAACTCCAAGCTGACGCTCGGCGAGGACCTGGCCGACTTCGGCGGCCTGGTGCTGGCCATCGCCGCCTGGAAGATGGAGATGGCGGCCCACCCGGCGCCGGCGGAGGTCGACGGCTTCAAGCCCGACCAGCGCTTCTTCATCGGCATGGCGCAATGGGCCTGCTCGAACGACCGCCCCGAGCAGCTGCGCCTGAACGCCGCCACCAACCCGCACTCGCCGAACAAGTACCGCGTCAACGGCCTGGTCGCGAACTTCAAGGAGTTCGAGCAGGCGTTCTCGTGCAAGCCGGGCCAGCCGATGGCACCGGTCAAGCGCTGCCAGGTGTGGTGAGGTAAGGTTGCGGGTCGCGGTCCGCCGCGGCCCGGAACGCGTGGATCCTGCGACTGCGCGCAGGATGACGGAGCAACGGCGTCATCCTGCGCGCAGTCGCAGGATCCACCCGTCACGAAGGGCCGCCATTCGAGCGGCCCGTTTTTTTGTCCGAGGATTCGAAGATGACTGACAACCAAGCCCCGCTCCAGGTCGGCAAGCGCATCGCCGGCGGCAAGGGGCTGAGCCCGGTGCTGCTGCGCCGCGGCAGCGAGGTGGAGCTCGATTGGGACGTGCGCCAGAAGAGCCGCATCGCCGCCACCGATTCGCTGGGCCGCGCGCTCAACGTGTTCCTGCCGCGCGGCACGGTGCTGCGCGGCGGCGACGTGCTGGTGGCCGAGGACGGGTCGCTGATCCGCGTGAAGTCGGCGCCGCAGCCGGTGCTGGTCGTCACGCACTGCCCCGACCACGGCACGCCGTTCGACCTGCTGCGCGCCGCCTACCACCTGGGCAACCGCCACGTGCCGCTGGAACTGCAGCCCGACCGCCTGCTGCTGGAGCCGGACCACGTGCTGGCCGACATGCTGCGCGCCCAGCACCTGATCGTCACCGAGGCGAGCAGCGCGTTCGAGCCCGAGGGCGGCGCGTACGAGCCGGGCGCGCACGCGGGTCACGCGCATGCGCATGACCACGGGCACGCGCACGACCATGGCCACGACCATGCGCACCACGATCACGATCACGATCATGGCCATGACCACGCGCACGATCATGGACACGACCACGGCCATTCGCACGCGAAGCCCAAGGCCGCGGGCAAGGCGGTCGCCATCCCCGTCGTCGGCCAGGCCGCGCCGCACGTGCATGGGCCGGACTGCGACCATGACCACGATCACGACCATGGTCACGGGCATGCACACGGCCATGGCCACGACCACGGCCACAAGAAGCACGGCCACTGATGCCCGACACCCCCGTCGCCGGCGACGCCGTGCTGCTGCAGCTGATGTGGCTCGCCTCGCCGGCGCTGCCGGTGGGCGGGTTCAGCTATTCGGAAGGGCTGGAGGCGGCGGTCGACGACGGCCGCGTGACCGGCGAGGCCAGCGCGGCCGAGTGGCTGGCCAACCAGATGGCGCTGGCGCCGGCGCGCGCCGACCTGCCGGTGCTCGCGCAGGCGCACCGGGCCTGGCAGCGCCACGACCTCGCGCGCGTGACCTGGCTGAACGACTTCGCCGGCCGCACCCGCGAGACGCGCGAGCTGCGCCTGCAGTCCGAACAGATGGGCCGCTCGCTGGTCGAGTGGCTGCGCAACCAGGACGTCGCCGACGGCGAGCGCCTCGCCCACCTTGCCGCGTTGGCGCCTTCGCCCACCTGGCCGGTCGCCTTCGCGCTGGCGACCGCGCGCGCGAACGCCACGGCGGCACAGGCCTTGCATGCGTCCCTGTTCGGCTGGGCGGAGAACATGGTGCAGGCGGCGCTGAAGGCAGTGCCGCTGGGCCAGTTGGCCGGCCAGCGCATCCTGCAGGCGCTCGTCTCGCGGATGCCGCCGCTGGTGGAGCAGGCCCTGGCCCTGGACGACGACCACATTCAGTCGTTCTCGCCGATGCTGGGCATCGCCAGCGCGCGCCACGAGACGCAATACTCGCGCCTGTTCCGTTCCTGATCCGACGAGACCCGCCATGACCGACCTGCCCGCCGCCCGCCCCACCCCGCTGCACCACATCGCCAACCGCAGCAAGCGCCTGCCGCCGCTGCGCGTGGGCGTCGGCGGCCCCGTGGGCTCGGGCAAGACGACGCTGGTCGAGATGCTGTGCAAGGCGATGCGCGACAAGTGGGACCTGGTCGTCGTCACCAACGACATCTACACCAAGGAAGACCAGCGGCTGCTGACCGTGGCCGGCGCGCTCGCGCCCGAGCGCATCATGGGCGTGGAGACGGGCGGCTGCCCGCACACCGCCATCCGCGAGGACGCGTCGGTCAACCTCGAGGCCATCGACCGCATGCTCGAGAAGTTCCCCGAGGCCGACATCGTCTTCATCGAGTCGGGCGGCGACAACCTGGCCGCCACCTTCAGCCCCGAGCTGAGCGACCTGACGATCTACGTGATCGACGTAGCCGCCGGCGAGAAGATCCCGCGCAAGGGCGGCCCCGGCATCACCAAGAGCGACCTGTTCGTCATCAACAAGACCGACCTCGCGCCGCATGTGGGCGCGAACCTGGACGTGATGGAGGCCGACACGCGCCGCATGCGCCCGAACCGCCCGCACGTGATGACCAACCTCAAGACGAAGTCCGGACTGGCGCAGGTGATCGCGTTCATCGAGCGCCAGGGCATGCTGGTCGCGTAGGAAGCCGCGAAGAAATCCGGCGCACGCCCGCCGGACTCCTTCGCTGCTTGCGCGCGCTAGTCGCGCAAGGCCTGCGCCGGTCGCATCGCCATCGCCAGCCGCGCGTGGCGCAGCGCGGCGAGCGCGGTCGTCGCGAGCAGTGCCAGCAGCGCGGCCGGCAGCACCCACAGGATGCCGGGCGAGCGCTCGCTGAAGTTCTCCAGCCACGCCTGCGCCAGCCACCCCGCCAGCGGCAGGCCGACCAGCGCCGCGGCGCCCAGCAGTGGTGCGAACTCGCGCGCCACCAGGCGGGCGATGCGGCCGCGGCCGGCGCCGTACAGCTTGCGCACGACGATCTCGCGCGCACTGCGGCGCACCGTGTAGGCCGCCAGCGCGTAGACGCCGAAGGCCGACAGCAGCAGCGCAACGAGCGTGGTGGCCGCGGCCACCTGCGCGAGCCGGTGCTCGCGCTCGTAGGGCAGTGCGATGGCTTCGGCGGCCGTCTCGGTATCGAGGGCATCGTCGGGGAACAGGCGCGGCCAGTGGCGGGCGACGGCTTCCTGCAGCCGTGCCATGTCCGGGCCCTGCAGCGTGAGCACGGCCTGCGGCTGGCGGCTGATCGTGAACACGTGGGCACGCGGCACCTCCCGCGCATCCTCGAGCCGGACGTCGGCCGCCACGGCCACGACGCGCATCCGGTCGCGGTTGGGCTTGTCGGCCTCGCCGCCCGTGAAGATCACCTGGTCGACCGCCGACTGCGGCGTCGGAAATCCCAGCCGGCGCGTGGTGCCGGCGTCGAGCACGACGAGCTCCTCGGCATGCGGCGCCGACGCTGCCGACGCCGGCGCAGCCGCCGTGGCCACGGCCGGCGCGCGCGGCGCGCCGGCGATGATGCGCACGCCGTACACGTCGAAGAAGCCGGGATCCACCGGCATGGCGTTCGCGTTGAGGTTGGGCAGGCCCGGCCCGCGGCCGATCGTCCGGTAGGTCTTGTCCATGCTGCGCCCGGGCACGTCCATGCTCCAGGCCATCGCCTCGACCCCCGGTTCGTGCGACAGCGCCTCGCGCAGGGCGATGCTGCCCTGGGGCGCGCCGCCGAGCACGACGAAGGCGTCGGGGATGTCCACCGTCAGCAATCCCGCGGTGCGGATGCCCCGCGGCAGCGAGGCGACGAACTGGTTCTGCCACAGGATCGCGCCCGCGCCGCCGGCGATGACCAGCGCGACGGCGAACTGCAGGCCCGTCATCGCACGGCGCGCGGCACGGCCGCCGGCGCCCTCCGTGTGCGAACGCCCCGCCAGCGCGGCGACGCAGTTCACGCCGAGCGCGATGCGGGCCGGGTACAGGCCGCTGGCCGCGCCGAGCACGAGCGTCGCCGCCCCGAGGAGCGCGAGGCGCTCCGGCGCGAACAGGCCGCGCGCCAGGTGCAGGTCGAGCAGCCCGCCGATCGTCGGCGCGAGCCACCAGGCCAGCAGCAGGCCGAGCGCGGCCGCCAACGCCGCCGTCAGCGTCGACTCCAGCACGAACAGCAGCACGAGGCGCCACGGGTCGGCGCCGAGCGTCTTGCGCACGGCGATCTCGCGCGAGCGCGCCAGCGTGCGCACGCTCGTGAGGTTGACGTGGTTGGCCAGCGCCAGCGCCAGCATCAGCGCCGCGCCGCCGGCCATGCCCAGCAGCAGCATCGCGTGGCGGTGGCCCTCGGCGCCGTGCAGGTACTGGCGCGGCAGCGGCGTCGCGCGCACGTCGTCGTGCGCCTGCACCTGCTGGCGCTCCGGCGTCTGCGAGCGACGGCCGGGGCCCTGCTCGTACAGGGCCTGCGCCGCGGCACCGACGTCGGCGGGCCGGAAACCGGGCGCGACGCGCGCGAAGACGTTGCCTTGCGTCCAGTTCCAGTCGGTGCGCATGTCGCCGCCGGTGACGGACGCCGGCGAGTCGAAGCCGACGAAGGCATCCCCGGCGCTGTCGAACAGGCGCGGCCGCGCGGGCACCACCGCGCCCACCACGAGCGAGTGGCCATGCAGGACCACCGTCCTGCCCAGCGCGTCCCCGTCCGGGAACAGCTGGCGCGCCGAGGCCTCGGTCAGCGCGATGCCGTCGGGGCGCGTCATCGTGGCGCGCAGGTCGCCGGCGCTCGAGCGCAGGTCGAAGATGTCGACGACCTCCGGGTCCGCGAAGACGACGCCCAGGCGTGCGCTGCGCGCGCCGGCATGCACCGTGAACGACATGCCGTCCAGCGAGCGCGCGATCGCGCTGGCCGGCACGTGCGCCTGGCGCAGCGCGCCGGCGAGCACGAACGGCGCCTGCTCGCGCCAGATGTCCTGGTGGAACTCCATCGTCACGACCTGGCCGGGGTCGGGCACGCCGGGGTCGGGCAGCACCTCGTTGAACACGATCTGCACGACGAGGAAGCCGCCGGCGATCGCCGCCGCGAGCCCGCCCACGACCACCGCCGTGTAGCCCGGATCGGCGGCGAACTGGCGCCAGCCCACGCGAAGGGTCCTGAGCATCGCGACTCCTTCAGGCGGCCAGGGCATCGACGAGGATGCGCCCGTCCAGCAGCCGCAGCGTGCGCGTGGCCTGCGCCGCATGCATCGGAGAGTGCGTGACCATCACCAGCGTCGTGCCCTCCGCGTTGAGCTCGCGCAGCAGGCGCATCACCTCGTCGCCGTGCGCGCTGTCCAGGTTGCCGGTGGGCTCATCGGCGAGCAGCAGCGCGGGCCGCGACACGATGGCGCGCGCGATCGCGACGCGCTGCTGCTGGCCGCCCGAGAGCTGCGACGGCCGGTGCGCCGCACGGTGCGCGATGCCCAGGCGCGCCATCGCCTCGTCGACGCGGGCGCGGTGCTCGCGCGCCGGCACGGGGCCGTATTCGAGCGCGAGCTCGATGTTCTCGGCCACGCTGAGGTCGTCGATCAGGTTGAAGCTCTGGAACACGAAGCCGATGCGGCCGCGCCGCAGGTGCGTCAGGCGCGCCTCGTTCCAGCCGGCGACGTTCGCGCCGTCGAACCAGTACTCGCCCTGGCTGGGCGCGTCCAGCAGGCCCAGGATGCCCAGCAGCGTCGACTTGCCGCAACCCGACGGGCCCGTCACGGCCAGGTACTCGCCGGCCTCGATGTCCAGGTCGATGCGGTCGAGCGCCGTGGTCTCGATCTCTCCGGCGCGGTGCAGCTTGCTCAGTTGTCGCAGCTTGATCATGGTCGTCATCCCCTTGCTCTGGTCATGATGTCATCGAATGCGGGTCAGTCCGTGAGGCGCAGGCGGGGGGCATCGCCGAAGCGGTGCACGTCCGAGACCACCACCTGCTCGCCGGGGCGCAGGCCGTCCAGCACCTCGATGCGGCCGGCGGCGCGCCGGCCCAGGCGCACCGTGCGGCGCTGCGCGCTCGCGCCGTCGGGCGCCAGCACGTACACCCACGCGCCGCCGGAGTCGCCGAAGAACGGGCCGTCCGCGAGCAGCAGCGCCGGCGCGGTCGCGCCCAGCACGATGCGCAGGTCGACCGCCTGGCCCGCCTGCAGGCCCGGCGGTGGCGCGCCCTGGAACTGGAGCTCGACGCCGACGTGGCCGTTGCTGACCTGCGGATCGATGCGCGCCAGCGTCGCGCGCGCCGCGCCGCTCTCCAGCTGCGCGGCCAGGCCCGTGCGCAGGCGCGGGCGGTAGAACTCGTCGATGTCGGCGCCCAGCTTGAAGCCGCCCACCTCGTCGATGCGGCCCAGGTGGTCGCCCGGCCGCACCGTCGCGCCCACCTGCAGCGCGAAGCCGGTCAGGCGCCCGCGAACGGGGGCGCGCGCCGCGAGGCCCGCGGCGGCGTCGCGCACCAGGCGCAGGCCCTGGTCGAGGCCGGCGACCGCCCGCTCGAACGCGTGCAGCGACTGTTCGCGCGTGGCCATCTCGGCGTCGCCGTCCTCGCGTTCCTGCGCCAGCAGGCGGTGCTGCAGCTCGCTGCGGCGGCGCGCGTCCTGCAGCGCGGCGGGCGACAGGAAGCCCTGGCCCGCGAGGCGCTCGGTGCGCGCCATCTCGGCATCGGCCTTGTCCTGCTCGAACGCGAGGTTGGCGCGCTCGCGCCGCTGCGTCGCGCGCGCGGCGGCCAGGTCGGCGCGCTGCACCGACAGGTTGGCCAGCTGCTGCGCGACGTCGGCCGAACGGGCGAGCACGTCCTGCTCGCGCTGCGGGTTCGACAGGCGATACAGCAGCTCGCCCCGCTCGACGAGCGCGCCATCGGTGACCGGCACCGCGTCGACGCGGCCGCCGTCGGTGGCATCCAGCAGCACCGAGTGCGCGGGCAGCACCGTGGCGCGCACCGCGAGCTCGTCGTCGAAGGTGCCGGCCGCCACCGTCGACACCCGCAGGTCCGTGCGCGCCACCGGCAGGCCGCGCGGCAGCGACCACGCGAGCGTGGCCAGCACGACGGCCAGGCCCGCCGCGCCGAGCGCGGGGCGCGCCCAGCGCCGGCGACGCGGCACGACGCGATCCATGCCGTCCCCGGGGTGCGCGGGCTGCAGGTTCGTGGACGCGGTGCGATCGTTCATGCGGCAGCCAATCGCAATCGCCATGCCAGTGGCCGTTGCCCACGGCGGGCACGGGCCGGGGCCTTCGAAGGTGTCCGGGATCGACGCAGCCACCTGTCCGGAAGCGGACACCCGATGGACGCCGCGCGCGACGCTGCTAACGTAGCCCCCATGTCCGACGACTCCGTGCTGATCCTCGACGACGACCCCGACGTCGGAACCGCCGCGCGCCTGCTGCTGCAGCGGCGCGTGGGCGCGGTGCGCGTGCTGCAGCGGCCATCGGAGCTCGGCGCTGCGCTGGCGGCGGGGCCGGCCTCGGTGCTGCTGCTGGACATGAACTTCGCGCCCGGCCAGACCGACGGCGAACAGGGCCTCGCGCTGCTGCGCCAGGTGGTCGCGCGCGTGGATGCGCCCGCCGTCGTCGCGATGACGGCCTACGCGCAGGTCGAGCTCGCCGTGCAGGCGCTCAAGGCCGGCGCGTTCGACTTCGTCACCAAGCCGTGGAACAACGCGCGCCTGGTCGCCATCGTGCAGGCCGCCGCGGCGAGCCGGCGCCCCGCCGCGCCCGCGGCGCCGCGCACGTCGGCGCTGCTGGGGGATTCGCAGCCGATGCGGCAGCTGCGCCGGCTCATCGCGAGCGTCGCGCCGACGCAGGCCAACGTGCTCGTGCTGGGCGAGATGGGCGTGGGCAAGGAGCTGGTCGCCCAGGAGCTGCACGCGCAGTCGGCGCGCGCGGCCGCCACCTTCCTGCCGGTGGACCTCGGCGCCCTGCCCGAGACCACCTTCGAGAGCGAGCTGTTCGGCCACCGCCGCGGCAGCTTCACCGACGCGCGCACCGACCGCCCCGGCCGCTTCCAGGCGGCGCACGGCGGCACGCTGTTCCTGGACGAGGTCGGCAACCTGCCGCTCGCGCACCAGGCCAAGCTGCTGACCGTGCTCGAACGGCGCGAGGTGACGCCCTTGGGCGCCGATCGCGGCGAGCCCGTCGACGTGCGCGTCGTCAGCGCGACCAACCTGGACGAGCGCCGCCTGTTCGACCCCGCCTGCTTCCGCGCCGACCTGCTGTACCGGCTCAACACCATCGTGCTGCGCGTGCCGCCCCTGCGCGAGCGGCGCGAGGACATCCTGCCGCTGGCCCAGCACTACCTGGCGCACTACGCCGCGCGCTACGGCCGCGCCGCGCGCCCGCTCACCGCGGCCGCCGTGCAGGCGCTGCAGGACGACGCGTGGCACGGCAACGTGCGCGCGCTGCGCCATGCGTGCGAGCGCGCCGTGATCCTGGGCGGCGAGACGCGGCTGGACGTCGCGGACTTCCAGCTCGGCGCGGGCCCGGCGACGCCGCCGTCGCCACCGCCGGCCACCGGCGCGCGCCTGGAGGACGTCGAACGCGACGCCGTCGCCGAGGCGATGCGCGCGGCGCAGGGCAACGTCAGCGAGGCCGCGCGCCGGCTGGGCGTCAGCCGCGCGGCACTCTACCGGCGGCTGGACAAGCATGGCCTCTGACGGCCTCGCGCACGCGGCACGCCTGACGCGACGCCGGCGCGCGCGCGTGGCCGCGGCCGCGCTCGCGCTCGCGGCGGCCGCCGCCGTCGCGGGCCACTGGCCGGACTCGCCGCGCGTGCTGGTCGCGTGCGCGATCGCGGCGCTGGCGTGCATCGCGTGGGGCCGTGCGGCGCTGGCGGGGCTGTCGGTGGCGCCGCCGGGGCCCGACGCCAACGAGCTCGCGTTCGGCCGCGACCGGCAGGCGCTGATCGTGCGTGCAGCGTTGACGCAGGCGCAGCTCGACCAGGCCCCCGTCGCCCTGTGGTGGCAGGGCGGCTCCGGTGTTGAGCCCTTGAACAACGCCGCGCGCCGGCTCGTCGCGCCCGGCGGCGCCGTCGCGCCCGACGACCTGCTCGCACGCCTGCGCGACGTGCCGTCCGCGCAGCGGCGCCAGCTGTTCGCGTTCGACGGCGAGCGCGGCCCCGAGCGCTGCCTGCTGGCCGTGCGCGACGTGCTGGCCGACGGCGACGAGGCGCGGCTGCTGGCGCTGATGCCGGTCGAGTCCGAGCTCGAGGCCGAGACGCTCAAGGCCTGGCGCCAGCTGGTGCACGTGCTCACCCACGAGATCATGAATTCGCTCACGCCGATCGCCTCGCTGGCGACCACGGCGCACGAGCTGGTCGTCGCGGACGACGGGCCCGCCGCGATCGCGGACCTGGCCGTCGCGCTCGAGACGATCGCGCGCCGCACCGAGTCGCTGGCCGGCTTCGTCGCCGACTACCGGC
>Ga0207427_100516_pt1 | contig 20429 bp, 13 predicted proteins | sample AraplaCL_Cvi_mMS_FD_184268 | JGI IMG/M metagenome (GOLD analysis project Ga0207427, IMG submission 184268) | Arabidopsis root microbial communities from the University of North Carolina, USA - plate scrape CL_Cvi_mMS (SPAdes) (version 2) | ecosystem: Host-associated > Plants > Roots > Endosphere ... | reverse complement strand
GCCGGCGGCGACGACCGCCGCGCCCGCCGCCGCCGCACCGGCGAGCGGCGCCGCCAGCGACGCGGACGCCGACCAGGACGACGGCGAGGACGCGCAAGCCAGCCCGCCCCTGCTCGAGCTCTCGCAGGAGATGTTCGAGCGCCAGCAGCAGCTGCTGGCCTCGCAGCTGGCCGCCATCGCGCCGCAGCGCCCCGGCGTCGTCGACCTGTACGCCATCACGTTCGCGCCCTGGGCGGACGTCGACGTCTTCATGCGCGAGAGCGCGGTCGTCGCAGGCGTGATGGAACAGCGCTTCGACACGCGCGGCCGCACGCTGCAGCTGGTCAACAACGTCCAGACGACCGACACCCTGGCGTGGGCGACGCTGCCGAACCTGCAGCGCGCCATCGCGCAGATGGCCGCGCGCATGGACCGCGACAACGACATCCTGTTCATCCACCTGACCTCGCACGGCGGGGCCGACGGCCGCCTGGCCGCGGAATTCTTCCCGCTGACGGTGGCCGAGCTGACGCCCCAGCAGCTGCGCCGGTGGCTGGACGACGCGCACGTGCGCAACCGCGTGATCTCGGTCTCGGCGTGCTTCTCGGGCAGCTGGATCGCGCCGCTGGCCAGCGACGACACGCTGGTGATGACAGCCGCCGACGCCGACCACACGTCCTACGGCTGCGGCTCGAAGTCGACGCTGACCTTCTTCGGCCAGGCGATGTACGACGAGCAGCTGCGCCACACCTGGTCCTTCGAGGAGGCCCACGCCGCGGCACGCAAGCTGATCGACCAGCGCGAGAAGGAAGCCGGCAAGACGGACGGCTACTCGAATCCGCAGATCCGCATGGGCTCGCGCATCCGCGAACGCCTCAAGGCCTTGGAAGCGCGCCTGGCGGCATCGGGTATCCCGTAGGGCGGGGTCGTCGACCCGCGCTGGTGGCGCATCGCCATTTGGGCGCACGCGGGTCGGGGCGACCGGGCCCGCCCCCCATCAATATTGCCGGAACCAATGCACGTGGTTCCGGCTCACGCTCAGCGTCTCGCTGCGACCCTTCAGGTGCACCTCGGCCGTCTCGTTCGGGCCCTTGATCACCTGGGCCACGAAGCGCAGGTTGACGATGGTGGAGCGGTGGATCTGGATGAAGGTCTCGGGCTCGAGTCCGTCCAGCAGCTCGCGGATGGACTTGCGGATCAGCGCCTCGCCGCCGACCCATACGACCAGCGTGTACTTCTCGTCGGAGCGGAAATACAGCACCTCGTCGACCGGGATCAGCTTGATCATCTGCCCCACCGACGCGCGGATCCACTGCAGGCGATCGCCCACCGGCGCGCGGCGGCGCAGCTCGCCCGCGAGCGCGCTCAGCACCGCGTCGAGGTCGCCGGGCGGCAGGCGGCCCAGCGCGGCGGCGGCCTCGGGAGTGTCGGCCGCGAGGCTGGTCACCTGGCCCAGGCCGGCCTCGGAGGCGCTCATGCGGCGGCGCTCGGCGATGCGGCGGCGCAGGCGCGCGACGCTCTCGGCCAGGCGCTCCGCATCGAAGGGCTTGACGAGGTAGTCGATGGCGCCCTGCTCGAACGCCGCCACGGCGTACTGCTCGTAGGCCGTGACGAACACGATCTGCACCTCCGGGCCCATCAGCCGCGCGGCCTCCACGCCGTTCATGCCGGGCATGTGCACGTCCATGAAGACGACGTCGGGCCGCAGCCGCACAGCCAGGTCGACGGCCTCGCGGCCGTTGCGGGCCTCGCCGGCGATCTCCAGCTCGGGCCACAGCTGCGCGAGGTGGTGCGCGAGGTGCGTGCGCAGCAGCGGCTCGTCGTCGACGATCAGTGCGCGCACCGCGCCGGCGGCGCGCGCCGGGGCGGCATCGTCGGGGAAGTCCGAGTCGGTCATGAGGCGGCGGAGGTGGTGCGCGTGGCGGGCACGTCGATCAGGATCTCGGCGAGCAGGCCGTGCGGCACGACCTCGGTGAGCTCCAGGCGCGCGGTGCCGCCGTAGAACGCGGCCAGGCGCTCGCGCAGGTTGGCCAGGCCCGTGCCGGGCACGGCGGATTCGCCCATGCCCACGCCGTCGTCGCGCACCGACAGGCGCACGACGTCGCCCACGCGCGCGGTGCCCACCGCGATGCTGCCGCCCGTCTCGGATGGGTCGATGCCGTGGCGCACGGCGTTCTCCACCAGCGTCAGCAGCAGCATCGGCGGGCACGGGAAGCCCTGCAGCGCGGGGTCGCCCTCCACGGTGAAGCGCAGCCGGTCCGGCATGCGCAGGTGCATCAGCTCGAGGTAGCTGCGCACCAGCGTCATCTCGCGGCCCAGGCGTGCATCGCCGTCGTCCAGGCGCGGCATGGTGGCCTTGAGGTAGGCGATCAGGCTGCGCAGCACCGCCGGCGCGCGCGGCGAGCCGGTCTCCACCAGCGCCTGCACGTTGGCCAGCGTGTTGAACAGGAAGTGCGGCTCGACCTGCGCCGTGAGCACGGCCAGGCGGGCATCGGCCGCGTGGCGTTCCAGGCGCGAGCGCTCCAGCGCCAGCTGCAGGCCCATCGCCTTGGCCTCGGAGTCGCGCTGGCGTTCGAGCGCGCCCAGCGCCAGCATCAGTCCGACGATGGTGCCGGTGCCCGAGATCAGGATGAAGCCCTGGATGCGGGCCTCGTGCTTGACGAGCGCGCCGAAGTCGCCGCCCGTGGCCAGCAGGTAGACGGCCAGCGTGGCCAGGATGGCGCCGCTCAGCACGGACACCGACTGCAGCACCCACGGCGGCACCAGCCGCTGGCTGGAGGCCACCGCCGCGCTGCGCGCCAGCAGCGTGACGAAGCCCACGAACAGCGTGCGCCCGAGCAGCACGGTGAACGGCAGATCGAAGATCGGGCTCATCACGATCGCCACCACCAGCGAGGACGCCAGCGTCAGGCCGATCATGCGCGGCGTGAGCGCCCGCAGGAAGCGGCCCCAGCGCGATCGCGGCGACTCCTCGGCCTCGAGGCCGGGCGGCGTGGCGGGAAGAAAGGAAGACATGTCGGGACGATAGCGCGCGCCGCCGCGGCCGGCCATGGGCGACGGCCCGCGGTGCGACGGACGACGGAAGGCGGGGGACGGGCGACGGCGCCCACGCCGCCCGGTCGCCGGCAGGGCCGGTCGTTCCACCCGCCATGGGGCCGCGGTGGGGCGGGTCGTCTGACCCGCGATGTCGATCAGGCGCTCAATATCCCGCGCGCTGCATCGGCGCCGCCAGGGCCGTACGCAGCGTCTCGGCGCAGTCGGCCAGGTGCAGGCGCGTGGCCTCGCCCAGGCCGGGCCGGCGCCGGGCCGCCTCGATGCGCGGCAGCAAGGCCGCGGCTTCGGCGCGCTGGGTGGAGCGCATGTCCACCCGCACCCCGCCCGGCGTGCGCAGCAGCACCGCGGCCAGGTGGTTGACGTGGTCGCGCTGCAGCTCGCGGCGGCGGGCGGGAATGTCACCCTTGCCGTCCGTGCCGTAGTTGGCCGCGTCCTGCCACAGCGAGCGCGTGATGCGCGCGTAGACCTCGGCCGGCGTCAGCGCCTGCGACTGCGCGGCGCGGTCGAGCTTGGGGGCGCTGTCCTCCAGGCGCTGCGCGAGGCCGTCGCTCATCAACGCGCTGAGCACCTGGCGCTGCAGGCCCAGCATCACCGATTCGATCGGGTAGTCGGTGGGCACCGGGTCGCCGCCGGCGGAGGTGTCGCCGCGCTCGAGGAAGTCGGGCGCGAGGCGGCGCTGCAGGGCCGGCGAGACGCGGAAGCTGTCGGCGGCGAGCACGCCATCGACCAGCGCGTCGAGCGCCGCGTGCTGCACGTTGCCGGGCACGGGCTCCATCGGATCGCGGCCGGAGCCGGGGAAGTCGCGCAGCGTGGACACGCCGCCCAGCTGCCGCAGCAGCACGCCGGCCGAGCGCGTGGCGTCGCGCAGCGCGAAGGTGACGGAGCGGCGCAGCACGCCGTAGTCCTCGGTGGGCTTGAGCTGGCGCGTCTCCTGGCGCGCGAACAGGTCGTGCGCGATCGCCAGGCGCTTCCTGGCGTAGGCGACCGGGTCGGCGCCCAGATCGCCCTGCAGCGACGCCGGATCCACGCCGAGGAAGTTGTCCTCGTCGGTGCCGTAGTCCAGGCCCGGCTCGGTGTTGCGCGAAGCGATCCTGAGCAGCTCGGCCTTCTGCTGCGCGGGCGTCGCGTCGGCCGCGAACGGCTTGTACGCGTACTCGATGGCCCAGTAGTCGTACGGGCCGAGCGTCGAGTCGAACGCCTTGCCGGCCGCATCGCCGGGGCGCGGGAGGTTGATCGGCAGGTAGTCCATCACCGAGCCGCCGAGCGGGTGCGTCTTCGTGAACTCGGGGTTGTCGAGGTCCTTCTCGCTGTTCATGCGCGAGGCGCGGAAGTTGTGGCGCAGGCCCAGCGTGTGGCCGACTTCGTGCATCGTGACGTCGGCCAGGTAGGCCTCGACATAGGCCTCGGCCTCCGGGCTGTCCGGATCGATCTCGCCGCGCGCGGCCAGCACGTCCAGCCCGTAGCCGGCCTGCTCGGCCTCGTAGGGGCCGGCGGCGCAGAACCCGGACTGCGGGTCCAAGCCACGGCCGGCCGCGTTCGGCGCGGTCTCCGGGCGCGGCAGCTCCGTCGGCGGGGCCTGCAGCAGCGCCGCGAACGCGGCGCCGGACGGGTCGAGCACCTGCGAGCGCACGTTGCGCAGGTCGCGCGAGGACAGGCTCTCGATGGAGATCGCCGCGTCCAGGATCTCGCCGGTGCGCGGGTCGACATGCGTCGGTCCGATCGCGCCGTACTGCGGGTCGGCGTTGACCGTCCAGCGCACCGAGGCGACGCCGACGTCCAGCGTGTCGAAGGTCGCGTCCTCGGGCTGCACCTTCACGACGATGGCGTCCTTGAAGCCGATCCGCTCGAAGGCCTTGTTCCACTCGAGGATGCCGCGCGTGATCGCGGCGCGGTACTTCACCGGGATCGAGCGGTCGAGCCAGTAGGTGATGGGCTTGACCGGCTCGGACAGCGCCGCGGCCGGATCCTTCTTCTCCAGGCGCCAGTGGTTGACGAAGCGCTCGCGCGGCGAGCGCGCGAGGTCGTCGCTGAAATCGGCCACCGTGGTGGTGAAGTAGCCCACGCGCGGGTCGGCCGGGCGCGTGGCCATGAGCTTCTCGGGCAGGCGCGCCAGCGAGTAGTGCAGGCCCATGAACAGGCTGCGCGCATCGGGGATGAAGCTGGGGATCGTGGGCTGCGGCGCGTTGGCCGGCGCGCCCGGGAAGGACGTGGCGATGGACTGCGTGAAGTAGTGCGCCGTGACGTCGAACATCACCTCGTCGGCCGAGCCGCGCACGTTGTCGAAGTAGGAGTTGCGCGGATCGAAGCCGTAGCCCTGGCGGTACATCTGCTGCAGGTGGATCGCCATGCCCAGCGTGTCGACCAGGAACAGGTTGTTGGCCTCGATCAGCACGCCGTGCGACGTGGCGTCGGCCTGGCTGGCCACCGGCGTGCTGCCCACCAGGCTGCTGGAGTAGGCGGCCGCGACGGCGCGCGCCTCGGGCGTGCCGGCCTTGGCGCGGAAGGTCTCGTTGAGCGCGACCAGCTGCACGACGTTGTGGATCTTGCGGAACTCGACGATCTGCGGCGCGCCCCAGGCCGAGTAGGCGCGCGTCATCGAGCCGCCGAACAGGCCGCCCTCGCCCAGGCCCTGCGAGATCTTGGGCGAGAAGAACATCGGCTTGTTGAAGTCCTCGGGGCGCAGTTCAAGCCAGACCTTCTCGTCCTTCTGCCACAGCGTGAGCAGCCCCTCGACCTTGCGGGCGCCCTGCGTGACCGTGGCGAACGCCGGCAGCGGCGGGCCGCTGGCCGCCGGCCGCGCCGTGGCGGACCGGGCAGCGGCCGCGCTCGCGCCGCTGGCCGGCGCCGTCGCCCCCGAGGCGGCCCCGACGGGCTCGGCCGCCGCGACCTCCGTGATGGTGCCGGGCGGCTGCACCGCCTCGGGCGCGGTCGCGCAGGCGCTCAGCAGCGCGAGGCAGGCGGACGCCAGGACGGTCAGCGGCGGTATCGGGCGGATTTGAGGCATGGATTCAGGAGTCGTGAGAGGGGCGGATGGTTCCGGCACTGCGCAAAAGTACGGCAAAAAAGTCAGTGATTACCCTGTACGTTCGATTCGGTACGTATAGAATATGCATACCGAAAGGTTCCGCATCGTACTTTCAATTCGCGAGGTCGAACACCATGGAAGCCACCGTCGCCGAACGCGGCCAGATCACGTTGCCCAAGGCCGTGCGCGATGCGCTCGGCCTGGCGAAGGGCACGGTGCTCAAGGTCGAGCTGGATGGCGGCAGGATCATCCTGCGCAAGGACGTCAGCGACGCGATCTCGCGCGTCCGCGGCCGCTTCAAGCTGCCGGACGGGGTGTCCGCCGACGACGTGATGCAGGACCTGCGCGGCCGCAAGCCGGGCGAGACGCCGGAATTCTAATGACCCGGCGCCCCGAGCCGCTGTCCCCGCGCTGTCACCTCGAACCATGATCGCCATCGACACCTCCGTGCTGATCGACCTGCTGGGCGACGGCGAAGGCGCCGACGCCGCGGAAGCCTGCCTGCGCCTGGCGCTTGGCGGCGGCCCGGTGGTGGTGTGCGACGTCGTGGCCAGCGAGATCACCGCCGGCCTGGGCCACGGCGCCGAGGTGATGGACGCGCTCGACGACATGGGCCTGACCTTCTCCTCCATCGAGCAGCGCTCGGCCGTGCGCGCCGGCGAGATGCAGCGCAAGTACATGCAGCGCGCGCGCGCCGCCGGCCATTCCGTGGGCCCGCGCACGATGCCCGACTTCCTCGTGGGAGCGCACGCGCTCCTGCAGTGCAACGGCCTCATCACCCGCGATGAAGGCTTCTTCCGCGACTACTTCAAGGGCCTGAAAGTCATCGTGCCGAAATGACGCCCCACGCTCGCTAGCGCTCGCTGCCCCCGAGGGGCCGGCCGCGACGGGCCCGGCAGAGCCGGTTCCCGCGCTCCCTCGAACTTCAGGGCGCGGTGCCAGCGGCAGCGCCGACAACGAACAGCCAGACCTCGATTTTTTCACCGTTCAATTCGTTTTCACCTCGACGTCCCCAGGAGAACTCCATGCTTGAAGCCTACCGCCAACACGTGGCCGAACGTGCCGCCCTCGGCATCCCGCCGCTGCCGCTGACCGCGCAGCAGACGGCCGACCTCATCGAGCTGCTGAAGTCGCCGCCGGCCGGCGAGGACGCGTTCCTGCTCGACCTGCTGACGCACCGCGTGCCCCCGGGCGTGGACGACGCCGCCAAGGTCAAGGCCAGCTTCCTGTCGGCCGTCGCGCACGGCGACGTGCCGGTGGCGCTGATCTCCAAGGCCAAGGCCACCGAGCTGCTGGGCACGATGCTGGGCGGCTACAACGTCAAGCCGCTGATCGACCTGCTCGATCACGCCGACGTGGCCCAGGAAGCCGCGAACGCGCTCAAGAAGACGCTGCTGATGTTCGACTACTTCCACGACGTCGCCGAGAAGGCCGTGGCGGGCAACAAGTTCGCCGCGGAAGTGATCGACAGCTGGGCCAAGGCCGAGTGGTTCACGTCGCGCCCCGAAGTGCAGAGCAAGATCACCGTGACCGTGTTCAAGGTCACCGGCGAGACCAACACCGACGACCTGTCGCCCGCCCCCGACGCGTGGAGCCGCCCGGACATCCCGCTGCACTACCTGGCGATGCTCAAGAACGCGCGCCCGGGCATCACGCCGGAAGAAGACGGCAAGCGCGGCCCGATGCAGTTCATCGAGGACCTGAAGAAGAAGGGCCACCTCGTGGCCTACGTCGGCGACGTGGTGGGCACCGGCTCCAGCCGCAAGAGCGCCACCAACTCGGTGATCTGGGCCACGGGCGAGGACATCCCGTTCGTGCCGAACAAGCGCTTCGGCGGCGTCACGCTCGGCGGCAAGATCGCCCCGATCTTCTTCAACACGCAGGAAGACTCCGGCGCGCTGCCGATCGAAGTCGACGTCACCGCCTTCAACATGGGCGACGTCATCGACATCTTCCCGTACGACGGCCGCATCGAGAAGGACGGCGCCAAGGTCGTCGACTTCAAGCTCAAGTCCGACGTGCTGTTCGACGAAGTGCGCGCCGGCGGCCGCATCAACCTGATCATCGGCCGCTCGCTGACCGCCAAGGCGCGCGAGTTCCTGAAGCTGCCCGCGTCGACCGCGTTCCGCCTGCCGCAATCGCCGGCCGCGTCGAACAAGGGCTTCTCGCTGGCGCAGAAGATGGTCGGCCGCGCCTGCGGCCTGCCCGAAGGCCAGGGCGTGCGCCCGGGCACGTACTGCGAGCCGAAGATGACCACCGTCGGCAGCCAGGACACCACCGGCCCGATGACCCGCGACGAGCTGAAGGACCTGGCCTGCCTGGGCTTCTCGGCCGACATGGTGATGCAGTCGTTCTGCCACACCGCGGCGTACCCCAAGCCGGTCGACGTCAAGATGCACCACGAACTGCCGGCGTTCATTTCGAACCGCGGCGGCGTCGCGCTGCGTCCGGGCGACGGCGTGATCCACTCGTGGCTGAACCGCCTGCTGCTGCCCGACACCGTGGGCACCGGCGGCGACAGCCACACGCGCTTCCCGATCGGCATCAGCTTCCCGGCCGGCTCCGGCCTGGTCGCCTTCGGCGCGGCCACCGGCGTGATGCCGCTGGACATGCCCGAATCGATCCTGGTGCGCTTCAAGGGCCAGATGCAGCCCGGCATCACGCTGCGCGACCTCGTGCACGCGATCCCGCTGTACGCGATCAAGCGCGGCCTGCTGACCGTCGCCAAGCAAGGCAAGGTCAACGCGTTCTCGGGCCGCATCCTCGAGATCGAGGGCCTGCCCGACCTGAAGGTGGAACAGGCGTTCGAGCTGTCCGACGCCTCGGCCGAACGCTCGGCCGCCGGCTGCACGGTGCACCTGAACAAGGAGCCGATCATCGAGTACATGACCTCGAACATCGTGCTCATGAAGAACATGATCGCCGACGGCTACGCCGACAAGCGCACGCTGGAGCGCCGCATCAAGGCGATGGAAGCCTGGATCGCCGACCCGCAGCTGCTCAAGGCCGATTCGGACGCCGACTACGCCGAGGTCATCGAGATCGACCTGGCCGAGATCAAGGAACCGATCCTGTGCTGCCCGAACGACCCGGACGACGCCAAGTTCCTGTCCGACGTGGCCGGCACCAAGATCGATGAAGTGTTCATCGGCTCGTGCATGACCAACATCGGCCACTTCCGCGCGGCGTCCAAGCTGCTCGAAGGCAAGCGCGACATCCCGGTCAAGCTGTGGGTCGCCCCGCCGACCAAGATGGACGCCTCCGAGCTCACGAAGGAAGGCCACTACGGCACCTTCGGCACGGCCGGCGCGCGCATGGAGATGCCGGGCTGCTCGCTGTGCATGGGCAACCAGGCGCAGGTGCGAGAAGGCGCGACGGTCGTCTCCACGTCGACCCGCAACTTCCCCAACCGCCTGGGCAAGAACTCCAACGTGTTCCTGGCCTCGGCCGAACTCGCCGCGATCGCGTCCAAGCTGGGCCGCATCCCGTCGGTGGCCGAGTACCACGCGGACATGGGCGTGATCAACGCCGACGGCTCCAAGATCTACCGCTACATGAACTTCGACAAGATCGAGGAGTTCGCGGACAAGGCCAAGAGCGTCACGGCCTGAGCAGCGCGCGACTCGACATGACGAAGGGGCCGAGCGATCGGCCCCTTCTTTCATTCCGGGCATCGACGCCGCGGGTCCGGACGCGGGTCGAACGACCCGCCCTGCCGCGATCCCGGATCCCCGTGCGGCATGCCGGGGACGCCGCCGATGCTTATGCGGCGTCGGCGCAAGGCGCGCGACGGGCTTGCGCTATCTTGGCGGGATGTCCCTGCCCGCCTCCGACCTCCTGATCCGCCCGTTCGACGCCCCGTGCGGCGCCGAGGTGATCGGGCTCGACCTGTCGCGGCCGCTGGCCGAGGCCGACTTCGCGCGCATCCACCGCGCGCACCTCGACCACCATGTGCTCGTGTTCCGCGACATGGCGATCACGCCGGATCAGCAGGTCGCGTTCAGCCGCCGCTTCGGGCCGCTGCAGCGCCACGTGCTGAGCAGCTTCGCGCTGCCCGGCCACCCCGAGGTGCTGGTGATCTCCAACATCAAGGAAGGCGGCAAGCCGATCGGCCTGGGAGATGCGGGCGCGTACTGGCATTCGGACCTGTCGTACCTGCCGCGCCCCAGCCTGGGCTCGATGCTGCACGCGCAGGAACTGCCCGCCCAGGGCGGCGACACGCTATTCGCGAACCAGCATCGCGCGTGGGACGATTTGCCCGCGGCGCTGCGCCACGCCGTCGAGGGCCGGCGCGCCGAGCACTGGTACTTGTGCAAGTACGCCGAGCTGCAGCGGCGCAACCCGTGGCGCCCCGACCTCACCCAGGCGCAGGTCGACGCCGTGCCGCCGGTGGCCCAGCCCATCGTGCGCACGCATCCCGAGACCGGTCGCCAGGCGCTGTTCGTCAGCGAACACTTCACCACGCGCGTGCTGGACATGCCCGAGGACGAGAGCCGCGCCCTGCTGCACGAACTGTTCGCGCACTCGACCCGCGACGCGCTCGTCTACCGGCACCGCTGGCAACCCGGCGACATGGTGTTCTGGGACAACCGGTCGCTGATGCACCTGGCCGGCGGCACGCCCGACCACCTGCGACGGCGGCTGAACCGCACGACCATCGAGGGCGACGCGCCGTATTGAAACCCGCGTGCGACACTCGTCCGCATGCATGCCTTCCCCCTTCGCCTGGCGGCCGCGCTCCTGGCCGCGTCGGTCACCGCGGCGCACGCCGCCAGCTTCGACTGCAAGGCCGCCAAGTCGCCCACGGAACGCGCGATCTGCGGCTCGCCCGGGCTGTCGACGCTGGACGAGCGGCTCGCCGCCGACTACGAGCGCGCACTGCACGCGCTGAGCGCGGCCGGCGCCGCGCAACTCAAGGAATCGCAGCGCGGCTGGCTGCGCTTCGCGGCGCGGGTGTGCGCACCGCGCGCCACCAGGCGCAATGGCGAGCAGGTCGCCCAATGCCTGGCGCACGAATACGACCGGCGTCGCGACCAGCTCGCCCTGGCTGGCGTGCGCGTCGGCCCCTACCTGTTCAACCGGATCGACTACTACTCGGCGACGCACGTGGGCCCGCACGACGACGGCGCGGGCACCTACGCGGGATTCGCGACGGACCACGTCGCCTTCGCGCAGATCGATGCCCCGGCGACCGCGGCGACCGCTGCCTGGAACGCCGCCCAGCGCGTGGAGGCGCCCGCCGCCGACCCGGGCGACGACCGCGCCGCCTCGACGAGCGACGACGATCCGGCGACGGACAACGACACCGACTTCGAGCTCGGCTGCGTCGGGCCGCGCTTCATCAGCTTGGCGAAGAAGACGGCGTACTTCGAGCATGGCGCGGCCCACGGCGGCTATGACCACGAAGTGCGCAACGTCGTGTTCGCGCCCGGCATGCGCAAGATGACCGCCGGCGACGTCTTCACGCCGAACTCCGGCTGGGCGACGCGCCTGCCGACGCTGTTCTGGAACGTCTACGCCCAAGGCCGCGACGCGGCCGATGGCCCGGCCACGATCAAGCTGGCCATCCAGGAATCGGCCGCCAATCCCGAGCGCTGGCTGCTGACGCCCGTCGGCCTGCAGATCTCGTTCGACGCCGACGAGGCCGGCTGCCGTGCCTGCAACCCGGGGCCGCTCACCGTGCCGTGGTCGACGCTCAAGCCGATGCTGGCGGCGCCCGAGCTGGCGAGCTGCCAGGGGCCGCCGGCCAAGCAGCCCTGAGGGCGTCGGGGCGCGCTGCGAATGCGCGGTCAGGCACCGGGCTCGCCATTCCGACCGGCCGGCATGCGGGAGGCCGGCGCCAAACCCCTCCCGCTTCGGCCGGCCGCCCCGCGCTCCCTCACCGATTCACCCCGTTTCCATCCGCCCCGCGTTCAACCGCCATCCGGTTGCTCGTCGCGACCGTCAACGAACGAGGAGTCGTGATGAAGAACCGATCGCGCGCCCGCGCCGGCCTGGCGCTGTCCGCCCCTGCCTTCGCGGCGCTGCTGTGCCTGCAGGCCGAGGGCGCCGGCGCCCAGGATGCGACGCGCATCGTCGCGGCCACCGTCTACCCGGACAGCGCCGGCGTCGAGCGCGAGCTCAAGGTGCCTGGTGGCACGCGCCACGTCACGATCGCGTGCGTGCCGGCGACGGTCGACGTGTCGACGCTGCAGGTCGATGGCGACGCCGATGCGCGACTGGGCGACGTGCGCGCCACCAACCTGCCGGAATCGCGCGTCGAGGAATGCGCCCCCGCGCCGGCCCGCGCGCGGCGCGACGCCCTGGCCCAGCAGCGCGCCGCGCTCGAGGCGCAACGCGACGCGAACGATCTCGCGTTCACCTTCCTGCGCAACTGGGGCACCGGCCCGCGCGCGGACACGCCCGAGCCCGCGAGCGCCCCCACGCGCGCGAGCGCGCCCGCGGGCGTCACGCGCCCGGGCGCGACGGCCGCGGAGCTGCGCAAGAGCGCGCTCGAGCTGCTGGCCGACCAGGCCCGCGTGCGACGCGAGCTGGAGGCCCTGGCCAAGGAAGAGACGCGCCTGACCGACGACCAGCCCGTGACCAAGGGCAAGTCGGGCTGGCGCACCGTGCGATTCGACGTATGGACGCCCGCCCCCGCGACGCTGCGCGTGCGCTACGACGTCAGCGGCACCTACTGGCGGCCGACCTATCGCGCGTCGCTCGTCACGGCCACCAACGCGCTGCGCATCGACCGCCAGGCCGAGATCGTGCAGGCCAGCGGCGAGGACTGGAGCGACGTGCGCGTGAAGCTCTCGACGCGCCAGCCGCGCAGCGAAGCCGCCGCGACGGAACCCGCCACCTGGTGGCTGGACATCGTCGCGACGCTCGCCCGCCTGGCCGGCGTCGTGCAGGAGGCCTACGCCCCGGCGGCGCCGGCGCCCGCCGCGGTGCCGCCCGCGAAGTACCAGAAGGTGGTCGAGGTCAGGGCGGTGTCGACGCCCGACGAGGTCGAGCCGCCGCCCTGGGCCACGTCCTCGACGGACACCGACGGCGCCACCGAGTTCGCGATCGCGCAGCCGGTGTCGCTGCCGTCCGACGGCCAGTCGCACACGCTGCAGATCGCCAGCCAGTCGCTGCCCGTCACGCTCGCCCGCCGCACGACGCCGCGCACCGACACCGCCGTCTTCCTGCTGGCGACCGCCAAGCGCCCCACGGGCGTCTGGCCCGCCGGGCCGCTGCAGGCCTACCAGGACGGCAACCTCGTGGGCCGCATCGACTGGAACCCGGCCGACGCCGAGACGTTCGAGATCGCCATGGGCCGCGACGACCTGATGCACGTCGACATCGAGACCCCGGGCTCGTTCACGCAGGCGCGCGGCGTGTTCGGCGGCAGCGTGGAGCGCACGTCGACGGCCGTCTACGCGATCGTCAACCGCCACCCGACGGCGGTGTCGGTGGAGGTGCTGGACGCGGCGCCGGTCTCGCGCAACGACGCCATCACCGTGACCCACAAGTACGACCCCGCGCCCGCGACGACCGACTGGCACAAGGTGAGCGGCGTCGCCGCCTGGAAGCTCGACCTCCCGGCGCAGGGCACCAAGCGCGTGAGCGTCACGCATTCGGTGACGTCGCCCAAGGGGGTGCAGGTGTCGAACCTGCCGTGAGGCCCGCGATGGGTGGGCGGGTCGTTCGACCCGCAATGCAGGCACCTCTCGACGACGCATCATGGCGAACGACGGCGGGTCAGACAACCCGCCCTACGCGAACACGATGACGTTTCACAGGAACCCGATCGACAGCCACGGCACCGCCGCCACCACGACGGTGCCCACCAGCAGCGCCAGCATGTAGCGCATCATCGGGCGGATGCCGCGATCGGGGTTGACGCGGGCGATGGCGCAGGCCGAGTAGTAGCCCACGCCCAGCGGCGGCGCGAACAGGCCCAGGCCCATCGCGAGCGTGGCGACCATCGCGTAGTGCACGTCGTGGATGCCCAGCTGGCGCGCGATCGGGAACAGCAGCGGGCCGAACAGCACCATCGCGGGGATGCCCTCGAGCACCGAGCCCAGGATCACGAAGGCGACGATCGAGACGGCCAGGAACATCGGCGCGCCGCCGGGCAGCGTGGCCATCGTGGTGGCGAGCCAGCCCGAGAAGCCCGATTGCGTCAGGCCCCAGGCCATCGCGGTGGCCGTGCCGATGATCAGCAGGATCGCGCCGGACAGCGCCGCCGTGCCCACCAGCATCTTGCCCAGGCTGCGCCAGTGCAGCTGGCGATAGAGCGCCGCGCCGACGATCAGCGCGTACACGATGCCGATGGTCGACACCTCGGTGGCCGTGGCCACGCCCTCGACCACCGCGGCGCGGATCAGGAACGGCAGCGCCAGCGCGGGGAACGCGATCGCAAACAGCTTGAGGTTCTGCTTCCACGGCGTCCTGGGCATGTGCGACAGATCCTCGCCGCGGCTGCGCCAGCCCACGACCGCGCACAGCACCAGGCCCAGCACCAGCGCGGGCAGCAGGCCGCCGGTGAACAGCGCGGCGATCGACACCCCCGTCACCGACCCGATGGTGATCAGCACCAGGCTGGGCGGCACCGTCTCGGTCTGCGCGCCTGTGGCCGCGAGCAGCGCGACGAGCTCGCCCTCGTCGGCGCCGCGCGCCTTCATCTCGGGGAACAGCGCGGGGGCGACGGCGGCCATGTCGGCGGCCTTGGCGCCGGAGATGCCCGACACCAGGTACATCGCGCCGACCAGCACGTACTGCAGGCCGCCGCGCACGTGGCCCAGCAGGCCGGCGAGGAACGCGACCATCGCGCGCGCCATCCCGGTGGCCTCGAGCAACTGGCCCAGGAACACGAACAGCGGCACCGCCAGCAGGATCAGGTGCGACATGCCCTCGTCCATGCGGCCCACGATGACCGGCATCGGCGTGCCGGTGGCCAGCGCCAGGTAGCCGAACGTGCCCAGGCCGAACGCGAACGCGATCGGGATGCCGGCCAGCACGCTGCCCGCGGCCACGCCGACGAAGAAGACCAGCAGGTTCAGGCGACCGAGATCCTCGAACGCGCCGCGACCGAACCAGAACGCGGCGCAGACGCCGGCCACCAGCGCGAGCGCCGTGACCATGTGCTTCAGGCGCGCCTCGCGCAGCAGCCGCAGCACCGCGAACAGGCCCATCAGCGCGATGCCGATCGGCATGGCGATCTCGCGCCACAGGTTGGAGATCTCGAGCGCGGGCGTGGTGATGTCGCCCTCGTCGCGCGCATGCTCCCACGCGGGCCCGAGCACCATCGCCAGGAACGCGAGGCACGCGCAGGTGGCCACGGCCTCCATCAGCGCGCGGCCGCCCGGCGACAGGCGCGCGACGATGGCCGTCATGCGCATGTGCTCGGCGCGCCGCAGCGCGATGACCGAGCCGAACATGGCCAGCCACAGGAACAGGATGGAGGCGAGCTCGTCCGACCAGACGAGCGGGCTGTGGAACACGAAGCGCGCCACCACGCCGGCCAGCAGCACGCCGATGTCGGCCACCACCAGCGCGGCGGCGGGCACCTCCACCAGCCAGCCCAGGGCCTGGTCGATGCGCGCGAGCCAGCCGCGCGGCCGGTTCGCCTGCGTGACGATGGGGGCGTTGGCGGCCTCGGGCAGCGCATGGCCCAGCGCGTCGCGCGTGGGGTCGACCGCAAGATCGTCGAGTCGGACGGCTTGTTTCATGTGCAGGTCTCCCGCGCCCGGCGCGCATGACGCAGGGCGGGCTGGTTCAACTTCGCGGCGCGCGGCGCGGGCTCAGGACAGCTTGCCGACGCTGCGTTCCAGCACGGCCCAGCCTTCGTCGCCGAACTTGCCCTTCCAGTCGCTGTAGAAGTTCGCCTTGCGCAGGTGGTCGCGGAACGCCGTGGCGTTGGTCGCGTTGAACACCATGCCCTTGGACGCGAGATCCTTCTGCAGGCCGGCGTTGAGCTCGGCGACGTCCGCGCGCTCCTTGACGCCCGCCGCGTTGATGTTCCTGGCCACGATGGCCTGCAGGTCGGCCGGCAGCTTCTCCCACGCCTTCTTGTTGGCGAGGAACCAGAAGCCGTCCCACATGTGGTTCGTGAGCGAGCAGTACTTCTGCACTTCGTAGAGCTTGGCGGTGGAGATGATGGCCAGCGGGTTCTCCTGGCCTTCGACGACCTTGGTCTGCAGCGACGAGTACACCTCGGCGAAGTTGATCGACGCGGGCGAGGCGTCGAAGGCCTTGAACATCGACGTCCACAGCGGCGACACCGGCACGCGGATCTTCATGCCCTTGAAGTCGGCCGGCGTCACGATGGCCTTGGTCGACGACGTGGTCTGGCGAAAGCCGTTGTCCCAGATCTTGTCCATCGCGACGAGATCCTTCTTGGCGATCTGCGCGCGGATCCACGCGCCGAGCTCGCCGTCCATCGCCTTCCACACCGTGGCGTAGTCGGGGAACGCGAAGCCCACGCCGCTGATCTGAGAGGCCGGCACCAGCTGGCCCAGGATCAGGCCGGACAGCGTGAAGAACTCGATGCCGCCCGAGCGCAGCTGGCTGAGCATGTCCGAGTCGGAGCCGAGCTGGTTGTTCGGATAGATCTGGATGTCGACCCGGCCCTTGGTCTCGGCGCGGATCGCGTCGGCCATCTCCTTGGCCCGCAGGTTCATCGGGTGCGACACCGGCAGGTTGTTCGCGTACTTGTACGTGAACTCGGCCTTCTGCGCGAACGCGCCCATCGAGGGCAGTGCGAGGCCGGTGGCGGCGCCGGCGAGGATCTGGCGGCGGGTGAGTTGCATGTCTTGTCTCCGTTGTTGGCTGTGTGATCTTGCAGGACTCGCGACGACACCCCGGGGCCGTCGCGCATCGTCGGTGCCGACGATTGTGATGGCTCAGGCCGGCGTGGATTCCCTCGTCTTCCCCAACTCTGTGGGTTCCCACAATTGGCCACGTGCGAAGAGTTGTTCGCGCACGTCCTTCTTGGTGACCTTGCCGTAGGCGGACCGGGGCAGCGCGTTCCAGAAGAACACGTGGCGCGGCCAGCGATAGCGCGCGCAGCGGCCTTCGAGGTGCGCGAGCAGCGCGGCGGCATCGCAGTCGTGGCCGTCGCGCACGACGACCACCGCCACGCCGACCTCGCCCCACTTCGGATCGGGCACGCCCAGCACGGCCACCTCGGCGACGGCCGGGTGCGTCAGCAGCACCTCCTCGACCTCGCGCGGGTAGACGTTCGAGCCGCCCGAGATGTACATGTCGGACTCGCGGCCCGTGATGTAGAGCAGCCCTCGCGCATCGACGCGGCCCAGGTCGCCGGTGTGGAACCAGCCGCCGCGCAGCGCCTTGGCGGTGGCCTCGAGATTGTCGTGGTAGCCCGCGAACACGCCCGGGCCCCGGCAGCAGATCTCGCCGACCTCGCCGACGGGCAGCGCGTTGCACTCGGCGTCCAGGATGGCGACCTCCATGCCGGTGCGCGGCCGCCCGCAGGAGCCGACGTTGGCATTGGGCGCGTCGTCGTCGGCCGAGTGCATGTCCGGCGTCAGCACCGTGATGCAGCCCGTCACCTCGCCCAGGCCGAAATACTGCACGAGCACCGGCCCGAGCGTGCGCAGCGCGCGCTGCTGGTCGGCGCGGTACATCGGCGCGCCGGCATAGATCACGTAGCGCAGCGACGAGTGGTCGTGCTGCTCGACCGCCGGGTCCTCCACCAGCATCTTGACGATGGTGGGCACCGTGAACAGGTTGCTGACGCGATGGCGTTCGACGAGCTGCCAGAACACCGCCGGCTCGAGCTTCTCGGACGGCAGCAGCACCGTGGCCGCGCCGCGCGCCACGTTCAGCAAGGCGTGGATGCCCGCGCCGTGCGACAACGGCGCGACCGCGATCGACACGTCGCGCGCCGTGGTGCCGGGGATCAGGTCGGCCAGGTGGTTGGTGACGACGAAGGCCATCTGCCCGTGCGTCAGCATGCCGGCCTTCGGCCGCCCCGTCGTGCCCGACGTGTAGAAGAACCACAGCGGGTCGTCGGCACCGACGGTGGCCTCGTGGCGATCCGCGCCGCGGTTGGCCGCGACAAGCGACTCCCAGTTCGCCTGGCCCGGCACGCCCGCGCCCATCGGCACGACCACGCGCAGCGTCGGCGCGGCCCCGCGAACGGCCTGCACGTGGGCGTCGAAGCCGTCGTCCACGAGCATCGCCACCGCGCCGCTGGACGCCCCCAGATGCGCGACCTCCGGCGGCGTCAGGCGGAAGTTCACCGGCACCCACACGGCGCCGAGGCGGAACGCGACCCAGCAGCTCTCGAACATCGGCAGGGAGTTGCGCGACTGCACGAGCAGCCGGTCGCCCTGGCGGATGCCCAGCTTGCGCAGCGCGGCGACCATCGCGTCGACGCGCGTGTCGATCTCGCCCCACGTCCACTGCCGGTCGCCCTGGATCAGGCCCGGGCGATCGGGATGCAGCGCGGCCGTCTGGCGCAGCAGCTGCGAGAGGTTGCAGGCCTGGGCGGCGTTCACACCGCCTCCAGCACGCTCAGGTAGTTGGCCACCGCGGCGCCGCCCATGTTGAACACGGCGCCCAGGCCCACGCGCGGCAGCTGCATGTCGCCGGCGCTGCCGGTCAGCTGCATCGCGGCCATCACGTGCTGCGACACGCCGGTCGCGCCGATCGGGTGCCCGCGCGACTTCAGGCCGCCCGACGGGTTGACCGGCAGCTTGCCGTCGCGCCGCGTGTCGCCGTCGAGGATCGCGCGCGCGCCCTGCCCGTGCGGGCGCAGGCCCATCGCCTCGTACTCCAGCAGCTCGGCGATCGTGAAGCAGTCGTGCGTCTCGACGAAGTGGATGTCGGGCAGCGCGACGCCGGCGGTCTCCAGCCCGCGCTGCCAGGCGAGCGCGGCGCCTTCGAACTTCGTCGGGTCGCGGCGCGACAGCGGCAGGTACTCGTTGACCTGCGTGCGCGAGCGCCAGCGCACGGGACGCACGAGCGCGCCCGCGACCGGGTCGCGCGAGATCACGAGCGCGGCGGCGCCGTCGGACACCAGCGAGCAATCCGAGCGCTTGAGCGGCCCGGCGACGAACGGGTTCTTGTCCGAGGGATGGCGGCAGAAGTCGTAGCCGAGGTCGCGCTTCATGTGCGCGTAGGGGTTGCGCACGCCGTTCTCGTGGTTCTTGGCGGCGATGGCGGCGAGCGCGTCGCCCTGGTCGCCGAAGCGCTCGAAGTAGACGCCGGCGATGTCGCCGAACACGCCCGCGAAGCCACCGACGGTGTCGGCCTCTTCCTTGACGTACGAGCACTTGAGCAGCGTCTCGCCGATCTGCGCGCTGGGCAGCGTGTTCATCTTCTCCATGCCGATCACCAGCGCGTGCCTGACGCGGCCCGAGCCGACGGCATCGAGCGCGGCCCAGATCGCGGCCGAGCCGGTGGCGCACGCGTTCTCGACGCGCACCGCCGGCACGTGGCGGAATTCGGGGATCGCGACGCCGGGCAGCGCGCCGCTGAAGTCCTGCTGCACGAAGCCGCCGTTGAAGTGGCCGACGAAGATGCCGTCGATGTCGGCCAGCTGGAGCCCGGCGCTGGCCACGGCGGGCAGCGCGGCGTCGCGGATCAGCTGCTCCATGTCGATGGCGTCGAGCTTGCCGAAGGGCGTGTGGCCCCAGCCGATGATGTGTGCGTTGTTCATGTGGGTCCTTGTCCTGGGATTCGGAGGCATCGTTCGGCGCCGCGGTTCGGATCGTGAACCTTCGGTGTGGCCGATCGCCGTCTGGTGGACCAATTCTGCGCAGGAGGCCTCTGCTGCGGCGCGTCTGCTGCTGCGCAGCAATGGAGAAAACGGTTCACATCCTGGTTTGGGTGCGGCCTGATGCGGTTGATGCGGTTGATGCGTTTCTCGCTTCGCGCGTGCCGGCGTTGCGCTTGCGACAGGCTGGGCTGGGGCTCCGATCTCCGGCTTGCCACGCGTCGGAATCCGGCCTGGGACGGCCGGATTCGGCGGGTTCCGTAGCTTCGAGTTGCACCGCGCGCTCGCCGTGCTGGCCGCGTTCAAGGTCGTCCAGGGCGGACCGGAGGCTTGCACCCGCGTCGCTCGGGCAAGCCTGCGCTCGGAACCCCAGCCCACCCTGCCGCGCCAGCACCTCGGTTGGCTGAGAAAAACATTCGCGGGTTTGGTTTGGGTTTTGGCCTCGACGCGCCATCGAGGCCGCGTCGATGCCCGCGGCCTGCGTGTCGGCCGGCAGCCGGGCTTGACGCGAAGGTGCGCGCCGCGGGGCGGGCTCTTCTTGTCGCGATCAACGAACGCGGCGCCTTCGGCGCCGCGCCTGTGCGCGGGAGCGTATCGGGGCGTGCGACGAATCGCGGGTTACGCCTGCGGCGAACCCGCCCTACCGAATACCGATCGACG
>Ga0207427_100507_pt1 | contig 20618 bp, 20 predicted proteins | sample AraplaCL_Cvi_mMS_FD_184268 | JGI IMG/M metagenome (GOLD analysis project Ga0207427, IMG submission 184268) | Arabidopsis root microbial communities from the University of North Carolina, USA - plate scrape CL_Cvi_mMS (SPAdes) (version 2) | ecosystem: Host-associated > Plants > Roots > Endosphere ... | reverse complement strand
CCGCCGACGCGCAGCGCTTCGCGCAGGCGCTCGCGCGCCGCCTGGGCGTGGTCGATTCGACGGTGCAGGCCGGCTACGAGGACACCTTCTACTACCTGTGGCGCGAGCGCCAGCTGCCGGTCAATGTCGACCCGTTCGACGCGCGCCTGTCCGACGAGATGGAGCGCAACCGCCTGCGCCGCGTCTATTCGCAGGGCCTGGAAGCGCCCGTGGGCTACGTGCTGCCGCTGCGGCGCGAAGCAGGCCCGGGCCTGGCCGGCGCCCGCTGGGTCACGGGGCCGTGGCACTTCCGCGGCGAGCGCATGTACCTGATCCCGGGCGACTCGCCGATGGGCTACCGCCTGCCGCTCGATTCGCTGCCTTGGGTCAAGGACACCGAGTACCCGTTCCTGGTCGAACAGGATCCGTTCGCACCGCGCGGGCCGCTACCGGCGTCGGGCGCGTTCGCGCCGACGTCGCCGCAGGGCGCGTTCGGCGTGGGCGTGCCGCGGGCCGGCGCGCCGATCGCGCCGCAGTCCGCGGCCGACGCGCGCATCGCCGGCACGCGCATCGTGGGCGGCACGGCCCCGGGCACGGGCGGGGGCGCGGCGCTGCCGGGCGATGCGTCCGTCGCGCCGCCGGACGAGCGTGTCCCGTCGCGCTTCGAATCGGCCCACTGGGTGACGCGCACGGCGCTGTGCATCGAGGTGCGCGACCCGCGCCGGGCCAACGGCCCCAAGGCCGAACGTGTCGGCACGGCCAGCGGCGTGATGTACGTGTTCATGCCGCCGCTGGAGCGCCTGGACGACTATCTCGAGCTGCTGACCGCCATCGAGGGCACCTGCCGCGAACTGGCCATGCCCGTGGTGATCGAAGGCTACCCGCCGCCGCGCGACCCGCGCCTGAAGCTGCTGCAGGTCACGCCCGACCCGGGCGTCATCGAGGTCAACATCCATCCGGCGTCCGACTGGACGGAGCTGGTCGAGCACACCGAGTTCCTGTACGAGGCGGCGCGGCTGTCGCGGCTGTCGTCGGAGAAGTTCCTGGTCGACGGCAAGCACACGGGCACCGGCGGCGGCAACCACTTCGTGCTGGGCGGCGCCACGCCGGCCGACTCGCCGTTCCTGCGCCGGCCGGATGTCCTGGGCAGCCTGCTCGCCTACTGGCACAACCACCCGTCGCTGAGCTACCTGTTCTCGGGCCTGTTCATCGGCCCGACCAGCCAGGCGCCGCGGATCGACGAGGCGCGCAACGACCAGCTCTACGAGCTCGAGATCGCGCTGGCCGAGATCGCGCGCGAGACGCGTGAGCGCGGCGACGCGATGCCGCCGTGGCTCGTCGACCGCAGCTTGCGCAACATCCTCGTGGACGCCACCGGCAACACGCACCGCAGCGAGTTCTGCATCGACAAGCTCTACTCGCCCGACTCGTCCACCGGCCGCCTGGGCCTGCTCGAGCTGCGCGCCTTCGAGATGCCGCCGCACGCGCGCATGAGCGTCGTGCAGCAGCTGCTGCTGCGCGCGCTGGTTGCGCGCTTCTGGAGCGCCCCCTACGACCAGCCCCTGGTGCGCTGGGGCACCGAGCTGCACGACCGCTTCCTGCTGCCGCACTTCGTGCAGGCCGATTTCGCCGACGTGCTGATGGAGATGGCGGCCGCCGGCATGCCGTTCGACCCCGAGTGGTTCGCGCCGCACCTGGAGTTCCGCTTCCCCAAGCTCGGCGAATTCGCGTCGGCGGGCGTGCACGTGACGCTGCGCAGCGCGCTCGAACCCTGGCACGTGATGGGCGAGGAGGGCAGCGCGGGCGGCACCGTGCGCTACGTCGATTCGTCGCTGGAGCGGCTGGAGGTCAAGGTCACCGGCCTGGTGAACTCGCGCCACGTGCTCACCTGCAACGGCCAGCCCGTGCCGCTGCAGCCGACGGGGCGCGTGGGCGAGTTCGTCGGTGGCGTGCGCTACCGCGCGTGGCGCCCGCCCTCGGGCCTGCACCCGACCATCCCCGTGCAGGCGCCGCTCACCGTCGATCTGGTCGACCTGTGGAGCCAGCGGTCCCTGGGCGGCTGCCGCTACCACGTGGCGCACCCGGGCGGCCGCAACTACGAGACGCTGCCGGTCAACGCGTACGAGGCCGAGAGCCGGCGCCTGGCGCGGTTCTTCGCGCTGGGTCACACACCTGGGACAATGAGCGTCGCGCGACCGCGTCGCAGCGACGAATTCCCGTTCACGCTCGACCTGCGCAAAAACAGATGATCCGCGCGACGACCGCTTGACGTCGTCGCCTCCCAAGGCCGATGTCGACCTCCGTCCAGACCAGCTTCCTTCCTGACGACGCCCCCGAGGCCGCCGCGCTCGCGCGCGCCGCGGCGCTGCGCGGCACGCCCGGCAGCTTCGACGAACTGCACGGCGGCCCGGCCGAGGCCGCCGCCACGGGCGCGGCGCTGGCGCCGGCGTGGAAGGCCTTCTTCGACGCCACCGGCGCCGACGGCTGGGTCGACCTCGCCCAGGCGCGGGCGCGCATCCGCGCCCGCGTGCAGGACGACGGCGTCACCTACAACGTCTACGCCGAGGGCGCCGCCGCGGCCAGCGCCTGGCCGCTGGAGCCGCTGCCGTTCCTGATCGACGCCGCGTCCTGGGCCGCCATCGAACGCGGCGTCACGCAGCGCGCGCGCCTGCTCGACGCGGTGCTGGCCGATGTCTACGGCAGCCGCGACCTGCTCGACGAAGGCCTGCTGCCCGCCTCGCTGGTGCTCGCGCATCCGCAGTACCTGCGCGCCATGCACGGCTGCCGGCCCGCGGGCGGCGTGCGCCTGCACGTGGCGGCGTTCGACCTCGCACGCGGGGCGGACGGCGACTGGCGCGTCGTGAGCCAGCGCACGCAGGCGCCGTCGGGCCTGGGCTACCTGCTGCAGAACCGGCTGATCGTCTCGCAGCAGTTCCCCGCCGCGTTCCGCGACCTGCACGTGCAGCGCATCGCCTCGGGCTTCCTCGGCCTGCTGCAGGGCCTGCAGCGCCTGAGCCCCGAGGGCGACGACGCGCGCGTCGTGCTGCTGACGCCCGGCCCGCACAACGAGACCTACTTCGAGCACGCGTTCCTGGCCCGCTACCTGGGCATCACGCTTGTCGAAGGCGGCGACCTCACCGTGCGCGGCGAGCGCCTCTTCCTGAAGACGCTGCACGGCCTGGAGCCGGTGCATGTGCTGCTGCGCCGCGTCGACGACGAGTGGCTCGACCCGCTCGAACTGCGCGGCGATTCGGCGCTGGGCGTGCCGGGCCTGCTGGGCGTGATCCGCGCCGGGCAGGTGGTGGTGGCCAATGCGCCGGGCGCAGGCTTCCTCGAGAGCCCGGGCCTGGCCGCGTTCTGGCCGGCCGTCGCGCGCCGCCTGCTGGGCGAGGAGCTGCTGCTGCCGTCGGCCACCAGCTGGTGGTGCGGCGAGGACGCTGTCTGGGAGGCGCAGCGCGAACGCCTGGCCGACTTCGTCGTCGCGCCCACGTTTCCCGCCAGCGCCACCACGCAGGCCTTCGCGCCGCACGGCGTCGCCGAGCTGTCGCCCGAGGCGCGTGCCGCGTTGCTGGCCGACATCGACGCGCGCCCGGCCGCCTACACGCTGCAGGCCCGCGTGCGGCCGTCCGAGATGCCCGTGTGGAACGAGGGTGCGCTGGAGCCGCGCGCGGCGCTGGTGCGCGTCTACGCGATGACCGACGGCCGCGGCGGCTGGCGCGTGATGCCCGGCGGCCTGACGCGCGTGGCCACGCGCCGCGACGCCGCGCAGGACGCCTGGCTGTCGATGCAGCACGGCAGCGTCAGCGTCGACACCTGGGTGATGACCGAGGGCCAGGTCGACCCGACCACGCTGCTGCCCAAGCCGCTGAGCGCGGGCGACCTGGCGCGCACTCGCCGCACCGTCACGAGCCGCGCGGCCGAGAACCTGTACTGGCTGGGCCGCTACACCGAGCGTGCCGACAACAGCGTCCGGCTCGCGCGCATCACGCTCGAGACGCTCAACAACGCCAACCCGGTGCTGCTGGACGCGCTCGGGCGGCTCGCGGCGCGCAACGGGCTGATCATGGGTGGCGTGCCGTCGCCGCTGCAGTCGGTGCGCGTGTTCGAGCGTTCGCTGGTCCACGCCCTGGCCGATCCGGCGGCCATGAGCGTGGGCTTCAACCTGCGCGCGCTGCGCCAATGCGCGCAGGCGCTGCGCGAGCGGCTGTCGGTCGAGCACTGGAAGCTGATCGACGCGGTGGGCCGCGACGTCGAGCAGCGCCTGGCCGCGGTGCTGGAGCCGCGCGGCGTCGCCGCGTCCGCCGGCGGCACCGGCCACGCGGCGGAATCCGTCGGCGACGTGCTGGGCGTGCTGCAGCGCGCCGCCACGCAGCTGGCCGCCATCACCGGCGCGCAGTCCGACCGCATGACGCGCGATGACGGCTGGCGCCTGCTGAGCGTGGGCCGCCAGACCGAGCGGCTGGACTTCCTCGCGCAGGCGCTGATGCTGGGCGTGCAACTGGACCTGCCGGCGCGCGAGGACGGCTTCGCGCTGCTGCTGAACCTGTTCGACTCCACCATCACCTACCGCGCGCAGTTCCAGGCCCGGCGCGAGCTGCCGCCGCTGCTGCACCTGCTCGTGCTGGAGCCCGACAACCCGCGCTCGCTGGCCGGCGTCACGCACACGCTGCGCGATCGCCTCACGCGCCTGGCGCGCCACGAGTCGCGCTGGGTGCAGCGCGTGCTCGACGAGCTGCCGGCGCCCGAGGCGTGGTCGCTCGAGGCGCTGTGCGCCGCCGACGACGCGGGCGGCCATCCGGCGCTGCTGGCGTCGCTGCAGGGCCTGGGCGAGCGCAACCGCGCGGTCTCGGCCGAGATCGGCCGGCGCCTGTTCTCGCACGTCGGACCCGGCGACCACACGGTGTGGCAATGATGGACGACGCGTTCGACAAGCCGGCCACCGGCCCGCTGCGCTGGTTGCCGCAGCGCCTCGTGCTGTCGCAGGACGCGCAGCCGCAGGAGCAGGCGCGCACGCCGGAGGATCGCGCTGGCGCTGCGGCGGCGCCGGCGCCCGACGGCCTGGCGGACGGCGCCGGGCCCGCCTCCGCGTTCGACAGCGACGACCCTGGGGCGATCGACGCGGCCGACACGGCGCACGAGCTCGCCGCCGATTCCGTGGCCGCGCCGCCGGTGCGCTGGCTGCGCGTGCGCCACGAGACGAGCTACCGCTACGACGCCGAGGTCGAGGGCGCGCTGCACCTCGCGCACCTGCGCCCGCGCGACACCGCCACGCAGCAGGTGCGCGTGTGGTCGCTGGTCGTCTCGCCGCACCCCGACGCGGGCGTCGAGCTGGCCAGCGGCATCCGCGAGACCATCGACCCCTGGGGCAACGCGCGCCAGGTGTTCGCGCATTCGCAGGTGCACGACCAACTGGACGTCGTCTCCGCCTTCGAGGCCGGGGTGAGCGCGCAGCGCCTGCCCGCGCCGGGCGGCAGCCAGGCCTGGCGCGAGCTCGCGCGCGACCTGCGCCTGCATGCGGGCGCGCGCGCGCACGACGCGGGCACGGGCGCGGCGGCCGAACGCAGCACCTTCGAGGCCGCGGAGTTCGCGCTGTCCTCGGCGCTCGCGCCGCGTGCCAAGGCGCTGGCCGATTGGGCGCGCCCGGCGGCCGAGACGCACAAGGGCGTCGCCGAGCTCGCGCTGGCGCTGATGCACCAGGTGCACGCGCAGTTCGAGTACCTGCCCCAGTCGACGTCCGTCACCACCGGTGCGCTGGAGGCGCTGGCGCTGCGCCACGGCGTCTGCCAGGACTTCGCCCACGTGCTGATCGGCGCCTGCCGCTCGCTCGGCCTGGCCGCGCGCTACGTCAGCGGCTACCTGCTCACCCGGCCCCCGCCCGGCCAGCCCCGCCTGGTCGGCGCCGACGCCTCCCACGCCTGGGCCGCCGTCTGGTGCCCGCCGCACGGCTGGCTGGCCCTGGACCCGACCAACGACGTCGTCGTCGGCCAGGACCACGTCACGCTCGCCTGGGGCCGCGACTACGCCGATGTCGCCCCGCTGCGCGGCGTGATCCGCGGCGGGTCGGGCAACGCGCCGCGGGTGGCGGTGACGGTGGAGCCGTTGTAGGCGATTCGTCGTCGATGCCGGCGTCACGAGTCGTCGCCAGGCCCCTGGCGTCCAGGCCGCCGACGAGCTGCGGTGGTCTCGTCCGACTACCTCGCGGGTAGTTGGCCCGCCGCGCCCCGATTCCTAGAGTTCGTCCCATGCCCCGTCACCCCGACGGCGCCCGCAACGACCCAGGAGTTCCCATGTCCATGTTCCCCATCCACACCGTCGCCACCGCCCCCGTGAAGTCGCGTCCGGTTCTCGAAGCGCTGCAGCAGGCCTTCGGACTCATCCCCAACGTCGCCGGCGCGATCGCCAACTCGCCGGTGCTGGCCACCGGCTTCATCGGGCTGTTCCAGAACGTGCACGCCGGCACGTTCCGCGAGGACGAGATCCAGGTGCTGCTGCTGACCAACGCCGTCACGAACCGCTGCGCGTGGGCGGTGGCGTTTCACAGCGCGCTGGCGTTCAAGGAAGGCGTGGCCGAGGCGGACGTCGCGGCGATCCGAACCGGGGCGTCGCCCGCCGCGCCGCGGCACGCCGCGCTGTCGCGCCTGGCCAGGACGCTGATCGAGACGCGCGGCCATGTCGACGCTGCCGAGCTCGACCGCTTCCTGGGCGCCGGCTACGACGCGGCGCAGGCGCTGGAAGTCGTGGGCGTGGTGGCGGCCTCCACCATCACCAACTATGCTGCCGCCATGACCCGTCCCCCGCTCGAAGCCGCGTTCCAGGCCCACGCCTGGGCCGCCTGAGGGGCGCATCGCATGCGCACCGCGCGCCTGCCCGCCGACGCGCTGCATCCGCTGGGCGAGTTGCTGCGTGAATGGCGCGCGCGGCGCGGCTTGAGCCAGATGCGGCTCGCCGAGGAGGTCGGCGTGTCGCAGCGCCACCTGGGCTTCATCGAGGTCGGCCGCAGCGAGCCGAGCCGCGCGCTGGTGCTGGGCCTGGCGCGCGCCCTCGACATCCCGCTGCGCGACCGCAACGCGCTGCTGCTCGCCGCCGGCTACGCCCCGATGTATGCCGATCCCGCCTGGGACGCCGACGAGATGCGCGTCGTGCGCCGGGCCCTCGACCGCCTGCTGCGCCAGCACGAACCCTTCCCCGCCCTGGTGATGGATCGCCACTGGAACGTGCTGCACGCCAACGACGCGGCGCCGCGCCTGTTCGGCCGCTTCGTCGACCTCGCCGCGCGCCCGCGCCCGCGCAACCTGCTGCACCTGGTGTTCGATCCCGCCGGCCTGCGCCCGCACATCGCCAACTGGCACGAGGTGGCGCGCGGCCTGTTCGAGCGCATCGCGCGCGAGGCCGTGGGCGGCGTGATCGACGAGCGCATGCGCGAGCTCATCGAGGAGCTGCGCCGCTATCCCGGCGTCGACACGGGCTGGCGATTCGGCGAGGCCGCCGGCGCCGGACCGGTGATCCCGGTGACCTTCGTCGTCGGCGGCGAACCGTTCAGCTACTTCTCGATGGTGTCCACGGTCGGTACGCCGTCGATGGTGGCGGCCCAGGAGCTGCGCGTGGAATGCATGTTCGCGGCCGATGACGCGACAGAGGCGCGGCACGCCCGGGTGTTCGACGACGGCGCGGCGTCGTGAACCTCACTCCACGGTGGAGTTCCAGCCCGGCTTGTCCAGGTCGTAGACGTATTCGTCGTAGACGCTGAAGACGGCCGGGTGCACGACGCGGTGCTGGCCCTCGTGGTTGACGTAGCGCACGCGCCAGCGCCGCAAGGCGTTCTCGTCGAGGCCGGCTTGCGCGAGATCCTCGGGGTAGGCCCCGTGCTGCGCGCGGTACGCGCTGACGGCGCCCACGACCTGCTGCGCATGCGCACGCGCCTCGCGCTGCACGTTGCCCTGCACCCAGGCTGCCAGCGCCACCGCCGCGACCACGCAGCCAAACTTGATCGCCTGCACCTTGCGGCGCGCGGGTTGGCGCCAGGCGATCCACGCGAGGCGCACGAACCACGCGAGCAGGAAGGGCACCAGCAACGGCAGCACGAAGCCCGCATCCTGGCGGGTGGCCGACAGGACGATGAAGACGAAGATCAGCGTGAACGCGAAGTCGCGCACCGTGGCGCGATGCACGGTGGCTGCGACAGTCGGCGAGTCCAGGGCCTGATCAACCACGTTGCACCCGATTCATGACCTGGTGGCCGATTGATAGCACAACGCTCCAACCCTTTCCAGCGTGCGGGCCGGGCCCTGGCTCGAATGTGCCCCTCAGCGCGCGGGCCGCTCCAGCAGCGTCCACGCCGCGCCCGACAGCCTCGGGAGCGTCTTCAGGAAGGCGATGATCAGCCCCGCTCGACCCGGTTGCGCCCCAGCGTCTTGGCCTGGTAGCACAACTTGTCCGCGCGCTCCAGCGTCTGTGCCACGGTCTCGCCGCGCAGGTGCTCGGTCAGGCCGGCGGAGAACGACACGGGCAGTTCCATGCCGTGCACCACCAGCGGGTGCGCGTGGAAGTGCTCGCGCAGGCGCTCCAGCGAGGTCGTCGCCGACGCGATCGGCGTGTTGGGCAGCAGCAGCACGAACTCCTCGCCGCCCCAGCGCGCGAGCACGTCGGTGCGGCGGATCAGCGTGTGGGCGTGGCGGCTCAGCGCGCGCAGGCCTCGTCGCCGATGGCGTGGCCGTGGGCGTCGTTGACGGACTTGAAGTGGTCCAGGTCGATCAGCGCCACGCACCAGTCCTGCTCGCTGCGCTCGAGGCGCATGCGCTCGTTCTCGAGCAGTTCCTGCATGTGGCGGCGGTTCACCAGGCCGGTGAGGTCGTCGTGCGTGGCCAGGCGGTGGATGTGCGCCAGCGCGGCCTCGAGCTCCACCTTCTGGCGCCGCAACCGGTCGCGCATGCGGTGCAACTGCACGGTGAGCATCGCCACGCCCGCGACCATGATGCACAGCATCATGAAGTAGACGATCTCCTCGCCCGGCGGGTAGTGCTCGGGGTTGCGCTGCGCCGACAAGGTCATCACCACGCCGAACACGCCCAGCGTGTAGAAGCCCAGCCACATCACCTGGCGGCTGCTCAGGCCGAACATGCCGAACATCAGGATCACCGCCAGGATGATGCCCACCAGGTTGTGCGCGACGCCCGCGAACGAATAGGCCCAGGCCGCGCACAGCGTGGCGTACAGCATCTGCTGCATCGTCATCGCCGGGTCGGCAAAGCGCTTGTTGATGCCGCTGCGGATCAGCGTGACGACCACCAGCAGCCCCGCGACGGAGGCGGCCGACCACCACCAGATCGGTCCGTCGTCCACGAGCCCGAACATCGCGGCGATGTGCAGCGCGAGCACGCACAAGCACATCAGCAGCGACGCGAACAGCGCCTGCATCAGCCGCAGGCGCTGGTGGCGATCCCGCGTGAGGAGTGTGTCGACGAGCTTGCCCAGGGGCGCCATGTGCTGTCGTTGTCCCGCGTTGTTGTTCGTTTGCAGGAGACTAACGGAGATTCGGACGCCATGGCATCCGAATGGTGCCCAATATCACCCGCAGTTGCAGGTTTGTCTCGGCGCAACGGTGCTGCCTGCCGAGCTCGCGAGGCGCGTCTGCCCATGAAGATCGCCCGCACGGCGGCGGGCGTTCGCTTTGGCGACCGGCCTGGCCGGTCCGGGCTCACATGCCCGCGTAGTTGGGCCCGCCGCCGCCTTCGGGCGTGACCCACACGATGTTCTGCGTCGGGTCCTTGATGTCGCAGGTCTTGCAGTGCACGCAGTTCTGCGCGTTGATCTGCAGGCGGTCGCTGCCGTCCTCGTTCTTGACGAACTCGTAGACGCCGGCCGGGCAGTAGCGGCTCTCCGGGCCCGCGTACTTGGCCAGGTTGATGTTCACGGGAACCGACGCGTCCTTGAGCGTCAGGTGCACCGGCTGGTCTTCCGCGTGGTTGGTGTTGCTGACGAACACCGAGCTCAGTCGGTCGAACGTGAGCTCGTTGTCGGGCTTGGGGTACGCGATCTTCGGGCACTGGTCGGCCGGCAGCAACGCCTCGTTGTCCTTCTTCGTGTTGTGCAGCGTCCACGGCGGGATGATGCCCAGCTTGGGGAACAGCCACTGCTCGATGCCCGTCATCAGGTTGCCGATCAGCTTGCCCTTCTTGAACCACTGCTTGAAGTTCTTGGTGCGCTGCAGTTCGGTGTGCAGCCAGCTCTTCTCGAAGGCCTCGGGGTAGGCCGAGAGCTCGTCGCCCTGGCGGCCCGCCTGCAGCGCGGCGAACGCGGCCTCGGCGGCCAGCATGCCCGTCTTGATCGCCGCGTGGCTGCCCTTGATGCGCGACGCGTTGAGCGTGCCGGCGTCGCAGCCCACCAGCGCGCCGCCCGGGAACACGAGCTTGGGCAGGCACTGCAGGCCGCCGTTGTTGATGGCGCGGGCGCCGTACGACAGGCGCTTGCCGCCTTCGAGGTGCTGGCGGATGGCCGGGTGCGTCTTCCAGCGCTGCATCTCCTCGAACGGGCTCATCCACGGGTTCTTGTAGTCCAGGCCGATGACGAAGCCCAGCGTGACCTTGTTGCCCTCGAGGTGGTACAGGAAGCCGCCGCCGAAGGTGTCGTCCATCATCGGCCAGCCGCCGGTGTGCACCACGTGGCCGGGCCTGGCCTTGTCGCTCGGGATCTCCCACAGCTCCTTGATGCCGATGGCCCAGCTCTGGGCGTCGCGGCCCGCGAGCAGGTCGAACTTGGAGATCAGCTGCTTGCCCAGGTGGCCGCGCGCGCCTTCCGCGAAGATCGTGTACTTGCCGTGCAGTTCCATGCCCAGCTGGAAGCCGTCGTGCGGCTGGCCGTCGCGGCCCACGCCCACGTTGCCGGTGGCCACGCCCTTGACGGCGCCCTTGTCGTCGTACAGCACTTCGGCGGCGGCGAAGCCGGGGAAGATCTCGACGCCCAGCGCCTCGGCCTGGCTCGCCAGCCACTTGACGACGTTGCCCAGGCTGATGACGTAGTTGCCCTTGTTGTGGAAGGGCATGGGCATCAGCCACTCGGGCACGCTCCTGGCGCCCGTCTCGGACAGGAACAGGAACTCGTCGCCCGTCACCGGCTGCAGCAGCGGGCCGCCGTCGGCCTTCCAGTTCGGCAGCAGTTCGTTGATGGCGATCGGATCCATCACGGCGCCGGACAGGATGTGCGCGCCCGGCTCGGAACCCTTCTCCAGCACCACCACCGAGACTTCCTTGCCGGCCTGGGCGGCGAGCTGCTTGAGGCGGATCGCCGTGGACAGGCCGGCCGGGCCGGCGCCGACGATCACGACGTCGTATTCCATCGCCTCGCGCGGGCCGTATTGAGCAATGAGTTCTGCCGAAGTCATGGGGAGCGTTCCTGGGGAATGGGAGATCCTGGGGGCGCCGGTCGGAGCCGATGGACAGGCATTCTAAGGGCCTTGACCGCGAAAATAGCACGATCGTTCGATTTTTATCCTGCATGCTATGGTGGCATCCATCTAATCCGGGCGGACGCCCGTCGCCGAGGCGACACGCACCCGTTTCCCGGCCTCGAACGCACACAGGAGCAAACGGATCATGGGCATGAAGATCGACCTGGCGGGCCGCGTGGCCTTCGTCACCGGCGCCTCCAGCGGGCTGGGCGCGCAATTCGCGAAGACGCTGGCCGATTCCGGCGCCGGCGTCGTGCTGGCCGCGCGCCGCGTCGAACGCCTGAAGACGCTGCGCGCCGAGATCGAAGCGGCCGGCGGCGACGCCCACGTCGTCGAGCTCGACGTCACCGATCCGGACAGCATCAAGGCCGCCGTGGCGCATGCCGAGACGGAGATGGGCGTCATCGACATCCTGATCAACAACTCGGGCGTCAGCACCACGCAGAAGCTCGTGGACGTCACGCCCGAGGACTTCGACTACGTGTTCGACGTCAACGCCAAGGGCGCCTTCTTCGTCGCCCAGGAAGTGGCCCGGCGCATGATCGCCCGTGCCCGCGGCGCCGCGCCGGGCACGTATACGGGGGGCCGTATCGTGAACGTCGCCTCGATGGCCGGCCTGCGCCCGCTGTCGCAGATCGGCATCTACGCGATGAGCAAGGCCTCGGTGATCCACATGACGCGCGCCATGGCGCTCGAATGGGGCCGCTACGACATCAACGTCAACGCGCTGTGCCCCGGCTACATCGACACCGAGATCAACCACCACCATTGGTCGACCGAGGCGGGCCAGAAGCTGATCCAGATGACGCCGCGCAAGCGCATCGGCAAGCCGTCCGACCTGGACAGCGCGCTGCTGATGCTGTGCGCCAACGAGAGCCACTTCATCAACGGTGCGGTGCTGCAAGCCGACGACGGCTTCGGGCTCTGATGCGCTTCGACCTGCCCGAAGGGCTCAAGCTCGTCCACGAGATGCGCATCCCCGTGCGCTGGGGCGACCTCGACGCGATGGGCCACGTCAACAACACGATCTACTTCCGCTACTTCGAGTCGCTGCGCATCGAGTGGCTGCAGACGCTGGCCTCCGAGCCCAATCCCGAAGGCGTCGGCCCCGTGATGGCCAACGGCTTCTGCAACTTCATCCGCCAGATCGAGTACCCGGGCGAGATCGTCGCGCGGCACTACGTCGTCGCGCCGCGGGCCGGTGCCAAGAGCCTGGACACCTACTTCACGCTCTCGATGGCCGACACGCCCGATCTGGTCTCGGCCAACGGCGGCGCCACGCTGGTGTGGCTCGATTTCCCGAACAAGCAGACCGTGCCGCTGCCCGATCAATTGCGCGCGGCGTGCACCTGAGAGCGACCATGATCACGCTGGAACAACTGCAGGAGATGTTCGACGGCATCGCGCAAGGCCCGGGCTGGGACATGGACGCGCCGATGCTGTGGGGCTACTTCTTTATCGACGAGTCGCACGACAAGCTTGCGGGCCTGGTGCCCGGCCTCGAGCAGCAGGGCTACCGCTTCGTCGACCTGTACGAGCCCGAGCTCGACGCGGGCGAGGAGCCGTACTGGTTCCTGCACGTCGAGAAGGAAGAGGCGCATTCGCCGACGTCGCTGCACGCGCGCAACGCCCGGTTCTATGCGCTGGCGGAGGCGCACGACCTGCTCAGCTACGACGGCATGGACGTCGGCCCCATCGAGCGCGACGGATCGACGCACTGAGCGCCGGCCGCCTCAGGCCGCCAGCAGCTTGTGCACCAGCTCCGCCGTGGTGGACGCGCCCACCTTGCGCATCAGCCGCGCACGATAGACATCGACCGTGCGCGGGCTGATGTTCAGCCGCTTGCCGACCATCTTGCTGGTCAGGCCCTCGATCAGCAGCGCGGCGATCTCGCGTTCGCGCGCGGTGAACTCGAGCCGCAGCGCGCGCTTGGACGACAGGTCCTCGAAGCTCCAGATGCCCGCGGCGTGCGGGTCGGCGGTGTCGAGCGCGTGGCCCCACACGTGGCACCAGAACAGCTCGCCGTCGACGCGGCGCATCACGCGCTCGTCGGCGTACAGGCCGTCGATGTCCAGGCTCGCGATGATGCGCTCGCCGGTGCGCTCGTACTCGCCCTGCGTCGGGTAGAGCACGCGGAACGACTGGCCGATCAGCTGCTCGCGTTCGGCGCGGAACATCACCAGCGCCGCGCGGTTCACGTCGATCATCAGGCGATGGCGCGACAGCACCAGGCCGATGGGCGCGTACTCGAACGCGGTGCGGTAGTCGAAGCCGGCCCGCAGGTCGGCGGCGTGGGCCAGCGCCTCGGGCGAGGCGATTGGCGGGTTCAGGGCGTCGCGGCTCACTCGGGCCTCACAGCAGCGCGCTGGTGCTGGTGGCGTGCGCGGCGACCTGGCCGTCCGGCAGGCGCAGCGTCACCTCGCCGAACACCAGGCTGCGGCCGGCCTTGAGGATGCGCGCCTGGACGGCGACCTCGGGCACGTCCTTGCCGACCGGGCGCAGGAAGCTGGTCTGCAGCTGCACGGTGGTCTGCGGGCGGAAGCCGCCCAGCTGGTGGCTGATCGCCAGCACGAGCGCGGTGTCGGCGGCGGCCATCAGCGTCTGGCCGCACACGACGCCGCCCCCGTGCACGTGGCGCGCGCGCACGGGCAGCGCGAGCGTGACGGTGTCGCCGGCGGCGGCGCGTACCTCGAGTTCGAGCTCGCGCACCCACGGCGCGAAGACTTCGGCGTAGAGTGCCTGCAGTTCGGCGATCGTCATGTGAGCCTGTCCCCTCCGGCGCCGTCTCGGAGCGCCTGGTAGTCAATTCTACGTAATGACTACGTAACCGCTTAAGTAGTACGCTCTCGTATACCCGAACCGGAGCCGACTCCGGCCACCCCGCCTCCTCGCATTTCCACCGGAGACACGCGCGAATGAACAAGGTCTACCCGAGCGCCGCCGCGGCGCTTCAAGGCATCGTCAAGGACGGCCAGCTGCTCGCCGTCGGGGGCTTCGGCCTCTGCGGCATCCCCGAGGCGTTGATCGACGCCCTGCGCGACAGCGGCGCGAAGGACCTGACGGTCATCTCGAACAACGCCGGCGTCGACGGCTTCGGCCTGGGCAAGCTGCTGTCCACGCGCCAGATCTCCAAGATGATCTCCAGCTACGTGGGCGAGAACAAGGAGTTCGAGCGCCAGTACCTGGCCGGCGAGCTCAAGCTCGACTTCACGCCGCAGGGCACGCTGGCCGAGAAGCTGCGCGCCGGCGGCGCCGGCATCCCGGCGTTCTTCACCAAGACGGGCGTGGGCACCATCGTGGCCGACGGCAAGGAGACGCGCGAGTTCAACGGCCAGAAGTACGTGATGGAGCTGGCGCTGAACCCCGAGGTATCGCTCGTGAAGGCGTGGAAGGCCGACAAGTCCGGCAACCTGATGTTCCGCCGCACCGCGCGCAACTTCAATCCGAACGTGGCGCAGGCCGGCAAGCTCACGGTCGTCGAGGTCGAGGAGATCGTCGAGACGGGCACGTTCGACCCCGACCAGATCCACCTGCCGGGCATCTTCGTGCACCGCATCGTGCTCAACGCGCACCCCGAGAAGCGCATCGAGCAGCGCACCGTGCGCAAGTGAAATGACCCCCGCCTGCCTTCGGCAGGCAGCCCCCGAGGGGGCGCCCGGGCCGCTCCGGAGCGGCCGCGCGCTGGCCCGGGCGGGATGTGACACCAATCGAGACAAGATCAGGAGCTACACGAATGGCCTGGACCCGAGACGAAATGGCGGCGCGCGCCGCGAGCGAACTGCAAGACGGCTTCTACGTGAACCTGGGCATCGGCCTGCCCACGCTGGTCGCCAACCACGTGCCCGCGGGCATGGAGGTGTGGCTGCAGAGCGAGAACGGCCTGCTGGGCATCGGCCCGTTCCCGACCGAGGACGAGGTCGACGCCGACATGATCAATGCGGGCAAGCAGACGGTGACCACGTTGCCCGGCTCGAGCATCTTCTCCAGCGCGGACAGCTTCGGCATGATCCGCGGCGGCAAGATCAACCTGGCCATCCTCGGCGCGATGCAGGTCAGCGAGCACGGCGACCTGGCCAACTGGATGATCCCCGGCAAGATGGTCAAGGGCATGGGCGGCGCGATGGACCTGGTCGCCGGCGTCGGCCGCGTCGTCGTGCTGATGGAGCACGTGGCCACGAAGAAGGACGGCTCGACCGACCTGAAGCTGCTGCCCAAGTGCACGCTGCCGCTGACCGGCGTGGGCGTGGTCGACCGCATCATCACCGACCTGTGCGTGCTGGACGTGACGCCGCAGGGGCTCAAGCTCGTGGAGCTGGCGCCGGGGGTGACCAAGGAGCAGGTGCAGGAGCGCACGGGCGCGACGCTGCACTGAGCGGCGAAGCCGATGACCAAGGGGCCTGCGCGGCCCCTTTTTTTCTTGTTGGCCCGGCGCGTCTCGGCGGCCGTCGGGGATACGTGCCGGCTTCAGCGCTTGATGGCCAGGGCCGCGTCGCGCACCAGGTCCGCGCCCTTGTAGATCAGGCCCGTGTAGACCTGCACGAGATCCGCGCCCGCCGCGATCTTGGACTTCGCGTCCGCGCCCGACATCACGCCGCCCACGCCGATGATGGGGAACGTCGCGCCGAGCTCGGCGCGCAGTTGGCGGATCACGTCGTTGCTCGCCTGTAGCACCGGCGCGCCCGACAGGCCGCCCGTCTCCTGCGCGTGCTTCAGGCCCTTGACGGCGTCGCGCGAGATCGTCGTGTTGGTGGCGATGACGCCGTCCATGCCGTGGCGGCCCAGCGTCGCGGCAATGACCCGCACCTGGGCCTCGTCGAGGTCCGGCGCGATCTTCAGGAACATCGGCACCGTCCGCCCATGGTCCTTCGCCAGCGCCGTGCGGCGCTCTGCGAGCGCACCCAGCAGCGCGTCCAGCGCCTCGTCGCTCTGCAGCGCGCGCAGGTTCTTGGTGTTGGGGCTGGAGATGTTGACCGTCACGTAGTCCGCGTGCGGATAGACGCCGGCCAGGCCGATCAGGTAGTCGTCGGTGGCGTTCTCGATGGGCGTCGCGGCGTTCTTGCCGATGTTCAGGCCCAGGATGCCGCCGGCCTGGCGGAAGCTGCGCGCACGCTGGACGTTGTCGAGGAAGGCCTGCAGCCCGAGGTTGTTGAAGCCCAGGCGGTTGATCAGCGCGTTGGCCTCGGGCAGGCGGAACATGCGCGGCTTGGGGTTGCCCGGCTGCGCCTTGGGCGTGACGGTGCCCACCTCGATGAAGCCGAAGCCCATCGCGCCCAGGCCGTCGATGCAGCGGCCGTTCTTGTCCAGGCCCGCGGCCAGGCCGATGCGGTTGGGGAACTTCAGCCCGGCGACGGTCACCGGGTCCTGCACGCGCGCCTGGCCCCACAGGCACTGCAGCGGCGTGTTCTGCAGGCGCGCGATCGCGTCCAGCGTCAGCTCGTGGGCGTGCTCGGGGTCGAGGCCGAACAGGAACGGGCGGGTGAGGGCGTAGGGGACGAGCGACATGGAACGGCGGGAGGGCAGGGCGATGCGGAGCGCGTATTGTCCGTCACCGAGCCTTCACTGACGCAGGACCTGGTCGCGCTTGGGCACCCGCTCTGGAATGGATTCCCTGGTCTTGCGGCCGACGATGTCGTCGTGCAGCTCGCTGGCCAGCGCCTTGCGGGGCGGCTGCGTGATGAAGCGGGTGTTGAGCTTGTCGGCCAGCGCGAGGTCGCGCTCGTAGCGGTCGCGCAGCTGCAGGTTGGCGGTGAGCTGGCACGGCGTCGTGCGCCAGATCTCGCCGATGTAGGCCGTCTGCCCGGCGACGACATCGAAGGTCCAGGCGGGCACCTTGGTGGTGGGCTCGGACACCGGGTTGGACCATTCCGCGGTGATGATGTAGCGGCCGGCCGGCAGCGACATCGCGCTGAGCGTGCCGTAGTGGTCGGGGAAGTCGCTCTGGTTGGTGGCGTCGATCGGCAGCAGCGGATGGTCGGTCACCAGCGATTGCGTGCTGGCGACGTAGATCGGCGCCCACATCGCCGCGCCGACGCAGCGCTCGACGGCCCCGGTGCTCACCAGCACGACGCCGCGCGACGGGTCGGCGAACTGCGCCGGCGTCAGCGCGCTCGGCGAGAAGTCGGGCGTGGCGCAGCCTGCGGCGGCGGCGAGCAGGGCGGCGCAGGTGGCGATGCGGACGAAGTTCATGGGCGGACCGATCGTTGCAATGGGCCGTATTGTCGCGGCAACGGGCGCCTGCGCGGTCGGGGCCGGCGATAATCGGGAGATGACCCAAGACGAACTCAAGGCCCTCGTCGGCCAGGCCGCCATCGCGTATGTACAACCCGGGAGCATCGTCGGCGTTGGGACGGGCTCGACGGTGAATCACTTCATCGACGCACTGGCGGCGATGCCCGTGCGCGTGGCCGGCGCCGTGTCGAGCTCGGTGCAGAGCACGGAGCGCCTGAACAAGCACGGCATTCCGGTGCTGGAGGCCAGTGACGTCGCCGGCCTGGGCGTGTACGTCGACGGCGCCGACGAGATCGACGGGCAGGGCTGCATGATCAAGGGCGGCGGCGCGGCGCTGACGCGCGAAAAGATCGTCGCCGACCTCGCGCAGAAGTTCGTCTGCATCGCCGACGAATCGAAGAAGGTCGCTGTGCTGGGCCGCTTCCCGCTGCCGGTCGAGGTGATCCAGATGGCCGTGCCGCAGGTCATGCGCCGCTTCGAGGCGATGGGCGGCCAGCCCGCCGTGCGCGCGAACGTCCTGACCGACAACGGCCACCCGATCGTCGACGTGCGCGGGCTGTCCATCACCGACCCGGCAGCACTCGAGCGCGAGATCAACCAGTGGCCCGGCGTCGTATGCGTGGGCATCTTCGCGCGCCACCGCGCCGACGTGTGCCTGCTGGGCACGGCCACGGGCGTGCAGACGATCGCCTACGACAAGGGCTGAGCCCCCTTGGCGCGGTCGCGCCTCGGGGCGATCGCCGAACCCAGCCCCAGCAGCGCGCCGCCCAGCACCACCAGCGGCGGCGCCAGGCCGATCGCGGAGACCAGCGCGCCCAGCACGGTCGGCGTGGTCGCCGCGCTCAGGCCCAGCACCGCCTGGCGCAATCCGAGCACCTCGGCGCGGCGCCCGTCGGGCGTGCGCGACTCCAGCAACGCCATCATCGACGGCAGCGAGCTGCCCAGCCCGCAGCCGAGCAGCGCCTGCAGCATGACGTGCAGGGACATCGCCGGCAGGAGCGGCAGCAGCGCCAGCACCGCGCCGCTGGCCAGCAGCGCCCGCGTGACCGCGTCCCAGTCGCTCCCGCGGGCGCGCCACGCATGCGGCAGCGCGCGCACGGCCAGCACCGCGGCGCCGAACACGCCCAGCAGGTTGCCGGCCACGTCCGCCGGCCAGCCGTGCGCGTGCACGACGATGGGCACGACGAAGCCGTTGGCGTTCCAGGCCAGCGCCATGCCCAGGTCCGCGAGCAGCAGCCGGCGCAGGCCGCCCAGGCCGCGCAGCGATGCCGGGCCCGGCGGCGCGGCGGGCGCGGCCGCGCCGCTGTCCGCGAGGGACAGCAGCCGCGTCGCGCGCCACGCGCCGGCGATGAGTGCCGCGACCGAGACGGCCGCCAGCACGCCGAAGGTCGTCGCCGCGTCCGCGTGCGACATGAGCTGTCCGGCGACGAAGGGCCCGAAGCCGCTCGAGGCCGCCGTGCCGGTCGCGAACGCCGCGAAGCCGGCGCGGCGCGCGGCCTCGTCGCGGCCGCGCGCGAGCTCGGACTGCAGGGCGATCAGCGAGGCCGTGTAGCCCAGGCCGATGGCACCCGCCGCCGCGGCGAGCACCGGCGCCGACGGCCGCAGCGCCGCGGCGGCGAGCGCCACGGTCGTCAGCGCCATGCCCGCGAGCGCGGGCCGGCGCGCGCCGATGCGGTCGACCCAGCGCCCCAGCGGCAGCGCGCCCAGCGTCGAGGCGAGCGCGAAGGGCGCGAACATCAGGCCCAGCAGCAGCGCGTGCACGTCCAGGCGCAGCCCCTGTTCGACCAGCGCGAGCCGCGCGCCCGAGAGCGCGACGTGGTTCAGGATGCACAGCGCGACGAGCGTGCGCACGGGCAGCGGTGGCGGGGCGGCCGGGGGATTCATTGCGTCCATGTTGCCGCTGGCGCTAGCATCGTGGAAGTTGAGAATCCTGGCACAAGCTATCAGGAAACCTGATGAGAGAACTCAATCTGGACCAGCTGCGCACGCTGGTGGCGGTGGTCGACCTGGGCACTTTCTCCGCGGCCGGCCGCGCGCTGCATCTGGCGCAGCCCACCGTCAGCCTGCACGTGAGCGAGCTCGAGGGGCGGCTGGACACGCCGCTGCTGCTGCGCGGCGCGCGCCGCGTCACGCCCACCGCGGCCGGCACCGACCTCGTCGCCCGCGCGCGGCGCCTGCTGCGCGAGGCCGACGACGCCGTCGAGGCGATCGAGCGGCACCGCGACGGACAGGTCGGCCGCGTGCGCCTGGCCTGCACCGCCGGCGCGGTGACCTACCTGCTGCCGCAGCTGATCGCGGCGTTCGAGGCGAGGCATCCGGACATCGACGTGCAGCTCGTGCTCGGCACCTCCGCCGGCCTGATGCGCGGCCTGTTCGTCGACGACTTCGACCTCGCGCTCGTCGCGCTGCCGCAGCCCGGCTATCCGGCGCTCGAGGTGACGCCGCTGCGCCGCACGCCCATGCTGGCGATCCTGCCCGCCGGCCTGAAGGCGCCCGCAGCGGTCACGCCGGCGTGGCTGGCCCGGCATCCGCTGATCCTCGAGGAGCCCGACACGCACATCGCCCAGACGGTCACCGCCTGGTTCGCCGCGGCGGGCCTGCGGCCGCGACCGCGCATCGAGGTGACGATCAACGAGATCACGCGCCAGCTCGTGGCCACCGGCTACGGCGTGTCCGTCCTGCCCTTCGAGCACCCCGACGAGACGCTGGGCGGCCGCCTGCAGGTGCGGCCGCTGCGGCCCGCGCTCGTGCGGCGCATGGGCATCGCGCACCGGCCGCTCGCGCAGCTGGACGCGCCGGTGCGGTGCGTGCTGGAGACGCTGCTGACGTTCCGCGAGAAGTGATCAGGGCCGGCGCGACGCCCGCACCGCGCGCGCCGAAAAGCGCGCCGGGTCGAGCGCGTCGACGAGGTCGGACGCCAGCGGGTAGGGTGCGTCCGCGATCCAGCTCGCGATCAGGCGGCCGGCCA
>Ga0207427_100505_pt1 | contig 20638 bp, 14 predicted proteins | sample AraplaCL_Cvi_mMS_FD_184268 | JGI IMG/M metagenome (GOLD analysis project Ga0207427, IMG submission 184268) | Arabidopsis root microbial communities from the University of North Carolina, USA - plate scrape CL_Cvi_mMS (SPAdes) (version 2) | ecosystem: Host-associated > Plants > Roots > Endosphere ... | reverse complement strand
CCTCGCCGGCCCGCGCGCCGACGCCGAACTCGCCGCGCCGCCCCGGCAGCCGCGCGGCGAACCACCCTTTGCATTGACAAGAAGAACCGACCCATGGCCCCCACCGCCCCACCCGTCCATCGCCGCTGGCGCACCGCCGGCCTGTCCGTGCTCGGCGTGCTGGTCGCCCTCGTCGTCGCGCTCTGCGTCTGCGAGGCCGTCGAGTGGCCGTTCCTGCGCCAGCCGCTGCAGGACAAGCTGTCGCAGATCCTGGATCGGCGCGTCACGTTCGGCCACCAGTTCGGCGTGCGCCTGTTCGGCTCGATCCGCGCGCACACCGACGCGATGACCATCGGCCCGGCGCCCGCCGGCGGCCCGTCGCTGGTGGACGACGCCGGCAAGCCGCGCGACTTCATGGACGCCCGCAGCGTCAAGCTCGCGCTGAGCTACCGCACCCTGTGGCAGCAATGGCGCGGCACCGGCCAGCCGCTGGCCGTCCAGTTGCTCGATGTCGACGGCATCGAGCTGAACCTCAAGCGCGACGCCGACGGCCACGCCAACTGGCAGTTCGGCGCAGCGCAGCCCGCGACGACGGCCAGCGCGCCGCAATTGCCCACCTTCGAGCGCCTGAACGTGCGCAACGGGCAGGTGCGCGTGGTCGACGAGCCGCTGCAGATCACGGCCGACGCGCAGGTCGCCACGCGCGAAGGCAGCGCCGAGGCCGCCGCCATCGCGGCCTCGGGCGCGTCGACGCCGCAGGTGCGCATCGCCACCGTCGGCGACGCGCGCCTGGTGGGCAGCGCGCCGATGGCGGCCTCGGGCGGCACGGCCAGCCCGGCGCGCCAGGCCATCGCGATCGACGAGAACACGCCGGGCCTGCAGGTCGACGGCAAGGGCAGCTACCGCAAGGCGCCGCTGCTGATCCAGCTGCGCTCGAGCGGCCTGCTGCCGCTCGCGGCGTCGGACACGGCCGCCATCTCGGTGCCGCTGTGGCTGGACGTGCACGCCGACAAGACCCGCATCCGCGTCGACGGCACCGCCACCGACCTGCTGCACTTGGGCGGCATGGACGCGCGCTTCGTGGCGTCCGGCCCGTCGCTGGCCGCGGTTGGCGACGCCCTGGGCGTCACGCTGCCCACGACGGCCAGGTTCGCCACGCACGGGCGCCTGCAGAAGCACGGCGACGTCTGGCAGGCCGGCGTCGCGGCGATGGACATCGGCTCGAGCCGGCTGAACGGCGACTTCAGGTTCGACACCGGCCCCGCCGTCCCCGTGCTCACCGGCCGCCTCGGCGGCGCGCGCCTCGCGCTGGCCGACCTCGGCCCGGCCTTCGGCGCCGCGCCGCCCGACGCGCCCGCGTCCGCCTCCAACGCCAAGCCCGGCAAGGTCCTCCCGAACCGCGAGTTCGACATCCCGTCGCTGAAGATGATGAACGCCGACGTGCGCGTGGCGCTGGCCGCGCTCGACCTCGGCACCGAGAGGCTGGAACCGTTCAAGCCGCTCGAAGGCCGGATCACGCTGCAGGACGGCGTCCTGGACCTGAAGGACCTGCTCGCGAAGACCTCCGCCGGCGAGGTGCGCGGCGCGATCGGCCTGGACAGCCGCCCCGCCGTGCCCAAGTGGAACGCCGACCTGCGCTGGAGCGGCATCCAGCTCGAACGCTTCATCACCACGCGCGACGTCGCCGTGCGCAAGGACAAGGCCACCGGCGACAAGCCCGACGTCGGCTACATCAGCGGCGCGCTCGGCGGCAACGCGCAGCTCAAGGGCGCAGGCAGGTCGACCGCGCAGCTGCTGGCGTCGCTCGACGGCACCGCCCGGCTGTGGGTGCGGGACGGCACCGTCTCGCACATCCTCGTCGAGGCCGCCGGCATCGACGTCGCGCAGGCGCTGGGCGTGTTCGTCAAGGGCGACGACAAGCTGCCGATGCAGTGCGCCATCGCGCAGTTCGACCTGGTCGACGGCAAGGTGATGCCCGAGGTGTTCGTCATCGACACCAAGGACACCACGATGCTGATCGACGGCGACCTGTCGCTGGCCACCGAGTCGCTGGACCTGCGCATGACGGCGCACCCGCACGACTTCAGCCCGCTGGCGCTGCGCACGCCGGTCAAGGTGACGGGCACGTTCGACGACCCGCACATCCGGCCCGAGCTCAAGCCGCTGGTCAAGCGCGGGGCCGCGGCGGCGCTGCTGTCGCTGGCCAACCCGCTGGCGGCGCTGCTGGCGCTGGTCGACTTCAAGCAGAGCGAGCGCGACGTCTGCACGGCGGCCGTGTCGCACGTGCCGGGCGCGGCCCGGGCCGGCGTGAAGACGGGCCCCGCGGAGGCGCCGCCGCTGCCGGCCTCGTCGCCCCAGGCCAGGTTCGCGCCCCCGCGCCAGGGCGCGTGACGCCCATGGGCGCCCGCCCGCGCACGAGGGGCGCGCGATGCTGACGGCCACCCTGCTGCTGCTCGGGGCCGTGCTGCTGGGGATGTGCCTGCTGGAGCTGCACGTCACGCGGCTGCCGCTGTCGCCGGCCATCGTCTACCTGGCCGTGGGCTGGATTGCCGGCTGGATGGTGCAGGGCAAGGTCGTGACGCCGCCCACCGCGCCGGCGCGCGCGGACATGCTGGTCATCATCACCGAGGTCGCCGTGCTGATCTCGCTGTTCGCGGTCGGCCTGCAGCTGCGCGTGCCGTGGACGCTCAAGGGCTGGCGCGTCGCGCTGGTGCTGGCGGGCGGCACGATGGTCGCGACGATCGCGCTGGCCACCTTCGCGGGCGCCTGGCTGCTGCCGGGCCTGGGCTGGGCCGGCGCCCTGCTGCTGGCGGGCATCCTCGCGCCCACCGACCCGGTGCTGGCGTCCGAGGTGCAGATCCGCTCGCCCGACGACCGCGACGCGGTGCGCGTGGCCCTGACCGCCGAAGGCGGCCTGAACGACGGCACGGCGCTGCCGGTGGTGCTGCTGGCGCTGGGGCTGCTGGGCATCGGCGACCTGGGGCCGGCCGGCACGCGCTGGCTCTGGCACGACCTCGCGTGGCCGATCGCCGGCGGCGCGCTGCTCGGCTGGGGCTTCGGCCGCGTGCTGGGGCGCGTCATCCATGGCCTGCAGCGGCGCGGCCACGGGCTGGGCTGGGACGAGCTCATGTACCTGGGCATCATCACCGTCGCCTACGGCCTGTCGCGCCTGACCGAGACCTCGGCCTTCCTGTTCGTGTTCGCCGCCGCCCTGGGGCTGACGCGGCGCTCGGATCGCACCATCGCGTCGCTGGCGCGCGCCGGCGTCGAGCCGGACGAGCTGCACGACCGCCTGCTGGCCTTCGGCCACCGCTGCGGCCGCCTGGCCGAGGTGGTGATGGTGCTGCTGCTGGGCCTGGCGATGCCCTGGGTGCACTGGCGCGGCGAGCCGCTGGTGTACGCGGCGCTGCTCGTGCTGGTGATCCGGCCGCTGAGCGTGTTCCTGACGATCCCGGGCCGCGCGCTGCCGCGGCCCCAGCGCCGCATCGTGGCCTGGTTCGGGATCCGCGGCGTGGGCTCGCTGTTCTACCTGGCACTGGTCATCGACTCGGGGCTGCCCGCGACGCTGGCCACCGACCTGGTGGACGCGACGCTGCCGGCGATCGCGCTGTCGATCCTGCTGCACGGGATGTCGGCCACGCCGCTGATGGCGCTGTACCGGCGCCGGCGCGTGCAGGGCCGGCGCGACAAGCGGCGGCGCGCCCGCGGCGCGCCGCGCTGACGGCGGTTCAGGCGCCGCCGTGGGCGAGGTCGGGGTCGGCCACGGCGGCCGGTGCCACCTTCACGCCGGGGCCTGGGCCGCCGCTGGGCAGGCCGCCGCCCTCGCCTTCCCAGGTCTGCACCTCCTCGGGCTTGGCGGCCGGCTTGGCGCGGTAGCGCGCGGCGTGCACCTTGTTCACGCGCGAGAACGCGGCGTAGGCGACGGTGATCAGGGCCAGGCTGGTGAGCAGTCTCATGGTCGGTCTCCCCTTGGGCTGGAGGTGCGGGTCAATGGGCGTAGTAGCGGCGGTTGTCGGCCAGCCAGCGGTCGTCGCCGAGGTTGGGCCAGGTCCGCGAAGTGAATCCGGGGGCGGCCTGCAGGCGCGCCTTGTCGATGTCGAGGATGCGGTCGTCCTTGGGTCCCGGCGTCAGCAGGTCCCAGGGCACGGCGTGCAGCCGGTCGCCGACGCCCAGGAAGCCGCCGGTCGACACGATGGCCAGGCGGATCGCGCCGCGGTCGTCGACGACGATGTCGCGGATGTCACCGACCTTCTCGCCGAACTTCGTGCGCACGTCGGTGCCGATGATCTTGCTGACACGGTGCGTGTTCTCCCAGTCGTGGCGCTCCGCGGGCGTCATCGCCGGCGCGCTGGCCTGCGCGCGCGACGCCAGGGGCGCGAACGACAACAGGACGGCAAGCGAGGCGGCGATCAGGCCGCGGACGTGGATCATGGTTCCTCTCGGGTCTGGCAGGGACTGCGGCGAGGCCCCGCCGCGTCGCGGCAAGCGCCATGCCGGCAGCGAGCGACGATCATGACGCCTGGCGCTCGCGCGCCTTGCGGCGGAACAGCTTGCCCAGGATGGGCGCCAGGAAGGTCAGCACGGTGCCGGCGGTGTTGGGCGTGACGGCGCGCCGCCACGACCGCGGCAGCATCGGCCACAGCATCGGCAGCAGGCCGGCCAGGATCACGCCGGCGTCGCGGAACAGGTGCTCGAACGTGCCGTGCTCCTGCTCGCGTTGCTCGGGCGGCGGTGCCGGGGGCGCGTTCCTGCGGCTCAGGTGGTTCAGCCACCAGGTAAGCGCCACGGTGCCCACGCCCAGCAGCAGACCGCCACCGGCGTGCTTGATCGCCTCGCGCTTGACGTGGCGCACGAGCGCGTCGGCGCGCCGACGGATGCGCAGGTCGCGCGCGATGACGGCGCGCTCGGCCATCGCGATCTGTTCGTCGAGGCTGGGTTCCTCGGAAGCCGGGAGACGGCGCGGGTCAGCCATCGCGGTAGTCCCTTTCCTGCTGGTGGCGTTGGTCGCGCTGCTCGTGCTGCTGGCGGTTCGCGGCGTCCTGGCGATCCTGCTCGTGCTGGCGATGGAGGTCGTGCTCCCGGTCGTCCGCGTCGGACAGGCGGCGCAGCGTGGCCGGCAGCGCCAGCAGGGGCGCAAGGCGCTTGACCCGCATCACGCACCAGGCGGCGGCGGACAGGTTGATGAACAGCACCAGCAGCACGATCCAGGGCCAGGCGACGCCCAGCGCGAGGAACGCGGCGGCCAGGCCCACCCAGAACGCGAGCCAGGCCGTGGCCACGAGGATGGCGGCGAGCAGCCCGAGCGCCACCATCTGGCCCAGCGCGTTGCTGGCGCGCTGCAGTTCCAGCGACAGCAGGCGGACGCGGTCGGTCAGGATCCCGGGCAGGTCGGCAAAGAGGGCACCGATGGCCTTGGGCAGCGAGACGATCTCGTCGGGCGGCCCCTCGGGCGGCGGTGCGTCGTCGATCATGGGCGCGGGTCAGCGGTCGTTGTTGGCGGTGAGCTTGGCGATGATGACGCCCAGGGCGAGCGCCGTGCCGACGGCGGCGATCGGATGCTCGCGGATGGCGGTGCGCAGGCTCTCGGTCCATTCGTCCTTCAGGTCCATCGCCTGGTCGGCGCGTTCCTTGAGCGATTCGGCGGCGTCGTTGTAGGTGCCGCGCAGGCGTTCGACCGCCGGGATGGCCTTGTCGGCGATGCGGTCGACGGCCTCGTGCGCGCCCTGCACCACGCGGCGCATCACGTCGCGCTCGGCGTCGGCGGCCTGGTCGATGGCGGCGTCGGCCGCGGCGCGCGAGCCCGAGCCACCGGTGGACGGCGTGGCCGGCGAGGCCGAGCTCGGCGAGGTCATGCCGGCCTTGGGGAAGTTCGTGTCGGGGGTCGTGCTGGACGAGTTGGCCATGGGATGGTCTCCGGTTGGACGTCGGACGGGCGTGGCGACCCGGTTCGAGGCATAAGGGCAACCTGCGTGCCGGCAGTCCGGCCCCGCCGGGTGCCGTGCGGACCGGCAGATACCCCAGGGGGCATGCGACGGGCAGCCGGCCTTGCCGGCTGCGGCGGCCAGGCCGGCAGTTCTTGCGGACGGGTTGCCCGGCTGCAGTTGACCACCGCGCCGGCACGCCGTCAAACCTGTCCGCTCGAGACGAAGAAACGGGCCCCACGGGGCCCGTCGTTCGAGGGGGCGACCGGTCAGTTGCGGTCGGCCTTGGGCGCCAGCACCGGCTCCGGCGCGGCTTGCGGCGCGGCGGCCACGGGCTCCGGCGCGGGCGCCGGCTCGGTCACCGCGACGGGCGGCGTGACCGTGGTGCTGGTGGTGGTCTCGCGGGTCACGGAGACCTGCGTGTCCGGGCCCGGGATCGGCGGCGTGGCGTGGTCGCCGATGCTCGGGCGCGTGATGCCGTCCACCACGCCCGTGGTCATCAGGTTGTTCTGCATGCCCATCGGGCCGTTGGGCTGCTTGTCGGTCGGGGCGACCGTGTTCTTGGGCTTGGCCAGTTCGACCACGCCGGTGGGCGGCGCCGGGATCACCTGGGTGGCGGTGTCGACGGTGGTGGTCGTCGAGGTCTGGTTGCCGTTGGCATCGGTGGTCGTGGTGCTCTGCGGGTTGTTCGCAGGCATCGCGGCGGCCGGATCGGTGGTCGTCGTCGTGGTCGTCATCGAGTCGGTGGACTGCGCGGTGGCGAAGCCGACGGTCGCGAGCAGGGCGGAAGCCGCCAGGGCGGTGATGGACTTGTGCATCGGGGACATGTGTGAACTCCTGGTACGTTGGGGCGCCGAGGCGTCCGGTTCGGATGCCGGTGACCGTATTGGCGGATCGCCGGCTGGCAGGGTTCGAAAGGCAACGCATGTGCCCACGGGCCCGCGTCCCGTAGGACGATGCGCCGTCGGCGCGTAGGCCCGCCGTCAGTGCGTCGCGGCGCGCACGGCGTGGCGCCGCTCCTCCGGGCGCGCGCCGTCGTCCGGCGCGGACAGGCGTTCGTTCAGCTGCTGGCCCAGCGTGTCCATGTCCAGGCACGATTCGCGCAGCCGCGGGAACAGCTCGGCCTGCTCGTGGCGCGCGTGGCGCTCCACGCATTCGGTCAGCGCCAGCACCAGCGCCTCGTAGCGCGCCTCGCGCGGATCGGTCTCGCGCAGCTGCCGGATGATCTGGCGCGCGGTGGCGTGCTCGAGCTCGGCGATGTCCACCAGCGCGGACGCCTCCAGCGCGGCGCGCGCGGCCGGGAAGAACAGCTCCTCCTCCAGCGCGGCCATGCGGTGGATCGCGCGGCACAGCGCCTCGGCCACCTGCTGCATGGCCGGATCGCATTCCACGTGGCGCGCGAAGCGGCGGCATTCGTCGGCCAGTGCGCGCGTCTGTTCGTGGCCGTTCGACAGCAGTTCCAGCGCGTCCAGGCACGGGCTGTCGCAGGGGGTGGCGGGAGCGGTTTGGCGGGCGGTCATGGCAGTCACCAGGTTGCGTCGAAGGGGGTCGGGGCACGCAGGCGCCGACACGGGATGGCCCTGCTTCGGCAATGGATGTGCCATCCCGCTTGCAGCAACGTTTACGCCGGTCGCATGCTGCCCTTCAAGGCCTGCCCACGCCGCCGTCGCAGCGCCGGGCTCACCATTTGCCAACACGCGCCGGATGGTCCCTTCCGGGCCCCTTAAGGACAACAACAAATGACCGGATCCGATCGATCGTTCCGCACCCTGCTCTCGCATGCCGCGGAATGGTTCCATGAGCTCTCGCCGACCCGTGGCGGCGGCGAAGGCGAGGAGGAAGAACCGCTGCGCGCCGCGCTCTTCAGCAGCGACCAGATGGTGGCGCACGGCAAGCAGCTCGCGAGCCGCCATCGCCTGGCCGGGCGCCACCGCCCCGACAGCCTGCTGGCGCGGCTCGCGGCCAACCAGCGCGTGCTCGAGAACGTCGCGCGCCAGCTGCGCCAGGCCGTCGCCGACGACCGCCCCGTCACGCCGGCGGCCGAGTGGCTGCTGGACAACATGTACCTGATCGACGAGGAGATCCGCACGGCGCGGCGTCACCTGCCGCACGGCTACAGCCACGAGTTGCCGCGCCTGGCCGACCCCGACGCGGCCCGCGACGGCACGATGCCGCGCGTGTACGACCTCGCCCTGCAGGCCATCGCGCACGCCGACGGCCGCCTGAGCCGCGGCACGCTGAGCCGCTTCGTCGCCGCCTACCAGACGGGCCAGCCGCTCAAGCTCGGCGAACTGTGGGCCTTCCCGATCATGCTGCGCCTGGCGCTGATCGAGAACCTGCGCCGCGTCGCCGTGCGCGTGGCCGCGGCGCTGCAGGAGCGCGACCTGGCCGAGACCTGGGCGTCGCGCATGCTCCAGGCCGCCGAGGAGCGCCCGAGCGACCTGATCCTGGTGATCGCCGACATGGCGCGCGCCAATCCGACCATGAGCAGCGCGTTCGTCGCCGAATTCGCGCGCCGCCTGCAGGGCCAGGGCGCGGCGCTCGCGCTGCCGCTGACCTGGATGGAGCAGCGGCTGTCCGACGAGAACGAGGCGATCGAGCGGCTGGTGGCGGTCGAGGGCCAGACGCAGGCGGCCAGCCAGGTGTCGGTGGCCAACAGCATCGGCAGCTTGCGCCTGCTGGGCGCCACGCACTGGCCGGAGTTCGTCGAGACGCTGAGCAGCGTCGAGCAGATCCTGCGCCAGGATCCGCTGGGCGTGTACGGTCGCATGGACTTCGGCACGCGCGACATCTACCGCCACGCCGTCGAGAAGGTCGCCAAGGCCTCGCGCGGCGACGAGCCCGCCGTGGCCGGCAAGGCCATCGAGCTCGCCGCCGCGGCGGCACAGCGCCTGGCCGCGCCGGCACCCCACGTCGAGATGGACGGCGACGACCGCGAGGCGCACGTCGGCTACTGGCTGATCGGCAACGGGCGCGCGGCGCTGGAGACGGCGCTGAACGCGCGCCGCGGCTGGCCCGCGCGCACCGGCCACTCGCCGCTGCCGGCCTACGTCGGCGGCATCCTCGCGTTCGCGATGCTGATGTCGCTGGGCCCGATGCAGCAGGCCGCGCACGAGCTCGACCTGCAGCTGTGGACGCCCGGCGGCATCGCGCTGGTGCTGCTGCTGATGCTGGCCACCAGCCAGCTGGCGCTGGCCCTGGTCAACTGGATCGTCACGCTCAGCGTCACGCCGGAGGCCCTGCCGCGGCTGGACTACTCGCTGGGAATCGACCCGCGCTCGCGCACGCTGGTGGCCGTGCCCACGCTGCTGGGCAAGCATGCTGACGTCGACACGCTGGTCGACGCGCTGGAGGAGCGCTACCTGGCCAACCGCGACCCGCACCTGCAGTTCGCGCTGCTGACCGACCTGCGCGACGCCAAGCAGGAGACGCTGCCCGAGGACGCCGACCTGCTGGACTACGCCGAGGCGCGCATCGTCGCACTGAACAAGCGCTACGCCGAACCGGACGGCAACCAGCAGCGCCCGCATCCGTTCCTGCTGCTGCACCGCCCGCGCCGCTGGAATCCGGTCGAAAACACCTGGATGGGCCGCGAGCGCAAGCGCGGCAAGCTGGCCGACCTGAACGCCCTGCTGCGCGGCCGCCCCGATGCGGACAAGGCCTTCTCGCGCATCGTCGGCGACACCCACTCGCTGCAGGACGTGCGCTACGTCATCACGCTGGACTCCGATACCCAGCTGCCGCGCGAATCGGCCAGCGAGCTCGTCTCCGCGATGGCGCACCCGCTGAACCGCCCGCGCTTCGGCACGGGCGTCAAGAAGGACGTGGTGGTCGAGGGCTACGGCATCCTGCAGCCGCGCGTCGGCCTGAACCTGCCCAGCGTCGGCCGCTCCGGCTACGCGCGCATGTTCGGCGGCGAGCCCGGGATCGATCCGTACACCCGCGCCGTCTCGGACGTCTACCAGGACCTGATGGGCGAAGGCTCGTTCGTCGGCAAGGGCATCTACGACGTCGACGCCTTCGAGCGCGCGACGCACGGCAGCATGCCGGAGAACCGCATCCTCAGCCACGACCTGATCGAAGGCTGCTATGCGCGCTCGGGCCTGCTGTCGGACGTGCAGCTGCTGGAGGACACGCCGTCGCGCTACAGCGTCGACATGGCGCGCCGCCACCGCTGGGTACGCGGCGACTGGCAGCTGATCGGCTGGCTGCGCCGGCGCCTGCACGCGCTGCCGGGCGCGCCGCGCAACCCGTTGTCGGCGCTGTCCAAGTGGAAGCTGTTCGACAACCTGCGCCGCAGCCTCGTGCCGGCGGCGCTGATCGCGCTGGCGGTGCTGGGCTGGGCGCGGCTGCCCGAGCCCTTCATGTGGACGCTGCGCATCGCCGTCATCGTGGGCATCGTGCCGTTCGCCGCGCACGTGATGGGCCTGGCGCGCGCGCCGCTGAACTGGTTCAACGCCGCGCCCTCCCCGCGCCGCCTGCTGCCCATCGCGCTGCAGCTGATGCAGCTGGGGCACACGCTCGCCTGCCTGCCCACCGAGGCCGTGGCCACGCTGGACGCCATCGCCCGCACGATCTGGCGGATGGTGCGCGGACGCCGCCTGCTCGAATGGACCGCCTCGGCCGACATCCGCCCGGGCCACCCGCCCGGCACGCCCGCGGCCCTGCGCGACGCGCTGCGCGCGCTGTGGGCCGGCCCCACGGCCGCAGTGCTGATCACGGCGCTGCTGGCCTTCGTGCGCCCGTGGGCCATCCCGGCCGCCGCCCCGCTGCTGCTGCTGTGGCTGTGCTCGCCGCTCATCGTGTGGTGGGCCGACCGCCCGCTCGCGCACCCGCGCAGCGAGCTGAACGCGCAGCAGCGCCGCTTCCTGCGCAAGGTGGCGCGCCGCACCTGGGCGTTCTTCGAGACCTTCGTCGGCGCCGAGGACAACCACCTGCCGCCCGACAACGTGCAGCTGCATCCGGTGGCGCGCGTGGCGCACCGGACCTCGCCGACCAACATCGGCTTCTCGCTGCTGGCCAACCTCACGGCGCGCGACAGCGGCTTCATCACGCTGGACCAGATGCTCACGCGCATCGCGGCCACCGTCACGACGCTGGAGCGCCTGGAACGCCACCGCGGCCACTTCTACAACTGGTACGACACGCAGTCGCTGCTGCCGCTGGCGCCGCGCTACATCTCCACGGTCGACTCGGGCAACCTCGTCGCGCAATTCATGACCTTGCGCATGGCGCTGCTGGCGCTGCCCGACGAACCGCCGTTCTCGCCGCTGTGGTGCATGGGCGTCGCGGACGTGCTCTCGCTGGTCCGCGACAGCCTGCCGGCCAACACGCACCTGCCCGCGCTCGATCGCGCCGATAAGCAGGTGCAGGCCGCCTGCGCCGACATGCCCACGTCCGCCACCGACCTGGCGCGCGTGCTCGAGTCCTTCGAGGCGACGGCGCGCCAGGTGCTCGAGGCGGTCGAGGGCGCGCTCGCGGGCCACGCCGCGCGCAAGGACGCGGTCGACGACGAGGACCCCGGCGAGGCGCTGCGCTGGGCGCGCGCGCTGGTCGCGCAATGCGAGGCCGGCCGCGACGAGATGGCGGCCTTCGCGGGCCTGGCCCTGCCGCTGGCCGAGGACGCGTCCCCGGCCGCAGCGGCCGCGGCGGCCCGCGCGCCGCTGCCCACGCTGCGCGTGCTGGCGTCGCTGGGCATCGGCGAGGCGGCGATCTACCTGGATCGCATCCAGGAGCTGGCACGCCGCGTCGACGCGCTCAGCGAGCAGGAGCAGATGTTCATGTACGACGACCGGCGACACCTGATGTCGATCGGCTACAACGTCGACGAGCGCCGCCTGGACGCCGGCCACTACGACCTGCTGGCCTCGGAGGCACGGCTGGGCATCTTCACGGCGATCGCCCGCGGGCAGCTGCCGCAGGAGAGCTGGTTCGCGCTCGGCCGCCTGCTGACGGCGCACGACGGCATCCCGGTGCTGATGTCGTGGAGCGGCTCGATGTTCGAGTACCTGATGCCGCCGCTGATCATGCCCAACTTCGAGCAGACGCTGCTGGACCAGACCTGCCGCGCCGCCGTGCGCCGCCAGATCGACTACGGCCGCGAGCGCGGCGTGCCCTGGGGCATCTCCGAATCGGGCTACAACGCGACCGACACCGCCCTGAACTACCAGTACCGCGCCTTCGGCGTGCCGGGCCTGGGCCTGAAGCGCGGGCTCGGCGACGAGCTGGTCATCGCGCCCTACGCCACGGCCATGGCCACGATGGTCGAGCCCGTGGCCGCCTGCGCCAACCTGCAGCGCCTGGCCGCCCTTGACGCGGCCGGCGAGTTCGGCTTCTACGAGGCGGTCGACTACACCCCGATGCGCGTGCCGCGCGGCCAGACCAAGGCCGTGGTGCGCTCGTTCATGGCGCACCACCAGGGCATGAGCCTGCTGGCCATCGAGCAGGCGCTGGGCCATTCGCGCATGCAGCAGCACTTCGCGGCCGACCGCAGCGTGCAGGCCACGCTGATGCTGCTGCACGAGCGCGTGCCCAAGGACGTCACGCCCATCGTCGCCGAGGCCACGATGGACCCGGCGGCCCCGCGCACGGTGTCGGCCAGCACCGAGACGAGCATGCGCGTGTTCACCGACCCGCTCACGCCCACGCCCGAGGTGCAGCTGCTGTCCAACGGCAACTACCACGTGATGGTGACGCAGGCCGGCGGCGGCTACAGCCGCTACAAGGACATGGCCGTCACGCGCTGGCGCGAGGACATGACGCGCGACGACTGGGGCAGCTTCGCCTACCTGCGCGACGTGGACACCGGCGAGTACTGGTCGACCGCGCACCAGCCCACCGGCCGCAAGGCGACCGACTACCAGGCCATCTTCACCGAGGGCCGCGCCGAGTTTCGCCGCCGCGACGCGGGCATCGACACCCACATCGAGATCGCCGTGTCGCCCGAGGATGCGATCGAGCTGCGCCGCATCCGCATCAAGAACACGACGCGGCGCGTGCGCACGATCGAGGTCACCAGCTACTGCGAGGTCGTGCTGCAGACGCCCGCGGCCGACGTCCAGCACCCGGCCTTCGGCAAGCTGTTCGTGCAGACCGAGGTCGTCGAGGGCCTGTCCGCCCTGCTGGCCAACCGCCGGCCGCGCGCGGAGAGGGATCCGTCGCCGTGGATGTTCCACCTGATGGCGGTGCATGCGCCGCGCGGCGTGGACAACGTCTCGCCCGTGACGCACGAGACCGATCGCGCCCGCTTCATCGGCCGCGGCGGCACCCTGCGCGCCCCGGCGGCGATGCTCGGCGGCGACGCGCTGTCGAACTCGCAGGGCTCGGTGCTCGACCCGGTGGCCGCCAGCCGCTGCGCGATCACGCTGCAGCCCGACCAGACGGTGATCGTCGACCTCGTGCACGGCGTGGGCGACCAGCGCGCCGACTGCCTGGGCCTGATCGAGAAGTACCGCGACCGGCGCCTGGCCGAGCGCGTGTTCGAGCTCGCGTGGACGCACGCGCAGGTGCTGCTGCGCCAGCTCAACGCGAGCGAGGCCGACGCGCAGATGTACGCGCGCCTGGCCGGCGCCGTGCTGTTCAGCCAGGGCGCGCTGCGGGCCGATCCGTCCATCATCAAGCAGAACCGGCGCGGCCAGTCGGGCCTGTGGGGCTACGCGATCTCGGGCGACCTGCCCATCGTGCTGGTGCAGGTGTCCGACGTCGCCAACCTCGAGCTGGTGCGCCAGCTGGTGATGGCCCACGCGTGGTGGCGCCTGAAGGGCCTGGCGGTCGACCTGGTCATCTGGAACGAGGAACGCGACATCTACCGCCAGCGCCTGCACGAGCAGATCATGGGGCTGATCGCGGCGGGCGTGGAGGCGCATGTCGTCGACCGTCCGGGCGGCATCTTCGTTCGCCACGCCGACCAGATCCCGCAGGAGGATCGCGTGCTGCTGCTGTCGGTGGCGCGCGCCGTGCTGAGCGACCGCCAGGGTTCGCTGGCCGAGCAGCTGAGCCGTCGCCTGCGCACCGAACGGCGCACCGCGCCGCGCGGCACGCTGCGCAGCGGCGGCGGGCCCGAGCGTCGCCTCGCGCCCTTCGTGCCCACGCGCAACGTGCGCCCGGACGCCGCCGTCTCGCCGCGCGTGCCCACCGGCGATCTGGCGCTGTTCAACGGCTACGGCGGCTACGGCAAGGAAGGCCGCGAGTACGTCGTGGCACCCCCCACCGGCGTGCGCACCCCGGCGCCGTGGGCCAACGTCATCGCCAACCCGGATTTCGGCACGGTCATCTCCGAGTCCGGCGCGGCCTACACCTGGGCCGAGAACGCGCACGAATGGCGACTCACGCCGTGGCACAACGACCCCGTGTCCGACCCGAGCGGCGAGACCTTCTACCTGCGCGACGAGGAGAGCGGCATCGCCTGGATGCCGCACGGCGTCGCGCTCAACCCCGACGGCACGCCGGGCCGCGCCGCGGTCGCGCGCCATGGCTTCGGCTACAGCATCTTCGAGCAGCACGCGCAAGGCATCCGCAGCGAGCTGCGCGTGTTCTGCGCGATGGACGCGCCCGTCAAGTTCTCGATGCTGACGATCCGCAACGACTCGGGCCGGCCGCGCCGCATCAGCGCCACCGGCTACGTCGAGTGGGTGCTGGGCGCGCTGCGGCCCGCGACGGCGCCGCACATCGTCACCGACCACCAGGAGGACGGCCCGGCCACCGCGCGCAACCCGTACAGCGGCGATCACGCCGAGTACATGGGCTTCTTCGACGTCGACGCCGAGCACCAGCTCGCAGGCAGCATGACCTGCGACCGCACCGAGTTCGTCGGCCGCAACGGCCACCTGGCCGAGCCGATGGCGCTGCGACGCGCGGGGCTGTCCGGCCGCTTCGGCGCGGCGATGGACCCGTGCGCCGCGTTCCAGGTGCCGCTGGACCTGGACGACGGCGAATCGCGCACCGTCGTGTTCCGGCTGGGCATGGGCAAGAACGCCGGCGAGGCGAGCCGCATCGCCCTGAAGTACCGCGGCGACGCGATGGCCGAGGCCGAATTCGAGCGCACCGTCACGCACTGGACGAAGACGCTCGGCGCCGTGAAGGTGCGCACGCCCGACGCCGCGCTCGATGCGCTGGCCAATGGCTGGCTCGTCTACCAGACGATCTCGTGCCGCCTGTGGGCGCGCAGCGGCTACTACCAGTCCGGCGGCGCCTTCGGCTTCCGCGACCAGCTGCAGGACGCGATGGCGCTGGTGCACACGCGGCCCGAGCTGCTGCGCGCCCAGCTGCTGCTGGCCGCCAGCCGCCAGTTCGAGGAAGGCGACGTGCAGCACTGGTGGCACCCGCCACAGGGCCGCGGCGTCCGCACCCACATCAGCGACGACTACCTGTGGCTGCCGCTGGCGCTGTGCCGCTACGTCGAGGCCACGGGCGACGTGGCCGTGATGTCGGTGCCCGTGGGCTTCCTCGAGGGCCGGCCGGTGCCGGCGGATGCCGAGTCCTACTTCGACCTGCCCAATGTCTCGCACCGCAGCGCTCCGCTCTACGAGCACGCGGCGCTGGCCGTCAAGCACGGCCTGCGCCTGGGCGCGCACGACCTGCCGCTGATCGGCGCCGGGGACTGGAACGACGGCATGAACCTGATCGGCGAGCACGGCAAGGGCGAGAGCGTGTGGATGGCGTTCTTCCTGTGCGAGGTGCTGCGCGAGTTCGTCCAGCTGGCACGGCTGCGCAGCGACGAGGCGTTCGCGCAGACCTGCACGGAGGCGCGCGAGAAGCTCGCCGCGGCCGTGGAGGCCAACGCCTGGGACGGCGAGTGGTACCGCCGGGCGTATTTCGACGACGGCACGCCGCTGGGCACGTCCACGGGCGTGGAGTGCCAGATCGACTCGATCGCGCAGAGCTGGTCGGTGCTCTCGGGCATCGCGCCGCGCGAGCGCGCGCGCAAGGCGCTCGACTCGCTGGCGGCCCGCCTGGTGGACCCGCAGCAGCGCATCGTCAAGCTGCTGGACCCGCCGTTCGACGGCAAGGGCCCCAACCCCGGCTACATCGCCGGCTACGTGCCGGGCGTGCGCGAGAACGGCGGCCAGTACACGCACGGCGCGATCTGGGCCGCGATGGCCTTCGCGGCCAGCGGCGACGCGCGGCGCTCGTGGGACGTCGTCGACATGATCAACCCCGTCAACCACGCGCGCACGCCGGCCGAGGTGGCCGTCTACAAGGTCGAGCCCTACGTGATGACGGCCGACGTCTACAGCGTCGCGCCGCACCAGGGCCGCGGCGGCTGGAGCTGGTACACGGGCTCGGCGGGCTGGATGTACCGGCTGCTGGTGGAGGCCGTGCTGGGGCTGCGGCTGGAGGTGGTCGACGGCCAGGCCACGCTGCTGGTCGACCCGCGCATCCCGCCGCACTGGAGCAGCTTCGAGGTCGACTACACCTACAAGACGACGTTCTACCGGCTGCAGTTCGACCGCACGGGCCACGACAAGCAGCCGCAGGTCACGCTCGACGGCCACCCCCTGGGGGCGAGCCGGCTGCCGCTGGTCGACGACGGCCGCCAGCACAGCGTGCAGGTGGCGCTGCCGTCGATGATGCCGGTGCCGGCGGGCGAGTCGAGCGAGCTGCTGCTGTAGCGCGGCGGGGCAGCGGACAGAATCGGAAGATCCCACCTTCCGGAGACCGACTGCCATGCTGCACCACCTCTCGTTCGGCGTCGCCGACCTGCGCCGCTCCGCCGTCTTCTACGACGCCGCGCTCGGCGCCCTCGGCTTCGTGCGCGTCTGGAGCGACTTCGACGGCGGCGTGAACGACCAGGCCGTGGGCTACGGCCGCGCGGGCGGCGGCGACAAGTTCGCCATCAAGCAGCGCACCGCGTCGCCCATCGTCCCGCCAGCCGGCATGCACATCGCCTTCGCCGCCCCCGACCACGCGGCGATCCACCGCTTCCACGCCGCCGCCCTCGCCCACGGCGGCACCGACAACGGCGCCCCCGGCCCGCGCCCGCACTACGGCCCGAACTACTACGCGGCCTTCGTGGTCGACCCCGACGGCTACCACGTCGAGGCCGTGCTGAACGCGCCCACGGCCTGACCCCGCGGGTGTCTGACCCCGCGGGTGTCAGGTCTTGCCTTTTGCGGTGTCAGGTCTTGCCTTTTGCCTTTTCGGTGTCAGGTCTTGCCTTTTTCGGGGTCAGTTCTTGAATCGTGCAGGGCCTTCCGCACGGCAGACCTTGCCATCCCAGCGTCGATCCTGGCCCGGGCGCCTCGCGTGGAATCCGTCGGATCGTGCAGGGCTGGCCCTGATGCGCCCCGCCGCCCGGCCCGGCTAGACTCCCGTCGCCCCGCGAGACGGGCACCGGCCGCCGCGGCCGGTCGATAACGAATCGGACGAGGGAGAACGAGATGAGGAACCGTCGCGCGCCGCTGGGCGCCATCGCGCTGCTGCTGGCTGCCGCCAGCGCCCCCGGCGCCCGCGCCGCCGACGCCCCGCCCGGGCCCGAGAAGTTCTTCCAGCATCCGCGCCTGGTCGCGGCCCAGCTGTCGCCCGACGGCCAGACGGTGGCGATGCTCATGGCCACCAGCGCCACGAGCCGCGTGCGCCTGGTCGGCATGGACGTCAAGACCGCGAAGTTCACCTCGATCGCCGCCTTCGAGGACGACGACGTCGCCGACTTCCACTGGGTCAACCCGCACCGCCTCGTGTTCGAGCTCGGCGACCGCAATGCGCCCGACGCGGATATCGACGGCGCGTCCGGCCTGTACGGCATCAACACCGACGGCAGCGCGCTGCGCGAGCTGGTGAGCCGCTACGGCCAGCCGTTCTTCCAGCGCGGCGGCGACCACTCGCACGTCCTGCCGTGGAACACCGGGTTCCTGCAGGCAGTCGACGGCGTCTCCGACGATGTCTACGTCTTCCACGCCGAGGAGATCGACGAGAAGCACAGCGACTACCTGCAGCTGCAACGCCTGAACACCCTGCACGGCCACGTCGCCGACGTGCCCACGCCCCCGCACGCGTTCCAGTGGATCTTCGACCCCCAGGGCGAGCTGCGCGTGGTGGTCACCGACAAGGGCAACCACAGCAAGGTGATGGCGCGCGAGCCCGGCGGCAAGGAATGGGCGACGCTGGGCGACTTCGAGAACTACGTCGACGACAGGACGTTCCACCCCGGCTTCATCGACCAGGACGGCAAGCTGTTCGTCGAGACGCGCCACGGCAACGACAAGGTCGCGGTCTGGACGTACGACCTCGCGCACCGCAAGCTCGCCGACAAGCCCTGGCTGGTCTCGCCGACCTACGACCTGCACCCCGCCTACGTCACCGTCGGCGGCAAGCTGGCCGGCCTGCGCTTGCGCGCCGACGCCTACGTGACGCAATGGGTGGCGCCCGACCTGGCGGCCCTGCAGGCCAAGGTCGACAAGATGCTGCCGACCACGACGAACCACCTGGACGTGGCCGACAACGGCAACCTCGACACGGTCGTCATCTTCGCGACCTCCGATCGCGTGCCGGGGATGTGGTACTTGCTGGACCAGGGCAAGGGCAAGCTGCTGAGGCTGGGCGCCACGATGCCCGACATCGACCCGAAGACGCAGGCGACGCTGGAGCCGGTGCACTACGCCGCCCGCGACGGCCTGGACATCCCGGCCTGGCTGACGCTGCCGGCCGGCGCCGAGCGCAGGAACCTGCCGCTGGTCGTGCTGGTGCACGGCGGCCCGAACGTGCGCGGCCGCAGCTGGGACTGGGATCCCGACACGCAGTTCCTGGCCTCGCGCGGCTACGCCGTGCTCGAGCCGGAGTTCCGCGGCAGCACCGGCTACGGCTGGAACCTGTTCCATGCCGGCTGGAAGCAATGGGGCCTGGCGATGCAGGACGACGTCGCCGACGGCGTCAAGTGGGCCGTCGCGCAAGGCATCGTCGATCCGAAGCGCGTGTGCATCGCCGGCGCGAGCTACGGCGGCTACGCGGTGCTGATGGGCCTGGCGCGCGATCCCGACCTGTACCGCTGCGGCATCGACTGGGTCGGCGTCACCGACATCAACCTGATGTACACGGCCAACTGGTCGGACATGTCCAACGCCTGGAAGCAGTACGGCATGCCCCTGCTGGTCGGCGACCCGGTGACCGATGCCGCGCAGTTGAAGGCGACCTCGCCGGTCAACCTCGTCGCGAAGATCCACGCGCCGATCCTGCTGGCCTACGGCGGCAAGGACAAGCGCGTGCCCATCGAGCACGGCGAGCGGTTCCGCGACGCCCTGGGCAAGCAGCCCGGGGCCAAGGTCGAATGGGTGGTCTACGACAAGGAAGGCCACGGCTGGCGCGCACTCGACACGCGCATCGACTTCTGGACTCGCGTGGCGCACTTCCTGGACGCCAACATCGGGGCGCACTGAGGCGGCGGCCGCGATCCAGTCCGGTGTCAGCTCTTGAAAGTTGCGGTGTCAGGTCCTGAGTCGTGCAGTCGACCCTGCCTGGCCCCAGGAACCAGGGGACGACAGCGTGCGCCCTTTCACCTGCTGGCTGTTCATGGCCGTCTCCAGCCCGCGCTCAGTGGAAGAAGAAGTAGAGGATGACCAGCACGAAGACCGGCACGCCCAGCAACCAACCGACGAGATACTTGCCCATGGTGATGTCTCCTTGATGTGGAAGGCGACGCCTCGGGACGGGCGCCGTCCGGGTGGATGAGTTCTACTGCGGTCTCAGCTCCGGATCAACTGTCCGTTCGCGTCGCGCCAGGAATGCTCGAAGGCCAGCGCGTCATCGGCGTTGCGCGGGCGCACGCCCATGAGGATGGCGCCTTCGCGGATGCCCGATTCGTATTCGGCGATGCGTTCCTCGGGGATGCCCCAGCCGATCAGCGCGCCGACCAGGCCGCCCGCGGCACCGCCCGCGCCCGCGCCCGCGAGCGCTGCGGCGATCGGGCCGGCGATCACCAGGTCCAGGCCGGGCAGCACGAGGCTGGTGCCCATCGCGGCGACGGCCGCCGTGATCGCGCCCACCGTGCCGCCGATCGCCCCGCCGATGCCCGCGCCCTCTGCGGCCTTGGTGCCCAGCTCGGTGGCGACGACGGCGTCCGGCGGGAAGTGGCGCGCGCGGGTCTCGTCGGACATCACGAGGTTGACGTCGTCGCGGTCGTAGCCGCGTGCCGCGACGGACGAGTAGGCGCGCTCGGCGCTGTCCCGATCGGGGAACAGGCCGGTGACGAGGCGGGGATCAGCCATGGGGAATCTCCTGCGAGGTGGATGCGGTCGGCCTCGCGCGCGAGGCCCTTCGTCTCCATTTCGGCAAGCGATGGGCCCGCCGGCCCCGCCTCGAGCGTCCTTCAGCGACGCTTGCCGCGCCCCGCCGCGATCGCCTTGACCAGCGGCATCGTCAGCATCAGCGCCGCCGAACCGGCCAGCGCCATCGGCACGAACGAGTGCATCCATTCCATGGCGGCAGCGCCGGCGAGGATCGTCGCCTGGCCGGCGAGCCACAGGCCGACGGGGCCGAGGCGGGAGTTGGGCTTGTTCATCGCGTGCGTGGTTCGGGCAAGGTGGCCAGTCTCGCCCGCGCGCCGACGGGCAATCGGGCGATGAGGCGGCCGAACACCGCGCAGATCGCGGCCCGCGACGGGCGCGGCGCTTGCCTCGCCCTGGCGATGACCGCCTCGCAGCCCGCCTACACGCGCCGCCTCGTGCCGACGCTGCTCACCGCCACGCCCACCGCGCGGCGCGCGTTCCGCTGCCGCTGCGGGCGCCCCGTCTTCTTCCGCAACGACG
>Ga0207427_100502_pt1 | contig 20805 bp, 18 predicted proteins | sample AraplaCL_Cvi_mMS_FD_184268 | JGI IMG/M metagenome (GOLD analysis project Ga0207427, IMG submission 184268) | Arabidopsis root microbial communities from the University of North Carolina, USA - plate scrape CL_Cvi_mMS (SPAdes) (version 2) | ecosystem: Host-associated > Plants > Roots > Endosphere ... | reverse complement strand
GAAAGCCAGCTTGACCAGCAGCTGCGGCCGCTGGCGCTGGATCAGCTGCCGCAGGGACTCGAACGGCGCGGCCCAGCTCGGGTCGCGCGCGCCATGGGCAAACAGGACAAGCGCCTGGCGCGGTGTGGGCTGAGAGGCAGACTGAGACATGGTTCACCCTATCTTCAAGCAAGGCGCGGCGTCAGCTGCGCTCGATCTTCCACAAGGCGCCGATGGCGATCAGCAGGAAGATGGTGCTGGGCAAGGCCGCGGTGAAAAAAGGCGGCCAGGTGTTGAGCAGTCCAAGATGCGAAAACAGCGTATTCACCAGCTGGAAACTGACGCCGATCATGATGCCGGTAAAGATCTTCAGGCTGACGCCGCCGGCTCGGAAATGCAGGTAGGCGAACGGCAGGGCCAGCGCCATCATGACGAATACCGACAAGGGATACACCAGCTTTTTCCAGAACGCGATATCGTAGCGCTCGGTGTGCTGGTTGTTTTCCGCCAGGTGCTGGGAATAAGACCACAGGTTGTAGGCCGACATGTGGTCCGGGTCGGCAAACAGGACCGACAGGATTTCCGGCGTGATTTCCGACACCAGGTCCTTGCTCGGGAATTTCTTGGTAGCGATCGAGCTGGTGATGTCTTCGGTCGAGGTGCCGTTGACAAAATCGGTCTGCACCACGTCTTCCAGGTTCCAGATGTGCTGCCCCTTGTAGTCGGCATGGCCGGCCTGGATCAGGGCCGTCATGTGCAGGTTGCGGTCGAATTCGTATAGCTTGACGCCGATCAGCCGGCCGTCCGGGCGGATTTCGCCGATATTGATGAAGCGCGAACCGACGATATCGCCGCTGGTGCCGTCGGTCCGTATCACATCCTTGCTCCACAGGCCGGTCTTGAATTTCTGCGAGATCGACGAGCCCTTGGCTTCCAGCTTCACCTTCTCGGCAAACTCGGCGCTCTTGGGGGACACGAATTCCCCGATCAATACCGTGGCCACCACAAACAGCAAGCCGATCTTGACCAGGACCTTGGCGGTCATCATGGTCGACATGCTGGAGACGCGCATGATGGTGAATTCGGAACGCGCGGCGAATTGCGACAAGGTATAGATGGTGCCGATCAGGGCCGCAATCGGCATCAGCTCATAGGCGTAGCCCGGCAAGCCGAGCAGGACAAAAAAGAAGGCATGCTGCAACTTATAGCCGCCGCGGCCGACCGACGGCAATTCGTTCATCAGGTCGAAGAACGCGAACAGCGCCAGGAACGCCGCCAGCGTGAACAGGACCGAACGGACTATCTCGGAGGTGAAATAACGCTGCAGGACTTTCATGTTGCCGCCGTTTTTTTAATTTTAATCAGGCGTGCGTGCTTGACAGCGGACCACATGACCAGGGGATGCCAGCGGCTATTGACATTGAGCCGCCACAGGAACAGCAAACCGATGATGACCAGCACCACCAGGTGCATCGGCCACCAGGCGATGCCGAACGACATCCGTCCCTGCACCACCGCGGCCTGGAAGATATTGGTCACGTTGCTGTAAGTAATGAACAGCAGCAGCGCGATCAGCAGGCTGGCCGAACGCCCCACCCGCGGATTGACAAAACTCAGCGGTATCGCCAGCAGCATCAGGCATAGCGCCATCAGCGGCAGCGACAGGCGCCACAGCAGCTCGCCCATGTTGAAGCCGTTGCGGTTTTTCAGCAGGTCGCCGGTAGGCAGGGCGCGCGCCGACTTGTCGCCGTTGACCGCCTGCGAATTGCTGGCCACCAGCACGCCGTAACGCTCGAATTCCATGACCCGGAACTCGTTCTGGCTGGAGAGCACGTCATAGCGCCGCCCCTTCGACAGGATCAGGAACTTGTCGCCATTTTTGTCCAGCTCGACATTGCCTTCCTTGGCCACCACGATGCTGTTCTTGCCTTCCTGTTGGGTATTGACGAAGACATTCTTGACCTTGCTGGCGTCGCCGGTCAGCCCTTCGACGAAGTAAATGCGGTTGGCCGACGCCGATTCCTGGAACTTGCCGGGCGAAACCCGGGAGATGTCCTCGCGCTTCTCGAAGCGCTCGCGGTATTGCGCGCTCTCGCTGTTGGCCCACGGCGTCGCCACAAAACTGAGGAAAGTGGTCAGGATAATGATGGGCAGGCCGAACCACAGCACCGGCTGGATCCAGCGCGCCAGGCTCTGGCCGGAAGCGAACCAGACCACCATCTCCGAATCCTGGTAGCTGCGCGTGACCACCAGCAGCACCGAGATGTAGCCGGTCAGGATCAGCAGGATCGGCATGTAGTTCAGGGATTGGAAACCGATCAGCGCGACCACGTCCTGGGACGCAATCTGTCCTCCGGCTGCTTGTCCCAGAATCTTGATCAGCATCACCGTGATGATAATTGTGAAGAGCGTAGTGAAAACCGCACCGGCGGTGCTAATTAATTCGCGTCGTAGTGCGCGCTGAAAGATCATTGGGGAATATAATTGCGGATCAAAAAAAGGAGTAAGTGATGGACTTTAGCATAAAAACCATTGACGCAAAAACCTCAATTGCCTCTCTGAAAGCCGGCTGTATCGCAGTCGGGATCTATGAAAACAAGAAACTCTCGCCACAAGCGCAAGCTCTTGACAAATCTGGTGAAATCACTGCTGCACTAAAGTCCGGAGATATTTCCGGTAAACCAGGCTCCACCCTGCTGTTGCGCAAAGTCGCCGGCGTCGCCGCCGAGCGCGTGCTGCTGATCGGCCTTGGCGCGGACGGCGAACTGAACGACAAGGTCACCTCGATGGCGGCCCTGTGCGTGGCGCGCGTCCTGGCCACGCTGGGCGGCGCCGACGCCCTGCTGGCGCTGCCGTTCGACGCTGTCAAGGAACGCGACCTGGCATGGGCTGTCCGCAGCAGCATCCTGGTGCTGCGCGATAACAGCTATCGCTCGGACACTCTGAAAAGTAAAAAAGAGACAACATCCGGCGTCAAGAAGGTCGCCTTCCTGGTTGCCGCCGCCAAAGCCGCTGCCGCCAAGGACGCCCTGGCGCAAGGCGTGGCGCTGGCCAACGGCATCGACCTGACCAAGGAACTGGGCAACCTGCCTGGCAATGTCTGCACCCCGACTTACCTCGCCAACACCGCCAAGAAACTGGCCAAGGAATTCAAGCTGTCGGTCGAAGTACTCGACCGCAAGCAGCTGGAAGCGCTGAAAATGGGCAGCTTCCTGTCGGTTGCGCGCGGCGGCGGCGAAGCGCCGAAATTCATCATCCTCAAGCACCTGGGCGGCAAGGCCAAGGACGCGCCGACCGTACTGGTCGGCAAGGGCATCACCTTCGACACCGGCGGCATCTCGCTCAAGGGCGGCGCCGGCATGGATGAGATGAAATACGACATGTGCGGCGCCGGTTCGGTGCTGGGCACCATCCGCGCGATCGCCGAACTGAAGCTGAAGCTGAACGTGATCGGCGTCATTCCGGCAACCGAGAACATGCCGTCCGGCACCGCCACCAAACCGGGCGACATCGTCACCTCGATGTCGGGCCAGACCATCGAGATCCTCAACACCGACGCCGAAGGCCGCCTGGTGCTGTGCGATGCACTGACCTACGTGGAACGCTTCAAGCCGGCTGCCGTGGTCGATATCGCGACGCTGACCGGCGCTTGCGTCACTTCGCTCGGCCACCACAATTCAGGCCTGTTCACGCGTCACGACAGCGCCCATGACGCCCTGGCGGAAGAATTGCTGAGCGCAGGCAAGGCGACCGGCGACACCGCATGGCGCATGCCGATCGAAGACAGCTACCAGGAACAGCTGAAGTCGAATTTCGCCGACATGGCCAATATCGGCGGCCCGGCCGGCGGCAGCATCACCGCAGCCTGTTTCCTGGAGCGCTACACCAAGAAATACACCTGGGCCCACCTGGACATCGCCGGCACGGCATGGAAAAGCGGCGCAGCCAAGGGCGCAACCGGACGCCCGGTAGCCCTGCTGACCACGTTCCTGATGAATCGCGCCGCCGCAGCCAAGTAATCGGTTCCTGGCAAGGCAAAACGGGGCGCCGGCAGCAATGCCGGCGCCCCGTTCTTGTTTCCGCGTCCGGGTTGTTTAACCCAGCGTGGCGATCACCGGCGCATGGTCCGACGGCTGCTCCCACTTGCGCGGCACCCGGTCGATGACGCATGCCGTGCATTGCGCGGCCAAAGGCGGCGACAGCAGGATATGGTCGATGCGCATGCCGCGGTTCAGGCGGAATCCCATCTGCCGGTAATCCCACCAGCTGAACAGTTTCTCCGGCTGTTCGAACATGCGGAAAGCGTCGGTCAGCTCCAGCCCCAGCAAGCGGGCAAAGGCGGCGCGTTCAGGCGGCGACACCAGGTTCTGTCCGACCCAGGCGGCAGGATCGTGGACATCGCGGTCTTCCGGCGCGATATTGTAGTCGCCCATCAAGGCCAGCTTCGGATGCTGCCTGCATTCGTCCTGCAGCCAGTCGTGCAAGGCGTCCAGCCACTGCAGCTTGTACTGGTATTTTTCCGATTCGAGCGACTGGCCGTTGGGGATATAGGCGCAGACAATCCGCACGCCGTCTATGGTGGCGGCGATGATGCGCTGCTGCAGGTCTTCATAGCGCGGATTGTTCTTGACCACGTCGGTGATCGGATGGCGCGACAGGATGGCCACGCCGTTATAGGTCTTCTGGCCGCTGAACGCCACGTGGTAGCCGGCCGCCTCGATTTCCGCCGCGGGGAATTTGTCGTCGGTCAGCTTGGTTTCCTGCAGGGCCAACACGTCGACAGGGTTATCGGCCAGCCATTGCAGCACTTGCGGCAGGCGGACTTTGAGGGAGTTGACGTTCCAGGTCGCAATCTTTTGCATTATTAATAATCCTTATTTTATGCGGGTTTTAGCGGTATTTATGCTCAATTTTTATTTCTAGCTACCCACCTAGCTACCCACTTAATACCGGGTATGCTTACCCGGCTTTGCAAATGACGATGTTACCGCACCAGCTACTTGGCCGGGACATGGGTTATCAGAGCATCGATACTGTCAGCAGTAATACCGCTGGCGCGCTCACCAATTTTGACCAAAGTGAGTTTCCCGGATTTGACCAAGCGATAAATTGTGCTGCGGGAAACACTTAGCTTTGTAGTGGCGGCATTGATACGGTATATCTTCGGCTGTATTTCAGTTGTCTTAATCACGCGACACCCCGCAATAGATGCCGACGATCAGCACCAAGACAGCGAGGGCGCCGACGATCCAACTATCTAACGTGCTGCACCGAACCGAAAATTTCGAGAGCAACGACTTTGCGCATACCGATACGCCATAGGCAGAAAAAATCATCATCGTGTACAAGCTGGTTAAAAACAGAATTTTCATTTTCAGAAATTTTCCTTTGGTTAGTTAGTCGGTTTGTCGTTTTGGAATACCCAGCACTTCATTGCTGTGCTGCCTAAGGCGTTATCTCGGGCGCGGATCTGGCTGTTGACCACGCGCACGTCAATAAACTTGCGCCGACGGCTGGTACGCAATACTTTCTTGAGATCACCGATCACCGGGATCTGTTGGCGGCGCTCTGCGGCGATCTGCACAAAGTGGTTCAGGTTGACCGCGATCAATTGCGGATCGCGGGAATGGTTCAGGCGGTGCATGTCGTTGCTGTCCAGGTAATCGAACGCTTCCCAGAATTCCTGCACCAGGGTGTGGTCGTCGTTGATGACTTGCTGCCGCTCCCCCGCCATGATGATGATCTGCTCCCGCATGGCTTTCTGCTGCTCCGGCGTCAGCTTGATGACCAGCCCCAGGGCGTCCGTCAGCGCCAGCATCTGCGCGTGAGTCTCGACCAGGCGCGGCATCTTGATCTCCGGCCGCATGCGCAGCTCTTTCAAATAGACCGCCGTGCGCTCGGCCACGGTTTCCATGATCTTCTTCTCACGCTTGGCCGCGGCCAGGATAAAACCCGACACTTTCTCGGCCGGCATGAATTTCAGGGCGTCGGCGGCTTCACCGGATTCCGGCGTTTGCGTCGTCAGATCGAAATACAGGTGGACGATCCGCGACAGGATCGCCTCGGAGGCATTCACCGGGTTATTCTGCGAAATCACGATGGCGCCACGGAACGGCGGCTCGTAGGTTTCATTGCCGCCGGTATTCATGCCCCGTGCACGGGTTGAGCGGCCGTTATAGGCGGTTTTCAGCTCATCCCAGTCGAAGGACTTCACATGGCTCTTGTCGCCGTCCATACGCTCCCGGTCCGACTCGATCAGCACCACTGGCAAACCGGATACCTGGGAGAAATTGCGGGCACGGGCGGCCAGGCTGGATTTACTCGGATCGAAGCCTTCATAGCCGGCACGGCCGAACAGCTTCCACAGGAACTCGATCAGTGTGGACTTGCCGGCGCCGGCCTTGCCGACCACCTCCAGGAACGGATAGGAGCTTTGCGCGGCGCGGATCTGCTCGGCAAACAGGGATCCGAACCAGAATGTCAGCGCCACCATGCCCTTGGGTCCGAAAGCTTTCCACAGCAGGTTGACCCACTCGGTCGTGTAGCCATCCGGGTCGCGGTTGATTTGGAGCGACACCGACCGATTCAGCGATTTGACGGCTATGCGCCCCAGATCGTAAAAATCCTCTTTATTCACGTCATACAGCGTGCCATCCTTTATAGCGACGTTGTCCAGGACATAGCAGCCGTATTCCTTGCTGTAGCCGATATAGTCGATGGTTTCGACCCGCTTAATGTGAAACAGATCGCGCTCCATGATGCGGTCCAGCATGGCGCTGGTGCCGCTGAACATCGCACCCGGAGCGATACCCAGCAGGCGTTTCTTGAATTCGGCAGAGCTGGAGATCTGCGCGCTGGTGAATGTGTTCTTGATCGAGGCGCCATCATGCGGGAAGTCGACCCGAAAGTAATACCAGGCTTCGTCCGTCATCTCGTTCTTCTGGTAATACAACGCGACCGGGTTGCAGTTGGCAATCGGGCGTATCGTATGAGAGGCATACAGGGCTTTCTCGCGCTTGCCTGCCTCGGACAGGATGCTGGTCGATCCTTCGCTGTCGAGCTGGTCCATTTCCTTGTTATAGGCCACCAGATCGAGCGTGAACCAGTAAAGGCGGTGACGGAACTCGAAATCGAATTCGGTCTTGCCCTCCTTGCCATAGATCAGCAGCGCCTTGTCGCTGGCGCTGCCGGCGACAAGAATAGCGCCGTGATAGCGGTAATTCTCGATATCGGCATCGGTCAGCTTGTCGCGCTGATGTAAATCGTTCCAGTCCAGTTTTACCTTGCCGTTCTGCGGGATCTGCGCGGCGCCGCACTCCCAGCCGGCCGCCCTGGCACGCTCGATATGCTTGGATGTAAAGCTACGGCCGGCGCTGTCACCGTCGAGCGCCCACACCAGGCGGCAATCCTGATTCCCCCGTGCATCGCGCAGATCCTGCAGCGACTGCAACGGATAGTTGTTGCAGCTCATGATCGATACGGCGGCGATGCCATGGTGTTCCAGGGCGATGGCATCGAAAATGCCTTCCACGATCCAAATCTCTTCGACCGCCTGCAGGCTGTGCGCCGGATGTGACCAGAATCTGCCCTGGTAAGCCGATCCGAAGCTAAACCGCGCCTTTTTCTTGCCGAAGCGCTGCGGCTTGTCGATCAATCTCTCCCAATAGCCGTCAGCGACCGCAAAGCGGACCGTGGCGCTGCCGATATTGAGATCCTTGTCGAAATAGCTTTCCTGCTTGTACAGGCCCTGTACGCGGGATAAAGTAAAACCCCGGCCGTGCTGCATGTAGGCGTCGGCCGCCGCCTGCGGGTTGGTCACTTCCGGCGTCTGGTAACGCTTGCTCCAGTCGTCGAACAGGTCGGGATACAGTTCCTTAACGTGGCCCTCGTAGCCGCAATTATTCAGGCGGCCGCACCGCACCACCCACGGGTTGTCGGCGTTCGCATACAGTTCTTTCTTTTGGCACTGGGGACAGGTGCCGGCGCGCAAATAGCCCTTTTTTTCGTGCTTGAATTGGAATTCAGACAGGCGGCTCAGGATGTCGACGTGTAAGGATGGATTCATGACGATCAATTCTCACCAACGACCGCCAGCGACGGCGTGAACATCACGCCATCACGGATTGACCGTACTGCTGTTGCCTTGCAGGGAGACGGAGACACTGCACGTCGGCTCTGGCGTATCGTGCAATGGCAGGAACGGCGAAACAGGATATAAAAAATGGCGTGGATAAAATAGTGCTGCATGGACGTGATGTGTTTTATTCAGGATGTGCGAAGCCAGCACGCCTGCTGACAGGCGTGACAAAGGCATATTAATAAATGGGATTGCTTAGGTCGTGATTACGACAGCGCCAAGGTGGCGCTGATCATCGGCCTGTCGGGACTCAAGACAATTGCTGTATGGCCGACCAGTTGATATGTTGCGACAACGGCACGTCGACGCCAGGTTTCGGAATGGACGACAAGGACAGGGTCCGGGCAATTTCCAGCCTTGCGACAAAGCAGAAGCCACATTCCGGGTTTTGGCACATATACGTGATTTCCTTCATCAGGACCGACATCGGACGGCTTTTAACAGCACGCGGCAAGATCGAGCAATGGGGACAACGTAAGCCAATATTTCTCATTAAGTATTCTTTGTTTAATTCAAGACGCAGTACGGTGACTGTCGTGGGGAGGTTCTTTTATTCGGAGTGCATGCCTGTTTCTGACTGGGCGTGCACATCGTAGATACTGCTTTCATCGCAGAAGCGATCTAACAATTTTGATCGCCTTCGCTATCGGGAAATCCCTATCAGCTATTGTTATCTGCCATCACAAGGCCCGAGACCGAGGCACTAATCTTTGCTCTTTTTTCGGCATTAGCCTCCAAGTGCGATAGATCAGTAACGGTGTAGCGTGGATCAAGCTCATAAGCCTCGATGCCCCGCGCAATCAGCCGACGAATAAATGAAGCGCGTGATCGCCCTATCGCGTCGGCCAGTTCCTCAATAGTCGCGAGCTCCTTGGCGCTCAAACGCATGCTGATCGGCGCTTGCAAACAATCTTCAGGGGAACGGCGGGGAGAACAAATTTTCATGGAGGGAATCGGTGTGGTTGTTAAGTTGCATAATTATATAGCTCTTATTTAAGATCGTGTTAAAAAGATAGTGATTACAAACGACTACAAATGATTCATTACGATACCTTATGGCACCTAATGATTCCTTGGTTACCACACATCTCACAAAATTGAAGGCATAATACAGCACCTAACATTACATAAAATGAGTTCGAATGAGATCAATTGGAGAAATCCTCAAAGAGGAACGGGCCCGGCTAGGGATGAATCAGGATGAGTTTTCGGCGGTAGGCGGCTTGAAACGGCGCGCCCTCACGTTGTACGAGCAAAACGTGCGTTCGCCGGATGCAGCTTATTTGCGGGCACTGGCCGCCATTGGCGTTGATGTGCAGTACATCCTGACCGGGGAGCAAGCTGCATCCGCTTTGGCAGAACACGAAAAAGAAATGCTGCTCAAATATCGCAATTTGACTCGGCGCGACCAGGTCTGCCTGCTGGCAATGGTCGATGCAATGCTCTCTCAGCCGGGTGACGTAGTAAAAGACCCCATCACGCACCCGATGTCCGGGCGCGCCAATTCTCGCTGAGGGCAAAGATAGCTAGTGTGGCATCGAAAGATGCCGGCCGTGCTACAACCTAGAGCGCACATCATGCGACGGAACGGGATTTTAGTTTGCGTTTGCGGCGGAAATGACATTCGGTAATTCGGAGGGTATGGCTTGGTCAAAAGAGCTCGGCTAGAGCCTAGATCTTTCATTTCAAATGCATTGATAACTCACGCAAAATGGTCATTGCCAGTTTGCGGTCTTTTTCCTTCATGCCCACCAGCATTTTTGCAATATCTTCAACTTGATCCAGGGTTCTAGCCGATCCCTGCGTCAACAACTCCCCGGCCGTACAGCCATATATCTCGGCCAGTTCGTACAACCGGGGAATGGGTGGAATAACTGCCCCACGCTCAAACCTGGAAATGGTTTCTCGTTCTAGCCCAAGGCGCTCGGCAACCTGATCCTGAGTCAGCCCAGTCTTCTTGCGATAGGAAGCGAGGGCTTTACCTATGGATTGCCCTAATTCCATTTCATGATTCGTATCCATCATCGCCCAACACATTAAGTCCCTATGAGACATAGATAGTGGATTGCCGCCTACAATGCCAACAGGACATTAAATGTTGCAATGAGACATAAATAGATGAATAATTGTGAAATGTCTTATGGCAAAACTGTAAATCTCATCCACCAGGGATTTTGCACGACTGAAACAGGTGATCGCGAATGACAGCCGACGCCGCCAATCGAATTTCCTTTGTAGGAATTGCATGTTTACACTGAATTTACCCCCAATCGAAGAAGTCAGGGATATTGTTCTGGATATGATGCCCGTGATCGCACCCGATGCCGATCCAGAGACCGTTCAACGATCCATCACCTTGGCGGAGAACCTTGTCGTATTGTTTCAACTTGCAAAGTTCACCGCAACGACAGAAGCGGTGTTGAAAATAATGTTATCAGGGATGATTTCGACAACTGATTTGACGGGTCGGGACTGGCATTAAGAGATTTGACGAACAAAACAGGCCAATTACCGCTTTCACGGACTATCCACGTAGCTGACGACGTCAATTACTTGCGGCACATTACTGACTGCATATAACTGCTCAGGCCCCTTGTTGATCGACTTTGCCATCGACAATACCAGTCAGTTTGTACTGTCGTTTTCCGTTCACAGTACGACATCCGGTGCGCTTTGATTATGTTACGCCTGCTTGGCACCATAGTCCGAGGAACCGGATTGAGACATACAAGCAAGGTGTCACGTCTATTGCGAAATCACCAAATGCGTCATTCGAGAAAACAATCGCGTATCTTGCCAAAATCTTGAACACAAAATAGATAGTCTAGGTAATTTGTCGGCACTCCATTGGAAACTATCGCATACTCCAGACATTTACTCTGTACTCCCTTCGCCTTTGCACATGCGGTGCGATCCTGCTTGCCTGCATGCAATTCCAAAGAATGGGGCAATTGTGAGACTTGGGGACCCGAAGTGGTAATTGGGGTCGCCAATGCCGTTGCTATTTCTCCACCTGAAGAAGCAAACAGCAAACTCGTAATAAGTATCATGCTGCTTCTCATGCTCCCTCCTGCTCAAGTTGAGTTTCCAGAACTGCTGGTGCAGCGTAATACTGCCATCGATAGGATTGGCGGCCGAATGACCACTATGCTTCCATTGATGAAATAGATTTCCCTGAATTCTCAGTATGCTACGAAAATTACTGCCACGCCAAATAAATCTTGCGAAATAGCAACAAATATCCTACCTTAGCCTAGATGCTCATATTTCGTTGATGCCGTTCCTCCTTTGCCATGAATCACCAATTTCAAGGGATAGTGTCGAATCTGAGAGTCCCGCTCAATAATTTTGTTATTGCTGGAAATAAAAAGGTGAATAAAGCACCCTTCGTCCAAGACGCGTAGGTCAATACATGTGCACTAGAGATCTTTTGAGTAGAGAAACCAAAGGGGGAAAACGTGGCAGATCGATTGAAAAAACACCTTTCCTTATTGCTGTTTACTGGAATGGCGTGGTTCAGTGCGGCGTCGGTGGCTTATGCGTCAATCCAAGAGATTAGCTTAAGCGGGAACGAAAGGCAATGCAGCGCAAATGGCGTCAACGATAGCGGCGCTGTGGTGGGCACCTGCACTACTAGCACGGGAAACAGCGAGGCCTTTGTTGCGCTCACGCCAACTGGAGAACAAGCATTACAACCATTGGTTCCCGGTCGAAATTGTTCCGCCGCCAGAATAACTGACAATGGCACGATGTTCGGCACATGCGAAGATAGCAATGCGACATCACAGGCCGTTGAATGGTTAAATCCAGGAAGTACTCCGACTCAATTACCGGCTCTCTTGGGCGGGGTCGCAAGTGGGATAACTGCCATCAATGAGCAAGACATTGCTGTGGGTGTGAGTTCAAACAATGACACTACCAATTTACCGGTAATATGGTTGACTCCGACCACTGCGACCCCACTGCCGGTGGGATTGCTTGGCTTAGGCAGTACCAACTGCAGTCCGAGCGATGTGAACGATACAAGTGCCACAGTCAAGCCAGTAGTCGTTGGCAATTGCCCCAATGGGGGGACTGCTATACCAGTGAAATGGACTTGGACTTCAGGGTTACTTGGTGGCGCCTACTCGGCAGCCCGTCTGACCGTGCCCGTTGGTGCCAAGTGCGCAGCCAGTGGCGTGAACCGGTTAGGACATGTATTGGGCATTTGTGAAACGACTTCTGGCCCAGTCACTGTTCGCTGGCCAGCAGATGGTAGCGCGCCAGCGATATTGACAACTGTTGGTAGTGCGACCTTACCAAATTTCCCCATTGGTATGAATGCCAATGGCGATGTCACGGGAAGTTATACAACAGCAGGCGGTTTCGTGCAGTCATTTATCTGGACTCCGTCGGCAGGCTCGAATGCGACCCCTATTGCTCCGCTGTCTGGCGGTAAACGAATTAGTGTGAGTGGAATTGGGGACAATGGCATAGTGGTGGGAACTAGTGAAGGTAGCGATGGAGATTCGCATGCAATCGCATGGACCTCAACCACTGGTTCTGTTGACCAGGGCAGCTTAGGTGGCCCCAACACCGGGATGAATGGCATCGCAACGGGCGGTTGTTATGGTATAGGTAACGGGGAGGAATCTAATGAGACCAGCCGTGCCTTTTTGATTCCGCTATGCACCTCTGCTGTGGCGGCGACGGTCCGCCAGACAACAATGACTAAACACGGATCGTCCATAATTAAGACTAGGTAATGTCACATTTTCCAGTTCCCCCCACGCCTGCGGTGGAGGTTAAATGCACCACTTTTAACGCAAACTAGTAAAACGGTAAGTTCCCAAGCCACGTGGGGTTCGCTGGAAAATCGGCTGCATCAGCGTGACGCAAAATAACGCGTTTTTCATGTGAACCCCTGCGACTGGATCAGGGGAAGTAAAAAATTCAAATCGCCAGTAGTGCGTATTTCGCTTCGAATTGATTTGGTGACGATATAACCGAGTACCTGTAGTTTCAGTGTGGCACACCGACATCCTTAGCGGTCTTTAATTAACTTTCGCCGAAACAGAGTCGCCGAGCCCCTTTAGAAATGGATAGACGTCGTTGCTTGAGTACGTCAATCCCAAGCAGTGCCGCCGGCTTCCCACCCATGCCGTGAAGTGTAAAAGCAGTATCATCACTAATAACCACTTTTAATGGGCCGATTTGTGATGCGCCAAACTTTAGAACTGGCATCGTGTAAGAGTATGCTTCAGTGCTATCGTTGGGATCTAGTCCTCTGTACCTATTTCCCAAACTGACAAGGGACGGGTCCTCGGGCATCAGGCCAATTGCTCTAGCCGCAGCCCAGTTCAAGGTAGTAATAACTGCTCCTGAGTCGACTAAAGCATGCACGCGGACAAACTCTCCGTCTTGAGCTTTATGAGGTAAAAAAATATCAGCATAGATACTGAGAGGTTCTTCCAAAGATTTTAGCCAGCTGATTGTATTTGTGAAACATTGGGGGCCTTCGAAGCGCTTGCGGTCAGTCGTTGGTATCTCCAGTATCAGCTTTCGAGCAGGCACATCGATAGTCACATCGAATTCTCGTAAAACATCTTGGCCGAGAATTCCATTAATTTGTATTTCCGGAACAGTGTCTGGTGAGTTGAGATTTACGGTAGCCACTTCCAATGTTGGGATCGTGAAATTACCGAATTTGACGTTTGCAAGTTTTATTACTTCTTCGTTCATGGCCCCATTCATGACTATTTTTTCTGCATTCGAATCATCTAATCCTAGGCGTTTGACTAGCTGCTTATCGATGACATTGGTATCCGCTCCAGTATCGAATACGAAACCTAGGGGAATGTCCGCATCAGGCAATTTGGCCTCGATAAAAGGCAGGCCGAGATGCATATTCAATGGAATTTCGTAACGCGACTGAGCGAATGCATGTGAGAAGCAGATAAGGGCGATTAGAGCGACGAAAGTAGATCGCGCAAAACTGACGAGAAAATTCATAAATGATTCCAAGCGGACATAGCAATGACCAGTTTCTCGTGCGGCGTGCGCCACCGGCGCCGCTCTGACTCCGTCAATACTACAAATTGGTCGATGTTTTGCATGGGTCTAAAACTAGTTACAAGACTACCTCTTATTTTAAGAATGTTCAGGTGTCCTGAGTTTCAAGGCTAGTCCACGGAGTGACTTTGAAAGGCCATCATGCTTGCACTTGGGGTGATGATTTTTTTAGTATTTTTATTTGTTGCCACAAAACTACCCAATAAGCAATCCAAAACATGCTTGAGATTACAAGTACGGTTAACCGCTGTCCCGAGGGGAAAATAAAAGACATAAGATTAAAACCGGCATAAGCAAAACCAAGGATTTGACCCTGATCAATTTTATTTATTTGCAAGTTGCGCTTGCGACTTTCCGTATGCAGTGATTTCGCGATTTTGGTAACAACATAAAAAGTCCATAGAATCCCAAAAAGGGGGACAAATATAAGCCACACTGTCCATGGTTTGATGGCTCTGCTTTCTTGGCTAATTAGGTTCAGGCATTGGTATAGAGTAAAAACGTAAAAAAATAAAAGTAGAGCAATACCAATTATCGATAGGAAAGTAATAAGGTTGATATAGAGGAAATTGCTCATGTTTTTTGTTAAGAATAATATTTATGGTTCGGGCCAATAAATTTTCACACCACCGCCGCTTCCGCCACCGCCGCCGCCGGGTACAGGCTCGGCCCCGCCACCAAATCCACCGCCTTTTCGCCCCATAAATGGAGTCTGCTGATCTTCTGGAACCTCTCTTATCATAATCATTTTATCCGCTTTGATCGAAACGACTCCCCTTTTTCCATCGACTGCCACTTTGCCGGTTCTTATACCAAGAGAGTACATTTCGCTATAAAGCATCCAATTGGCCCTATCAGTCAACGCGAGTGGGTATGCATCCGAACTTCGTGGATGCGAAGGGTCAAAGACTGGCGTGATATTTTTTTTGATCCAATCGGCCAAAGCCAAAAAGTTTGGCCCAGTCATAAAAGCATTAAGGGTTCCAGAAATGACCATGGCTCTAAGTGTGTTACTTAGGACGATAGAACCCCCACCGATTGCTCCACCAGCAGCCACTTCAGGGAGAAAAACCACAGCACCTAATAGCGTAGCCCCACCTGCAAGCAAGGAATAAAATTTAGATGTATCTACGGTGCCGCCAGGTTGATTTACTTCATATTGAACTTGTAACATTTGTCCTAGCGCTGCCCCAAGCTCCATTTCTATTCGGTATGGCGCAGATAGCGGTAAAGCAGCGCCGATAGTTAGTACGGCTTGCCCCAGATTATTGACAACTGTGAGTTGATCCGTCGATGAATTTGCACTCATCACGTTATCTAGTTCACCCGTGCGTGTCGTAAGCCAACCAATTGTTCCAGTGCCGCTCATAAAACCTCCTAAATGTTGTACGAAATGTAAGTATGCGTAAATGGTCTATTGCCAAATGCGCAAAATCCTTCGCGAATTTCGGTTAGCTAGTTGCGCCACGGTGAAAGGGCTTTGGCTTCGCTTGCTACGGAAGTCGATTTACCCGCAAGCTTCAATGCCGCAGCCTCTTCGACAACGTATTTGTAGTACAAGAGAGTAGAGGAATTCGGCGGCGTGTATTGACTCATGACGACGAACGATCGCTCCGGCATCGCAATCAACTTCTGTCGAAAAATAACTTGAGAAAATGTAGGGTCTGTCGCAACCAGTAGAGTGAATGGGATTGCTGTCGTAAAGTCGCTGCCTTTAAGTACTGCTCTAACCAACAATGACCAACTATTGTCTGGATTATGAGTGGCGTTCCCCTGAAAATCGAAATATTTTCCTGTACTGCCTGTTACTTGATTAGTTGCCCCGCTCGAGGAGCTTGGCAGCTGGGCAAAAGCAAGTGGCGCGTACAGCAAAGGTAGTGTCTGAATGAACATGCGACGTTTCATTTTTTCCCCTTTTGATGCTCGAATGATTGCATTCAATCAACCAAGCACTGACAGTTTTGAATACTTCTTAACAAGATGGGTAGTGCAACCTTTAACAATGCCTCCAGAAGGAGTTCTTCAGTTGCTTCGTAGAATGTAGTTACATTTAGTTACATGGTCAAGAATTATTTTTGTTTGATTGATAACTAATGTTGTCCAATGTTACATGGATGAAAATAAATTGACTGAAAGCCGTTTAGGCTTTGTATTTGACATTGAGGTGTTGTTTTTGAGGCGTTCGGTGAATCATGGACCAGTCCAGCGAAGGCGATATTTCATGTACTAGCGGCAGCGCTTGTGCTGTTTGTTGAACAGGCTGCGGATGGGACTAATAAGCCGTCAATGCTGTGCAGATAGGTGCTTCCGACATGGTCTCCAACAAGTCCAGCAGGGAGCGAAGCGGGCATCGGGAGGGCTGATGACAGTATCGATGCCGGCATGAAAGCGATTGAAGATGGCTGGAAAGCAGCCAAGGCCAAACTAAGCTTATAAGCACACCTTAGTCCCTTCCTGAGCCCTACGTAGCAGATTCAGAATCAGGTGCGAATGAGTACGAAAGTGGGCGCGCCATTACAAAAACATGGGCGAAATTTGGGTGAAAATGGAGACCTTTCCAGACCTCGCCAGACCGAGTAGCTTTTGTAATATCTAGCATTTATGCGGTCTGGCGAGGCTTGGGGTGGTGTGTAATGGTGGAGGCGGGGGGGGAATCGAACACGTGTCCAGGGGGAACAATGCTGTGCCCTTACTTTACCCCATTCCTTGCTGTGATTTGCTGACCGTAGAATTCATCAAGCATCCGTTGATAATTATCAATAGCTATTCGCACGCCATTAAATCATTTCAACGACAGCTTATTTGTACACCTGAATTTCTCGCCAGCCTACCCAACTCGGACTAGCCGTAGTTTGGATGCGAATATAACGCGCCGCAATCCATGTTCCAAGATCGACGCTTAACCATTGATTGTCAACGGTTTGCCCCGACAACACCGCAACCTGCATTGCCGGATTAGGTGTCGTACCAGCATAGACAATATGAGTAGTGCTGCCATTGGGAGATTGACTTGTGAGAAGTCGAATTTGTTTAACACTTTGAATTGCCCCAAGGTCCAGCTCAATCCATCCAGGTGCCATGCCGCCCGAAACCCATTGAGAACTCGGATTTCCATCTACCGCATTTGACGCGGGCGCATTTACATATGTTGAACTTGCCGTAGCTTGGATATTCGTAATTGGATTAAATTCGTCGACCACCGCATTGAATACCCGTCCCTCTACATACGCCCCGAGATTACCAGTGACCGTAAGATAGTTGCCTAGACGTGGATTATTAGTTAGCTTTGCGTTCAGATAGCTGCCTGATTCTGCTGGTATAACTGGGCTATTGTTCACTTGGATATAAGCAGGCGTTCCGTTCACCCAATATAACCAGCTGCCATCTTCCGCCCCTTTATATTCAAGACGCAAAGATATCGTTGACCCGATAGGAAACGTAAACGGTTGGTTATTTGCGTCCACGAAAGATTTATCATCGCATGGGGAATATCGTCTCACCGTGACAGCATTAGACCCGCTTGAATTGGTCAGATAGATAGACCTATAGTCCGCTTCAGACACGATCAGTGATGGACCCACTGCACAAAACCCTCCCCCTTTGCATGAATCTAGGCTGATTGTTTCTTGCGCAGAAATATTCTTCCAAGCGCTAAACTTGGCATTGCTAAGCCACGCAAATCCTTGATCATATTGCGTAGCCTCAGCATGGTAATTCATCGCTTGTGTACTGGAATTATATGCCCAAGACTGTGTGGGGCCCGACCCGATCCAAGTTCGTGGGTAGTATGGAGATACAAGCATTGCCCACCGATTTGTTGTTGTCGGATACGACAACGTCAGATTTTCTGGATCTGGGCCGTTAGGGTTTTGAGAGCATACGAGGCCACCGTTGTGAGTTACCAATCCAGATGAAAGCTGAAAGCTTGAAAAATCATCGCTAAAAGCTATTTCAGCGCTGGCAGTCGACGCCGAAATGCATGCGGCGGACCAAAATATGGCTTTCACATATCGCATTGTTTTTCCTTTTTTGTGGTTATAAATACCGCAAAATGCATGCTGCCAAGGCCGCCGAACATTGCGGTGATCGCGGCAAACCAAGATCCCCTGCCTAGTCTTAGCCATGACCTAGATAAAGAGTAAAGCCGGCGCATCTTGATATATGTTGGCATGACGCTCTGGCAAAGTTGTTTGTTGGCAATATTAGCCTACTTTGGCCGGTTATTTGCTTCGCAAAAGCAAATACCTATGCGTCGTTATTGACTTGCGGCGAGTCTAATTTTTATCAATTGCGGAGCAATTTTTAAGCTAACTTATTGGTTATATAGAAATGTATCTCGGACTTGTAATCAGGAGGGGGCGGCGTCAGTATTGCAGCCAGCGCCAATATGCACCAAGCACGCAATGATTACCGCCAACACGCTAAGCGTGGGCGAAATTTGGGCGAAAATGGAGACCATTCCAGCCGTCGCCAGACCTCGCAGTTTTTGTAACCCCTAGTATTGACGAGGTCTGCGGCGGTCTGATGTGGTTTGTAATGGTGGAGGCGGCGGGAATCGAACCCGCCGTAAACCTAGAATTTATGCGGCTTTCGGCTTGATGGTTGGCGTAATGCTGTCATTTCTGGGAAGTTGACCGTTGGCGTCGACAGGCATTGACCACCTCTACCAAAGACTGCGACGATCATATACTATCAGTCAATGCCAGTCGTGGTAGACCACAGTCAGCCATCAGGGCCAGCCAGATGTCGGTTCTGCATCTTATAGTGGGCGCTTCACAGACGATGTACGTCTGCTATCGGAACGGTGCCAGCCACTGAAACGTCGATTATGGCGCTCGATCCGTACACGAATCGACTAACGCGATCACTGCTGGATTCTGATCTGTACTTCGCCACGCAAGCGCGACTTCGTATGGCACTGGCGCCCCGCGGCCGGTAAGTCGTCTAAACTTCACCCCCATTGCTTTCGTTGACGCAAGGGGTTCGGGCACAAGCCCGACGCCCAGGTTCGCCGCCGCGAGTCCAATAATCGTGTCCATTTGTGTCGCACGTTGTACAACTCGTGGAACAAATCCAGCTGCAGCGCATGCCCCGAGGATCGCTGCGTGCAAACCGGGGCCTTCGGTCGACGGAAATAGAACCCAGGACTCGCGCTCGAGCGCCGCGAGCGGCACGGAGCGTCCCGGCGAGATTGCCAGCGGATGTTCCGCCGGCAAGACTGCCACCATGCGACTCGTCAACAGTTTGTGCTGTGCAATGCGCTGGTCAACCTCCGCTCCAAGCGGTAGGACGACAATCGCAGCATCAAGACGATCCTCGTCGAGCGCAGCAATCTGCTGGCTTGTGGTCGCCTCAGTCAGGTGTAGCGCCACATCAGGATGCGTCTGTCGAAAACGCTTGATCAACGGCGGTAAGACGTGCCGCGTGGCGCTTGCGACAAAGCCAATTCTGAGTGAGCCTATAAACCCTTGTCCTGCGCGCTGGGTGAGTTCCGTAGCGCGCCGCGCCTGTTCTAGTATCCTGCGCGCTTCTTCGCGTAGCACCTCGCCCGCCGCCGTTAATGATGTAACGCGGTTACCGCGTTCCAGCAGCCGCACCCCCAACAGCGCTTCCATCTGTCGAATCGCTGCCGTCAGAGGCGGCTGGGCCATGTTGAGCCGCTCCGCAGCGCGTCGGAAATTCATCGTCTCTGTGACAATGAGAAACTGCTGGAGCTGGCGAAGTGTGAGTATAGGCATACAACAATAGTATCAAACATGCTTCTTATTAGTATTGGACGTATCGCGCTTCCAATCCTAACCTCTGTCCCATGCAAACGATTGGAGTCGAAAAATGACGGAACAGAAACACGCAGTAGTGACTGGAGGCGCGAGTGGCATAGGGTTGGGCATTGCACGCGCATGCATCAAAGCGGGTTATAGCGTGACAATCATCGGCCGCAACGATCAACGGCTACGGGAAGCTATGGCGACGCTGGGGCCTTCGGCCACCTACAAACAAGCCGACATAGGCCGGCGTACAGATGTTGAATGTGCACTTTTGAACATCGAGCGTGTAGACCTTCTTGTCAATGCGGCGGGATCCATGCGCCCCGTGAGCCTCGGCGCAGCACCCGATCAAGCTGAATTGGATTGGGATGCAGTCATCGAAACCAACCTCAAAGGCAGCTTTCTTATGGCGCATTGCGTCGCGCCAAAGTTGTCTCGTCCTGGCGGTCGAATTGTAAATATCAGTTCAATCGGCGCACAAACCGGCGGCAGCCGGGCGGGAGGACTGGCCTATGCCGCAGCGAAGGCCGGCTTACACGGCCTCACGTTTGCGCTTGCGAGGGAACTGGCGCCGCAAGGGTGTACGGTCAACGCGATTGCGCCGGGTTACATAGCTGGGACTGGATTTACTGGAGCGTGGCCCGAAGAACGCGTGGCCGCCATCGTCGCCGAAACGCCGGTTGGTCGCCCCGGTACCCCGGACGACGTGGCAGCTGCGGTACTCTGGCTTGCCTCGGAGGCCGCGAGTTTCGTGACCGGTACCATTGTCGCTGTCAACGGAGGATGGCGGATAGGCTGAATTGCTTTTGGTTATCTCTATCGTTGGACTTGAGCGCTTTGGCGTTTGTGTGAAAACGCAGAAAAATTCGG
>Ga0207427_100501_pt1 | contig 20836 bp, 18 predicted proteins | sample AraplaCL_Cvi_mMS_FD_184268 | JGI IMG/M metagenome (GOLD analysis project Ga0207427, IMG submission 184268) | Arabidopsis root microbial communities from the University of North Carolina, USA - plate scrape CL_Cvi_mMS (SPAdes) (version 2) | ecosystem: Host-associated > Plants > Roots > Endosphere ... | reverse complement strand
CCCGGCCCGTCGCCTGGGATCGGCTCGCCGCCATCGCGATGCCGGTGGAGGGCGCGCTGCAGCGCTTTGCCGTCGCGGGCGGCACGCTCTACGTGGCCGAAGGCGCGACCGGCCCGACGCGGCTGCGCGCGATCGACCTGAAATCGCGCCGCAGCACCACCCTCGCGCTGCCGGCGGGCAGCGGCATCGCCGCCCTCGTGCGCGTGGGGCGCAACGAGGTCGCCGCGCAGGTCACGAGCTGGGTCGAGCCGACGGTGTGGTCGCGGCTGGTGGGCTACCGCGTGCGCCGCACGGCGATGGCCATGGCCGCGGACGCCAGCTTCAACGACTGCGACATCGTGCGCGAAGTCGCCACGTCGCGCGACGGCACGTCGGTGCCGGTCGACATCATCCGGCCGCACGGCACGCGCCTGGACGGCCGCAACCCGGTGCTGCTGGTGCCGGCCGGCTCGCTCGGCGCGGGCGTGTCGCCGGACTACGACGTCACGCGCCGCGTGTGGCTGGATCGCGGCGGCGTGATCGCGCTGGCCACGCTGCGCGGCTCGTCCGACGCGGGCGAGGCGTGGCGCGTGGACGGCCTGCGCGCGAAGCGCCAGAACGGCGTGGACGACTTCGTCGCGGCCGCCGAGATGCTCGTCAAGCGCGGCTACACGCAGCCGGCGCTGCTGGCCGCACGCGGCCGCGGCGACGGCGCCACGGTGGTCGGCGCGGCCGTGGCGCAGCGCCCGGAGCTGCTGCGGGCCGTCGTCGCCGCCAATGGCCGCTACGACCTGCTGCGCCTCGAGCGCGACGCCGCCGGCGCCTACGACGCGCCCGACTACGGCAGCGTCCAGGAGCGCGCCCAGTTCGACGCGCTGCTTGCGCTGTCGCCGCTGCGCGCGGTGCGCGACGGCGCCCACTACCCGGCCGTGCTGCTGGAGGCCGGCGTGCGCGACGGCCGCGTCGACCCGGCCCAGTCGCGCAAGTTGGCGGCCCGCCTGCAGCAGGCCAACCCCAGCGGCCGCGTCACCCTGCTGCGAACCGACGTCTCCAGCGGACAAGCGGCCCAGGCCAGCCTGTCGGCCGCCATCGACCAGGCGGCCGACGAATACGGCTTCCTGCTGCACGAGGTGGTGGCGGCCCAGTGACGCTCTCGATGGCAGGTGCGCCCGTTTGACGCAGAATCGCCTTCGACCCTTCATCGCCGGCCCGCCATGAACGCCCCTGAACCGCTCTCGCTCGCCCTGCCCGACGGCAGCACGGTCTCCGCGCTCCTGTGCGTGCCCGACGACGCGGCGGCGCTGTACGTCTTCGCGCACGGTGCGGGCGCGGGGATGAACCATGCGGGGATGGCGTCCGTGGCCGACGCGCTCGCGGGCGTGCGCGTGGCCACCCTGCGCTACCAGTTCCCGTACATGGAGCGCGGCTCCAAGCGGGTGGACTCGCCGCCGGTCGCGCACGCCGCCGTGCGGGCCGCGGTCGCCGAGGCCGGTCGGCGACTGCCGGCCCTGCCGCTGTTCGCGGGCGGACGCTCGTTCGGCGGCCGCATGAGCTCGCAGGCGCAGGCGCTCGCGCCGCTGGACGGCGTGCGCGGCCTCGCGTTCGTCGGCTTCCCGCTGCACCCGGCCGGCAAGCCCGGCACGGAGCGGGCGCAACACCTGGCGGACGTCGCGATCCCGATGCTCTTCCTCCAGGGGACGCGCGACGACCTGGCCGACCTGTCGCTGCTGGAGTCGGTGCTGGCGCCGCTCGCGCCGCGCGCCGCGCTGCACGTCGTCGACGACGCGGATCATTCGTTCCACGTGCGCGCGTCCTCCGGCCGCAAGGATCCGGAGGTCGTGCTCGAACTGGCACGCACGATGTCGGCATGGTTCCTGGCCGTGGGCCGGAACTGAGCGGCCGGCACCTGGCAAGGCGGGAAATTCATGACGACGAGCAGCGAGAACGCCGGCCCGGTGACGGCCATCAACGTCTTCACGGTCGACCCGTCGAACCAGCAGGAGCTGGTGGACCTGCTCGCGCATGCGACCGAGACCTCCGTTCGCGACGTGCCGGGATTCGTCTCGGCCGCGCTGCATCGGAGCGTCGACGGCAGCAAGGTGACGATGGTCGCGCAGTGGCGCAGCGCGGCGCACTACCAGCGCTACCAGGCGATGCGGTCGGAGTCCGGCGCGGCCTGGGTGGCCCGCGTCCTGGCCATCGCCCGGTTCGAGCCCGGGACGTACGACGTGGTCCAGGTCTTCGCGGGCCGCAACCAGGACTGATTCGAAACCCCGGCCCGGGCGCGACGGCACGGCCTCGCCTGCGCCTGGAACGGCCGGGGCGCGCGCCGCGTCGCCTGGTGAAAAGGCGCGCTGCGCAGCCCGTGCAGATACGGAGGCGGCGCCGCTGCGCCACCGCGTATGCTGTGGCCCCACCGCAATTGGAACCTCCCCACCAGGGAAAACGCATGACGAACCAGCAGCCAACAGCCGCCGGCAGGATGCCGCCGCAGATCCCGTACATCATCGCCAACGAAGGATGCGAGCGCTTCAGCTTCTACGGCATGCGCAACATCCTCACGGTGTTCCTGATGACGAGCCTGCTGCTCTCCATCCCGGAGGCGATGCGCAAGGACGAAGCCAAGGAGGTGTTCCACACCTTCGTCATCGGCGTGTACTTCTTCCCCCTGCTGGGCGGCTGGATCGCCGACCGCTGGTTCGGCAAGTACCCCACGATCCTCTGGCTGAGCCTGGTCTACTGCGCCGGCCATGCCTGCCTCGCGCTGTTCGACAAGAACCTGCACGGCTTCTATTTCGGCCTGTTCCTGATCGCGCTGGGCTCCGGCGGCATCAAGCCGCTGGTCAGCTCGTTCGTCGGCGACCAGTTCGACAAGAGCAACCGCACGCTCGCGCAGAAAGTCTTCGAGGCCTTCTACTGGATCATCAACCTGGGCAGCCTCTTCGCTTCGCTGTTCATGCCGTTGATCCTCAAGCAGTTCGGGGGCGCCGTCGCCTTCGGCATCCCGGGCGTGTTCATGTTCATCGCGACCGTCATCTTCTGGTCGGCGCGCAACAAGTACGTGCACGTCCAGCCCGCGGCGCACGCGGATCCGGACAGCTTCCTCAAGGTCGTGCGCACCGCGCTCTCGCTCGGAGCGGCAGGCCGGGCCGTGGCCATCGTCGGCGTCGTGCTGGCCGTCGGGGCGCTGTGCTTCTGGAACGACCTGGGCGTCGTCGCCGCGTTCTGCACGGCGCTGGTCCTGGTCATCGGCTTCGGTGGCGCGGGCGCCTGGATGGCGCTGGATCTGGCCACGCCCAAGCACGGCGCCGAAGCCGTGGCGGCGGTGCGCTCGGTGCTGCGACTGCTGGTGCTGTTCGGCCTGGTCACGCCGTTCTGGTCCCTGTTCGACCAGAAGGCCTCGACCTGGGTGCTGCAGGCCGACCAGATGACCAAGCCGGCGTGGTTCCAGTCCTCGATGATGCAGGCGCTCAATCCGCTGCTGGTGCTGATCCTGATCCCGTTCAACAAGATGGTGCTGTATCCGCTGATCGAGAAGCTCGGCGTCCGCCTGACGGCGCTGCGCCGCATGGGCGCCGGCATCGCGTTCGCCGGCGCGGCCTGGATCGTCGTCGGGCTGATGCAGCTGTGGCTGGACGGCGGCGACAAGGTCGCGATCACCTGGCAGGTGCTGCCGTATGCCTTGCTGACCTTGGGCGAGGTGCTCGTCTCGACGACCGGCCTGGAGTTCGCGTACAGCCAGGCACCGATGTCGATGAAAGGCGTGATCATGAGCTTCTGGAGCCTGTCGGTGACCGTCGGCAATCTCTGGGTGCTGCTGTCCAACGTGAGCGTGCGCAGCGAGGCGGTGACGTCGCGGGTGGCCGGCACCGGGCTGTCGATCACCGCGTTCCAGATGTTCTTCTTTGCCGGCTTCGCGCTGGTGGCGGCGCTGGCGTTCGCGCTGTACGCGCGCCGCTACCAGGTGCGCGACTACTACCGCGGCTGACGTCGGCGACCCGGCCGGCAGCGCGGTCCGCGAACGGGCCGCGCCGCGGCAGGGCGCGTCAGAGCAGCGTCGCCGGATTGCCCGCCGGCGCCGGGCCGCCCTCCGGGCCACCCGTCCACAGGTCCGCGAACAGGCGCGCCGGGGCCGCCGGATCCCAGAAGACGTGCGAGATCGCCCCGTCCAGGTCCCGGTAGAACACGTGCTGCTGCTGGCCGATCGCCACGGCCACCGGGTCGCCCGCGGCGAACGCGGCGCGGCTCCTGGCGTCGGTCCACTGGTCGACCACGAACGGGTGGTCGGGGTCGGGCGCGTTCTCGTTCCAGAACACGTGGTTGATCGCGCCGTCGACGCCGCGATAGAACACGTGCTGCTGGCCCGCGGTGGCCATGACGGCCAGGTCGCCGGCCGCCGGCGGCAGGCCGCCGATCCGGTCGCTCCACGAATCCCAGATCGGCTCGGGCCGGATGCTGCCGTCCCAGAAGATGTGCTGGATCGAGCCGTCGATGCCGCGGAAGAACACGTGCTGCTGCGCGCCGTACAGCATCGTCGCGGGCTTGCCGGCCGCCGCCGGCGCGCCCGAGCGGGCCGTCCAGGAGTCCCACACCGTGACCCCTTGCGGGAAGGACGGATCCCAGAAGATGTGGTTGATCGCGCCGGCGGCGTCGCGGTAGAAGATGTGCTGCTGGCCCGGCGTGCCCAGCGTGACGGGGTCGCTCGCCGCCAGCGGCGCGCCGGTGGCCATGGCCGTCCAGCAGTCCGCCACGGGATCGCCTTGCTGCACCGCGTCCCAATGGATGTGGTCGATCGCACCGTCGAAATCCCGGTAGAAGACGTGCTGCTGGCCGGGCGTCGCGAGCGTGGCCGGGTCGCCAGCGGCCGCGGGCGCGCCGGCCTTGGCCGTCCAGCAGTCGAACAGCGGCGCGTCCGCGCCCGGGAACCAGAACAGGTGGTTGATCGCGCCGTCGATGCCGCGGTAGAACGCATGCTGCTGGCCGGGCGTGGCCAGCGTGGCGATGTCGCCGCTGGCGATCGGGGCGCCCTGGCGCGTCCACACGTCGGACCACAGGCGATTGGTGGAGCCGTCGAAGAACACGTGGTCGACCGCGCCGTCCACGCCGCGATAGAAGATGTGCTGCTGCGGCAGCGCCACCTGCGTCACGGAGAAGCCGACCGTCGTCTGCGGGGCGCCGCCGCATGCGGTATCGGGGTTGCTCGTCGTGCCGGAGACCTGGCCCGCATGCGTGCCCAGCCGCGACAGGTCGCCGGGCGCGAACTGCACGACGTTGGTGAACACCTCGCCGTTGCAGTTCGGGTTCCCCGGATTGGAGACCAGCCAGCCCAGCAGCTCCGCGAGCCCCGAGTAGATCGCCGAGCAGGCGGCCAGGATGTCCTCGGCGACCTGGTCCACGTCCGACAACTCGAACGCGACGAACGCCATCATGGCCGACTCGATGCCCATCGCGATGCGCACGCCTTCGGCCTGCTGCTTGTCGGCGTCCGAGCCGCTCAGGTTGGCGAGCGAGAACGTCCACTGGACGGATTGCGCGTCGTCGATCAGCAGCGGGCCGACCGTCCAGGGGCCGGCGACGTCGTCGCCGGCATGCACGTTGGGCGCGGCCATCAGGCCGACCGTCTGCGGCGCATGGTCGTCGACGCGCACGGCCATGGTCAGCCAGTCGTCGTCGTTGTGGGCGCCGCGGCTGCGGCAGTTGTCGACGTGGAGGCGGTCGACGCTGAAGGTGTAGAGAAACTTCATGGGGTCCTCACTGGCTTGTCGTGCGTGGATCGAGGGCTTTGGCCTCGACGTCATCCGGACGCTGTGTCGTCGAATGACAGCTTCATGCTCAGCGCCGCGCCCCGGCGGGACAACCCCTCGGAGACCTGGCAGGATCGCCACGCGGATTCCGTCCGCGCGAGCCGCCGCCGCCTCGCGCGTGGCGCTTCTGATACGCTGCCGGGCCACCAGGGAACACGACGACAGATGACGCCGTTCGAACCGATGGACCCTGGACAGCCGCTTGGCGGCCGGAAGTGGCCTGCCATGAAGCCGATGGCGCGCGCGTCGTTCTGGCTGGCCGGACCGTCGATCGCGATCGCGCTGCTGGCCGGCCTGTTGGCGATTGGCGGCGGTGGCCCGGGCCTGTTCTTCCTGGTGCTCCTGGCGAGCGGCCTGTTCCTGGTCGCGATGCCGTTGCTGCAGTGGGGCCTGCTGGCGCTGCACGCGTTCGACGGTCGGCGCATGGCGATCACGCTCGCCGCATTCCTGGCGCTCGCCGCGGTCGTCGTCGTGATGGGCGCGTCGGGGCTGTTCAGCTTCTGGTGACGCGCCGCTAGATCGACAGGCCCACGTCGCCTTCGAGCACCGACGTCTTCATCCGCGGCCGCTGGCCGCTCTTCCACAGCGCGGCCGTGTGCACCACGCGGTAGCGCAGCGGGCCGCCGTCCGGTCGCTCGCTGCGCGTGACGGGGCGGGGGATGCAGACGAATTCCGTGCGCATCTCGGTCGTCGACAGCCGCACCTTCGCGTAGCCGTGTCCCCCGAGATCGACGAACTCGAGGTGCGGGGCGAGATCGGGGTTGGACAGCGCGCGGGCGCGTTCCAGGTCGAAGTGCTTCGCGTAGTCCAGGCACGAGCGGACGCCGTGCCGCAGCAGCATGTTGTAGGTCCAGGCGGGCGGCGCCCCGGCTTGCCGGTCCGCGAGGAACAGCGAGCGCAGCGGGGCATCCTTCGGGAGGCTGTGCTCGTAGGCCTCCATCGCGCCGGGGCTGGAGAGCGAGCCGCCGACGAAGCTCAGGCCGACCGGCTCGAACTTGCCGGGCGGCAGGTTGGCGGCCGCGTAGCCGGCCCAGAAGCTGTGGCGATCGCCCGAGACGATCGCAAAGCCGGTGATCTTCGCGTCGCGCACGAGGTCGTAGATCTCCGCGCGTTCCGCGTAGGCCGTGCCGTAGTCGCCGCCGCCGATCGCGGCGAACGAGCCGTCCTTCGGCCACGGCTCCTTCGTGAGTCCCGCGGGCAGGTTCTGCGGGTCGGCGCGCGAATCGAGCGCGCCTTCCGAGTTGCCCCAGATCTTCCACACCGCGGTCGATGCCTTGAGCCGGCCCTTGAACCAGGCCTTCTGCTCGGCGCCGAGGATGGACTGCGGCGGCGCATCGCGCTGCGGGTTGGCGATGCGGGCGTCGTTGAAGAAGAGATGCGCGGGCGGCTTGCCGCCGTCGAAGGCGCGACCGCCGTCCAGGATGCGCATCCCCGATTCGGGGAACATGTCCAGGAATTCCGCGCCGCCGAGCTTCTCGAGGGACGGGTCGCTGAAGGGATCCGCGTTCCGGTAGCTGTGCTGGTCGGTGATGAGCAGGTCCAGGCAGCGGCCGTAGCGCAGCGTGCGGTGGCCTTTGAGGCTGTGGATCGCCACCAGGTTGTTCGGCTCGGTGCCCAGGCCGTCGGCGTCGAACTCCCGGATCGGGACGTCCTTGACGGCCGGTGGATCGAAGCGCTCGAGCGAGCCGCCCGGCGGCGCGACGCGCGCGGGCAGGTACTCGAACCAGGCCTGGTTCGCCGCGACCTTGATGCTCTGGCCGGGCCGCTCGAACGACCCGGCCTTGACGGTGCTCTGCCAGCCCTGCCAGGAGAACTCGTGGTTGTCCCACATGGCCACGAAAGGCCAGCGGGCGCGCGCGTCCTCCAGGTCGGGATCGGCGAGGTAGCCCTTGTAGATCGCCCGGTAGCCGTCGACGGTCAGCGGGATGTGGAAGTTGCCGACCTTGTGGCCGTCGGGGATGCGCGCGACCTCGTAGATGGTGCGGTCGTAGCGCGTCTTGACCTCGTCCGGATACTCGACCACCTCGTAGATGAAATCGCCCAGGTGCAGGACGAAGCCGAGCTGCTCGGCGGCCGGCGCGCGTTCGTCCTCGTGGATCATCCGGCGATAGCCGTTGAGCTTGCCTTCGTTGATGTCCTGGCAGCTCACGAACGCGAAGTTCACGGGCCGCGGATCGTCGGGCAAGGGGGCCGTCATCGTGCGGCCGATGCGGCTGCCGTTGCCGTCCGCGTCGGTGAACCGATACCAGTAGACGCGCGCCGGCGCGAGGCCGCCGACCAGCACGCGCGCCGTCCAGTCCGCGGCGCTCGAGACCGCCGCCGGCGCCTGCGCGACGACGCGATGGAAAGCCGCATCCTCGGCGACCTCGACGGTCAGCAGCTCGCGCGTGCCTTGGTCGAACGGGCGCCGTGTCCACAGGAGGACGCTGTGCGGATCGGGGTCGCCCGAGGCGACGCCGTGGGGATACAGGTCGCGCCGCTCCTTCCAGTCGACGCCCGACCCGCGCGCCGGCGCGACCCAGGCCAGTGAAGCGCCGAGCGCGGCAGCGGTCTCGAGGAAGGCACGGCGGCTGATCGTCATCGTCGTCTCCTGGATGGGGTGGACGACATGTCACTCCCGGGCGGCGAACGCGTCAAAGCCTTTGCGACGAACGGCACCGGGCGCGTCCGACGCACGAAATCGCGGGTGCGAAGGACGTCCGGCCCGACCCGTCGCTGTCATCCTGCGCGCAGTCGCAGGATCCACGCGCGCCGGAGCTGCCAAGCAGGCAGCCGCATTCGACGACTCGGCGAAGCGAGCGGGTGGTGGCGCCAGGACGACGACCTTGGCGGAGGTGGACCCTGCGACTGCGCGCAGGATGACGAGGGTGGTGCGCGCGTCCGGCGGGGTGCGTATGTCCGGCCGCCAATGGGGCTCTGACCAACACAGTGCCGGGCACCGCATGGCCGAGGGCTCGCCTGCAGATCGGCGAGGAAAAAAAAGAGGCACCGCGCGGTGCCTCTCTTCGTTGCGACGACTGTGCGTCGACGCTTCAGCGATCGCGTTCGCCGTTCTTCTTGTCGCGGTCTTCCTGGCGCTCGCGCGGGGGCTTCTTGCGTTCGTCCTGCTGCGCCTTCTCGTGGGCCGCCTGCGGCTGGGCCTGCGGCTGGCCTTGCGGTTGGCCTTGCTGGCCCTGCGGGGCGGGCTGGGCCACCGGCTGGCCTTGCGGGCCGCGCGGGTTGTCGCCGCGACGGCGCGGGTCCTGCGGGTTGCCTTGCGGGGTGCCTTGTTGCGGCTGGCCTTGGTACTGCGGCTGGCCCTGCGCGGGCTGGCCGTAGCCCTGGCCCGGATGGCGCTGCTGGCCTGGCTGCCAGTTCGGCTGGCCTTGCGGCTGGCCGGGCTGGCCCTGCGGCATCGGCTGCGGTTGCGGCTGGCCTTGCTGCGGCTGGCCGTAGCCCGGGCGCTGCTGCCAGTTGGGTTGGCCTTGCGGCTGGGCCGGCTGGCCTTGCGGTTGACCTTGCGGCTGGCCTTGCACGGGTTGCCCGACGCCCTGGCCCGGCTGGCGTTGCTGGCCCTGCTGCCAGTTCGGTTGCTGGCCCTGGCCCTGCTGGCCCTGCTGGCCCTGGCCTTGCTGCCACTGCGGCGGCTGCCCGTTGACGGGGGCCGGCTGGCGCGGCGGCTGGTCGAACTCGGGACGGCCGGGGCGCGCGTTGCCGGGCGCCGTGGCGCCGCGGTCGGGGCCGCCGCGCAGCGGCTGGGCCGGCGGCAGCTGCACCGCGGCCTGGCCCGGGTGGAACACCGGCACGGCCTGGTTGGACACCGGTTGCGGCGCGGCGGGCCGGCCGGCCGGCGCGAGCTGCGCGGCCAGGTGGGCGCGCGCGGGCACCGAGTTCTGGAACGCCTGGCCGTTGGCCGTGGTGCCGGCGGGCGCTTCCACCGTCACGTTGGTCACGTTCGTGATGTTGGTGACGTTGTTGACCGTGTTGTGGCTGTTGACGTCGACGTTGCCGCGCACGCGCATGCCCACGTTGACGACGGCCGGTGCGCTCACCACGACGGCGGGCGGCGTGCCCACGGGCGCCGGCACGATCAGGCCGCGGCGCGAGCCCGGCGGCGGCGGCACGAACACGCCCTGCGGGCCGATCGGCGCGTGGCCGTACAGGCGCAGGCCCGGGGCGGCGACGGCCACCGAGATGCTCAGCCCCGGCGGCGGCGGCACGAAGTGGCGCTGCGGCGCGCACCAGAAGCCGGGCACGAAGACGACGACGTCGTTGCGGTGCTCGTAGTACGGCTGCACCCAGGTGTAGTACGGGCGCGGCGGCGGCGCCCAGCGGCCGGCGGCCCAGACCCAGCGGCCTTCCCACGCCCAGTAGCCGCCTGTCCAGACCGCGTCCGGATACGGCTGCATCGGCGGCACCTCGACCAGCATCGGCGGCGGCGCCCACTGCACGGCGATGGGCTCGGGCTGTTCCAGCGGCGGCTCGACGTAGACGCTGACGACCGGCTCGTCCTGGTCCTGCGGCTGGTCGTAGGCCGGCGAGGGTTGCGGATAGATGGGGGCGGGCGTGGGCGCGGGCTGCTGGTAGACCGGCTGCGGCGCCACGTAGCGCCGCGGGGGCGCCTCGACGACGCACGCGGACAGGAGGGCGGCGCCACCGAGGGCGGCGCCAAGCGTGCTCAGGCGCAGGAGGGCCTGGCGGGTCGGAGTGGTCATGTCGGGAAGATCCTTCTGGTGTCGCCCCGGCCGTGCGGGCGGATTCGGGCATTGTCGCGGGCCCGTGCAGGTTCAACGTCCGAATGGCGGAGTTGGTGGGCATGCGACACGCAAATTTACATTCGGCCCCGCCGATGGCCGCCCGAGGCGCTGGACCGGTGGCTCGCGCCGCGCACCTGACGGCCTCCGCCTCAACCCGCCGTGGGCGCCGCGCCGGCCGGCGGCCGGGCGACGAACCCGGTCTTCTCCCGGGCACTGAAGCCGCACGACTCGTAGAACCGGTGCACGGCCGGATCGCGTACGCCCGTCTGCAGCAGCGCCTTGTAGCAGCCGCGTCGCCAGGCCTGCGCCAGTGCGAAGCGCATCACCGCCTGGCCCAGCCCGGTGCCGCGGTGCGCGGCGTCGACCACCACGTTCTCGATCACGGCGTACGACGCGCCGCCCCGCGTGAGGTTGGGGATGACGTTGAGGTAGCACGTGGCCGCCACGACGCCATCGAGCGTGGCCACGACGATGGCGAGGTCGTTACTGGCGACGATGCGCTCAAGGATCGCGGCCAGGCGCTCGCGGGGCGCGACGATGTCGCCCGGGTTCAGCTGCGCGTACAGCGCGAGCAGCGCGTCGAGGTCGCCGCGCGTGGCGTGGCGCAGCACGGGCAGGGTCATGCGGCGGGCGGGCCCTTGAGTTCGACGACGTTGCCCTGAGGGTCGCTCAGGTAGATCGAGGGGCCTTCGCCTTCGGCGCCGTAGCGCGATTCGACCGGGCCGCCCGACAGCCCCAGCGAGGCCAGGTGCGCGCGGATCGCGGCTTCGTCGAACGGCTCGACGCGGAAGCACACGTGGTCGACGTTGTGGCCTTCCTTGCCCGGCGCCGCACCGCCGGCGCGGCCGAGCTTGCCGTCGATGGGGACGAGGTCGAGCATCGAGCGGCCGGCGCGCAGTTGCACCAGGCCGATCTCGTCCTGGCGGCGTTCGACGTGGCAGCCCAGGCCCTCGCAGTAGAAGCGCAGCATGGCGGGCAGGTCGACCACGCGCAGGACGATGTGGTCGATGTCGCGGATGTGGATCATGGGCAGGCGTGCAGTGGGAGCGATGCACGAGTGTCCCACGCGAGGCGCGCGCGTGACCCGCGCGCATCGCGGGGATAAGCCGTCAGTTGGCGCGCATCGAGTCGCCCGGTGCCGGCAGGTACAACTGCTCCTGCGGCACGAGGATCCACAGCAGGATGTACAGCGCGAGGCCGCAGCCGGCGAAGACGATGCCGAACGTGAACACGAGGCGCCACACCCACGACGGCACGCCTGTCACCTGGCCGATGCCGCCGCACACGCCGCCGAGCCAGCGGTCGCTGAGGCTGCGGCGGAACTGGTGCAGGGGCGAGTACGCGGGCGCGCCGCGCGCGGCAGGCGAGCCGCTGAGGACGCGGGCCTTGGCGCGCGCGAACTCCTCGTCGGACAGGATGCCGCGTTGGTGGAGGTCGCCGAGCTTGCCGAGTTCGTCGCTGTCAGACATGGTGTTCTCCTTGGGGGAAGCGTTGATCGATGGGTGCAGATTACGCTTGCGCCCCCCGGCGCCGCCAGCCGCTTGCGACGGGCTGCAGCGCCGTCCGACAGGCCCGCTCGACGGGCCGACGGAACGGTGCGCGTGGCCCGTCGCGCCGCGCGACTCAGTGCTTCGCGTTGTCCTTGTTGAAGCCGCGCGTGGGCACCATGGTCGGACGCGGGCCGTCCTTCGAATCGCTGCAGGGCGCCTGCCATTCGCGCAGCTCGGTGGCCAGCAACTGGTTGCCGTCGCGCTCGGCCAGGGCGATCAGCTCGAAGACGTTCTGGTCGTTGACCAGCTCGTGCGCCACGCCCAGCTTGAGCTGGCGGTAGATGTGTTGCGGATCGGTCGAGTCGTTCTGCGCTTTCATGGGCTCTCCAGGAATGAATCGCTTCGCGGCAACGCCTGTGCCCGTCCTGGGCAAGGACGTGCCGTTGGCGCAGTGTGCTCCGCGCGCGATTGACCTTGGTCGCTACAGGCGCAATTGCCCGGCGTAGCCCGTCAGCTCGAGGTAGCCCCAGCCCAGCGTCCGACCGTCCTCGGCCCGCAGCGCCGACAGGCCTTCCCAGTAGATCGCGCCCGTGGAGCCGCGGCTGTCGAGCTCCTGGTCGTCCTGCAAGGCCGCCACGCCCCAACGGCCCGCGGGCGTCGCCAGCGCCCACTCGACGGGGAACGTGGCCCGCGTGCGCGGGCTCGTCCAGCGGCGCAGCGGCTCGAACGCGACCTCGCCGGCCGCGAAGTTGCGCAGGACGCCGGCTGGGCTGCGGTACGAGCCGCCGGCCCAGATCACGCTGCCGTCGGGGCGGCGCACGCGGAAGGCCATCAGCGCGGCGCCGTCGATGAGGTTGAAGCCCACCCAGTCCCAGCCGACCGCGCCGTGGGGCAGGTACTGGTCGGCCCATTCGTGGTCGAGCCACGCGCGCCCGCGCACGTCCCGCGCCGGCGCGCCGGTGCGCTCGAGGCGGCCGCGCACGGCCAGTTGCGGCTCGCTGTAGTAGCGGCTGGCCTCGGACGGATCGGGGCCCTTCTGCGACCAGCCGTCCTGGCCCTGCTGCAGCAGCGGCTGCGTGCCGGCGAGATCGAGCGCCAGCGCGAAGCGGTCGGCACGCACGTCGATGCGCAGGCGGGTGCGTGCATCGTCGGGGCCGCCGGGCGCGAGGCGCTGCAGCGTCCAGCCGTGCAACTGCACGGCCTGGGGCTGCGCGGGCCCGGGCGTGGTCGCGAGGCCGAAGCCCTGGCGCGCGACGCGCTGGTCGTGCAGCGAGCCGCCCGCCTGCGCGCCGGCGGCCAGGTCGGTGACGGCCACGTGGGCGAACACGAGCTGGCGCGCGGCGAAGCGGCTGGCCGAATCGGCGGCCAGGCCGGTGCGGCTGCGGAAGAACGTGACCTGGAAGCCGAACTCGGGCGTCTCCTCGACGCGCTCGTCGTCACCGGTCCGCAGCCAGCCGGTGACGTACCACCACTCGACGTGGGTGTCGGGGTGGCTGCCGTGGTCGGCCGGGAAGACCAGCGGGCGGCGCGAGACGCCCAGCGGCGGGTTCTCGGCGGGACTGGCCGGCGCCGAGGCCTGGGCCTGCACCGCGCGCGGCGCGACGAGCATCGCCGGCAGCAGGCCGAGCAGGGGGCGGCGGCGCATCAACGTGGGCTCCGGGGGCGAGGCAGGGACGGCAAGGGCATGCGGCAGTGTCGGCGACTTCGCGTCTCGTGGAAAACCAGGGGGAGGATTTTCCAGGAGTTGGCGCCGCGCGCGGCCCGCATGTCGCTTCAGGACAAGACGTGGCGCGATTTGCCCGGAAATGATGCGCCCCCATGGACACGCCCATTCCGATCAAGACGGCTGCGTTCCGCGCCGAGTACCGCGCGGACGTGCTGCCGGCGCGCTACTCGGGCGCGGCGCACGTCGCGCTGGTGCTGGCGGTGGCGGGCGGCGGCATCGCGGCGGCGCTCGCGTTCGCGGCGTCGCACGGCGCGCACTGGACGGACACCTGGATCGTGCCGCTGACGGCCGTCGTGGCCAATGTCGTCGAATATGGCGCGCACCGCGGGCCGATGCACCACCGCACGCGGGTGCTCGCCGCGCTGCACACGCGCCATTCGCGGCGCCACCACCGCTTCTTCGTGGCCGACGCCATGCCCTTCGAGGGCCTGCGCGATTTCCACGCCGTGCTGTTCCCGCCGATCCTGCTGCTGTTCTTCGGTGCGATCGCGTGTGGCCTGGGCGCGCTGGTGTCGCTGGTCGCGCCGGCGGGCGTCGCCGCGCTGTTCGTCGCGAGCGCGCTCGGCTACTACCTGCTCTACGAGCTGCTGCACTTCGTCTATCACGTGCCGCCGCACTGGCGCGCGGCGCGCCTGCCGGGCGTGCGCTGGCTCGCGCGCCTGCATCGCGTGCACCACGACCCGCGCCGCATGCAGAAGGCCAACTTCAATCTCGTGTTCCCGCTGTGCGACCGCCTGGCCGGCACGCTGGACACGGGCGCCGCGGCCGCGCCGGCCGACGCCTCGTTCGACTCGACGGGAGCCACGCGATGACCCTTCCAGCCTCCGGCCGCCGGCGCTTCGTCGCCGCGCTCGGCGCCCTCGGCGCCGCCGGCGTCCTTCCCGCGCAGGCCCTGTCGCGCCCGCAGGCCGCGGCCACGCGCACGCCGCTGTCGCGACCCGTCGCGCAGATGCAGGCCAGCTACGACGTCGTCGTGATCGGCTCGGGCTACGGCGGCGCCGTCATGGCCGCGCGCCTCGCGCCGGGGCGGCGGCTGGCGGTGCTGGAGCGCGGGCGCGAATGGGCGCCGGCGTCCTTTCCCGGCACGCTCGCGGACGCGCTCGCCCAGTTCCGCAGCAGCGCGCAGCCGCTGGGCCTGTACGACTACCGCATCGGCTCGACGATGGACGTGTTCGCCGGCAGCGGCCTGGGCGGCACGTCGCTGGTGAACGCCAACGTCGTCGTGTCGGCCGACCGCGACGTCTTCGACGCGTGGCCCGCCGCGATCCGCCAGGACGCGGCCAGCGGCGCGCTGGACGCCTGGGAGGCGCGGGTGCGGGCGATGCTCGGCGCAGACCAGGTGACGCAGGCCGATGCGCTGCGCAAGCACTGGTTCCACCGCTCGACCACCGACGCGCGCCAGCGCGCGGGCGTCGGCACGCGCTTCGCGCCGCTGCCCATCGCCGTGAACCTGCACCGCTACGCCGGCGTGCCCAACGTGCAGGGCGTGGTGCAGGCGCTGTGCACGCACTGCGGCGACTGCGTCACCGGCTGCCGCGTCGGCGCCAAGAACACGCTGGACGTCAACTACCTGCCGCTGGCCTGCGCGGGCGGGGCGGAGATCTTCGCGGGCGTCGAGGTCGACTGGCTGGAACACCGGCCCGACGGTCGCTGGAACGTGCATGTCATCGTGCGCCAGGACGGCGCGCCGGCGGTGCACGCCACGGTCGACGCGGGCAGCGTGGTGCTGGCGGCCGGTGCGCTGGGCAGCACGCAGGTGCTGCTGCGCTCGCGGGCGATGGGGCTGGCGCTGTCGCCCGCGCTCGGCACGCGCTTCTCGTCCAACGGCGACCTGCTGGGCTTCGGCTACGACACCAACGTCCAGACCAACAGCGCCGGCTTCGGGCTGAACGCGCCGCCGGCGGGCGTGCGGCGCGTGGGCCCGACCATCACGGGCATGGCCGACTACCGCGCCAACCCGGTGCTGGCGCAGCGCTACCTGATCGAGGACGGCGCGGTGCCGCGCGCGCTCGTCGACGCGGCGCGACTGGCGATGCCCGTGGCCGCGGGGCCGTTCGGCGACTTCCTGGCGTCCGAGCGCCTCGCCAAGGACCTGCTGTCGATGCGCAGCGACGGCGCGCTCGACCACAGCATGGTCTACCTGGGGATCGGCCACGACAGCGCCTCGGGCCGCATCCAGCTCGACCCCTTCGGCAACGCGCAGGTCGTCTGGCCGAACGTCATGCAGGAGCCCTTCGTCGCGCGGCTGCGCGCCGAGATGAACGCGCATGCGCAGGCCTTCGGCGGGCGCTACGTCGACTACCCGCGCACCAGCCCGATCTTCGGCGGCGCGCTCACCACCGTGCATCCGCTGGGCGGCTGCCCGATGGCCGATCGCGTGGAGGACGGCGTCGTCAGCGCCGACGGCCAGGTGTGGGACGGCCGCGCCGGCGGCTCCGTGGCGCTGCCCAACCTGCGCGTGGTCGACGGCGCGATCCTGCCCGGCTCGGTCGGCGTCAATCCGCTGCTGACCATCGCCGCGATCGCCGAACGCGCGGCCGAGCGCTTCCATTGAGACGGGGGACGACATGCTGCGACGACTGCTGGCCACCCTCTTGCTCGCCTGCTGCGCCCTGGCCGCGCACGCCCGCGGACTCGCGTTCTCCGAGACCATGGGCGGCTACGCCTACCAGGACGGCGAGTTCCGCAACGCGAGCGTGTCGCTGCGCGTGACCATCGCCGACATCGACGCGTGGAGCAGCAACCTGAACACGCCCGCGACGATCGCGGGCACGCTCTACATCGACCGCCTGCCGGCGCAACCGATCACCGGCACGCTGGTGATCCTCGCGCCGGCCGCGGGGCAGGGCGGCCGGCTGCTGACCTACCGCTTCACCAGCGCCACGCTGCAGTTCACCGGCTTCAAGCACGTGCAGGACCAGGCCGGCACCGAGGTCTTCGACGACATGACGACGCTGCACGGCCTGTTCCAGCCCCGCGGCGCGACGCCGCCCACGGCGGTCGGCCTGATCGACGGCGCGCAGTGGACGAGCGAGCTGCACTTCGCGTGGTGGGACGTGGGCACGGTGGCGTCGTTCATCGGGTCGTTCTCGACGATCAACACGCCGTGGTGGCAGGTGCTGGATGTCGAGGGCATCTTCGCGGCCCGTATGTTCGGCGCGCTCGCGACGACGCTGTTTCCCTGGCTGGACTGATGCTGCCGCCCGCCATCGCGCCGTTCGATTCCCCCAGCGTGTCGGGCTCGTATGCCGGCGCGCTGCGCGCGTTCCTGGACAGCCGCGGCCTGCCCGCGGCCGGCGGGGCGGGCATGGGCGGCGTGCGGGTCGCCGGCGATGTGCTGGGCGACGCGCTGGTGGGCGGCGGGCGCGAACTGGACGATCCGCTGCTGGGCATCCGCTTCGGCACGCGCGTGGGCTGCGCGGGCTTCGGCCTGCTGGGCGTGGCCGCCGCGACCGCGACCAGCCTGGGCGAGGCCGTGCGCCACCTGCGGCGCTTCGAATCGCTCACGAGCACGCTGGGCGGCGTGCGCGTGCGACGCGAGGGCCGGGCGGTGACGCTTGCGTGGCGTCCGGTGCGGCCGGTGGCGCCGGCCGTGGTGGAAGGCATCCTGGCGGGGTGGGTCTCGTTCGGGCGCTACCTGCTGGGCGAGCACGTGCGCGTGCGCGGCCTGGGCTTCGCCCACGCGCGATCGTCGGCGATCTCCGCGTACGAGCAGCAGCTCGAGTGCCCGGTGCGCTTCGGCTCGCACGAGGCCAGCGTCACCATCGACGCCGACCTGATGGACGCGCGTCCGCGCTGGGCCGACGCACGCATCAACGCGGCGCTCGGCGCCTGGCTCGATCGCTGCACGGTGGCCGTGGCGGCGCCCGAGTCGCTCGGCACGACCCGGCGCGTGGCGGGCCTGCTGGCCGCGCTCGGGGCGCCGGGCGATGTCGACGAGCGCGGCGTCGCGGCGGCGCTGGGCCTGCATCCGCGCACGCTGCAGCGCCGGCTGGCGGCCGAGGGCGCGAGCTTTCGCGTGCTGCTGGACGCCGCGCGCGCCCAGCACGCCATCGTCGCGTTGCTCCAGGACACTCCGCGCCTGGCCCAGCTCGGGGCCGACATCGGCTTCCACGAGCAGTCCTCGCTGTGCCGCGCGTTCCGCCGCTGGACCGGCTACGCGCCCCTGCCGCTGAAGGCGCGCCTGGGCCCCGTCTTCCACTCGCTGCGGCCCGCGCTCGATTCCTTTCCACCACCACCCTCAGAAGAAGCCGAGACATGACTCCCACGTCCAAGAAGACTTCCCGCCTGCAGCGCGTCGCGCTGGCCGTCGCCGCCGCCTGCGCCGCGTGCGTGGCCGCGCCGGCGAACGCGTTCACGCAGGACACCCACCGCCGCATCGTGCTCGACGCCGTCGCCTACATGGCCGCGCACCCGACCACCACCAACTACGCCAAGCTCGTCGCCGGCGCCGCGCGCGCGGGCTACAGCATCGACCAGTTCGCGCAGATCATGGGGCAGGGCGCGTACGACGTCGATTCGTTCGCCGACACCTACATCTGCGGCGCGATCACCGGCGACTGCGAGAAGGCGCCGCTGTGGGGCCTGGGCACCTCGATCGCCAAGTACTCGTCGTTCTGGCACTTCGAGGACCATGCGCACGGCAAGGACGTGCACGGCAACCCGTACGGCGGCTACAGCTACAGCCGCGTGCCGATCACCGGCGACGTCGACGTGCTGGCCGCCGGCTGGCTGTGGAACGACTACCTGGACGACGGCCGCGGCGGCCAGGGCGGCATCTTCGGCGACGGCACGAAGTACGACACCTTCCATCGCACCGAGGCCAACTACCGCCAGGGCAGCACGTCGACGGTGGGCATGTACTCGGACTACCAGAACTTCCCGTTCCAGCCCGTGAGCAACCTCGGCCAGTACTGGTTCGGCCAGTTCCTCGCGATGCCCACCGCGCAGACCCTGGGCTTCGTCTGCCACACCGCCGACCTGCTGGTGCCGCAGCACACCTGGAACACGCTGGGCAACAACCACTCGGGCTTCGAGGAGTGGGTCGAGAGCTACTGGGACAGCGAGCAGCTCGACTCGTTCGACCTGGTCGACGCGGCGTTCAAGGATCTGACGGTGCCCGCGCCGACCGCCACCGACCTGCGCGCGCTGTGGCACCAGGCGGGCGCCTACTCGTACGCGAACGGCGCGCTGGCGCTGTCGTCGACGGACCAGGCGGACCGCGTGGCGGTCGCCAGGAAGGTCGTGCCGCATGCGACGGCGCTGGTCGTGCTCCTGCTCAATCGCGGCGCGGAGCGGCTCGTCCAGTGAGGGTGGCGGCGCGGGCCCGGCGGGGCGTGGTGCTGGCGGTGCTGGCCTTGGGTGCCGGGACTGTGGCCCTGGCGCAGGAGTCGAGGGCGGTGGTGCGTGCATTCGGGGACGACGCCGGTCGAGGGTCGGACCGGGCGTCGTCGTCGCAGGACGCCGTGTCGCCGGCGCCGCCTGGGCCGACGATGTCCGACCCGCCGCGTCCTGCGGTCGCCGGCGCGCACGCTGCGCTGCGCGTGGGGGGCTGGCGCTTGAGTGCGGCGGCGCTGGCGTTGCTCGATCGTGTCGCGCGGGTCCGGCAGCCCGATGCGAGCGCGGCCACGGTGGCGGCGGCGGCACTCGAGGACCGCGTCGTCGGCGAGTACGCGCTGGCCAGCGTCGGCGACGATGCGCTGTTCGACAACCGCTTCGTCGCGCTCACGCCCGAGGCGTCGGCGGAGGCGTCGCTGGTCGCGTCGATCGAGACGGCGTGGCACGCCGAGCTCGCTGCGGCGTTCGCCAAGGACGGCGGGCTGGGGCGCGTCGTGCGGCGGCATCCGTTGACGGCGGATCGCCTGCGCGCGCTGCTGGGCGCAGGGACGCAGGTGCGCCTGGACGACCGGCTGCCGGCGGCGCGCGAGGCGGCGCTGGGGGAGGTCGTGTTGCTGGAATGGCGTGTCGACGGGGCGGACTTTCGCGTGGGCCGTGGACCTGGCGGCGCAGCGGACCTTCGCGGTGCTGGGGACGTGCGCGACGCGCATGGCGATCATGACCGCTGCGATGCGCCCGGCGCCGCCGACCGCCATCCCTTCGACAGCGGGCGCGCGACGCTCGCCGATGTCTGGCGTCGGCTGACCCTGCAGGAGCGCAACGCGCTGTACAACGGCGACGCGGCCTACGCGATGCACCAGGCCGAGGAGCTGGCGCGGCGCGCGGCGATACGGGGGTGGGTGTCCAGGCACGCGGGCATCGGCGAAGCGGACTTCGACGCGCTGCTGGCCCTCGTCGCCGACCACGACCGGCGCATCGCCTTCATGCGCTGGAGCGGTGCGGTCGCCGAGGATCACTATCACAGCGCCGAACTCGAACGCCTGCGCAAGGCGGTGTCCGACGACGACGTGCGGCGCTGGTACGACGCCCACCCGGACGCGTTCCCCCGCACGGAGCGGGTGCGCGCGCGCCATGTGCATTGCGACGACGAGGCGCCCTGCAACGACGCGAGCGCGGCGCTCGGGCGCGGCGAGTCTTTCGACGCGGTGGCGCGGCGCTTGTCCAGCGCCGGTGACGCCGCGGCGGGAGGCGACCTCGGCTGGATCGACGCGCAGCGCGCTCGCGAGGACTGGCTGGCGCAACTGGCGTTCGCGCTGCCGCCGGGGCCGGCCGCCGGCCCGCTTCGCAAACCTGGCGCGGATGGCGCGGACGGAGGCTGGGAGATCGTGCAGGTGCTCGAACGCGTGCAGGGGCGCCATCCGGCGGACAGCGAAGCCGTGCGCTTCGGTGCTGGCCGCGCGATCGCGCACGAGCAGGCCGTCGCGCGCTACGGCGAGCTGCGTGCACGCCTGCTCGCCCAGGCGGACGTGGAACTCGATCCCGCGCAGCTCGGCTTCGGCCGCGAGGCGCTGGCGGCGGCGGAGGCGGCGCGATGAGGGCCGGCTGGATCGCTGCGGCCGTCGCGGTGCCCGCGTTGCTGCTCGGGGTGTTCGTGCTGGGCGGGCACGAGGACGCGGCGACGTCTGCCGCGCGAGCGGGCGCTGCCACGGACCCGGCGACGCAGCGCGATGCCGATGTGGCGGCCGCGCCGGCCGCATCGGCTGG
>Ga0207427_100499_pt1 | contig 20877 bp, 14 predicted proteins | sample AraplaCL_Cvi_mMS_FD_184268 | JGI IMG/M metagenome (GOLD analysis project Ga0207427, IMG submission 184268) | Arabidopsis root microbial communities from the University of North Carolina, USA - plate scrape CL_Cvi_mMS (SPAdes) (version 2) | ecosystem: Host-associated > Plants > Roots > Endosphere ... | reverse complement strand
GAGCCGGCGGTGCGCGTCGTCCGATTCGTCCGGCGGCACGCTCTGCCTGGCGCACAGGTAGCGTTCGCCGAACACGTCCAGCCAGGCCTCGACCGTGTGCGCCGCGCGCACGTCGCCGGCCATCTCCAGGCAGCGCGCGGCGATCTCGGCCGTGCACAGGTGGTGCTCGTGCCAGGCCCTGCGCAGGCGGTAGCGCGAGAGCCGCTCGGGGGCCAGGGACAGCACCGGGAAGCGGTCGAGGAACGGGCTCTTGCGGAAGGCCTTGCGAGCATCGGCCCAGGTCCCGTCCAGCAGGATGAACAGCGGCCGGCGCACATCGGCCGGCGCGGCGTCGGGCCACTGGTCGACGACGCGCTCGGGCGCCGCGAACTCGCCGGGGAACACGACCACCGGCTGCCAGCGCGGGTCGTCCAGCAACCGGGGCAGCGCCGGGTCGACCTGCGTGCGCGACCACGCGAACGCGTGCGTGTCCGGGACGACGTCGGCCACCAGCCAGCCGGTGTTGCTGGGCTTGAGCGCCTCGAACTCGGGCATCAGCAGGCACACGCCCGCGCGCGTGGGCACGCTCGGGCGCAGCGCGCAGGCGCAGTGCGTGGGCGCGAGGCGGCAACGCTCGCAGCGCGGCTTGCGCGCTTCGCCGCGATCCAGGCGCGGGCGCTGCTCGTTGCCGGCCAGGGCCGTGCGCAGCCGCATGACCGCGTGGGCGCCCGCTGCGTCGTCGACGGGGTCGTTCACGGCGGCATTCGCAAGCGGATGGTCAGCCCGCCGGTATGCGCGCCGCGGCCAGCATCGCGCGGCGCCCTCAGGGCTGCGCCACCCGCGTCTTGGCGGGCACGGCGCGCGCGGGCGTGCCGCCCTTGTGCGCGACCACCGTCCTGCCCTTGCGCAGGGGCGCCTTCGACACGGCCACGTGCGCGCCGCTGCGCGCGTTGGGCGCCTGCGCGACGCGCGTCTTCGCGGGCGCCGCCTTGCCCTTGGCCGCGACGTGCGCGGCCGGGCGCGACGACGCGCGCGCCAGCGAGGTGGAACGCGGCAGGAACAGCACCGCCGTCGAGCCCGCTGCGAACTTGCCGCTGGCCGAGACGTGATTCCACGTCGCCACCTGCGTCGGGCTGACGTGCCAGCGGCGCGCCACGGAGGCGACTGTCTCGCCGCCCTTGCCCACGCGCATGTTCACGCGGCGGGTGGGCGGCAGGTCGGGCGCCAGCGAGATCGCGGCCGAATCGGCCACGGCCACCGAGACGTCGGCGATGTGCTGGGCCGAGCGCGGCACGAGCAGCGTCGACCCCGCCTTGACCAGCATGCGCGCCGGGATGCGGTTGACCTCGCGCAGCTCGGTCTCGCTCATGCCCACGGCCTTGGCGGCATCGACGGGGCGCATCGTCTTGCCGACGCGGTAGACCGTCCAGGTGGCCAGCGGGCCCTGGTGCGCCTTGACGGCGCGCACGAAGTCGTCGGCGTTGTCGTAGGGGAGCAGCACCTGCGGCGTGCCGGCCGCGAGGATCACCGGCTTGTCCAGCTGCGGGTTGAGCATGCGGAACTCGTCGAGCGACACGTTGGCCAGCTTGGCGGCGGTGTCGACGTCGATGTCGCGCTCGATGGGCACGCTCAGGAAGTACGGGTGGTTGCCCACCGGCGGCAGCGTCAGCGAATAGTTCTCCGGGTGCAGCACGATGTTCTTGACCGCCTGCAGCTTGGGCACGTACTCGCTGGTCTCCTTGGGCAGGGACAGGCTCGCGTAGTCGGTGGGCAGGCCGCGCTTCTGGTTGCGGGCGATCGCGCGCTGGACGTTGCCCTGGCCGCAGTTGTAGGCGGCCAGCGCGAGCTGCCAGTCGCCGAACATGTCGTGCAGGCGTTGCAGGTAGTCGAGCGCGGCGCGGGTGGACGACAGCACGTCGCGCCGGTCGTCGCGGAAGATGTTCTGCTTGAGGTCGAAGTCCTTGCCCGTGGCCGAGACGAACTGCCACATGCCCGAGGCCTTGGCCACCGACATCGCCTGCGGGTTGAACGCGCTCTCGGTGAAGGGCAGCAGCGCCAGCTCGGTGGGCATGTGGCGGCGCTCCACCTCCTGGGTGATGTGGTACAGGTAGCGCGAGCCGCGCGCCGTCATGCGGGCCACGTAGTCGGGGCGCGAGGCGTACCACTGCTCCCACTGCTTGACGACGGGGGTGTCCAGGTCGGGGATCGCGAAGCCGCCGCGCACGCGGTGCCACAGGTCGGAGCGGGCGGCGCTGTCGTCCAGGTCGACGCGGGTGTCGGGCTGCAGCGGGTCGTACGGCGGCAGCACGGCAGGGCCCGTCTTGGCGGCGTCGTCATCGTCATCGTCGTCGGCCGCCATCGCCTCGGCGTCCGACGCGGCGGCGGCCGGGGCGCTCGCGGCCGGGCCGGCGGCCGCGACGACGGCCGGTTGCGACGCGCTCTCCGCAGTGGCGGAGGCGGCGGCTGCGGGCTGCACGGCGGCCGCGACCACCGGGGCCGGGCCGTTCGCGGCGGAGATGTCCACCGTGGAGCAGGCCGCCAGCGCGATCGACAGGGCCAGGGCCAGGGCGGACAGCAGGGGCTGGCGCGGCGAGATTCGGGTCTTGTTCAAAACGTGTTCTTCCATTCGCGCAAGGCGGCCAGGACGTCGACCGGGTCGGTGGATGCGGCGCCGTGAGCCTGCGCCGACGCGACCACGTCGGGTTCGCGTACGCGCAGGAACGGGTTGACGGCACGTTCGGTGGCGATCGTCGAGGGCAGGGTCCAGGCGCCTTCGGCGCGCAGCGCCTTGCAGCGGGTCTCGTACTCGGCCAGGGCCGTGTTGTGGGGCTCGACCGTGCGCGCGAAGCGCAGGTTCGAGAGCGTGTATTCGTGCGCGCAGCAGACGCGCGACTCGCCCGGCAACGCGGCGAGCTGAGACAGGGAGTGCTGCATCTGTGCCGGAGTTCCCTCGAACAGCCGGCCGCAGCCGCCGGAAAACAGGGTGTCGCCGCAGAACAGCCACGGCGCGCGGCCGGGCTCGGTGACGACGTAGGCGATGTGGCCGGCGGTATGGCCGGGCACGTCCAGCACGTCGACGCGGGCGCCCAGCAGCACGAACGTGGCGCCCTGGGACAGCTTCTCGACCGCCACCGGCATCGCCTCGTGCGCCGGGCCGTAGATCGCACCCTGCACCAGCGGTTTCAACTCGGCCAGGCCGCCCACGTGGTCCGGGTGGTGGTGGGTCACTAGAATGGCCGCGAGCCGCAGTCCCCGTTCGCGCAACGCGTTCTTCACGGGCGACGCTGCCCCGGGATCCACCACGAAGGCATTCGCGCCGTCGTGCAGCATCCAGATGAGGTTGTCGGCGAAGGCGGGTAAGGCGATCAGATCCATGGAATCAGGCGCTGCGATTATAGAGTTGGGCGAGTGGCTCAAGACACCGCCCGGCCGGGTGCTGCTCGCCTGGGAACAGGAGCGCATCGACCGCGCCGTGTTCGACATCTTCGGCTACCACGCGCTGCAGATGGGCCTGCCCTCGCTGGACGGGCTGCGCGCCAACCGCATGCCGCACCGCTGGCTCGCCAGCGCCAGCCTGGTCAATCCGGAGCCCGAGCCGATCGCGCCGGCGCTCGACCTCTTCTCCACCCAGCCCCTGAAGGTGCCCGTGGCGCTGCACTGCTGCGCCGAGGCGCTGCCGTTCGCCAGCAACAGCCTGGACCTGGTGGTGATGCCGCACACGCTCGAGATGTCGTCCGACCCGCACCAGGCGCTGGCCGAGGCCACGCGCTGCCTGGTGCCCGACGGCAAGCTCGTGATCTTCGGCTTCAACCCGATGAGCCTGTGGGCGCTGCGCCAGCGGCTCGGCCGCACGGGCCATCGCATGAAGATGGTCGACGAGACGCTGTTCCTGCCGAGCGCCGGCGAGTTCATCGGCTACTGGCGCCTGCGCGACTGGCTGCGGCTGCTCAGCTTCGACATCGAGATCGGCAAGTTCGGCTGCTACCGCCCGCCGTGGAGCACGCAGAAGTGGCTGGACCGCTACGCCTGGATGGAAGGCGTGGGCGAGCGCTGGTGGCCGGTGCTGGGTGCCGTCTACTTCCTGGTGGCCGTGCGGCGCGTGCGCGGCATGCACCTGGTGGGCAAGGTGCGCAAGACGCCCGTCAAGGCGGCCGCCACGGCGCCCGCGGTGGCGACGATCAACAAGCGGCGCCTCAGGGATTGAGGGCGTCGAGCTGACGCAGCCACTCGCGTGCCTGCACCTCGGCCCAGACGAGGTCGTCCTTGGAGTGGTAGTCGGCGTAGAAATTGGCGTTGATGGGCTTGCCGTGGACCAGCGCGATGACCATCACCGTCACCTGCTGGCTGGTCTCGTTGAGCTCCTTGCTGGCGATCGAGACCGGCCCGATCGTGGCCAGCACGAACGAGTTCGGGTGCTCTTCGACCAGGCCCAGCGACGTCGACGTCCCGACCTTCAGCGAGGTCGTCGTGTCGCCGGTGCGCTTGGCGACTTCCTGCCCCATCCGCTCCGCGCCGCTGGCCGCCTGCGCTTCGGCCGCCTTCAGAACCTTGTCGCCCTGTTCGCGCAGCGCCTTGCGGACCGCCTCGAACAGGGCGGGGGACATCCCGGAGGTCTCGTAGCTGCGGTAGGACAGGATCGTGCAGTAGCGCGGCATCGACGCCGCCGGGTCGCGGGCGCGCAGCCCGTCGACGTAGGCCTGCGGCACGCGCAGGGCGATGAGCCGGTAGTTCGACGAGAGCGAATTTCGCAGCATGTCCGTCACCGCCACCGCGCGGCCCTCGGGCGCCACGAGCCCCTCGGGCATCGGCAACGTGATCCGCTGGTCGCCCATGGTCACGACCAGCGTGCGGTCGGGGGCGGGCGCCGGCGCGGCACTGGCCGTTCCCCCGGCGATGCACGCGGCAAGTGCGATGACGGCAAAGCGCAGTTTCATGAGCGGATGGCGGTGTGTGCAGGAGCGATCGCGGGACTCTAACTCGCGTGCTTGGGTACGATGCCGTCCATGACAGGAAATTCGACGACCGAAGTGACGATCTACACGGACGGGGCCTGCAAGGGCAACCCCGGGCCGGGCGGCTGGGGGTGCTGGCTCTCGGCCAGCGGCAAGGAGCGCGAGCTGTTCGGCGGCGCCGCGCAGACCACCAACAACCGCATGGAGCTCACCGCGGTGATCAAGGGCCTGTCGGTGCTGACGCGCCGCTGCACCGTGGCGATCTACACCGACAGCGAATACGTGCGCAACGGCATCACCACGTGGATCCACGGCTGGAAGAAGCGCGGCTGGCGCACGGCCGACGGCAAGCCGGTCAAGAACGTGGAGCTGTGGCAGCAGCTCGAGACGCTGGCCAATGCGCACGACGTGCAATGGCATTGGGTCAAGGGACACGCGGGCGATCCGGGCAACGAGCGGGCGGATGCGCTGGCCAACAAGGGCGTGCTGGCGGCGCTGAGCGGGCAGGGGTGATCGCAGGGGGCGGGCCGTTCGGCGGTGGTGTCGGGCTGCGTGCCGGCATGGCGGGTCGAACGGCCGCCCTACGTGTGCTTGATCAACGCCCATTCGGATGCATGGTTCGCACAGGGCAGGTCGTTCGAGCCGCCATTCCGGGCCGCCACCAATGGCTGTTGGCGGCGCCGCGCGCGATCAACGCGCCAGGTCGTCGGGCGTGTTGATGTTGGCGAAGGCCGCCACGTCCGTCGGCCGGTCGAACCGCACCGGCGTCGCATGGCGCGACAGCCAGGCCTCGACCTTGCGGCCGTCGTCGGCGAGATAGCGCGCCAGGTCGTCGGCCAACGACGCCGACAGCAGGCAGCACACCGGTTCCATCCGCACGCCTGCGGCGCCAAGGTCGCGTTGCACGACCGCGCCGGCGCGGCCATCCAGGCCCCGCGCCAGGCGTTCGACGAGATCGGCCGGCAGGCGCGGCGAGTCGCAGGGCACGACGGCCAGCCACGGCGTCGAGGCGGCGCGCAGGCCCGCCAGCATGCCGGCGAGCGGGCCGGGGAAGTCGTCGCGCGCGTCCGCGAGCACGCACGCGGCGCGCGAGGCGTAGTCCGCGGCGTTGCGGTTCGCGCTGATCATCACCGTGGCCACCTGCGGCGCGAGCCGGGCGATCGCGTGGTCGACCAGCGGGCGTCCGTGCCAGGGCTGCAGCCCCTTGTCGATGCCGCCCAGGCGCTGGCCGCGGCCGCCGGCCAGCACCAGGCCGGTGATCGCCTCGCGGGACGGCGGCGCGCGCATCAGCCGCCGATGTAGTGCATCTCGACGCGGCGTTCGCCCGCGTGCGCCGGGTCGGCGCCGGCCGGCGGCGTGGCGGCGGTGCGCAACGCTGAATAGCGGTCGTCGCGCGCGGCCCAGACGCCGGCGATGGTCGCGGCGATGGCGGCGTCGTCCGCGCCGCCGCGCAGCAGCGCGCGCAGGTCGTGGCCGTGGGTGGCGAACAGGCACAGGTAGAGCTGGCCGTCGGTGGACAGTCGCGCCCGGTTGCACTCGCCGCAGAAGGCCTGCGTGACGCTGGAGACGAGGCCGACCTCCTGGCCGGTGGCGTCCAAGCGCCAGCGCTGCGCCGTCTCGCCAGCGGTGCTCGCGGGCAGGGCGGTGAGCGGGCCGATGCTGCGCAGGCGCTCGAGCAGCTCGTGCGACGGCAGCACGTCGTCCAGGCGCCAGCCGTTGGTCGAGCCGACGTCCATGAACTCGATGAAGCGCAGCACCGCGGCGTTGCCGTAGCGCGCGTGCAGGGCGCGGGCGAGCGGCACGACCTGGTCGTCGTTCGTGCCCTTCTTGACGACCATGTTGACCTTGATCGGCCCGAAGCCGGCGGCCAGCGCGCCGTCGATGCCGGCCAGCACGTCCTCGGCCGCGAAGCCGACGTCGTTCATGCGGCGGAACACGGCGTCGTCGATCGCGTCCAGGCTCACCGTGATGCGCCGCAGGCCCGCCGCCTTCAGCGCCGCGGCCTTGCGGGCCAGCAGCGAGCCGTTCGTGGTGAGGGTCAGGTCCAGCGGCTGGCCATCGGGCGTGCGCAGCGCGGCCAGCAGTTCGACCAGGTGCTCGAGGTTCTTGCGCAGCAGCGGCTCGCCGCCGGTCAGGCGCAGCTTGCGCACGCCGGCATCGGCGAACAGGCCGGCGAGCCGGGCGATCTCCTCGAAGCTCAGCAGCTCGGCGTGCGGCAGGAAGGTGTGGCGGCTGTCGAAGACTTCCTTGGGCATGCAGTAGCTGCAGCGGAAGTTGCACCGGTCGGTGACCGAGATGCGCAGGTCGCGCAACGGGCGCGCGAAGGTGTCGAGCCGGTCGGCGCCGCGCGCGAGCGTGGGGGCGTCCGCGCGCACGCCCGCGGGCGCGGGGCCGCGTCGCAGGTCGTGGATGGCGAAGGTCTTGCCCATCCCCCGATTGTGCCCGGCCGGGACGGGCCACATCGGCGCCGGGTCATGCCCGGAAACGACACGGCCCGCGCGTGGCGGGCCGTGCGGCAAGCGGGAGCGCGCGTTCAGCGGTCGGTGAGGGCGCGCGCGAACGGGTCGTGCGACGGGCCGAGCGTGCTGGGCGCGGCCGTGGGCAGCGCCACCGGCATGCTCGTCAGGCGTTGCGCCGGCGCGGTGGACACCACGGACGGCGTGACGACCGGCGCACCGCCGGCGCCGCCCGAGCCGCCGCCGAAGCCCGGCAGGCGCGACGTGAGCGAGGCCAGCATCGAGGTGTTGGCAGTCGTCGGGTTGCCGTTGGCGTCCGCCAGTTCAGGGACGCGTCGGCCGCCGGTGAAGCGGCGCGCCCAGTACGAGACGTTCAGGTCCTCGATGCGCACGGATTCGCCGGTGCGCGGCGAATGGATGAACTTGCCGTCGCCCAGGTAGATGCCCACGTGCGAGAACGTGCGGCGCATGGTGTCGAAGAACACGAGGTCGCCCGGCTTGAGATCCTTGCGGTCGACCTTGGCGAGCTCGGGCGCGTTGGCCTGCTCGTCGGCGCGGTGCGGCAGCACGCGGCCAAGGCTGTTCTCGAAGACGTAGCGGGTGAAGCCCGAGCAGTCGAAGCCCGTTTCGGCGGTGTTGCCGCCCAGCTTGTAGCGCACGCCCAGGAAGTTCATGGCCGAGTCGACCAGGCTGGACGTGCCGTCCCGCACCGTCGACATCAGCTTGTTGCTCTTGCTGGCGACCGACGTGGCCACCGAATCGAGCAGGCCCTGGTCGTCGACCGGGCGCATGGCGGGTTGGCGCACCGATTGCGGGGCGGCCAGCGCGCTGCCGACCGGCGCCAGGAGCGCGGTGGAGACGGCCAGGAGCCCAACGATTCGGGGGAGGTGGCGGGACGGCTGGGAAGCCGTGGCCCCTCGACGATTGCTTATTCGCACGCGGCGAGCATAACGGATGCCAGGTTTTGGGGTCAACCGGGGCGACAGGCAAAACCTGAGCAAATACAAAGACTTGCATGCGGTTACGTGCTCATGGGTGGCTCCCGGAGAACGTTTCGGGCCGGTAAATCTGCAACTCGTCACAACGTGGCCGGAATTTCGCTCTACACGCAGTGACAATCGCCCGTCCGCTGGACCGGGCGTCAAGAGCCTCCTGTCGAGCTGGATCGCCCGAAGTCCGGAGACCTGATGAAGAGACCGCACGTGATTCCCGCCGCGCTGGCCCTGGCGGCCGCCCTGGCGCTCGCCGCCACGTCCGCCCACGCCGCCCCGCAACGCAAGCGTGCCCCGGCCCATCCGAAGCCGATCCCGGTCAAGCCCGTGGTCGAGAACCCGGTCGCCGACCTCCCGTTCCCCAAGTTCGACCGCGGCCCGCAGGTGGCCTCCACCTGCACCACCGGCCTGGAAGGCGCGATGCTGCGCCTGAAGGAGCTGGAGAAGCGCAAGCCCGGCGCCGACTGGCTCAAGGGCTGGGAGGCGCTCTACGACTGGCAGGAGGACCAGAGCGGCGCGCTGATCTTCCTGCAGAACGTGCACCCGAACCCCGACGTGCGCCTCGAATCGGAGAAGTGCGAGCAGCGCTGGGCCGCGTTCCAGACCGCGCTGGGCATGAACGACCTGGTCTACCAGGGCGCGCGCCAGACGGTGGCGCTGCTCAAGGACCCGATCGACAGGCGCGCCGCGCAGCGCGCGCTCGAGGGCTTCGAGGACGCTGGCGTCGGCCTGTCCAAGGACAAGCAGGCGCGCGCCAAGGCCATCGCCGAGAAGCTGGCGACCCTGGGCCAGCAGTTCAACCGCAACATCCACGACGCTCGCGTGCGCGTGGCGTTCACCGAGGCCGAGCTCAAGGGCGTGCCCGAGTCGCTGTGGAAGGACCAGCCGCGCGACGCCGACGGCAAGATCGGGGTGCCCATCGACGGCCCGGCCTACACCACCGTGATGCAGACGGCCGACGACGCCGGCGCGCGCGAGCGCCTGTGGCGCGCCAAGACCAACGAGGGCGGCCCGGACAACCTCAAGGTGCTGGCCCAGATCGAGCAGCTGCGCCTGGAGCAGGCCAGGCTGTTCGGCCTGGCGAGCTACGACGACTTCGTGCTGCGCCGCCGGATGGTCGAGACCACCGCGCAGGCCACGAAGTTCCTCGACGACGTGCGCACGGCCGTGGCCGACGAGGACAAGCACAACGTGATCGAGCTGCGCCAGGCCAAGGCGCGCCACCAGGGCAAGACGCTGAACGACACCACGCTGCAGCGTTGGGACACGATGTACTACGCCGAGCGCATCGAGCGCGAGCGCATCGGGCTCGACGACGAGGCGTTCCGCCCGTACTTCCCGCCGCAGGAGAGCCTGCGCCTGGTCATGCGCGTGGCCGAGAAGCTGTTCGGCATCCGCTACGACAAGGTCGAGAACGCCAATGTCTGGGCGCCCGACGTCCAGGCCTGGGCCGTCACCGACGTGGCCAGCAGCAAGAAGATCGCCACGCTGTTCGTCGATCCGTATCCGCGCGACGGCAAGTACGGCCACGCGGCCACCTGGAACTTCCGCAACGCCGCCACCAACGTGCCGCGCCAGGCGCAGTCGGCGCTGGTGGTCAACTTCGACCGCCGCGGCCTGACGCTGCGCGAGCTCGAGACGCTGATGCACGAGTTCGGCCACACGCTGCGCAACAACCTCTCGGCCACGCGCTACGCGAGCGAGGCCGGCGAGAACGTGGCGCAGGACTTCGCCGAGGCGCCGTCGCAGATGCTCGAGGACTGGGTCTACGACAAGAAGGTGCTCAAGGTGATGCAGGAGGTCTGCCCCGCCTGCAAGCCGGTGCCCGACGAGCTCGTCGACAAGGCGCGCGCCGCGCGCGACTTCGGCAAGGGCATGCAGGTCGCGCGCCAGCAGCTGTACGCCGCCTACGACATCGCGCTGCACGGCCCGGCCGCGCCCGATCCCATGGAGACGTGGGAGAAGATGGAGGCCGCCACCGTGCTGGGCTACGTGCAGGGCACGACCTTCCCGAGCGGCTTCGCGCACATCGCCGGCGGCTACGGCGCCGGTTACTACGGCTACCTGTGGAGCCAGTCGGTCGCGGCCGACATGCGCACCGCGTTCGCCGCCGACAAGCTCGACCCCAAGGTCGGCGCGCACCTGCGCTCCACGGTGCTGGCCGAGGGCGCTCAGAAGCCGCCGCAGCAGGTCGTCAAGGAATTCCTCGGCCGCGACGGCAACGCCCAGGCGTTCTTCGACTGGCTCAGGAAGTAGGGCGCAGGCTCCTGAACGGACAAGGGCCGCCGAAGCAGCCCTTGTCCCCCAGGATGTCCAGTGCCTACAAGGCGTCCGACGCGAAGTCCGCCAGCCGCGAACGCTCGCCGCGCGCCAGCGTGATGTGCCCGCCGTGCGGCCAGCCCTTGAAGCGGTCGACCGCGTAGGTCAGGCCCGAGCTGCCTTCGGTCAGATAGGGCGTGTCGATCTGCGCGAGGTTGCCCAGGCAGATGATCTTGGTGCCCGGGCCGGCGCGCGTGATCAGCGTCTTCATCTGCTTGGGCGTCAGGTTCTGCGCCTCGTCGATGATGACGTACTTGTTCAGGAACGTGCGGCCGCGCATGAAGTTCAGGCTCTTGACCTTGATCTTCGAGCGCACCAGGTCCTGCGTGGCCGCGCGGCCCCATTCGCCGGCGCCGCCGTCGCCCTTGGACAGCACCTCGAGGTTGTCGTCGAGCGCGCCCATCCACGGGCCCATCTTCTCTTCCTCGGTGCCGGGCAGGAAGCCGATGTCCTCGCCCACGGGCACGGTCACGCGCGTGACGATGATCTCGCTGTAGCGGCGATCGTCCATCACCTGGGCCAGGCCGCAGGCGAGCGTCGCCAGCGTCTTGCCTGTGCCGGCGGTGCCGCTCAGCGTGACGAAGTCGACCTCCGGATCCATCAGCAGGTTCAGCGCGAAGTTCTGCTCGCGGTTGCGCGCGGTGATGCCCCACACCGCGTTCTTGGCGTGCGTGAAGTCGCGCAGCGTCTTGAGCACGGCGGACTTGCCGGTGATCTCGGTGACGCGGGCGTACAGCGGCGCCTCGCCGGGGGTCTCGAGGTAGACGAACTGGTTGATCAGCAGCGAGGGCACCAGCGGACCGACGATGCGGTAGAAGGTATGGCCGCCCTGGTTCCAGCTCTCCATCGTCTTGCCGTGCTTGTCCCAGAAGTCGGCGGGCAGGGCGAGCACGCCGGTGTAGAGCAGGTCGGCGTCGTCGAGCGTCTTGTCGTTGAAGTAGTCCTCGGCGGGCAGGCCGAGCGCGCGCGCCTTGACGCGCATGTTGATGTCCTTGGACACCAGCACCACCTCGCGCGGCGCGTGCTGCTCGCGCAGCGCCTGCACCACGGCCAGGATCTGGTTGTCGGCCTTGCCCTGCGGCAGGCCGGACGGCGCCTTGGCGTCGAGGAACTGCGTCTGGAAGAACAGCTTGCCCGCGGCCTCGCGGTGGCCCGTCTTGGACAGCGGGATGCCGGCCACCGGGTCGAGCGAGCCCTCGGTGGCCAGGCCGTCCAGGTCGCGCGAGACCTGGCGCGCGTTGCGCGCGACCTCGGTCATGCCCTTCTTGTGGTTGTCCAGTTCCTCCAGCGTGATCATCGGGAGGTAGACATCGTGTTCCTCGAAGCGGAACAGCGAGGTCGGGTCGTGCAGCAGCACGTTGGTGTCGAGCACGAACAGCTTGGGCGGGCCGCCCGCGCGGGCGCGCTTGCGGGCGCTGCTGGTCGTGGCCTTGGGCTTGGCGGCGGGCGCCGGCGCGATCGGGTACGCGGCAGGCGCCTTCACCGGCAGGCCTGGCGTGGCGGCCGGCGCGCGCGCGCTGGGCGCCGCGGCAGGGCGGGGCGCCGCCTTGGCGACGGCCGTCTCCGCACGGTCGTCATGGAGATCCAGCAATTTCTGCTTGGGTTCCGCGGCCTTCTGGCTGCGGCGGCTCGTCTTCGGAGCCGATTGCGATTCGTAGTCAGCAGCCGACAGAAGAGCTGCGCGAGTGGCGGGAGGCTTCGGAAGTGGCATGTAGGGGCGTACGAGTCGCGTGGGTTGGGAAATGAACAAACAAAAAAGCCGCGCAGTCACCTGGGCGGCTTGTCGTGTTTGGAAGTGCGCGTTCGAGGTCCACGGGCATGCGAAACATCATACACATTTCGCGTGGCGTCAAAAGTGACGGTGCGCGAGCGCAACGGCGCGCCCGCCAACGCCGTCATCCTGCGACTGCGCGCAGGATGACGGGTCGTTTCGCGTGGCGTCAAGCGCTACGGGTAGCTGATCAGGTCCACCGGCACCGTGCCCGTTCCCTGTGCCGTCGCCCCCGTGTTGTTGACGACATGGCTGATCGTGCCGTTGCCGCCGAGCGAGACGGTCAGGATGTCGTGCAGCTTCACGCCGGCGGTATCGGGCACCTCGAAGCCGCGCGCGGCGTTGATGTTGGTGTTGGTGCCGCCGATGTTGAAGAAGCAGTACGCGCCCAGGCCCCAGGCCTCGTGGTTCTTGACGCTGGCGCCGACCTTGTACGCGGCCCAGCCGTTGCCGTTGCCGCTGGTCCAGGCCGCCTGGCTCGGCACGTCGTAGGGCATCTCGTTCTGGAAGAACAGCGTCTTGCCGTTCTCGCCGTTCCACAGCACCTGGTACTTCTGGTAGTGCTCGACGAACAGGCCGGTGGCCAGCACGTTGGCGCCGTTGACCAGCAGGCCGGTGTCGCCGGTGTTGACGGTCCATCCCGTCGGGGCGCTGCCGTGGTCGGCACGCCAGGCCCAGATGTCGTCGACGATCACGTTGTTGCTGTTGACGACCAGGCTGTTGGTGGCCTTGCCCGCCACGCCGCCGCCCACGCGGAAGAACACGTCCTGCACGGTCGTCGGGTTGCCCGCGTGGCTGGTGGCCGAGACGGCCGGGCCCACGGTCAGCAGCGACGCGCTGTTGGTCGTGCCCGCGTCGAACAGCAGGCCCGCGATCTTGACGCCGTCGACGTCGGCCACCGCCATCGGCGTCACGCCGCCGGTGGGCTGCAGCGTCGGGAAGCCGATGCCCAGCACCACCGTGTTGGCGCGCGTGACGTTGATCGTCTGCTCGATCGAGTAGACGCCCGGCGTGAAGAACAGGTTCAGGCCGGCGGCGAGCGCGGCGTTGAGCGTGGCGCCGGTGTCGCCGGGCTTGGCGACGTAGAACTGGCTCATCGGGATCGAGGTGCCGGGCGTGGCCACGCCGTTGCTCCACGTGGCGCCCGACGAATTGGTGCGCAGCGACGGCACGAACACGCGGTACTTGCCGCTCGAGTCGATGTACAGGTACGGCTTCTCGCGCGACACCGGCGTCGTCGCGACCGTGGTGTACGGCGGCGCCGGGAACGACTGCCCCGGCGCGCCGCCGACGCCCGAGAACACCGTGTTCCACACGCCGTCGTACCAGACGCCGACGTTCGAATCGCGCGTGTACCACTGCTGCTGCGAACCGGTGGAGACGATCGAGTCGACGCGGCTGTCCGCGATGAAGCCGCCGCTCGAGTAGCCCTGGCCCGCGCCCTGGTTGGTCGGCCCCATGTGCAGGTTGCCGATGATGTGCACGCGGCGCATCGGCGCGGCCTGCGAGACGGCCCACTCGGTGGTGCCGCCGCCCGGCACGATGGCCAGGTTCTCGACCGAGCGCCAGAAGTTCTGCGTCGCGTTGGTCTGGTCGCCGAAGTTCCAGCCGCTGTCCACCGTCACGCCGCCGTTGAGCTGCACGTCGTTCGGGTTCTGGCCCAGGCCCTGCACCGACTCGTAGAAGCCGAGCTTGGCGGTCACGCCGTAGGTGCCCGGCTTGAACAGGAAGGCGAAGCGCTGGCTGCCGAACTGCGCGGTGGGACTCAGCAGCTCGGAGTTGAACGCGGTGTCGAGCGCCGACTGGATCGTCGCGGCCGACATCGACGGATCGAAGATCTTCACGTTCGCGCCGAAGTCGGGCGTGTCGGACGTGGGGATCGTCGTCAGCTTGATCACGCGGAACGACGAGGCCGCGTCGTTGAAGCTGTTGGCCGTGAGGTTCGCGTTGTTGGACGTGAGCTTGAGCACACCGCCGCCGTAGTTGACGTCCGCGTACAAGTCGACCTCGTAGCCGGCCTGCACCTTGACCGACGAGATGCGGTCGTTCCAGGTGCTGCCGACCCAGCTCGAGTCGGCACTCGCGCAGAACGAGTCGCCGCCGTAGTTCGCGTCCGCGTAGAAGCAGGCGGGGCCGCTGGGGGGCGGCGGCGGCGGCGGCGGCGGAGGAGGCGGAGGCGGAGGCGGAGGCGGAGGAGGCGGCGGCGGTGCCGAGCCGACCGTGTAGGTGAACGTCGACGAGTCGTACGCCGGCGTGCCGTTGTTGTACGTGAACCAGTAGCTGAGCACGTTGCCGCTGGACACGCCGACCGGCTGCTCGTCGCGCGCCGTCGCGTTGTTGTAGGTCATGCGCAGGTTCTGCTGCGGCCCGCCGTTGACCTGGTAGTGGACGTCGACCCAGGTGGTGTTGACGTTGGACTTGAACCAGATCGTGGCCGTCGGCCCCGACACCGTGACCCCCTGGGTGAAATCGGCCGAATGGGCCTGGCTGCCGAACGTCAGCAGCGCTGCGAATATCACCCAGGGCGAACTCTTGAATCCCGTGCTCGGCATGTCGTGTCCCCGTTGTTCGAACTGGAGATGGGATTGTGAATATGCCGATGCGAGTATGCAGGCGACTTGAAACAAAATGTGAGACGCTGCCGCATTCCCAGTGATTGGTCATTTTGAAAGCGCTACCAATGGTCCGGGAATGGAATGCGATGGAACGTATTCGGGGCCAATGCGAATTCCCGTTTCATTTGGTGATGAAAACGGGGAAAGTCAGTTATTTGCAGACGCGCCGAAGATTCTGCGGTGCAGCATGCTGGCCGGCGAAGGGTATTTCAAAAAATACGAATCGAATCCCCCGATCCGGGTATCGCGCGATTCGAAGAATGGAATTGAACCGGGCCGTCAGGGGAACGAGCGCAGGGTCATCGCCGTGGCGCCGGTGGCCTGCGTCGACGGGCCGCTGTCGTTGACGATGTGCCGGATCGTGCCGTTGCCGCCCAGCGAGACGGTGACGAGGCTGTGCAGCCGCACGCCGGGCGTCTCGGGCACCTCGAAGGCGCGTGCCGCGACGACGTGCGTGTTCTGGCGGTCGATCGCGAAGTAGCAGTAGCTGCCCAGGCCCCAGGCCTCGTGGCGCTTGACGTCCGCGCCCACCTTGTACGCGGCCCATCCCGGGCCGTGGCCGCTCGTCCATCCGGCCTGGTCCGGCACGTCGTAGGGCATCTCGTTCTGGAAGAAGATCGTGCGGCCGTCCTCGCCGTTCCACACCACCTGGTACTGGCGGTAGTGCTCGACGAACAGGCCCGTGGCCAGCACGTGGGCGCCGTTGACGACGACGCCGGTGTCGGCCGGGTTCACTGCCCAGCCCGGCTTGACGTCGCCGTGGTCGGCGCGCCAGGCCCACACGTGGTCGACGAGCGTGTCGTCGGCCTCGACCACCAGGCTCGTGGCGGCCTGGCCCGCGACCGGGCCGCCGATGCGAAAGAAGATGTCCTGCAGGCTGATCGGGTCGGCGTCGTGGCGCACGGTCGAACCGGGCGTGCCGACCGTGAGCAGCACGTCGCTGTTGGTGGTACCGGCATCGAACAGCAGGCCGGCCAGGCGCACGCCGTCGACGTCGGCCACCGTCATCGGCACGATGCCGTCCGCCGGTTGCAGCGTGGGAAAGCCCAGGCCCAGGACGACGGTGCCGGGGCGCGTGATGCGGATCGTCTCGACGATCGGGTAGACGCCCGGCGTGAACAGCAGGTCCAGGCCTTGCGCGAGCGCGGCGTTGATCGTCGCGGCGCCGTCGCCCGGCCTGGCCACGAAGAAGTGGCTCAATGGGCGCGACGTGCCCGCCGTGGGCGCCCTGGCGCTCCAGCTCGGGCCCGCGGCCTCGCGCCGCAGCGCGGGCAGGAACACGCGGTACTTGCCTTTCGCGTCGACGTACAGCCAGGGCTTCTCGCGCGACACGGGCGTCGTGGCCAGCGTGGTGACCGGCGGCGTGGGGTACGAGGTCGCGGGGGCGCCGCGCACGCCGGAGAACACGGTGTTCCAGCCCTGGCCGGACCAGCCGCCCACCGCGCTGCCGCGCGTGTACCACTGCTGCTGCCCGCCGGTGGCCACGGCGCCGTCGACGCGGCTGTCGGCCAGGTAGCCGCCGCTCGAATAGCCCTGGCCCGGCTGGCCGTCGTTGGACGGGCTCACGCGCAACCGGCCCTGCACGTGCACGCGCCGCATCGGCGCGGCCTGCGACACGGCCCACGTCGTCGTGCCGCTGGCCGGCGCGATGGCCAGGTTCTCCACCGAGCGCCAGAAGTTGATCAGCGCGTTGCCCTTGTCGTGCACGTTCCAGCCGCTGTCGGCGAGCACGTTGCCGGTGATGCGCACGTCGTCGGGCTGGCGTCCCAGGCCCTGGACGGCGGTGTAGTAGCCCACGCGCGCGACGACGTCGTAGCGGCCCGGCTTGAACAGGAACGCGTGGCGCTGCGGGCCGAACTGCGCCGCGGGGTCGAGCTTCTGCGCCTCGAAGGCGGCGTCCAGCGCGGCCTGGATCGTGGCAGTGGGCGTGGACGGATCGAACACGTGCACGTCCGGCCCGAGGTCCGGCGTGTCGGAGGTGGCGATCGGCGCGGCGCAGAGCAGCGCGGGCACGAGGGTGAGCAGGGCGGTGCAGGTCGTCGGGAATCGGGGCGGCATGGTCGGGCAAGCAGCGGAGTCGCGCCGATTGTGGTCGCGTATGAATGCGCTTTCAATCTTGGGCGGGCCGTTCTCGGAGGGCCGCCCTTGCCGGCGCAGCTCAGCCCGCGCAGGCCGCCTCGACGTCCGCCCGGCGGCGAGCGATGTGCGGGCCCAGCTCGCGGCGGCCGGTGGCGGTCACGAGGATGTCGTCCTCGATGCGGATGCCGCCGAAGTCGGCGTGCTTGTCGAACATCGCGTAGTCGATGAACTGCGCGTGGCGGCCCTCGGCCTGCCAGCGCTCGGTGAGCCAGCGGTTGATGTAGACGCCAGGTTCGATCGTGACCACGAAGCCTTCCTGCAGCGGCCGCGCAAGGCGCAGCGACTTGTGTCCGAACAGCGTGCTGCGCTCATACCCCTGGCCGTAGCCGACGTCGTTCTCGCCCAGGCCTTCCATGTCGTGCACGTCCAGGCCCATCATGTGGCCGGTGCCGCACTGGAAGAAGATCGCGTGCGCGCCGGCCTGCACGGCCTCGGCGGCGTCGCCGCGCATGAAGCCCAGCGTCTTCATGCCCTCGACCATGACGCGGCACGCGAGCTCGTGGATGTCGCGATAGGGCACCCCCGGCGCGACGGCGGCGATCGCCTGCGTCTGGGCGTCCAGCACGAGGTCGTACAGCTCGCCCTGCAGGCCCGCGAACCTGCCGCCGACGGGAATCGTGCGGGTGATGTCGGAGGCGTAGCCCAGTGGCGAGTTGGCGCCGGTGTCGTTGACGATCAGCTCGCCGCCCTTCAGGCGCACGGAGTGGTCGTGGTTGTGCAGGATCTCGCCGCGGCTCGTGAAGATCGACGGGTACGCGAGGCGCCGGCCGTGCGTGGCCGCGAGCCCTTCCATCGCGCCGACGATCTCCTGCTCGACGACGCCCGCGCGGCTCATGCGCATCGCCAGGTGGTGCATGTCGCGCGTGACGTGCAGGGCGTTCTCGATCTCCGCGATCTCGGCCGTCGACTTGACCGCGCGCAGCGCGATCACGGCCAGCGTCAGGGGGCGGCTGGCGGCGCCGTCGATCTGCGCGTCGGCCAGGCCCAGCCACGCCGCGAGCGCGAGGCGCGATTCGCCGCGGAAGGGCTTGAGGAAGTGGACGTCGCGGCCGCCCGCGCGCGCGCCGGCCAGCGCCTGCGCGAGCTGCGCATTGGTCGCGGTCGCGGCGATGCCGGCTTGCGCGGCGCGCTCGGCCACGCTGGGCAGCGGGCCGGTCCACACGAGGTGGTCGATGCCGATGTCGTCGCCGTGCAGCGTGGCGACGCCCGAGTCGATGTCCAGCACCAGCGCGAGCTCGGGCTGCTGCAGGCCGCAGAAGTACAGGAAGCTCGAGTCCTGGCGGAAGTCGTACGCGTTGTCGCGGTAGTTCATCGGGCTGTCCACGTGGCCGGGCAGCAGGACGAGCCCGCGCGCGCCCGCGTCGCGCAGGCGGGCGAGCAGGGCGGCGCGACGCGCCTCGTAGGTGGCGGCGGGGAACATCGGCGAAGTGGACATGGCGGCTTTCTCGTGTCTGGGCAGTCGATTGCATGAATTATCACGAGGTCCCGCCGCAGAAAGTTCGGTCCGCTGTGGCGTCTAGGCGTTACCTCGGGCGCAGGGGCTTCGCGGCGCTGCGAGAATGCGCCCGCAAAGCGAGGAACCCGGCCACGAACCGGGCTTCCCACGAGATCGACCGATTCAGCCACCGCCTCCACCCATGGCCCTGCACCAACTCACCGACGAACAGATCAAGACCTGGACCCGCGCCCAGAAGGACGAGTGGTGGCTCAAGAACGTGTACCGCGGCGACATGGCGCAACTGACCGTGCGCTCCGCGATCACCGGCTTCCTGCTCGGCGGCATCCTCGCGGCCACGGCCATGTACATCCTGGCCAAGACGGGCATCGGCATCGGCGTGGGGCTCACGTCCGTGCTGCTGTCGTTCGCGATGTTCCGCGCGATGTCCAACGCGGGCATCGCCAGGGACTTCACCGTCCTGGAGAACAACTGCACGCAGTCGATCGCCACGTCGGCCGGCTACGTGATCGCGCCGCTGGGCGCGGGCCTGACGGCCTACATGGTGATGACGGGCAACGTGCTGTCGTGGTGGCAGATGATCGTGTGGCTGATCGTCATCTCGATCACCGGCGTGCTGATGGCCTTCCCGATGAAGCGCCGCTTCATCAACGAGGAACAGATGCCGTTCCCCGAGGGCCGCGCGTGCGGCGTGGTGCTCGACTCGCTGTACACCGGCGGCGCCGACGTCGGCCTGTTCAAGGCCAAGCTGCTGTACGTCACGGCCGGCATCACGGCGGTCTGGGAACTGCTGGTGCTCGACGGCTGGCAGCGCCTGATCCAGTTCAAGATCCTGCGCATGAACGTCTGGGCCGGCCTGAAGGAGCCGTGGATCCTGCACGACCACCTGGACGACTACTACTACGCCTGGCTCGCGCGCATCCACGAGGCGGCGCCCAAGATCCTGGGCACGGACATCCGCCAGCTCGGCCTGCGCTTCACGCTGGACTTCTCCATGCTGGGCGTCGGCGGCCTGATGGGCCTGGCGGTGGCCTCCAGCGTGATGATCGGCGGCATCCTCAACCTGGCGGTGCTGGCGCCCGTGATGATCGAGCGCGGCGACATCGTCGCGCGCACGCTGGCCAACGGCCACGTGGTGCAGATCTCGCGCGCCGAGATCGTCAACCAGTGGTCGATCTGGTGGGGCGTGTCGATGATGGTGGTGGGCGCGATGGTGGGCCTGTTCGCCAAGCCCGACGTGTTCGCCAAGGCGTTCAAGTCGATGTCGCGCATGGCCGGCGCGCCCAAGGAGCGCAACGACGTGCTCAAGGACATCGAGGTGCCGCTGTGGGTGTCCTGGATCGGCGTGCCGGTGTTCGGCCTGGCCGGCGCCTGGGTCACGCACGCGTTCTTCGGCGTGCCGTGGGTGCTGTCGCTGGTGTCGCTGCCGCTGATCTACGTGCTGACCATCATCTGCGCCAACTCGATGGGCCTGACGTCCTGGATGCCGATCGGCCCGCTGGCCAAGGTGACGCAGTTCAGCGTGGGCATCGTCGACCGCGCCAACCCGGCCAGCAACCTGTTGCCGGCGTCGATGACCTCGCAGACCTCGATGAACGCGGCCAGCCTGCTGTCGGACATCAAGCCCGGCTACATGCTGGGCGGCAAGCCGCGCCACCAGGTGTGGGGCCACGTGATCGGCATCTTCTCGGGCGCGATCTTCTCGGTGCCGCTGTTCTTCCTGCTGTTCCTGCGGCCCGACGCCACGGGCGCGGTCGACGCCACCCGGATCATCTCCGACACCTTCCCGATGCCCGCGGCCGTGCAGTGGCGCGGCGTGGCCGAGATCATCTCGCACGGCTTCCACGGCGCGCCGACGACGGCGGTGTGGGCGGCCGGCATCGCGGCGATCGCGGCCATCCTCATGGAGGTGCTGCGCATCGTCACGAAGGGCCGGTTCTGGGTCTCGGCCGTCTCGGTGGGCCTGGGCGTGGTGCTGCCGTTCGATTCCTGCGTGTCGATGTGGCTCGGCGCGGCCGGGTTCTGGCTCATGGGCCGCCTCTACCGCACGCCGGGCACCAAGGCCCATTCGATCTGGGTCGAAGGCGCCGAGCCGATCTGCGCGGGCCTGATCTCGGCCGCCGCGCTGATGGGCATCTGCGACGCGCTGCTCAACGTGATCTTCAGCTGAGCCGCGCGCACTCGCGAACGAAGAGATC